>Ga0208375_1003453_pt1 | contig 13445 bp, 18 predicted proteins | sample RifOxyD1_FD_184038 | JGI IMG/M metagenome (GOLD analysis project Ga0208375, IMG submission 184038) | Soil microbial communities from Rifle, Colorado - Rifle Oxygen_injection D1 (SPAdes) | ecosystem: Environmental > Terrestrial > Deep subsurface > Rock core/Sediment | place: Rifle, Colorado... | reverse complement strand
TCATTAATAACATTAGTATTTTTTGTTTTAATGATTTTATTTTTAAGATGGCTTTTTCTTAAGAAAGAAGAGAAACAAAAATTTAACAAAAAATTAGATTTAGAACCGAAGAATGTTTTGTGTAAAAGTTTATTAAGTAAGATCTGGGAACCAGAAGATAAATGGATATTTGGAATTTTATTTATTATGATTTCATTCATTCTCTTACAAAAATATTTATTATTAATCCTGCCTATCTCTTGGAGTCCTTGGATATATATTGGAATTTCATTTTTATTTCTGCTAATCTCTATAAAAATTTTAAAGCCTAAAAAATGACAAACGCAAAATCACTCGGAACTGGAGAAATGCCTTTGAAGTTTGCAAGAGAAATTACTGAAATAGTAAATAAAGAATGGAAAGATGGAACTTTTTTACAAAAAGTTTCTCCAATTACCAAAGATTTACTTAGATTTTGGGACCCAAATGGAAGTTGGAAAGATCAAAGAGGTATTCAATTTCACGAGGGACAATGGCAAGCAATTTTAAACACAATTTATGTTCATGAAATTTTGAAAACAAAAAATCTCAAAGATTTATACATGACTATCAATAAAGATTTGTTTGCAGAATTTATTAATATTGTTTCCCATGAAAAAGAAAAATATGAACATCCCCAATATTGCATAAAAATGGCGACAGGAACAGGAAAAACTTGGGTGATGCACGCAATTTTAATTTGGCAATTTTTAAATTCAAAATATGATGAAGAAGGTTCAGAAAGATTTTCAAAAAATTTTTTATTAATTGCTCCTGGATTAATTGTTTATGACAGATTATTAGATGCTTATTTAGGGAAAAAAATAAATAATAAATCAAGGGATTTTGAGACATCTGATTTTAAAAAATTTGAGAATTTATTTTGCCCGCCTTCTTACAAAAACGAAATTTTTGGGTTTATTCAAAGTTCAGTTGCTTCAAAAGATGAAATTGGGAAAAAAATAACTGGCGAGGGCTTAATTGCAATAACTAATTGGCATTTGTTAGTTGATGAAAAAGAATTTGACGACGAGGATTCTGCGTTTGACTCTCCGCATAAAATAATAAAAAAACTTTTGCCAATAACTCCTGGAACCTCAGCAGGACATTCTTTAGAAGAATTGGACAATAATTATTTTAGAGGAAAAGAATTAGATTTCTTGTCTAAATTAAAAGATTTAATTGTTTTTAACGACGAAGCGCATCATTTAGGAGAATTTAAAAAATCAGATGAAACATTTGATAAAAAATGGCAAAAAGCAATTTCAGATATTTCTAAAAATAAAAAAGAAAAATTTGTTCAGATAGATTTTTCCGCAACACCTTACACTGTGGCTGGAAGCAAGAAAAGAACAAAACATTTTTTCCCGCATATAATTATTAATTTTGATTTGAGAACTGCAATCTGGGCGGGATTAGTAAAAACCGTTGCAATAGACAAAAGAAAAGAGATTGCTACTTTGCCGTTGGACTTTAAGGCAGAAAGAGAAGAAAAAGGAAAAGAAATTCAATCCCTTTCAGAAGGACAAAGGATTATGTTAAGGGCAGGATTAACAAAATTAAAAAGATTATCTGAAGGATTTAAAGAACATGATAAAAATAAACACCCAAAAATGTTAATTATGTGCGAAGAAATAAAAGTAGTTCCTTATGTAAAAAATTTTTTAATACAAGAAGGTTTAAGTGAGGAAGAAATTGTAGAAATCCACTCAAAAAAATCAGGAGATATTTTAGAAACAGATAAATTAAAATTATCTAATCTTGATAAATCAGAAAATCCCAAAGTAATAATCTCTGTTTTAATGTTAAGAGAGGGCTTTGATGTGAATAGCATCTGTGTTATCGTCCCTCTTCGTTCAAGTTCATCATATACTTTATTAGAACAAACTATCGGAAGAGGTTTAAGATTAATGTGGAGAGAAAAAGATTACGAAGAGTTAAAAGAAGAAAATAGAAAGAATTTATTAATAAAAAAAATTGAGCCTACAAATTATTTTGATATTTTGAGCATTATAGAACATCCTGCATTTATAGAATTCTATAACGATGAATTAGGGGATGCTATTGGAAAAATTAAAGAGTTGCCAACAAAAGAAAGAGTCGTCGGAGATTTAATTAAAGTGGGATTAAAAGAGAATTACTCCGAATATGATTTATTTTGGCCGATAATCATTCATGACAAAGAAGAAAGATTTGAAGATATAGAATTATCTTTGGAAAATTTGGAACCTTATCCAATAAAATTAGAAGAATTAAAACCAATTGTAAAAGAGGGGGATGTCTTTTATGGAGAAGAAATAACGGTTAAAACAAGATTTGGAGAATACTCTGTAACTGCAGATATTTTTAATGCAAAAAGTTATCAGCAATTTATTCAAAAAGTTGTTTATGCAGTTTCTTCTGTTCAGATAAAATTAGAAGACAAACGAAAGTCCCAAGAATTTCCTCTTATGCAAATAAATTCAGCAAAAATTGCTAAGTTGGTTGATGTTTATATTAGACATAAACTTTTTGGTAAAAATTTCGAACCTTTAAAGAATAACAATTGGAAAATTTTAATATTAACTGAGGGAAAACTCATAAAACATATTGTAAAAAATATAAGTCAAGAGATTTATAATTTGCAAAAAAGATTAAAAGTTTTAGATGCAACAATAATCAAAAAATGGTTTTCTGAAGTTGGTGAAATAAAAATTAGAGAAACTTATGCTTTAATTGTTGCTAAAACAATTTATTCCAAAATCAGTTTTCCTTCAAACAAAGGAGGGTTTGAAAGGGCATTTATCAATTTTATCGACGCTGATTCAAAAGTAAATTCTTTTGTAAAAATAAACGAGCATACTTATAATTTTGCAAATATTCTTTATGTAAGAAGTGATGGAATGTTAGCTCATTATTTCCCAGATTTTTTAGTTAAAATAAAAGACAAAATTTTTGTTGTTGAAACAAAAGCAGAAAGAGATTTGAATCAAGAAGATGTTTTGAAAAAAAGATTGGCTACCTGCGATTGGTGTGATAAAGTCAATGAATTAAAACCAGAAGACCGAATGAATTGCACTTGGCAATATATCTTACTCGGAGAAAAAACTTTTTATGCTCTGCAAAAAAATGGAGCAAATATTTTAGATATATTTGAATCCCCTGGAGTAAAAAAGACAAAAGCAAAACTTAAAGGAAAACTTGGTGGATGGGATGAAAAACTTCTTGATGGAAAAGAATATTAAAATTTCCCAAAAATTTTTTCAATTCAAAAATATCTTCTCTTAAAAAATTCTTCTCCCTTAAAATCCAGGACTTAATACACTTGTCTTTTTGAAAACAGTAAGCAAACCAACAATAATTATGATTATTGAAGAAATCAAAGTTATCCATCGGTCAATCACAGAAATTGAAGCAGGAATTACAACCCATTTAAAAAAAGAATTCAGCAAATACGCGCCGAGAATTATCTCAACAATTCCGAAGATAGATTTAAAATTCATAATTCAACTAAAAGATTTATATATTTAAACCTTTTTATTTTTTTGCGGTCTCATAGTCCAATGGCTAAGACATATCCTTGACGATGGGTTTCTTTTAATCCGAAAATTCTAGAAACCAAATAAAAAGAATTTTTGGAACCACAAAACCCCGACGATAAAAAAGGTTTTATGGTAAAAGAAACTACAGTGGTAGAAAAACACAAATATCAAAATGGATAGGGTCCAAGTTCGATTCTTGGTGGGACCATTGAGGGACACCTTGGGTTCCCCTTACAGTAACCCCTCCTTTTAAGTTCAGGTAAGTGATATCTTTTTGATGCCTCCGGTGGATATCACAAAGATTTAAAATTCAGCCAACTTGCAAATCGCAAAAAAATAAAACAGAACATCGACGACAAAATTAAATTAGAGATTGTTTTCTTTATTCAAATAAATTTTTTTCGGGTTCGATGAGCAATTTCGCGAGAATAAATTTGTGAAATGAAAAATAAAAATCCGAGCGAGATTACGAACTTACTTCAAAAGCAATGTCTTTTGAATGTCCCAGAAGATTTCTTATTTTTTCTGAGCCGAGCGATGTTCACGAGCAATCGCATCAAAAAATAAAAGCGAGTGGGCTCGCGAGTTTGGTGGGACCATAATAAAAATTTATATAAATCTTTTTAAATACGATAAAATTGAGTAAATAATGAAAGAGATGAACAAGCTAAAAATCGCAGTGATCTCCGGAGTTGCTCACGCAATGAAATATAAAGAAATGAACAAAAACGCGACACCAGACGAAGTTATAAGATATATTTCTTCACAAGTGGATAAAATAGTTTCAAAGATAGAAGAATTCGCCTAACTAATTTTTTCCGCCCTTAATTTTTCCCCAATTGTCGTCGAGAATTTCGAATTTTAATTTATTTTTTTCAACACCAGAAATTTCACATAAACGATTTAATATTTCTTCGGAAAGCAATTTATCTTCAATAAAATAATTTTTCAAAGTTGAATAATTTACTGAAATCCTGTTACTTAATTCCTTTATCGTCGGGCAATCTATTTTTATCAAAACTTCGTTCAAAAATTTTCTCTGGAAAGTTTTCTTAAATTTTATTCTCATAAAAATTAAAAGATTTTTGGATTTAAAAATTTTTGTTGGAAACCGCTTAGGCTTCTCGCGATTTCAACCAGAGGCATCGAGGATTTGCGATTGCATTAATTGGTTTACGTCGTAAGCAATCACGGGTCCGAGTTTAAGAAATCGCTTTTCTGCACAAGAAGGGAAACATCTAAAAGCTGAAAAAATTTCTCACAAAATTTTTTGAGCCACAAAAATCCAAAAACAGAACAAAAAGATTTTTGTTGGAAACCGCTTAGGTTTCTCGCGATTTCAACCAGAGGCATTTTAAGAAATCGCTTTTCTGCACAAGAAGGGAAATTTCTAAAAGAAACCGCTTAGGTTTCTTTTAACTGCGGGACCATACATTCAAAAACTTTATAAACCAATTTTTACCACAACTAATATGAAATTCCCAAAAGCTACTCATCGATTTTGTCCGTATTGCAATAAAAAGACAGAACAGAAAGTTAAATTAATTTCAACAGGAGTAAAAAGAGGTACCTTGAAACGAGGTTCACTAGCACGAGCAAAGATCAGAGGAAAAAATCGTGGAATGGGCAACAAAGGAAAATACAGTAAGAAAGCAATCTCACAAAATAAAAGAAAAACTAAAACAACTAAAAAAACAAATATGATGTACACTTGCAAAGTCTGCGGAAAATCAAAATACAGATTAGGACGAAGAAATAAACGAACAGGAAAACAAATACAAGAATGAAAATTCAAATAAATAAACAAAATGGAAATTTTCTGTGTGGTATCGTAGGAGACAAAAAGAAATACCACTTAACTGAACAAGAAGGGAGATTTCTAAAAACAGAGAAAATTTTACAACGAATTTTCTATGTCCCAAAAATTTTAAAATGAAAAAAATAAATTTTTGCGAGAACCGCTTAGGTTCGTTTTAAATGGCACAATCAAAAAGAAAACAAAAATTCTGGGACGTGGAAATTCCAATTATTCAGAAAACAACTTGTCTTTATGCTTTTGAACCAAAGGAATTAGAGGGAAAAACTTTGATTTACGATTTGACAAGAATTTTGCGAGGCAAAGGAGCGCTCTTAACCGCGAAAGTAAAAGTTGAAGAAAAAGAAATTACAACAATTCCAAAAGAAGTTCGTGTTCTTCCGTATTTTTTAAGAAGAATGGTTAGAAAGGGGACAGATTACGTCGAGGATTCACTTGTTCTTGAATGCAGAGATGCAAAATTAGTTATAAAATTTATTTTAGTAACAAGAAGAAAAGTTTCGCGAAGAATAAAAAACGCGTTAAGAGAAAGAACAAAAAAAGAACTTGCAGAATATTTTAAAGAAAATGTTGTAGAAGAAATTTTCAAAGATATACTTCAAGGAAAATTGCAAAAAATTTTAAGCGTGAAATTAAAAAAAGTTTATCCCCTATCTGTTTGTGAAATAAAAACAATAAGAGTTGAAAATCAATTAGAAATTAAAATAACAAAAACTAAGAAAGAAAAACCTGTTCAAGAAATTGAAGAAAATCAAGAAACAGGAATTGAGACAAAAGAATAAATTTTAAAAACTGTTTCTATCATAAAAATATATGCCTGCATAGCTCAGTGGTAGAGCATCTGCCTTGTAAACTTCGAGGTTCCGAGAATTCGGGAGAAGATTTCATGAGAGCAGAGGGTCGGGAGTTCAACTCTCTCTGCAGGCTTTTATATTATTGAACGAAGTGAAATAATATTTTTCTGAGAGTTTAAGACAGGTAAATTCAAAAAGATTTCTCGGGATTTCAACTACTTCAAAATATACTTGTTTTGAAGTTTCAAAAAATTTCTTATTTTTTGAACTCTCTGCCATTAGGCAAAAAGCTGAATTAAGTGCGATTTATCTGGGATTTAAATAAAAAAATAACATAAATAACCTCTTTTAGCAAATAATACAGACTCCCTAAGAATAAAGATAAGAAAAAAAGATTTGCAAACATTATATCTAAAATAAATTTTTGATTTATGTAGATATTAAGAGATAGAAAAAATAAGATATATAATATCGCTAACAAAATAGATCGGACTAATGTTTTTAATAAAACATTGTCAGGGAACATTTTATCAAGGATAAATAATTCTTCAATGTCCTTGTGAATTTTTTCTCTAGTTTTTAGATCTTTTTCTTTTAATTCTTCTCTAAGTTTTAGATTCATTTCTTTAATCAGCGATTTTCGTAGTTGGTTATCCTCTTTAGATACTTTTTCTCTAAACCAAGTTACTGCAAAAGTTACCAACAATAAAAAATTAAATGAAAGAATCCACCAACTAAAATCTAAAAATTTTTCCCCATATTTAATGTTGGGATACATTAGAAAACCAATAACCAAAAATAAAATAATGAAAGAAGTCAAAATTGTTTTACGATTTTTAATATCAAATAACTCCATTTTTGAATTATCAAATGAATAGGAAAATATTTAATGATAATAAGGTTCTCATTTGTTAATTCTCACTTTTGGAATATTACTAACAAGCCAGTAACAATCACAAGAGGTTAATCCCTGATTAATTCCACCTGTCCCTTGCCATCCTGAATATTTTCTTTCTTCGCATAATGAAGGACAAATATTTTCCCTACTTTCATGAAGGGGGTTTAGGACATTCTCTTCTATAATTACTACGTCTATATATTTTGTTTGAGAATATAAATAGCTAAAGAGAATAACTAATAAAACCAACTCTGTGATTAGCAAGATAAAAAATAATTTTTGTTTATCCATATTTAACTAATCTTAACTAATTTTAAAAATCTTCCGGTATAGAAATTTTCCCCCCCAAATCTTTAAAACCCCTTTCTTCATAATAATTTAAAGCCCCGTAGTACAGCGGTCAAGTATATAGCCCTTTGGACAAATAAATTTTAGAAGAAAGGCTGTGACCCCAGTTCGAATCTGGGCGGGGCTATAAAAAATTTCACAAAGTGAAAACAAAAATAATCAGTTCCCAGATGAGAACTGAAGTTCGACGAGCAATTTCGCGAGATAAAATCGCAAAGCCAAAAATAAAAATACGAGCGAGGTTGCGAGAATTCTGGGCGGGGCTATAAAATTAATTCTTCTCAGAAAACTTTAATAACTTAAAAAAATAAATCTTATTATGGAAGAAGAAAAAGAGGTTGAAGTTAAAGAGAAAAACATTGGTTTGATCTTAGAATCATATCAAGATTTATTTTCGGACTTTGACCCACGAGATTTTTCGCAAAAAGCAATCTCCGACGATTTTCTTATCGAATGCAAAAGAGCAACCCGAGATAAAGAAGAATCTTTTGAATTAAATCTTTTGCTTCCAAATGAAAAAAGAAATTTTAGAGATGAACTAAAAATAAAAAAAAGATTAAAACTACATTTTCAAAAACATTTTCACGAAAAAGAAAAAGAAATAAAATCAATAAAAAAAGAAGGAATAATTTGGTTTTTCGTCGGAGCGCTTGTAATGTTTGGTGCAACTTTCTTGTATGAAACTGAAAAATTTTTTTTAAAATTTCTTTTTATAATTTCTGAACCAGCTGGTTGGTTTTTATTTTGGGAGGGGTTAGATAAAGTTTTCATTGACGCAAAAGAAAAAAGAGCAGAATTTTTATTTTATAAACGGATGGCAAGTGCACAAATTAATTTTAAAGATTATACAAAGGATTAACAACTTGCAGAAATTTCTTTTTGAGAACCAACGCACATTTCATTGTTTTCACCCAAATAAACTCCGATAAAAATATTTTTGGAAATTTCCTCTCCATCGACGGAAAAAACATAATCTTTTTCTAAACCTTGTTGAATAACTTCGCAAGATCTTCCATATTCTGAATCAAATTCGCGAATATCACTGCACCCGAAACTTTTATCTTTAAGTAAAAAACCAAAATCACCAAAATCAAATTCTAAGGAATCAATTTGTTCACTATCTAATTTTCTTTCTAAGAAAATAATAATCTCGTTTTCATTCAAATAACACGCACGATTTATTTTCAAACTATTTTTAAATTCAAAATCACTGCAAGAAATTTGTGGAGAAAGATTAAGGCTATTTGAAACAATCGCCCAGAAAATTGCAATTACAGAAATTCCCAATAAAACAAAAGTTATAGTCGCAATTAAGTTTGAATCTGCTTTTTTATTTACCAAAAAGATTATTTTATTTTGCATGAAATTGCTCCAGCGTCGTATATTTTAGTTTCGAATATTTTTTCATCTTGCTTGAAAATTTGCAAGTCATCTGCTTCAGGGGCATAAGGAATTATCAAAAATACTTTTTGTTCTTCAATTAACTCAACCCCCCCCTGCATCTCTCCGTCGGAAAAATCGTCTAAAAATAAAACATTTGAATTAAATTTCCCAAAATAAATAATTGTCTGATTATTCACGAGAGAATATCTATATTCAAAATTTCCTTTTGCATCTGGCGCACAACCTTCTTGAATACTCTTATTAATCAATTCAAAATTACCTAAAGAGTATTTTAATTCTAAAAGAAAATAATTTCTATCACAAAGTTTTTCTTCGTCGCCAGCACCAAATTTAAGAATAAAAAACAAAAAGATCCCTAACAAAAAAAAGAGCAAAAATTTTTTTACCATTTTTCCAATTCCTCAGAAATTATTTTTTGATTAAGTTCAAAGTAACTCTGACTATTTAAGGTTCTCATTATTGAATTTTCAGATGACCTAAAAAAATTAGATTCAGAACATTCTTGAAAACAGCCAACAATTTCTCCAAACTCTTCGCAATTTTTCACGCAATTTTTTGAGCCAAATGGGATTTTCGCAGGAACATATTCATCTGCTAAATTCGCAAACACATGTCCAAATTCATGCGGAAAAACACTTATTGGCAATTTATCGTTTATGCTAATTACATTCATATAAGCAGAACTCCTAATTCCTCCGGATTCGTCAGATATTACGACGACAAAATCATTTGGACATCCAGAAGATTTTTGAATTAAATCCAAAGAATAACAAAACAAAGCAGAATATTTTAACTCACAATTAATTTTTTCGTCAAGATAAAAAAAATTGAAATTATTTTTTTGTTTATCAAATGGTTCAAATTCAAAAAGAGAATCAATATACCCCTTAAGTTTATTTCTGCTAACTCCGCTAGTAAAAAAAACAATGTCTACTTTTTCATCTGAATTACCCGAATAGAAAATTTTTTCGCAAGAAGGACTTTCTTTTCCAGAATAAAAAATAAAGGGATTATATAAAAAAATAAAAATACCGACGACAACTAAAAGAATAAAACTTGCCAGAAAAATATATTTATATTCCATAAACCCACTAACAAAAAAGAGATTATAAATATTTTTAATTGTTTGAAGAGTAACCAATTATATAAATTGGAATTACTTTCATAGGTTCAGAATTTAAATCAAGGGTATTACAATCTACATAATCTGAATAATAATCATAATAACTTTCAAAAGGATTTTGTTCTTGCTTTGAAATTTTATAAATAGAAAGTGTCTGAACAGATTCTTGTAGTTTTACCAAAGATATTTCGTTTGAATATGGAGAATATTTACCTTTGATTTTGAAAGTAATATTTTCTCCAACTGGAATTTCCAAAGGATTTCTATCCACAGGATAATTTTTTTCACTAATATAATCCAAATAAACTCGAACTTGTCGTCGGGAAACAACTGTCGAATTAGGTTTAAAATCCAAACAACCAATTATTTCCGGAAAAGAATAAACTTCAGAAAAAACCCCGTTATTATTCAGATTCAATTCTCCCAATTCGATATTTATTTCTTGAATAACATCTCCAGAATATTTATAATCAATGTCCCCCCTAATTAAAATATCTTTAAGAAGAATTTTTTCATTAAAATCTTGGGTATAATAAATAATTAACAGCACTCCCGAAAGAACAATCAAAAATGCAAGAACAATAAAGTAAATTCTGTTTTTCATTTTAATAATTTTGTTTCCTTTTTTGAAATTTTAAAAGGTAGAAAATAAGAAATATTTTTTTCATTTTAATAATTTTGTTTCCTTTTTTGAAATTTTAAATGGTAAAAAATTGAAAATTTTTTTCATTTAATGCTCCAAAACTTTTGAAAGATAAAAACCTAAAACCATAAAGATTAAAGCAGACGCTACAAGTGTTGTCAAAATTCCTAATTTTCCAAATTCAAAAACATCAACCATAAAGCCCGCTGTAAAAATATACAATGAAACAGAGACTAAATAAAAAATAATATACAACTTTTTATAAATAGAAAATAAAATTATAGCGACGACAAAACTAATCCAAAACACGCCCCATCCTAAAAAAGGATACCAATAACCCATTACAAATCGCCTCCTCTCAAAAGTTCAGCAACAATAAAACTCGTGATAACAGAAGCTACAAGAATAATCATTTTTACTGCATCTGGAAGATCTCTGATAAATTCTTTTGAAAAATAAATCACTGAAGAAAAAATAAAAATAACCCCGATGATGTAAAAAAGATAATGCAGTTTCATAAATTAAATATGAAAAAAGAGTTTATAAATATTTTTAAAAACGGCTTTGGTGAAACCAAAAATCAATTTCAATTTTTTATGCAAGAATTTTTTGGGCAGGTGGGTGCGGGATAAGTTCACAAAAATTGCAAAAATAAATTAGATCTCCAAAGCATTAAAACAAAAAAGTTGAATGACGACGAGAAAGAAACAATTAATTAAATTTTCTTCCAACAGACATTCATATTATTTATTTTTATAATTTTGCGACTTTGAAACAAACCAAATTTTACGCGACTTCGTCGCATTTGTTGAAAAGTTATCGTCAACAAAAATAAAATAAAAAAAGAAATAGGAAAAAAATAAAATTATTGTTCTAATGGTTGACTGACTCCTTCAGTTTGTCTAGCAACGCACTTTCCGTTTAAACATCCATTTTTGCAATTTTTCTTTTGGAGATAAATTGTTTTGTCCACTGATGAAGATGCTTTGTTGTCTTTACAATAAAATTCAACCAGACCTTTATCACTATAACAAAAATCACTAATTCCCATTGCATAAGGAGTTGTTATTGTTCCAACATTGTCAAAATTTCTGCCACCATCTGAATCAGAACAAATTGCCTCTACAAGGCAAGAGGAAGTCAGAGGATTACACCCATTTTCACAAGTAATCTGTGTTTTAATTATCTTTCCAGGATTGCTTGAGTCACAAGAATAATCTGTAAGTTTCTTTCCTTCACATTCATCTATTTTTACATTTGAGGTTCCCATTGTATCAATAATTGCTGTTACAACAAGACCATTCTCAGTGCAAGACAAAGGTTCTGGATTGCATGTAGCAGAAGTATATGTCCTTCCATTAACTTCAATCTCTTTAGGCAAACATTTTCCTGCAACATCGCCCTTGCATTTTATTTTTGAAGAAGTGTAAGTTTCTTCTTTACAAGACATTTCAATTAACTGATTATTTTCCCCACATCTATCTGCTTCTACAAAATCTCCTTGAGAATCTGTTCCATAAACAATTCCCCCAATTTTAGGAGCAAGGCCTTCATTTGAATCATCTGCATCTGAATCAGTGCAACTTAATTCTCCTGGTGTTGGTGTCGGAGTTGTTGACAATGCAACAAGTTTTGCAGAATTAATTTGTTGTTCAAATGCTGTTATGGTTATAGCTTCACATTTGTAAAGTGTTGAGTCATATTCTTTAACAATATATTTTGGTTTTTTTCCAGAACAATAGATCTCAATTATCTGCGAAGTTCCTTCACAAGAGTCACCTTTAAATCCTGTTCTAGAAACCACTCCTTGCTTCCAAGTGTATTTAATTGTTCCTGCAACATCTGTTTTTTGGTCTGCGTCAATTCCCTCACAAGTTAATGTCTTACTTGGAAAAGTTGGCGGAGACAAAGACGCTTTTGTAAACGGCCAAAATGCACTAACAGAAACTATTAAAACAAACATTAAAAATAATGCAATTAAAATTTTTTTCATTTCAGTTTTTTTACCTCCTTTCAATAATATTAATCAACTCGCCAAATTTTGAAACTCAAAACTTTTCAACGAGTTATTTACTTAAGACGAAATCTATATATATATGTTTTGTTTTTTTAAATTATGTTCTCAAAACTAAAAGATAAATTAAAAGACTGGACAAAAAAATTTGTCTCAAAACAAGAAATAGAAATTGTAGAAACCGAAAAAAAAGTTGAAACAAAAAAACCAGAGAAAGAGATAAAGATAAAAAAAGAAATTGAAAAAATAGAAAAAAAATCAGAAGAAAAAATTGAAAAAACAAAAATTAAAATTCAAGAAGAAATAAAAATAAAAGAAGAACAAGAAAAAAAACCAGAACAGAATTTTATTTCAAGGGCAATTTCAAAATTAAATAAAGTAAAAATTTCTGAAAAAGAATTTGAGGTCTATGGTGAAGAACTTGAAATGCTTTTGCTTGAAAATAATGTTGCCTTAGAAGTTGCTGAAAAAATAATTAAAGAATTAAAATTAAGAATTGTTGGAAAAGAATTTTTGAAAAAAGAGGTTGAATTTGAAATCAAAGATACAATCAGAGAAATAATTGAAGAAATTTTAATTGAGCCGTTTGATGTCGTCGAGAAAATCAAAACTCGCGACGACGATAAAAAACCTTTTGTGATTTTATTTTGCGGAATAAATGGTACTGGAAAAACCACAAGTATTGCAAAAATTTCTGAATTGCTTAAACAAAAAAAAGTTTCAAATATTCTTGCTGCGGCAGATACATTTAGAGCAGCTGCGATTGACCAATTAAAAGAGCATGGAAAAAAATTAGATATAAAAGTAATTTCAAATGAATATGGTTCTGATCCTGCGTCAGTCGCGTTTGACGCAATAAAATATGC
>Ga0208375_1003450_pt1 | contig 13456 bp, 15 predicted proteins | sample RifOxyD1_FD_184038 | JGI IMG/M metagenome (GOLD analysis project Ga0208375, IMG submission 184038) | Soil microbial communities from Rifle, Colorado - Rifle Oxygen_injection D1 (SPAdes) | ecosystem: Environmental > Terrestrial > Deep subsurface > Rock core/Sediment | place: Rifle, Colorado... | reverse complement strand
CAATTGTCAGATTAAGTAGAAAAGGGATTCTTGCTGTTACAGCAACAGACACTGCTCCACTTGCAGGAACATTTCCAGATGCATGCATAAGAAAGTATTGGGCTAAACCATTACGAAATCATTTAATGCATGAGATTGGTCTAAGAATTTTAATAAGAAAGATTCAGTTTATCGGAGCGCAGCATGATAAGGCATTAATTCCTGTATACGCTTATTATCGCGATCATTATTTTAGGATATTTTTCAAATGTGTAAAAGGAAAACAGGAATGCGATAAGATATTAGAGCAGCATAAGTATTTTTTGTACTGTAATAATTGTCAATCATTCTGGTCTTCGCACATAAATCATGGAATATGTTGTAACAAAGACATGGAGCATGCAGGACCATTATGGGTCGGAGAATTATTTGATAAGTCACTAGCAAAAAAGATTTTATCCAAAGACAAGGAAAACAGGTTCCTTAAAACAATATACGATGAATCTAAAATTAATGTCATTGGATTCTATGATATTCACACACTTGCAAAAAGACATAAATTTGCTATTCCAAATTATGAGAAATTATTGCTCGCATTAAACAAGAAAGGCAAATCATCAAGAACACACTTCACAGAACAAGGAATAAAAACAACCCTTAATGTTAGAGAATTATTGAGCGAGATTCAAAAATTATTGTAATTCTAGAATGCGTATTCATCTATTATTATCCCACTATCAGAATTGTTATTGTACGTGGATGCTCTTTCAATTTTTAGTGTAGCAATCTTGTTTTCAAAAACATACTTTAATTCAATATCTGGGTTATCGAGATTTCTTTTATTATCAATAGTTAGCGTAAATTCGCCAATAGGTGCATCAAGACCATATTCGATTCCCTTAACACCTTTTTTTCTGAATTCCGTATATTTATTTAAGCTTTTATTTATGATATCTTTACGATTCAATGTTGATAATATTAAGGTCCATATACCTGCATTCATTTCACCCATCCATATATTGACTTTATACCATGCAATGTTTGGCAAATATCTAGCCATAGTAGCACCTAACCGTGTATGATTTGCATAGTTAAATTCTAGCTCTTTTTTTATTGGGTATGGCCATTTAACATTGAATGCTGCAACATTGTCTTTTATATCAGATAATGGTTTATATTCTGGTGTGTTTTCATTCTTGAATTCCATGGATAAGAATGGCGTGTCTGCTTGATAATCAAAATACAAATCTATGGAATTATTGAGTTCATTCCTATTTAAAGAATACCAATGATCTGAGTGATGTCTATCTTTTATGTTATTGTCATTTTTTATTGGCTTAAAGATTATTTTCTTGACAGTCTCATCGTTCATTATGCCAATGATTTCGTTTATATGGGTATTTTTGCTATAATCTTTACTAAAATAATTAATCGCTGCATTATTAAACATCTCTTTGTTGCCGTTCCCTTCAATCTTTTTGATGATGTTAGATTCTTTCTGCCTTAAATTGCTGATTGCAAGTGCTGCTTGACTGTGTGGATTTGATATTTCCGGTTTATCGTTATTTTTTGCAAGAAGCTCATTGACTATGCCTTCTAGAAATAGTGTTTCAATGTCATCTCTCGCTTTTATGTTTATTATATCGATTTTAAATTCTTTAGACAGATAGTCCATTATGGAATCGTTCATGCTCATAAGACTCGGGAATCTTTTAGAATTTAAAAATTTAACATTTACTCATGAATGAGAATTATTGAAAGAGATTCATGAACTTTAATTATTTGCTAGTTTATGAGCTATTTTTGAGTATATCTCTCTTATTTCTTTGTATTTTATTTCATCAATTATTTTAGGTATTGGTGTTAGATTCTCAAAATATTTTATATACTCTGCATGAAACAGTATCTCGTTGTTGATTATTGTTTTTTTCGTATTATTAACAAATTGTTCGACAGTGTCACCTTGAATCATATTCCAACCAATACTATTTTTGTAAAAACCGAGAATTCTATCTTTACCTGTTTCTTTTAATTTCATCGTTCCAAGATAAACATCTATGTTCATCTTTATCCGACTATTCTTCGCACATCAGTGCATTCAACAGAATTGACGCCTTCGATATCTGTAATCTGTTTCTCAAGAGACTCTGTATCTCCCTTCTTTTCATCCATCAAGAATGTGATATTTATTGATTTTAAACCAAATGCTACTGGTTGGACATCTACTTTCTTTTGCCTTTCATCAGAAAATGCTGATATAAGTTTCAATGACTCTTCCTCAATCTTCTTAAGATCGATATCAGGGCTCTCTGGCATTATCCTTAATGTAACAACTGCTGTTCCCATTTTATTACCTAGTTTGGTCCCTCAAAGTTGCATTCTGGGCACTTATATTTTGCAACTATCTCTCTGCATTTACCGCATCGTGCAATCTCTTGCTTTCCGCAGTTTGGGCACAAAAATTTTGTTGCTCCTTTATTGTTTACTAATGATACTTTACATGATGTACAATTATCTGCCATTTTTAATCACATTACACGGAATTTTAGGGGGTTTATAAATATTTTGAAAACATCTTCGATGTTTTCAAAGCCTGAAAATTTTCAATTTTCTATGTTTTTGAAATTGCGCAGCAATTTCAACAGCCCAGAAATTCAGTCAATTTCTTGGTTTCGTAGCACGAAATAGTTTCGAACGTAGTGAGAAAATATTATTGTGATATTATCCAGTATAGTCCGCATTATCTCAATTCAGAAATTTCTTTTTTTATCTTTTCTATGCGTTTCTCTGCTTCTTTTTCTCCTACTTCTATTAATTTAGGTGATTGTTTGAACGCGAGTATTGGCACTTTGTTAAGATCGGGTTTTATTATTATATATTTTGTCTTGCATTCTTTTATTCTATTCTCTACTAATTTTTTTTGCATAATTAATGTTGATTGAATAACCAAGTCCTTTATATTTGATTCTTCGGTTATATCTTTGTCCTCTTCTGAAACATCAACTAATATTAAATAATCCATGCCTTCTAATAAGTCGAGGGGTAAAGGATTTATTACGCCACCATCAACACATATCTTGTCTTCTATTTTTCTCATTGTAAAGAATCCAGGGTATGATAATGATGCCATCACTGAAGGAACTAGCGCGCCTTTATCAAATACCACTTCTTCGCCATTGACTATGTCTGTTGCATTTATAGACAAGGGCATTTTCAAGTCTTTGAACTTAACATCCTTTCCTTCCTCAAAATATTCTGTAATATATTGTTGTAATTTATTTCCTTTGATAATACTTTTTGTCGAGAATGAATAATCATAAACATCTTTACTTGACTGTATTTTAAGCATTAATTTCTCAATATGTTCTGGGTCCTGGTCATATGCATAACATGCGCCAATTAATGCGCCTACAGAACATCCCGCGATTGCATCAATTTTTATATTATTTTTTTTAAGAACTCTCAATACTCCAATCTGCGCAAATCCTCTTGCGCCGCCACCACTTAGAACGAGTCCAGTCTTCATTTTATTCAACTCTCATTATATTAATTACATTCCTATTATCTTCCATAAGCTTGACCATACTGTGAATCCGTCAAATCCTGGGATAGGTAATAGATTAAATATTAGTAAGAATAGGTTTATATTTTTTGTTAAAACCCAGAAGTGTGCAACTTTGGGTTTCATTTTTTGAGTCTTAACAACAACTAATGCAATTAAGAAAAGAAGTAGATTAACTCCGGGGCCAGCAAATGATATTAATCCTGCTTGTTCTGGTCCGCCAATGCCTACAATACTTACAAATCCTGGCACTAGAAATATTAATCCAAAATTTAATAGTTTCATTGCTATTGCAAATATTCCAAAGAACAATGTTGTACTATTTGCGTAGAATGCGTGAAATGTTGCTTCATAGCCGAAACTTAGTGCAGTTATCTTATGTCCTAATTCATGTAATAATATCGCTGGCGCTGTGACCATCGCCGCAAACCAGAAATCATCCCATTTGAAATTTGAAAATCTTGATTTTTTCGTTAAATATCTTGATAGTTCCTCTCCTACAACAGCGGATTTTGGTGCTTTGAACGCGTCCATGAATAAGAATCCGACTAATGCGATTGTTACAAACATGTCAAATATCTCAATAGGTGTTACAAACATGTTATGTTGAACGATAACGTATTTTTAAACTTTATTAAACTAGATTTAGAATAATATTAAATAAAAAAATTTATTTGACTCCTAGTTCTTTTTTTACGCAATATGCTAAAAAGTCCTCTCTTGTGTCAAATTCTGCACTTTCATGGACTTTATGCTCTATGAGCTTGTTCAAATGCACATTTTCTACTTGTTCAAATTTCATGTACTACACCTCCTGAATTCTTTTTATTAATGATTGTATCCTGTTTAAGTATATGTTAACATTAAGGTTATTGTCACCTTCATACTCGCGTTCGTTTCTTCTAATTATATCAATCTTGCCATGTAGCTTGAATAAGAATTCTAGATACATGTTCTTATTTGAAGAATCGATTTTTCCTTCTTTAAGTGTTTTTTCAATATCATCAAGGCTTGCTTGATCCTCTTTAGGAAGTACAAACTCATTGTAGTTTTTCTTCTTTATGGTTTCATCACCAACAAAATAATCATCAAAGTTTGACATAATAATACGTTTATATCATAAATTTATAAATATTATCAAAAATCAAGAATTATATATCTAAGTTAGTTACTTCTTTTGCATGTGACTCTATGAATTCTCTTCTTGGAGCGACTTCGTCACCCATTAATGTTTCAAAGATATGGTCTGCTTCTACAGCATCCTCAATATTTACTTTTTTGATTGTCCTTGATGCCGGATCCATTGTCGTATCCCATAATTGTTCTGGATTCATCTCTCCAAGACCTTTATATCTTTGAATATTTGCATCTGCGCCTAGCTTTGATATAATTTCATCCTTTTCCTTATCACTTAAACAATAATGTTTCTGGTTGCCTTTCTTTACTAAATATAATGGTGGCTGCGCGAGATAAATATTTCCTTGCTCTATTAATGGTTTCATATATCTATAGAATAATGTCAATAATAATGTTCTTATGTGGCTTCCATCAACATCTGAGTCTGCCATTAGTATTATCTTGTGATATCTTAATTTTTGAATATTAAATTCTTCTCCTATACCCGTACCTAAAGCTGTAATAATGTTTGCAATTTCCTGGCTTGATAATATTTTACTTAATCTGGCTTTTTCAACATTCAATATTTTTCCTTTAAGTGGCAGTATTGCTTGAAATTCCCTATTTCTTCCTTGTTTTGCGCTTCCGCCGGCAGAATCTCCCTCTACTATGAATAATTCTGATTTTGCAGGATCGCGCTCTGAACAATCAGCAAGCTTCCCTGGAAGTGTGGAGAATTCAAGTGCAGATTTTCTTCTTGTCAATTCTCTTGCTTTTCTTGCGGCTTCTCTAGCTTTTGCTGCAAGGAGTGATTTTGATATTATTGTTGCAGCAACTTTCGGATTTTCTTCAAGAAAAGTCCCTAATGCAGTGCTTACTACGCTATCAACTATGCCTTTGACTTCGCTATTTCCAAGTTTTGTTTTTGTTTGACCCTCAAATTGTGGCTCTGGAACCTTTGCTGAAATTATTGCAGACAATCCTTCTCTTACATCATCACTGCTTAACTTCACTTTTTCTTTGAAGTTCTTACTTTTCTCAATATAATTATTCAAAGTCCTTGTGAGTGCAGTCTTGAACCCCACAAGATGTGTTCCTCCCTCGACAGTATTAATGTTGTTTACGAATGAATATACATTTTCATTATATGAATCAGAGTATTGTAGCGCAACCTCAACTTCAATTAAGTCCTTTTGCTTTGTGATATAAATAGGAGTATGAATTGCTTTTTTATTCTTATTGAGGAATTCAACAAAACTTACTATACCGCCTTCATAATAATATTCTCTTTCTCGCACCTTTATGTTTCCTTCAGTATCTTTTTCGTTTTCTGCAATCCTTTCATCTCTTAGGGTTATTCTTAATCCCTTGTTTAGAAATGCCAATTCTCTTAATCTGTTTTCTAATATATTGAAGTCGAATACTTTTTCTGTGAATATTGAATCATCTGGAAGAAATGTCATTGTTGTTCCAGTATCTGTCAATTCACATTCTCCAGTATTTTCTAGTTTTGTTATAGGCACTCCGCATTGATATTTTTGAGAATAGATTTTTCCTTCTTTTTTGACTTGTATTGATAATTCTTTGGATAATGCAGAAACAACGCTTAATCCTACGCCGTGCAGTCCTCCAGAAACTTTATACGTATTCTTGTCGAATTTTCCTCCTGCATGTAATTTTGTCATCACTACTTCTAATGCTGACATATTATATTTAGGATGTATATCTACTGGAATTCCTCTTCCATTGTCTTCAACGAGTATAGAATTATCTTTTAGTATCGTAACGCTTATCTTTGTGCAGTAGCCTGCTAACGCTTCATCTATGCTATTATCTACTATTTCATAAACCATATGATGCAATCCTCTTGATGAAGTGCTTCCTATGTACATAGATGGTCTTTTTCTTACTGCATCAAGCCCGCCAAGTACTACTATGTGTGATGCGTCGTAATCTTTTGATTCTACGTTCTTTTCAGGTTTAGTATCGCTCATTTATACAGCTCATATATCGATCGTTTTATCGTCGACAATCAGATAATTTGATGAACAAATTCATGTTTATAAATGTTATTACTTGTTTTTGTCCTCTAATACAATAAAAAATGCGACAAATTATGTCACCATAAATTGTTTTTTTGATATTCTAATTTGTTCTATGTCGTTTTTTTTATTTCTATTATTTTTTTATTTCTCTATCATTTTTCATTCTCTTTTGTTTTTTATGCTGTTTTTTAACAATTAAATCTATTTTTTATTGTCCTTTTTTTCAATTTATTTTATAGACGAGAAATTATCAATTTTTCGATTTAGAAAAAAGTTTACGTCTTAATCATTAATAACAAACTATTTAAATAAGTTCTTTTATAAATAATTCTGTAAAAACATTTTAGTAAAAATAATTGCTAAAAAAAAATTATAATAAAATTTTAAGAAAAAAACAAAGTGTCGATATGCTTTTAGAAAAAACAAAACTTATGATAGAATTTCTGAATCTATTCTATAATAATCCATCTATAGATGATGTGATATGCAAAAATATATTTTACACTGAGGGAAATTAATGAAAGTAGCAATATTATCTAATTTATTTAAGGAAAATACTGAATATAAAGAAGTTGAAGAAGATTTGATGGAAGTAGGTAACGCTGTAAAGAGAGTTCTAGAATCAGCAGGGCACGAAGCAATATTCTTTGATGTCAATGAAAAAACATTCGAGGAACTAAGAAAATCAAACATCGATATGGCATTCAACGTCTGTGAAAGATTTAATGGCTCAAGTCTTTTTGAGCCGCATATAGCCTCAATGCTTGAATTGTTAAACATCCCATACACTGGCTCTGGCCCATTAACACTTGCAACATGTATAAATAAGGTTCGTGTTAAAGAGATTTTGATGCATCACGGAATATTGACTCCAAATTATCAAGTATTTTATTCAAGAAACAAGAAAATGGATCCAGAATTGAAATTTCCATTAATTGTAAAGCCGGTATGCATGGATAATAGTATAGGAATTGGCGCAGATGCTGTCGTTCATAATGAAGAAGAATTACGATCTAAAGTGTCATACATATTAAGAACATACGACCAACCTGCACTTGCAGAAGAATTTATAGACGGAAAAGAAATAACTGTGGGTGTTTTAGGAAACGGTCGAACTGCATCAATATTGCCAATTTCTGAAGTCGTATTCAAGAATTGGCCTGACAATGAATCAAAAGTATATAGTTATGAAGCAAAATGGTTGAAAGATTCTGATGAGTGGAAGGGAGTTTCAATAGATTGTCCTGCAGCAACAGTACCAAAATACCAAGAGTACAGAATAAAGAGGACAGCACTTCAAGTGTATAACGTTCTAGGATGTAGAGATTATGGAAGGATAGATTTCAGATTAAGTAGCGATGGTGTTCCGTATGTACTTGAAATGAATCCAAATCCAGGTATCAGTCCATTTATCGAAGAGGGAGAGCAGCCAGACTTTGTACCTTTCGCAAGCCAGAAAGCAGGATTAAGTTATGACGATTTGATAATGAAAATATTCAATGAAGCACTTGAGAGAAACAACATGACAATAAGAATACTGCCCTCTCCAAAACCTGTCGAGGCGGTAACTAAGGCGGATATTGTTGTTCCAGTCCCTACTAGCACTATAAGTTTAGAGACACCAACTGACGATTCTAGAAAAAATAACAACAAATAAAAACACGGGGCGTTTTTCTATACTATAAGATTGGGCGTGATACTGAAATGGAGATAATTTCTGACATAAAATCAAACAAAGAACTTATTGAGCGTTCAATACTCAAACATGGCAATAGCGCTGAACATTATTATTACTGTTACTTATATAATATTGAGCCATGGGAAAAGCCATATTATATCAGATGGGATGATGATATGGCGATTCTTGCAAAACATGATACCCATGATGATGAATGGTATATTTTTGTCGGGGTGCTCGCTCCAGAAGAAGAGCGAACTAAATTGCTAAGAGAATTTCTTGACTACGTATTTTCTAAAGGTGCAAAGAAGTTATGGTGTGAATTCAAGACGCCATTTAGAAAGCAAACAATAACTGCATTGAAAGATTCTCAATACAAAGTTAATAAGATAAATTATACATTGACATGGCCTGTATTTGACATGAATCAATGGACTGGCGAGAAGATGGAAGGAAAAGAATGGAAGGACATGCGCTATTATTGGAATAAACTATTTAAAAATCATAAAGTAGAATTCAGAGAGTATTCGCCAGACGACAAGGACGCGCTGAAAGCAATCGTTAAGCAATGGAAGGGCGAGCGTAATGGAACAGACAAGACTTACGACCATTATTATCTTGCTGCAATAAATAATGATTTCGAGGGATATAAAACTAGAGTAATAATAGTAGATGACAAAATATGCGGGATAACTGCAGGTTATACTCTAACGAATAAGAGCTATTATTATTCAAGCATCGGAATTACTGTGAAAGATTTTGATAGAATAGGTGAAATCGCTAACATGGATGATTTGATAACATTAAAGAAACAGGGGCACGAGATTGTTGATTTTGGTGGCGGTGAGAAGCATCTTACAACATTCAAAAGCAAGTTCAAGCCGACGAGTTATTATAAGACGCACATTTTTTCTATAGTAAAGAGGATGCAATAATGGTTGATATGAATTTTTTTGAAGATATAAAAGCTGAAGAGAATATCCTTATAATTAATGAGTGTATAGCTGCTAACGGTTATGCTCCTGAACATAGTTATTTTGAATTATTGAGTTATGATTCTAAGGATTCAAAACCATTATTTGTATATTTTGGTGACGGAAAAGGATTATTTGCTGTAGATTATGAGGATGTTTGGCAGGTTCTATCTGAGATACTCGCGCCGAAAAATGAAAGAGCCGATCTCTTTATTCAATTTGCAGATTATTTATTCAAAAATAAGAATGTGAAAAAGATAATGGTCGAGTTTCCATTCGAATTAAGAAAAGAAATCAGTAAAAAAATACGCGAAAAAAATAAAACATTTATTGATCCCACAGAAAAGAGATTAACCGTCGGTGATGTGGTTGAGCATTATTATACTCCAATAATTAGTCTTGAGCATTGGGATCCGACGCTTAATGGTTCGGATTTGAGTAAATTAAGAAAAGCAAAAAATCGATTCTTTAGAACTCATAAAGTCGAAATAATAAAGAATGGGGATATTGCTAATGTTCCTGTTAAAGATATACGCGAGATGGTTCTTGCATGGGCAAAGAACAGGAAAGCAAAAGACAGGGCATCATATGATTCATACATTTCATTCATAAATAATGGATGTAAGGGTGCTGCAGTATCATTGTTGATAAAAATAGACGATAAAGTGCGTGGTCTTGCCTCTGCATCATTAATCCCTAATAGTGAGAAGACAGTCTATTATAATATAAATCTTCATGATTATTCAATACCTGAACTAGGAGATTTCTTGACTATTCTATTTCTTGATGAATTGAAGGCGTCTGGATTTCAATTCTTAAATTTTGGTTCATCAGACAAGAAATTGTTACAGTATAAAGAAAAATTCAATCCAGTATCCAAATATGATTCAGCATTATTCTATGTAAGATACGAGCCTGAAAAGAAAAAGAAAGAAATGTAAAAAATTCTCTTTTTTTAAGAATTATCGTTAATAATCTCTTTTTCCATTATTATTGATGTATCGTCTTCTGATATTTGCTTATATCCAATTCTTTTATAGAGATTGATTGCTCCGCTATCTTTGAATGTTTTTAATCGAATTTTATTTAATTCTCGAGTTATTGTTTCCTGTTCAACCAATCGCATAATGGCGGTTCCAAGTCCTTTATTTCTAAAATTCTCTACTACTTGTATATTGTTCACATAACCGCAATCGACCTTAAACTTAAAATCTAAATATCCTATTTTCACGCCCTTATGCTCTATAATTCTCATGTGTTCTTCATGATAGTTTTCATCGAATGATTTTTCGTTCCAGTATCCCCAATGCTTCTGATATAAATGAAGCATGTTATCTTTTAATACTTTGAAAATGAATTCCTTATCCTCTTTATTTGCATCTCTTAGAATATATTTATTGTTATCGACGGTGATTTCTTTAGAATTGTTATTCATAATCCATTGATAATTGATTATCATTAAAAATGTTACTGGTAGAAGAAAGCCTCTGGAGGGAGTTGCACCCTCGACCTGCTGCTTTTTCTGATGCATTTATGCAATATACGAAGCAGCCGCAATAGCTACTATGCTACAGAGGCATATAATTAAGAAATTAATTTGCTTTATAAAAATTCCTATAGAATCTTAAATCTTTAGTTTTTCCTTTATCTCTTTATCGGAAAGCTTATTTTGGCATTCGTTGCATACTGGATATCTTTTCTTTCCAACAGTATAATATGTTCCGACAATCTTGTTCATGAATGTTGTTTCAATCCTTTTGTTGCATATTTCGCATTTCATTTTGTCTTTATCGTTTGGCAGGTTGTTTGAAGTGTGGTCTATGTTTCTCTCCATTAGGATGGTTTATTGAGTTAGTGACTTCTCCTTTTTCTAGCTCTTCTAATACTATATTTAGTTCTTGGAATACTTTTTTCAAATCGTTTAAGTCTGACTCAAGTTCCCAAGTCGTTTTATTCTCTTTCTTCTCATTCTGTATTGCTATATTCATCTTGTTTGCTAATTGTTCTATGTAGTCAAGAGAGTCTTTTATTGAGTCTTTATCTTTATATTTCTTCAGTTTCAGCTGCTTTTTTATGTCTTCTATCGAATTTCGGTCTGATTGATCCAATTCATATGGAGTATATGCTCTATCACGTAATTCGGACTCAGAGACTGATCTCATGTAATCCTCTGAGAGGTTCCAAGTGTTTACATCCCTATCTTTGTATCCCATTTTTAGAATCCTATAACCTGTAAAATATGCTCGAATTTTAAAATCTTATGAATAATCTTATTTTTTTTGTTTCTCTAGATGTTCTTTAAGTTTTGGCCATTCATCATCAGATACTATATATCCTACGCAATTCTTTGAACCGCATCTGCATGGATGATCTGTTGTCTCTTCATCGAAATCAAATCCATAATTGTATGTTAATTCTTCTCCTTGTTTAATGTCTTTTATTGCAAAAAGCCATATTTGATTATTTTTTATTTCAAAGTCACAGTTCGGGTCGCATGAATGATTGATATATTTTGCATCATTGTCTGGAATGTCTCCATCAAGATCGTATTCGTCATTTAGTTCGAATATGTAGACTGCTGCATGCTCTTCTGGTTTTTCTTTGTGTTTCTTGAATGTATCATCTAATCTTTTGTCTGCTTCTTCTTTTGATATCTTCTCTCCTTTATATTCTAGCACGATTGTTCCTTTTGGAATATCTTTTGCTGCATATACTCCTCTATTATGTATTTTTGAAGTTCTTACTTCATACAATGTTTCTTCATTTGTCATTTTATCACCTTACATAGAAAAGCCAATTAATGGCTTTTCTTGTTCCAAAAATTCACAATTTGTTTTCAGTGAATTTTTGTTATAAAAAATATGAATATTAAAAATGCCGCAAATATTGCAGTCATGAAATATGCTGTCTTGCTCCATGCCCAGATTTTTGCTCCATCAAAGTTCCATAATGGAATCATGTTGAATAAGGCTAGCCACGCATTAATTATGTACCCAGAGATTATTATCTCGTTCCATATTCCAGTGATGTTTAGGAATAATAATGGAAGCAATATTATTGCAAGCACGATATTAGTTAATGGTCCTGCAAGACTTATCAAACCATTCTGTTTCTTTGTTATGTTGCCAAATATCATCACTGCGCCAGGAGCTATAAACACGAATCCTAAAAAGCTCATCATTACTGCAAGTACAAGCATTGTTGTGTCGGCTCTGAATTCTGCCCAGCAATTATATCTTTGAGCAACAATCTTGTGTGCTAGTTCATGAAAGAGAAATGCTATCCCGACTGTTGCTGCAGATATTGCTATCATTATCAGAAATGCGTGGCTTAAGAATCCTGAAATACTTAGGCCCGCATCTGTTGTTCTTACTATTGCAAATGCTATGCTTATCAAAAGCCATGCTATAAGAAGGTCTTTCAATTCCTTTTCAGATGTGTGCAACTGGAATTTTCCTATGGAAAAACTATACCGTTTCATCAATTGCTTGGATTTATGTTTTATTTTTAAAGTTACTGGAAACAATGAATGTCTTTAATTACTACTCTTAAATAAATAATTAATCAAAAGATTTATAAATATTTTCGCTTTTATGTCAATATTATTAGGGGGTAAAATGAAAAAAAATAATATCTATATATTACTGATAATACAAGCATTGCTTTCTATACTATTATTATTCGTTGAATCAACAACACTATATATTGCGTTAGGATTATTCTTATTGATAGATGTTGTGGTTCTTGCATCATTATTTACAAGAAAATGGAGTGCAAAAGAGTTATATGTATTCATAACATTATTTGTATCTATAATCTATTTATTGTTCTTGTTTTATAACAAAGGAGATTTATTGATGGTTATAGCTATAGGACAATTCATATTATTTATTCTATCTGCAATAATATCATATGAGAAGACAGTTCCAAGAGTGTTGCCTGCACCAGTTAAGCCTTATACATCAGATAAGTGGGATGAGAGTCCAAGAAAAGAACAGACAAGGCCAATATTGCTTAATGAGGGGCCACTTGAGACGTATGATTTAGATGCAATGGAGCATGATCTTGATGAGATGGACAAACAAAGCAGAGCAAAAAGAAA
>Ga0208375_1003449_pt1 | contig 13461 bp, 14 predicted proteins | sample RifOxyD1_FD_184038 | JGI IMG/M metagenome (GOLD analysis project Ga0208375, IMG submission 184038) | Soil microbial communities from Rifle, Colorado - Rifle Oxygen_injection D1 (SPAdes) | ecosystem: Environmental > Terrestrial > Deep subsurface > Rock core/Sediment | place: Rifle, Colorado... | reverse complement strand
AAGGATTTTATAACTCACTATAACACAGAAAGGCCCCATATGAGCTTAAACTACAAGACCCCAAAGCAGGTATGGGACGAAAATGTCAACTAGTTTCGTGGTGTCAACCAGTTTCGGGATAATAGAGTCAAAAGCAGAGCCACAAAGCCATAACTATAAAAAGACATAGCCCATAAATGCCTTATGGCCAGCTTTTGGAATCTTGTAAACCATGTAATTGAAATGTCTGATATTCTTCTGCTTGTCATAGATGCAAGGATGGTTGAGGAAACCAGAAACTGGGAAGTTGAGAATAAAGTGCTGTCAAAACAGAAGCATCTATTATATGTCATCAACAAATGCGACATGGTTGAGTTTTCAGCATTGAAGCAGAGGACAAAAGGCCTCAATCCAAAGGTGTTTGTTTCTGCAACAAAGCATCTCGGCGCAACAAGGCTCAGGACAAAGCTGAAGATCCTTTCAAAGCTTGTGAAAAAAGAAAGGCATGAAAAACAAAAAAGATGGGCAGAGAAGAATCTAAAAAATGAAGAAGCAGAGATAAAATGCAAAGGCAAGAAGATAACAGAAAAAGAATGCAGAGAAAGGGAAGAAGCAGAAGAAGATCATGATGAAGGAATAAATGAGATGGAAGAGATAGAGCAAATAATCCCAACGCCAAAAAAGAAAAGGCGGCAGGACATAAAAATAGGCGTGCTTGGCTATCCTAATGTCGGAAAATCATCAATAATAAATTTTCTAAAGGGAAAAGCATCAGCAGGAACATCATCCGAAAGCGGATTTACACGATCGTACCAATATGTAAAATTAAACAAGGAAATAACTTTGATAGACACGCCTGGAGTTCTCACAAGAGAAGACAAGCAGATGGGATTCAGCGAAAAAGTAATTATTGGATCAATAGACTATTCAAAAGTAAAAGATCCCCTGTCTGCATGCGAAAGCCTGATAGAAAAGCTCGGTGGAATAATAGAAAAATATTATGATGTCAAAAAACATGAAGAGATAGAGGAAACAATAGAGGAGATTGCTGTCAAGAGGCATCTTCTGATGAAAGGCGGAAAGCCTGACACAGAAAGGGCTGCAAGGATGGTGCTGAAAGATTGGCAGCAGTGCAAGATAAGAATATAAGGGTCAGCATCAATCTGTGAAACTAAAATGAAAGCCGCAGTAATAATAACCACTCCGGATTTTGCAGGATTAAATATAAAAGAGAATCTTCTTGAGAATTATAAATTTAAAAAAACCACCGATATATTTGAAGACAGCGAAATATATGAATTAAAAAATGACTTTAATGAGATAAAAATATACACCACAGACACAAGATGCGTGGACTGCGAGGATTATGACAAAAAGGTAAAGGGGGATATTTTCATTTTCCCGACAACACACAGAAGCGAAAAGGGAGTTCCAAGCTTAAGCGTTCATGCGCCCGGCAACTGGGGCTCCGCAGGCCTCGGCGGAAAGCCAAAAACACTATGCCCCTGCGATGCGGATTTCATAAAAACAGCATATCTGAAATTAAAAGAGCTTGCAGGAAACCAGTATAATGTCACGCTGGAATGCACCCATCATGGGCCTTACAATGAAAAGCCTGTTGTTTTCCTTGAGATAGGCTGCAGTGAAAAAGAATGGAAAGATAGAAAAGCTGGGAAAATTATCGCAGATGTGCTGATGTTTGCCCTTTCCAACAAGATGAACCGGGCCGGAAAAGAAAAAACAGCAGTTGGCCTCGGAGGGCCGCACTACTGCCCGACTCTTGTAAAGGTGATTGAAAGATCCGAATATGCTTTGGGCCATATATGCCCTGCTTATAATCTTGAGAATCTTGATGATGCAATGCTGAAGCAGGCAATGGAAAAATCAGATGCAGGAGTGATAATCGCAGACTGGAAAGGCCTGAAGCAGTTCAAGGAGAAAGTGAAGGATCTGGCTGAGAGGAATAAGATCGCCCTGAAGAAGACGAAGGAGTTTAGTTCTGAATAAATATTCCTGCTGGTTGCGGAAAACACGGATTAATGCCTGTTAACTGCAATTAAAATGAGTTTGATAGATATTTAAATACATCCTGAACAAAACCATAAGTATTTTATACCCCCTGCCTGAACCGCCTGGCATGGAACACAGCAAAAACAGATATGAAGAATGCCTTGAAGCGTTGTTAAACAAGAATATAAGAGAAGCATCCCAATTCTTTGGGATTGACACTTCTGCCTTGGCCAGCGATATGGCCTCTTTAGGATGGAATTCTGATGAAACGGGCATGGCCTTTCCAAAAGCGCTGTATGAACATCCGCAAAAAGACATCTACCTGCTTCTGGCAAGAGCTTCTGAAGGCCTTATAAGGCTGGAGAAGAAAAAAGACGATATAAGAAGATCAATTGATAGCTTAAGCTTAAAAAAAGAAAGAGCGGATACAGCCCTGGCAAATGCACTGGAAAAAAAGCAGGAAGATGACAACATTCCTTTTAAAAATGACGCTGCAGGGAGAGATGAGGGGAATTATCAAAGAAGAACAGGTGAGATGCGCTACAACATAAGCAAGCATAAAGAGCTTAAGATGAGAATAGCTGACATCAACAACGAAATTGATAGCTATAACAAAAAAATATGCCTGCTTTCTAAAACTCTTGATACATATGACTACAGGCCGGATAAGCCCGATAGTATGTCATCTGCAGAGGCAGAAGCAAGCCGTTTCATTGAATGGCTGGAATCCTGCGGGATAGGCTCAGGGCTTGACCTTTCTGTTTTTATGGGACAACAGGGAGCTAAAGCTTATGCCAGCAGCTTTATGACACCTGCCCAGCCAAAGCCAAAAAGAGAAAAGGCGCCAATATTACTGAACACCCTTGCTATTACTATAATATTATGGTCTGTCAATACACTGGCTCCAAAGTCCTGCAGTGAAAAGCTTATGCAGGCAAGAGAGGCAGCCATTAAGAACCAGGCAAGGCAATACTCCGGGCAGCAGATACTGAATAATGAGATGATAAGAGCGCCTGTATATGATATGAGGTTTCCTTTGATAATAGATATAAAAGATGATATAGGCATAACAAGCTATGATGTGAAATGCAGAAGATACGGAAACAAAGATTGGTTTCGTGTCGGTTATATGATAGAAGTTAAAGAAGATGGGCTCTCTATAAATATAGATAAGAATATGCCGCCTGGGTGGTATGAAGGGGTTGTGGCCGCCAAAGATACAGGCGGTAACACGACAAAGAAAGAGTTCAGTTTTGTGGTCAGGTAACAGAAATAGCAAGGCAGGGGAACATATTTTCACAGGAGCCTCGGTTTTGACAATCTTTTTAAAACACAACACATCTGATGATTCTATGGAGCCGAAAGACGTATTCTTCCCTTATGAAACAATAAGAAAAGAACAGGATGACATGATAAAAGAGGTAAAGCATGCTGTGGAAAACAAGAGCCATCTTATCATGCACGCCCCCACAGGCATCGGAAAGACTGCAGCTGCCCTGGCGCCTTCATTAAAATATGCGGCTGACAGGGATATAAGGATATTCTTCCTGACATCAAGGCATACACAGCATGTCATGGCGATAGAGACATTAAAAGAGATCAAGAAAAAATATGATCTTGATTTTACAGCTGTTGATATTATAGGAAAGAAATGGATGTGCATACAGCCGGGGACAGAATTCCTGAAATCTGGGGAGTTTGCAGACTACTGCAAGGCTGTAAGGGCGGAGGGAAAATGCGATTTCTACACCAGATGCAGGGATGATTCCCACAAGCTGAGCATAGAGGCAAAAAAACTGATGGATGGCCTGAAAAGCACAAATCCCTGCCATGTTGAAAATTTTATTGAATCCTGCAGAGAAGACAAAATGTGTCCGTATGAGATTTCTGTTGCAATGTCCTCAGCTGCGAAAGTTATTATTACAGATTATCACTACATATTTAACCCGGATATAAGAGAATCTTTTTTTGCAAAAACAAAAAATTCGCTGGACAAATGTATAATCATAGTTGATGAAGCCCATAATCTTCCTGAACGAACAAGGGATCTCATGTCTTCAAAGATATCAAATTTCACTCTGAAAAAAGCGGTAAAAGAGGCTAAGAATTACGGCTATATAGAACACATAAAATATCTTGCGGGCATACAGGATATCCTTAACAGATACACACCGGATGTTTTCAGCAAATATTCAGAAAAGCCGGGATCATCAGGAACAGAAAGAGTTATACCGAAACAATTGTTTGAATCCGATATAAACAAGATAGAGGATTATAAAAAGATGATAGAAGAGCTTGAATTTATAGGAGAAGCAGTAAGGTCGCAGAAAAAACGATCATACATAGCCGGAATTGCAAGTTTTCTTCAGGCATGGAAAGGGGATGATGAAGGATTTGTAAGGATATTTTCATCAAGAGAGACAAAATTTGGGCCGATGCTCACATTAAACTACAGATGCATGGATCCTTCGCTTGTGACAAGGAATGTGATAAAAGAAAGCCATTCAACCATAATGATGTCAGGCACACTTACTCCGACTGAGATGTATAAGGATCTTTTGGGATTCCCTGAAAATACGGTTGAGAAAGAATTTGAAAATCCCTTTGCAGAAGAAAACAGGCTCGCGATGATCATCCCGCAGACAACGACAAAGTACAACCTGAGAAGCGAGGAGCAGTTCATGCGCATGGCAAAAATATGCGCGGAAATAACAGAAAATGTGCCCGGCAACTGCACAATATTTTTTCCGAGCTACGATCTGAGGAATAAGGTGTACAGATATTTCTTTGAATTATCCAGAAAAACCGCATTCCTTGAAGAGCCTGGGCTTTCAAAACAGGAGAAGAATGATCTCCTTGAGAAGTTCAAATCCTACAAGAACTCCGGCGCTGTCCTGCTCGGAGCTGTTTCGGGAAATTTTGCAGAAGGCATTGATCTGCCGGGAGATCTGCTGAAGTGCGTGATTGTTGTTGGCCTGCCGCTTGCGCAGCCTGATCTTGAGACAAAGGAACTGATAAAATATTACGATGTAAAATTCAAGAAAGGCTGGGATTACGGCTATGTGCTTCCTGCTTTCATAAAATGCCTGCAGGGCGCAGGAAGATGCATAAGATCTGAGACAGACAGGGGAGTCATAATATTTCTTGATGAAAGGTACACATGGCCGATGTACACAAGATGCTTTCCGAAAGATTATGGGCTTAAGGTCACGAATTACTACAAAGAGATGATTGGGGAGTTTTTTGGGTAGGCGCTAAATGAATTTATCAAAATCATATTCGTAATAATCGCTTTTGCTCTCATCCGGATCATCTTCCCAATAATCGTCATCCGGAGTTTCGCCGATAAAGCCCAGCCTATTTCCTTCATCATCTGCCCGTTCTTTTATGATCACTTTGATGCGCTCAACCCTTGCGCCGCACTTCAAAGGATATTCTATCCGTTCCCATTCCATATCCGGATCTGCCATAAAGCCCCCCGCAGCACATGATCAGCACAAAGCAAAGGCATAGAAAGAAATAAAACAAATCTTAACCCCCCTATTTAACCCCTTATATAATGGGAGTTGTTGGTTTATAAATTTCATGTATATAGTTTTTTAAGCTTTGCATTCTCGGATTGGCACTGACTATCCCACCATAAAAAACAACCTTTAAATACCACCTCTTTATCCATACCTTATCCCGTATATACTATCTAGCATAGTAGGGTGCAAACATGGTAGAAAAAGAAAATCTTAAGAAGGTCATAGAAGATCTTAAAAAAGCAAAGCAGCGCAAATTCTCGCAGTCTTATGATTTAATTGTAAACCTGAAGGATATTGATCTCAAAAAGACCGAGAATCAGATTGATCTTTTCATAACCCTGCGTTACAGCAAAGGAAAGGAAAACACTGTATGCGCGCTGATAGGCCCTGAGTCAAAGCCAGAGGCGGATGCAAACTGCGATTTTGTGATAGAAGAGAAGGAATTTGAAAAATACCAGAAAGATCCAAAAGCGACAAAAAGGCTGGCAGACAAATATGACTTCTTCATAGCCCAGGCAAATATAATGCCTAAGATAGCAGGGGCATTCGGCAAGATATTCGGCCCGAGAAAAAAGATGCCTAACCCAAAAGCAGGATGCGTCTTCCCGCCAAAGGCAGCATTAAAGCCCCTTGTTGCAAAACTAAAAAATATGGTAAGGGTCACTGCAAAAGAATCAGGGATAATACAGGTGACAGCCGGAAATGAGAAGATGGCTGATGAAGAAGTGATTGACAACATAAAGACGATCTATGAACAGATAATCCATAAGCTGCCGGGAGAAAAGAATAACATAAGAAATATCTATCTCAAACTTACAATGGCTAAGCCGATAAAAATAATGTGATAACATGGCCTACCAAGCGCACGTATCAGACAAGAAGAAAAGCACTGTGAAGAGATTCGCAGAGCTGCTTAAAGATTATCCTATTGTGGGCGCTGTAAACATGGAAAATCTTCCTGCAAAGCAGCTGCAGGGCATGAGATCCCAGCTTAGGGGAAAAGTTGTGATCCTCATGACAAAAAGAAGGCTTTTGAATATCGCGATAGACAAGATAAAATCAGAAAAGCCTGGCATTGAAAAATTAAAAGAGCATCTTATCGGAATGCCTGCTTTGCTGTTCACAAAGGAAAATCCGTTCTCGCTTGCAAAGACCCTGAAAAAAAACAGGTCAAATGCGCCTGCAAAGGCGGGGCAGACTGCTCCGAATGATATAAAGGTCTCGGCAGGAGCCACTCCTTTTGCGCCTGGCCCGATTATCGGAGAATTAAGCGCATGCGGAATAAAGGCGGGAGTTGATGCAGGAAAAGTCGCAATAAAAGAAGATGCTGTTGTCGTGAAAGCTGGACAGGTAATAAAGCCAAATGTTGCGGCGATACTCACAAGATTGGGCATTGAGCCTATGGAGATCGGATTAAATTTAACAGCAGTATATGAAAACGGGACAATATATGCGAAAAATGTGCTTGATATTGATGAAGATAAGTTCATGGCAGACTTTTCACAGGCTGCAGCATGGGCATTCAACCTTGCTGTTGAGACAGCCACACTCACAAAAGATACAACAGATGTCATACTCATGAAGGCCTACAGCGATGCAAAGGCATTGGCATTATCGCAGGATATAATAGCGGATGCCACTGCCGGAGAAATCCTCGCGAAGGCCGAAAGGCAGGCAATGGCTTTGAAAGCCAGAGTGCCTGAATAACAATAGATAAAATAGATAAGAATCACAGTTCATGGAGGGATAAAAATGGAATACATTTACGCAGCAATGTTGATTCACAAGGCAGGCGGAAAGATTACCGACGCTGCTGTAAAAAAAGTGCTTGAGGCTGCAGGTGTCAAAGCAGACGAAGCCAGAGTAAAAGCTTTGGTGGCAGCGCTTGAAGGGGTTAATATTGACGAAGCTATCAAAAAAGCTGCTTTCGCGGCCGCTCCTGCTGCTCCGGCAAAAGAAGCGCACGGCGAAGAGAAGAAGAAAGAAGAGAAAAAAGAAGAAAAGAAAAATGACGAACAGGCAGCTGCCGGTTTAGGCGCATTGTTCGGATAGGATCATACTTTTCATTTTACGGGGCGCCTTTAAGCGCCTCTTCTCTGATTTTTAACAATGACTGAGGGCAACAATGGGTAAGCAAGAGGAAAGAAATCTATTTGATAGGCTGGAACTGCTAAAAAGAGAGATCAGCCATCTGGGAAACAGGCTTAATTCTTTGAATGACCAGAGAGAATCTGCCATAAGGAAAAAAAGGGAAGTTTCCGGGCAGATCATCGCGCTTATAAAAACTATCAAATCCGCAAAGACCAACAGGGACGAGCTGACAAAGCAGGTCAGGAATTCTAAAGAGAGAAGAAGGGAAATAAATGATGAGATAGGCAGAAAGATAGAAGAAGCTAAGAAATTAAACGAAGAAAAAAGAAAAATAATGCAGAAATACAACATCCAGGGCAATCCCGAATATATAAAAGAGGAGATTGAAAAGCTTGAATATAAGATTGAGACAGAAGCTTACCCATACCGCGAAGAGAAAAAAGTGATGGATATCATAAAAGAGAAGAAAAAGCAGTATGAGGAAGCAAAGAAAGTGAGCGATGTGTTTGAAAAGATGCATATCCTGAACAGGGAGATTGAAAGATTAAGAAGAAAATGCGATGATGCCCACAAAAAAGTCCAGACAAGGGCCGGAACAAGCCAGGAAAAGCATGAGGAGATGATTGAAACATCAGGGGAAATTGATGAATTGAGGGTGAAAGAGAAAGAGCATCAGGACAGGATTGACGGATTTGATAAAGAGATGGATCAGATCAATGAGGATCTTGGAAAAAGGCTTCTTGAGATGAATGAAATCAGCCCGAAAGTCGGCGCTGTAAGGGAAGAGACAAAGGCTAAAAGAGAGTCAACAGCACAGGGCATTCTTGAAAGCAAGCGGAGAGCAGTTGAGGAAAAGCTAGCGAAAGGCGAAAAGCTCACGACAGAAGACCTGATTGCGATGCAGGGGATGAGATAAGGCAGGCAGAGATTATATAGGAATAATATAAGATAAAAAAGAGATAAAAATCAAACAATTCACTTTTTCTTCGGCAGCTTGGCATTCTTATGCTCATCATGGATATGCGCTTCCAGTGCCTTGACATGCTTATGGCAGTATGGGCATTTGCCATCTGTTGTCGGCTTGATATAGATTTTTTCGTGCATAATCCAATCTATAGGGTTGGAGTATTTAAATGTTTTGCTATACTGATTGTAATGTAAATAATACGGATTTTCAAAATTAAAGAAAATATTTAAATAATAACGCTGACATTAATTTAAAATGACAGAAAAGTATTATTTAGATACATGCATATGGCATGACCATTATGAAAACAGAATTGGCAAAACCGGAAAAATATTGGGAGAGTATGCAACCAATCTTTTTAAAAAAATAATAGATAATAAAGACAAAATTCTTTTTTCAAAACTCACATATTCTGAATTAAAAACCTCCTACAGCCAGGAAGAAGTTGATGATATGCTGAATTTGCTTTTTTTAATGGATATTCTTGAAAAAGTAAATATTAGCGATTCACAACTTCTTGAGTCAATTAAAATTTCATCTGAGAGGAACATACCAAGGGGAGATGTTTTACATGCAGTTCTTGCCAGAGATAATCAGGTTGTTTTAGTAACACAAGATAAGCACTTTGAAGCGCTTAAAGATATAACAATAATAAAAAAACCTGAAGAAATCTAATGGATATTATGCTCTTTTAATAATTCTTCAAATACCTGCTCTCTTATCTGCTTCCGCTCAGTATCTGTTGTGGTTTTTTTTGCTTTTCCATTCAGCGAAAGAAACTGCTTCATTAAATCATCCTTCTGCAGTTCACCTAATTTTTCCCTTATAGCTGATCTGATGAACTCAGTCCTTGTGCCAAAATTATGGCCTTTCAGGCAATGGTCTATATTGGAAACCATTGTTTCTTCCATCTTTAAGCTGATTGTTTCCATGGTAATACTTAATATGTACAAAGTAATATTTAAAGTTTTCTATTTTTGCGGATAAATCTTTAAATTTCCTTTTAACATAACCTTTAATAAGCTGCTTATTTTCTTAATCCTTATGCAGGATAAAATAATAGACATTGCAAGGGAAGCCGGAAAAATAATTTTGGGATATTATCACCAAAAGAACTTAAATGTTAGATCCAAAGATAAAACCAGATATGACCCTGTAACAGATGCTGATATAAATGCAGACGAGTATATTAGAAAAAGGCTGCATGAAGAATTTCCTTCGGATGGAATATTATCCGAAGAAACAAAAGCTGCTCCTTTAGATTATTCAGGCAGGGTTTGGGTGGTTGATCCGCTTGACGGAACTAATGAATTTGCACAAAAGAAAGATGGCTTTTCTGTCAATATAGGCTTATGTGAAAATGGAGTCCCTATTTTGGGTGTGGTTTACTGCCCTTTAAGAGGTGAATTATATTGTGCTGAAAGAGGGAAAGGTGCATACTTAGAAAACAGGGGAAAATATAAGTGGCTTAAAGTGAGCCGCATTAATTTATTTCCTAAATCCGCAGCAGTAATCAAACCCTCAGATAAAGGAAATATGCCTTTAGATGAAATAGTAAACCTGAAAGTAAAAGAAAGAATAGAGGGGGACAGTGCTGCAATGAAAATAATGAAAATTGCAGCTGGTGAGGTTGAGTTTTATATTGATGCTGCTTTTATGGCAAGTAAGTGGGACACCTGTGCAGCGCAGGTAATTCTGGAAGAAGCCGGTGGGAAAATCACAGATTTATCTGGCCAGCCTTTAAATTATAAGTGTGAACAACCTAGACTAAAGAATTCTTTTGCAGCTTCTAACGGGGCAATCCATCAAAAAGTAATTGCAGAAATCAGAAAATATTTATAGAATTTCTTATAATATCCTGCAAACAAGAAAATGAGATAAACCAATAAAAGAAAATATCAATATGCCAGCATTTAACCACCAAGTCTGGAAATTATGCAGCAGGATCCCAAAAGGAATGGTATCCACATACAAAGAATTAGCCCATGCGCTTAAATGCAGGGCATATCAGGCAGTAGGGAATGCCCTTAACAAAAATCCTTATTCCCCAAAAGTGCCGTGCCACAGGGTTGTGAAAAGCGACGGAAATATCGGCGGATTTGCAAAGGGAATAAAAAAGAAGGCTGAAATGCTGGAAAAAGAAAATGTTTTTGTTAATGACGGAAAGATAAAGGATTTCAAAAAGAAATTGTTCAGATTTTAATTTATTCCTTCTTCTTCTTTGTTTTCTTGATCTCTTTCTCAAGATCAAGCCTGTCAAGAAGCTCTTTGTACCTGTTTCTTATGGTGACTTCTGTGACGCCTGCAACATCCGCAACCTCTCTCTGGGTTCGTTTCTCGCCGTGGATCAGCGCAGATACGTACAATGCAGCTGCCGCGATTCCTGTAGGCCCTCTGCCTGATGTCAGCTCTGCTTTCTGCGCAGATTCAAGGATCTCAATCGCCCTTGACTGGGTTTCTGCGCTTAATTTCAGCGAGGATGCGAATCTTGCGATATAATCCGCAGGATTGCTCGGCATTATTGATATGCCCAGTTCTCTTGTCACAAACCTGTATGTTCTTCCGACTTCTTTCTTCTCTATGCCTGAAGCCTCGCTTAATTCATCCAATGTTCTCGGGACATCATGCCTTCTGCATGCCGCATACAATGAGCCAGCGACAACAGATTCCATAGATCTTCCCCTCACTAATCCTCTCTGCACCGCTAAAGTATAGATCCTTGCAGCTTCCTCTTCAACGCTCTTCGGAAGCTTCAGATAGGATGAGACTCTTTTTAATTCTGCCAATGCCAGCTTAAGGTTTCTTTCTATCGCTGTAGAAATTCTTGCGTGCCATTTTCTTAGCCTGAAGAATTTATTCTTATCCTTTCCTTCTAATTTGTAAAGATCGGCTTTCTGCCCGACTTCTGTTCCGAGGCCTTGGTCATATTGAGTATAGGTCATCGGAGCGCCGGTTCTTCTTCTCTTTTCTGCGTCTTCGCTCTCAAATTCCCTCCATTCCTGATCAAAATCAACCATCTTGTCTTCAACAACAAGACCGCAGTCTTTGCATATGATCTCCCCTTTTTCCTTGTTATGGAAAAGATTTATGCTGCCGCATTCAGGGCATTTCTTTACATAGTTCATCATTTTGGTTTCACCGGATAAATTTATTTATGAATATCATAATTGAAGTGCTGTGATTGCACCAGCCAATTTATAATTGCATTAGCTGATGTTCAATTAATCCACTTACTCTAATCCCCCAAACTTTGTCTTACTTTAGTGAATAATTCAATAACTTTATAAATTTATGTGTGTGCTTATATATAAACCTTTCCTTTTTTGGCAAAAGTTTTTAAACAGGCTTATAAGGCTTAAGGACTCATTTTAAGGGGGTTTTAAGGGTTGTTTTTAAAGGGAAAATGAGAATAAAAGATAATAACTCAACGCCACAGCCCGGATTTGAACCGGGATACCCTTGCGGGCCTAGCTGTATGGGATATTATAGGATCATATGCATTTTTCCAGGCTAGTGCAATACCAGGTTATGCGACTGTGGCATAAGCCTAAAGGAAAAAAGAGTATATATAAAGGTTTTTGTTGGATTGTTTCAATTCTGATGATTAACCAAAAATACAAAAAGAACACCAAAAACAGAAGAATACAAAATAAAGAATAAAAAAAATACAAAAAAATGATTTACTCTTCTGATGCAGCTGAAACCTGGCCTTCTTCTGCATTCACAGGCTCAGTTTCCTCAGATATTTCAGATGCAACTGCTGAAGCTGTCGGAGCAGTTACTCCCTCAGATTCTGCCTGTTCATTTGTCTCTGATGATCTCTGAGACTCTGCTTCATCCGCAGGCGCTGCTGCAGATGCTGGCTGAGGTGTGACATCAAGCTTATTCCTGTTCTTTGACTTGATCTCATTGACAGCATCTCTCAGAAGTTTTTTTGCCTCTTTGAGCTGTGTCTTTGCCTCGGCAATCTTGTCATGGCCTTCCTGCACTTTTCCTTCCAACAAAAGGCTTTTTGCCTCTTCATGGGCTTTTTTTGCCTCTGCTATCTTTGCCTCAAATTCTGACACAATCTCATCAAGATCAGCTGTGTCTTTTCCTTTGTTAGCAAGCTGTTCAGAGATCGCGCTGAGTTTTGCAAGAAGCTGTTCGGATTTCACTATCACTCCTGCCATTCTTGAATCTATCACCCTGCCTATCGCTCTTTTTAATTCAGGCTTTGCATCCTGCCATGCCTGATTGATTAATCTTGCCGCTTCATTGATCTCTTCTTTTGTTGCGGTTTCACCAAGAGCGTCAATCTTTGCAGCTGCATCTTTTATGCCTGCAATCTTTTCATCTATATTTGCGATTATTGCAGCAGATTCCTCGTCGCTTAAGTCTTCTGATGACTGGACATTTGCCTTTATTTTTTCCAGCGATTCAATTACAACAGATGTAGCTGATATAAGGAATGGCTTTGCTTCCGCCCTTACATCTTCTCTCAGCTTGATGCAGTTTTCAGACTTGTCATCTTTGCACTGCTTAAGCTGCTCTTTTTTCTCGCCGAATTCTGTCTTTTTGGTGTTGAATTTTACTTTTTCCTCTTCATAGGATTTTTTCATCGCAAGATACTCGTCCTTTGCAGCAGAGATATCCCGTTTCACATCATCTCTTACTGCCTTAATCTCCTGTCTCTTGCCTGCAATCTGCTCTTTCAGGAGCTCAGCTGCTTTTTGGCTTTCCTCTGTGCCCTGCTGCTTAAGCTCTTTGGCCTGGCCTTTCATCTCCCCGATTGCTGCCCTTGCTTCGGTGATTTCAGGCTTTTTTTCCTCTCTTATGGTCTTTGCTTCCTGCGCGAATTCTTCCCTGTCAAGCATTTTTTCTGCTCTGATAGCCTTCTTTTCAGCC
>Ga0208375_1003447_pt1 | contig 13464 bp, 17 predicted proteins | sample RifOxyD1_FD_184038 | JGI IMG/M metagenome (GOLD analysis project Ga0208375, IMG submission 184038) | Soil microbial communities from Rifle, Colorado - Rifle Oxygen_injection D1 (SPAdes) | ecosystem: Environmental > Terrestrial > Deep subsurface > Rock core/Sediment | place: Rifle, Colorado... | reverse complement strand
AGAAATTCAAACGCAGGGTTAGTTCAGTTGGATAGAGCACTTGGCTTCGAACCAAGGTGTCAGGGGTTCGAGTCCCTTACCCTGCGCCATTTCTTTTAACCCGAAATAATTCTGTGCGATTTTTCCATCCTCATTGGTGTAGATCAGTTAAAAAATCTTAAACATTCTTTACTTGAAAAAATTGAGTAATACCCGAGAAAGTAGTGATCAATAATTCAGGGAGTCTGTGTGGAAGAATTTGAAGAATGCAGAACATTTGTTTTTGAAAATGATGCTGATGCAAAAAAAGCCACCGATGAAATAAAACAACTTCCTGGCGTAAAGGCCATAATTGTAAAAACGAAAGTCAGCACGATCCAATCTGGATCATTGACTAGTCAAGTCTGTGAAATATCAAAAAAATATGGTGGAAAAATGAGAGGATTTCAGCTGGTTTGGAGTTGAACACTATGATCAACCTGATATGGTGCATTTATCTGGATTGACCGTCCTCCCATCTTATTATATTAGATTTCTAGAATATAAATAAAAAACCACGCTGTATGATCAAAGAATATTATAAGGAATACGAACACTGCTCTCTTTGCCCGCGCAATTGTTTTGTAAATAGGTACAAAATTAAAGGGTTTTGTGGTGAAAATGCCAATCTAAGCATCAATGCGGCGTTACTCCATCAAGGAGAGGAGCCGTGTATTTCATTTAAAAAAGGTTCGGGAACTATTTTTTTTACGGGTTGTTCACTTCGTTGTCCTTTTTGTCAAAATATGCAAATCAGTCAACGACCAGATGATAAAAATATTTATTCACAAAAAAAGTTTGTTGAAGCGATGGAGAAACTCATTCAATCGGGTGCAGAAAATATAAATTTTGTTACTCCTGATCATTTTGCTCCTCACATTGTTGAAGGGATCAAGATTATAAAAAAGAAAGGGTATGATCTTCCTTTCATCTATAATTGTAGTGGTTACCAATCAATAGATCATTTAAAAAGCGTGATAGATTATATTGATATTTTTCTTTTTGATTATAAATTTGCGGATTGCAATGCTTCTAAAAAGATTTTATCAAACGAGAGCTATCCTGAGGTTTGTGAAAAGGCTTTGGAATTTGTCATTTTGAATAAAGGTAATCTGGTATTAAATGATGAGGGGAAAGCTCTTTCGGGAGTTTTGGTTCGTCATTTAATTATGCCTGGATTTTTAGAAAATAGTTTGAGTGTGATTAATAATCTTTTTATTGATTATGGAAATAAAATACATCTCTCGTTGATGTCTCAATACTCCCCAAAATACTTAAGGTCTGGTTTTGATTTCTTAAATAAAAGAATAACCAGGAATGAGTATCAGTCGGTGGTTGATTTGCTCGAAAATCTTGGACTAACTAATGGGTATATTCAAGAATTTATTGATTTAGAAGATGAGTTTTTACCAGATTTTAAAAGTAATGAGATTTTTGGTAATCGTTGAATAATTTAATTATGGTTTTTGATTTTTATATAATTTAGAAAATACTCTACAAAGTTATCGGTATCCCTGGTAAGTGCTACAAAATCCAGATTTCCGTGAGATATGGATTTTAAATTAATTACATGTAGTATCGTATTAACATGAGACATAAATAAAGAATTATTAATTCGTTCAAAAACATGGGCACACATACCAAGTTGGTAATATTTTGCAAGATTTGTTAATATTTGCTCTTTTTCTTGCAAAGTAATTGATCCTTTGGAAATGATAGTTTGCAAATCATCTCTTATCGATTTCATGAGCAGTTCCATTTGTTCAATGTAGGCTTCAATGAAGGATGGGTCGGGGTATTGATAGCGAAATAAATGTTCTTCTGTTTTCATTATGCCTTTTCGAAACCATGGGGAAATTTCTTTGGGAATATTATCGATTTGAACATATGTTTGTTTGGTCGGGAAGTCTGATAACTCAGATCGTTCAATCGAATACATTACTCGATCAAGATTGGAAGGCCGAAAGCTTCCAGTTAATATCTGGTCATTTTTTTCGCCAAAGTAGAATCCCATAACACCATTTTTAATGAGGTATTCTTGTTGATTGATTATCAAATCAGCAAAATCAAGATTTGACTTTTCCAAGAGCCATGGTATGAAATGATTTAAAGTGCTGGATTCAATAACGTGAATGTAGTTAAGCAAATATTCTGGATCCGTTATTAGTTCATTAGGGTCACGGACAAAAGCTTTAAAAATATCAGTATTATTTAAAACGCTGGAAGCATCTAAACGTTCGAGTTGATGCTTTGATATTCGGTTTTTCAACCGGTCAATTTCCTTGGTGATACTAGGGGAAGAGTTAGTTAATAGAAGGAATATATTCTCATAACAATCAAAAGTATTATTTGTAATGGAAGAAATATTTCTTTGAGGATTAGAATTGGAGGGAAACCAATAACTGTGAAAGGTGAATGAAATTAAAAGAGAAAGGATGGAAATAATTATTTTTTTCATGATATTATCTAGGTAGTTATCGGTTGAATCTTGGTGATAATTAAACAAGACCGACAAAATAAGTAAGGATCTAAGATATGAATAAAACTAATTTACTTAAAATCTTCAAATCCGGAGTGAATTCAGTAGATCCAGAAGAATTAGTTCATAAACATCTAAACTTAGTGAATAATCAATTAAGTGTTAAGTGTAATAAGAAGAAAAAACAATTTAATCTAAATAATTTTGATAAAATACTGGTCATCGGTGCAGGCAAAGCATCGGCCAAAATGGCCAGGGCTGTTGAAAAAATTTTAACCAACAAGATAGATGCCGGTATTATTTCTGTAAAGAAAGGTTACACAGAAAATCTAAAAAGAATAATTCAGATTGAAGCAGGTCATCCTATTCCAGATACTAACTCAATTAAGGCGGCGAAAAAGATATTAAATTTGATAAAGAAAAATGATAAAAAAACTTTGATTATTGGACTTATTAGTGGAGGTGGATCAAGTTTATTATGTTTACCAGAAAAAATAACTTTAAAAGAAAAAATTCGACTAACTCAAAAATATCTTAACGCTGGTGCTGATATCAAGACTCTTAATATGAGAAGAAAAAAGTTATCGAAAATCAAGGGTGGGAAATTAGCTGAATTGATGTTACCAGCAACTTCTATTAATTTTATCTTATCTGATGTGGTCGGAGATGATGTATCTATAATTGCATCAGGACTAACTGATTTTGATCATCCCCAAATTATTAATACCATCATAGGTAATAATAATTTAAGTCTAAAGGGATGTGAACGTAAGGCAAAAGAATTGGGATTTGAAACTCATTTGATCAGAAAACCAATGGTAGGTTCAGCTCAACAGGCATCAAGTTATTTTTTTAGGTTAGCAAAAAGAAAAATGCTGCAAAGGCATAAACAGATCAAACCTCTTTGTATTATAGCTGGGGGAGAAACTACGGTTATTGTAAAAGGCAGTGGTAAAGGTGGAAGATGTCAGGAAATGGTTCTATCTTTTTTAAACTTAATGAATCAATCTACACAAAAGTTCGATAATATTTCATTTTTATCATGTGGAACAGATGGCACTGATGGGCCGACTCAATATGCCGGAGCTTACTTTGATTTTATTGTGCAAAAAAAATCCAAGCTTTTCAAAAATGACATCGAAAAATGCCTAAAAAATAATGATTCAAATACTATTTTAAAAAAGATCAATGCTTTAATAAAAACTAGGCCAACCAACACAAACGTTGGAGATATTCAGATACTGCTTATAAAATAGGGCGTTCATAAATACGCCACTTGCGGTAAAGCGGACATCCAATTTTTTGCCACATGCGATTCATTGGTCGGTTGTCTTCCAAAATCCAAGAAGCTTCTCCTGCGGAGATGTTGAATTTCTTAGAACGTTCAAAGCTTTCAAAGGTAAACAGCGAAAAAATACCAGTGTTTCGGAATTCTTTTTTTACTCCCAAGGTTATGATTCTCACTGTTTTTATAAATTTTTTTCCCAGCAGTAATTTAATTAGTCCAGTTGGAAAGAGCCTTCCACTTCGGTTATTTTTTAAGATTTGATTTATATCAGGTAGTGCCAGCATAAAACCAGCTGGTTTCCCCTCATGTTCTGCGATAAACGCCCATCTTGGGTCCATAATAGCTTTCATGTCTTTAGCGGTGTGCATGAATTCTTCTTTGGTCATTGGGAAAAATCCCCAATTTTCCTCCCATGCGCAGTTATAAATTTCATAACATATTTCAAGTTCATGATTGAAATTTTTCATATCAAAATTACGGAATGTGATATTGGAATTTTTTTTCATGTGGTTAGCATATTTGGTTACATGAGCAGGTAGATTTTGGGCCAAGTCGTTAGGAATGAAGTAAGCTACTAAGTCTTTTACTCCAGTAAACATTGCATCAGTATGTAAATTAATATAGTAGCTAGGGTTCCAAGTAGTCATAATGGTAGGATGTTGATCCTGTCCAGTTACCAAAAGACCTGTCTCATGGTTAGTGGATGGATTCATAGGACCTCTCATAGAAGTGAACCCTTTTTCTTTTAGCCAGGTCTCGGCTGTCTGAAAAAGATGCGAGGCTACTTCTTGATCGTTTATACATTCAAAAAAGCCATAAAATCCCACTTGGTCTTTCCAAAATTCGTTGTGAGCATTATTTTTAATAGCTGCAATTCTCCCGACAAATAAATTATTTTTTTTTGCTAAAAATAATTCAATTTCTGCTCGCTTATAAAATGGATTTTTTTGAGTATCAAGAAGTTCTTTAACGGAAATTTTTAGTGGAGCAACCCATTGCGGATAATCTTTTTTGTTATAAATTTTCCAAGGAAGATTAATAAATTCATTTTTTAATTTAGCACTATTTACGGTAATGATTTCTATACTCATTGGCTTCACCTTACTTATTAAAGATTAGAATCTATCATAATCGTGGAGGGAATTGAATAAGGGGTATTATATATGAAGCATAAAGTCAAATTGTCATAATGAAAAGTTCCTATTACAATACACTAAAGTTACACTTGGAGTAAAATATGCCTCGCTATGATTATCAATGTACTGATTGTGATGAAATTTTTGAACTTTCTTTAAGTTTGACAGAAAAAGAATTGCAAAAATCACCTCAAAAGATATGCCCAAAATGTAACTCCTTTAAAATTAATCAAATTTTTTCAAAAGGTTCTGGTGGCGTATTAAAACATGGTCGGAGTAAAAGTATGGATAAACCATCCGGATGTGGTGGCTGCAGTGGTAATAATTGTCCATATGGTGGATGAGTATGAATAATAGAAAACTTACTTTAATATTTATTTTATTAACCTTCCCCTGGAATATGTTGGCAGCAGTAACTAGCGAGGTTTTAACTGATGGTGAGCGTCTAGTTTATAAAGGAAGCTCCTCACGTTTTTTAATTTTTGGTAATCTCGGGACTATTATTCTAACTACTACTAAAGACAAGTTAATAAGTAAAAAAGATGGTTTTAAAATTGAAATGGTTCTTGAACTGAATAAAAGTATGACCGGACTTTATTCCTTTGGTACTAAAATGAGTAGTACTCTGGACTATTCTTTATTCAGATCTCTGGCATTTAATAAAATTGATTTAAAAAATGAAGATCAAAGATTTGAAAAAGCTATTTTTGATTATGTTGACAACGAAATATTATACAAAAGATACCGCAATCTTGAGAAAAAAGAATTTGAGTCGCTGAAAAATACAGAGAAAATTATCCAAGACCCACTTTCTTTGATTTATTTTTTAAGAACGCTTTGCTTTGATAATAGTAAAGGAAGTTCTTCAGAAGTAGTGCTTTTTAGTAGAGGAAAAACTATTAAAATTTCTATGGATTACGAGTTGCTTGATATGGATATTTTAGGGAAAAAAAGAAAAGTTATTCACATAAAACCCTCAAACGTAACGCAAGGAACTTTAATAAGCAAACGTGATATTGAACTTTACCTTGATCCAGAAACCAAAATTCCGATGCTTATCAAAATTTTAGGAGTTCCGATCGTTGGTAATTTGGAGCTTTTTTTGAGTAGCTCCAATCATTCAAAATTAAAAATATAATCATAGATAGGGTTAAGATTGTCTGCTCCGAAAATTTTTATAATTTCTTTGATTTTCTTGTTTTCCATATGCACGACGTATTCAACGTTTTGACAAATTAAACTCGTAATAGTCGAAAAGTTCAACTTTGAAATATTCGAGTAAAGTGAGAATAAAAGACACATTCTACTGATACAGTCTTTGGCAGAATTGGCGTGAATAGTGCTAATCAGTCCCCGGTGACCAGTATTCATTGATAAGATAAAGGGGACAATTTCACAAGATCTCATCTCTCCCAGAAGTATTCGATCTGGTCGCATCCGCATGGCATAAGCGCAATAATCTTTTAAGGTTTTTCCTTCCATTTTTTCGTTAGCAAGAAAATATGAAGTGGTTGGATGTGTTGTTTGAATTTCATTAGTATCTTCCAAAATAACCAGATGTTCATCCTTATTTATTTTTTTTAATAAGGATGATAGCAAACTAGTTTTTCCTGAACATGTAGCCCCAGAAATAATAAAGTTGTTTTTGTTTTCAATAAGGTTGGTTAAAAAAGTTTTTATTTCCAAAGGTGCTTCAAAATCGTCCAAATCAAAAATCATTTTATTTATTCTTCTTAAAAATAGTTTTGATTTTTTATTCGATGCCGTGGAATGATGTATAAGTGTTGCTCTAAAACTATGGGTATAAGTATTTAACAAAAAGCTGCAAAATGGTTGTTGATAATTCCAGGTTTCTTTGTTGGAAAATGCTAAGATTTCCAGAGCTAGATCATAATCGTTCAGGGCGATAAATGGCTCATCAATTGTTATGGAGTGTTGGCCGGAAATTATTTGAATAAGATTATAATCATGGATAATAATCTCCTGAATGGAAACATCATTTAAATATTTTGCAAGTTTAGAAAAGCTGATTAAATTTTCAAACCATTCTGCATAAGGTTTTGATTCAGCTGCGGAGTATTCTTCAATTCCAAGTGCAAAGACTGATTGTTGGAAGATTTCATCAAATTTTAAGACTTTACCTTGATTGAGGAACGAACTAATTTTTTCTCTAATTAATTTGAAAATTTCTTCATGGTAAGTAGCAATGTTCTCACTATTGCTCGCGTAGGTATTGTTTAAAATATTAAATTTCATTTTGAGTCAACTCAATTAGTGCGGCAATTTTTTTATAAGTAGATCGATCTGATTTACTTTTAAATAAATGACCCAGTACCGGAATATTGCCAATACCAGGAATCTGGCTAGCATTTTTCCCAAATGCCCTGAAACCAATTTGAAAAAGTTCTAAAGGATGATCGAGTTTTATTAAGGCGTTAGAATGTTCTTTGCTACCCGTAATTTGCCCGTCTTCACTGGGTTTGGTGAATTCAGTTTCATAATCAATCATAAAATATGGCCCTTCTTTTTTTAGAGTTAAAATGATCTTCAGACCGGCAAATTTCCAACTGGTATGACTTACATCTGAGCTAATATTATTGGATTCCTTAAAGGGCACTTCTGAACCAACTAGGATGGATGAAGGAGTATTGAGTGTTAAAATAATTTCAGGCTCTGCTAAGGTTGAAAGAGAGAGATCATTTTCTTTTAATATGATTTCATTTTTATTAATCAATGACTTTATCCCTGAAGAAAAAACTTCGGACCATGAACCATTCAGTTGGTTTAGTCCCAGAGATATATTTGATTCATTTTGATACTCCAATTGGATCAGTTTAATTTTTATTTTAAAATTGTGTCCAAGTAGAGAGAGGTTACTAGGAATAAGTTTGATATGATATTTGGCCTGCAGATAATCAATAGAATTTTTACTGGGTGGGTTAGATTGACTATACCTGCATACGATGTCGATTTCATTGTTTTCACAGATAACGTTGTCATTATACTCATTTAAGAGATAATAATAAATTTCGCCGATAATAAAATTGCGAAGTTCTTTGCTGATGGTAATATGTGATTGAATTTTTTCAGGATAGGCCTTTAATAATTTCATTACCAGATCATAATTTATAAAATCAGCAAGTTCTCCACTGACTGTTATGCTTGTGCCCTCCAGATTAACAATCAATCCTGCGAAGGTCAGACTTTGGGCGATTTGGAGGATTTTGGTTTGACTAGCCTTATCGAGTACATAAATTCGATATACCACTTTTTCGCCAGTTTTTTTCCAGATAATAAGCTCACAAAATCCGATTGTTTTGCCTTTAAGTAAAATTTTATGTTTATTGTCCATATGTTTGTAAGAGATCACCTCATGATTGGTGACGCTAAATTTTTTGAAATCTTTAAACTCTATTTCCTTATGTTCACCTTTTGATAGAATGAGACTTTCATAACTTACTGAATTTTCGTTGGCCCACAGAGATTTTGAGTTTTCTAAGTAGACTATTGAAATAATTATCATGATTATTTTGACAAGAGAAAATATTACAGGTAAATAATTGAATCTACATAAAAACGAGCAAGAACGAAAGATTAGAGAAGGGAGTTTTGCAATGGTTTCCAAAACGAAGACGACAAAAGGAAGAAGATTGAATCGCCTGAAAAACCAAGGAAATAGAAGGAAGGCGAAAAATGCTAACAAGGGTACAACTCCTAAATTTGAGATCCACGAAAAAAAATAATCAGTAAGTTCTTTTTGCATATTGGCCTACTTATTTGTTGTTAGTAAAAAAATTCCAAATGATTTGGTTATAATTTCTTTTTTAAGTTCTACTAGAAGTAATTCTCTTTCTTCATTTAAGCATAAATGCATTATTGGATTGTCTACTTTTTTACACGGTTCTTGGGTTTGTTTTAATGTGATCAGCCTTTTAGGAATAATAAAATGATTCATCAAAATTTCTCTGGTTAATAATGCTAAATCTTGATGTGTATTATATGTCACAACAATTATTTCTCGAGCAAATGCAGTACTACAGGTTAACATAATTAAAAGAAGTACCTTAAAAAGAAATTTCATAATTATCCTTTGGTTTTTTTTTATCCGTGACTAGATCATAGTTTCCATATGGATAAGCAAAAAGAGGTTGTTCTTGGTTTAAAATGATGGTTTTTAAATCGTCTTGATGGATTTCTACCACGTACTTATTTTGATTATTGTCCAAAGATTTAACTTCAGAATGTAATAAGCCTTTTTTGACGATTTGTTTTTTGTCTTGATTATAGATGCTTATGGGTATTTTAGATCTATTTTTATCAATTGGAAAAGAGACTTCAAGTGATAATTCCAAAGGACTGTAATATGGTTCAGGAGAAATAGAGGTCAGGGGTGAAGTAGGAGATTGCTGATTATAATCCATTATAAAATACATAAGCAAATTGGTAATAACGACGCTTAAAATGAGTTTGAATCTCAAAAGCCTTTCAACTTGTTTCTTTTTTTCTTTAGGGGTCAAAACCCCAGTTGTCTGATTAATTAATTTTGTTCCAAGCATTTTCAAATTCCTTTGCAGATTTATGATTGGTTTTGCGAAAAAACATATGTATTTCAAACGAGCTAGCTATAAATATAGTGAATATAAATAACCAAGCTAGAAATTCTAAAACACTAAACCCATTTTGGATTTTATTTCGGCAGTTATGATCTTGAGATCTGGCGATGTTTGGGATTGTTTGGTCAGCTGCGCTTTCAAATAGAAATCTGGTAATATATTTTTTTGATACTTGTTGATATTGGGTATGATTAAGTTCCATTTATTTTTCCTTAAAATGACTAAATGATTGGGTGTCCTTTTTAAAACCAACAAACCAGTTGTCATATATGGGAGATTAATAACTGAAGTTAAGTTTTGTTGATAGGAACAATATTTATTAAAACTGATGTTTTTCAAATGTGAACCATGTAACAGATTTTGACTGAGTTTGAATGCAGCAATAGCGGCATTGGCTTTGGCGGAAGTGGCAGGGGTTAGGGTCAGGGGGAAGGTAACGTTAATCGCGCTGTTCAATTTTTCCATCGTTTTTATATACTTTTGAGTTTTAACGAGATGATACTTGAAACATAAATATGTCTGGTATCGCCCTTTTAAACTAAAATAGAATTTTTTTTCAAAGTAAATAATGGTTATGAGCAGTGAAAAAATAAATAAAGAAAAAAGTATTCCAAGCATGGTAATACTACCTCTGGTATTATTTATATTCATTAGTTAATCCCTTAAGCTCCAGTTTGATTTTGGTTTTGTACTGTGAAGATGAACTAGTAAAGATTTGATTGTGTTTTTCTACTAACATTGTATTACTACAAAATCTTTGAGTTTCTTTTTTATTTTTGGTTTGATGAAGCATAATGGTTATAGATTCATAAGATTGATAACCAAAAATACTTGCGCATCGAATGTTCTCTTGAAGATTATAGAAGACGAAAAAAAGTAACACAATGGAAGTGATTAGCAATAGATCTTTTAGCATATCAGTTAGCCGGAATATTTTTTACAATTTTTGCTTTCATATATTCAACTCGCTGGTGAATCACTTCACCATAACTTTTAATAATTACTAGGCAAAAAATGCCTACTAATGAAGAGATGATGATGTATTCCATAACGCCTTGACCTTTATTGTTAAATTGATTGTTTTTCATTTTTTCCTCCTCAAATGGTTATTAATAATGTCTTTTTTAGCTTTGCAGATATGATGCCAAGGTATTTCTGACTAAATTAATACGAATTAGTAGGCAAAATTTTAATAATTAGTTCAGTTTGTAAACTAATGGATAAGATTATGTACTTATCGTTTGCATGAAATTTAAACCGGTATTATTATTTAATTATGAATGAAAAAACAAAGCTTTATGTATTTACAAAAACAGAAGTAATTTTAATTTTTATTTTTATGTTGCTTATTGCACCTACTTTCTTTCTTATAGGTTTTAGGTTGGGTATTGGTTATTCTTATAAGGAAGCGGGACTTAGCCAATATGAAAAATCATCACTTGAACTGAGAAGTCAAAAGGAAGAAAATGTGGAGGAAGCTGCCAATGAGCTTAAAGAGGAAGAGATCATCAATAAACTTCCTGATGAATCTATGAAAAGACTTCAGCAAAAAATTGAAAATTTGGATCGCCAAGAAGCCACACCTGAAAAAATAGATGAAAAAAATAGCAAAGAACAAGACCCAGAAAGGCAATATAATTCATCATCGAGTGCTCCAATGGATAGCTCGGTAAAAAAACAATCTGGTGATGTGAGATCATCTGAAATTTTATCTCATAAGGACGAGTCCTCAAGTGGTACCACTAAGAGTGAAGATCCTTTTAGTAATTCTATCAAGGACGATCCAGCCCTGAATTCAGATAAATATGCAGGGAAATACACCATTCAACTGGGATCATACCGAAAATTAGAAGATGCCGAAGCTTTTGCTAATGGTTTCAAGGTAAGGGGGTATAATCCGATTATCTCAACTACCGAAATTTCGACAGGAGTCTGGTTCAGGGTAAGCCTTGAAACTTTTGATTCAATTAATGATGCTAAAAACTATATAAAACAAGAAAGAGAGCTGTTTACTGGTTCTGATTATTATATAGTCAAATTTGATTAATATCGATTGCACTAATTCCAGTTATTTTTTACAGAATTTAATTTTTGATATATTGTCTACTTGTTAGTCAGGTTTAAGTGATTTTCAGGGAGCAGGTTATGTCAGAAAAAATATTTGCATTAGTCATGGCAGGTGGTAGAGGAACCCGTTTTTGGCCGGAGTCCACCAGCACAAGGCCTAAACAATATTTAAAACTGTTTAGCAATAATTCACTTCTAAAAGAAACGCTGCTTAGATTTGCTAGCATGATTTTGCCTGCACAAAGATATATTGTTACAGTTAAAGAGCAGGAAATTATGGCCCAAACCGAGGCAAACTTAGAAATCGGAAAGAATAATTTAATCATTGAACCAGCGGGACGAAATACCGCTCCTTGTATTTTGTTATCAATTGCGTCGCTAATTAAAAATGGTGCAGAGAAGGATGATCTTATCGTTATTGTACCTGCTGACCATGTAATATTAAATACCAGTGGCTTTTTAGAAACCTTAAACGGGGCATGTGATTTAATTAGAGTCAAGGATACGTTAGTGACCATTGGCATCCCTCCTACTTTCCCTCATACCGGCTATGGCTATATTCAAAAAGGGGAGGAGTTCTTAAAAGGAGTCTATAATGTTTTAAAATTTAGAGAAAAACCGAATTTTGAGACTGCCAAAGAGTATTTGAAGACTGGTAATTATTTGTGGAATGCGGGGATATTTGTTGGGAGAATTGGAAGATTTCTAGAAGAATTTAAAAAACACGCACCCGAAATTTATTGTTTTTATGGTGCTTTACAAGAAAATATTTCGTCTTTTAAAAAGACCAGCGATATTTATAATCAAATTCCAAAAAACTCCATTGATTTTGCAGTTATGGAAAAAAGTGATTGCGTTAGTGTGATACCTGCCCGATTTGATTGGAATGATCTAGGGTCATGGGATGCACTTGAGGGAGTGGTTGAGAAAAAAAATCACAATACCTTTGCGGCCATAAAAGATGCTTATGTAAGCAATTCCTCTGGAAATATTGTTTTTGCTCCGAATAAATTTGCAACGTTGATTGATGTAAATGATCTGATAATTGTAAGTAACGAAAAAAATATTATGGTGATTTCCAAAGAAAAAGCTCAGAAAGTTAAAGATGTAGTAGAATACTTGGAAGGTCATTATTTAAAAAACGAATTATTATAATCAAAGGATGCTTTATGTGTAAAATGAATTTGGGATTGATTGTGGTGATCAGCTTATTAGTCTCGTCTGCCATTTTTTCTTATGAGGATCAAAGTATAAAAAAAGAAGTGGAAGCTCAAGGGTTTATTGTAGGAAATGATAGCGATTTAGGTGGAACTTTTTATTATATAGTTGATAAAACTTCAGATATTTGTTTAGCTGCTGTATACGGTACTCCTGGTAATGGCGGGAATGGAGGACTGGCGGAAGTTTCGTGCGATAAGCTTAGAAAAATTCCCAAGATTAATAGCTTTCTAGGCCCGATCAAGGAAGAAAAAAAAGAAACTCCTATTGTAGTACCTGATGTTGTTCCGGTAGTGCCAACGATAGAAGCTACAATATCAAAAGACGCTTCTCCATCTCTAGACCTTACACCATCGCTAGATACTACTCTCGAAGATGAGGACATAAATTTTTAGTTCTTGTTTGGGAAGTGTTTTCATGAATAAATTTATTTTTAAAATATTTCTTATTTTTATGATAATAGCTTTGATAGCATTATTTAAAATCTTTAATTTAAATGAATTTCTAACCTTGGATTATTTCCAACTCCAACAAGTGCAGTGGGTTGATTATTATCATGAGCATCAAGCTCAAACGATGATATTATTTTTTGTTTCATACGTAGCTATAGCAGCTCTATCAATACCAGGGGCGGCGTTGTTAACA
>Ga0208375_1003446_pt1 | contig 13469 bp, 18 predicted proteins | sample RifOxyD1_FD_184038 | JGI IMG/M metagenome (GOLD analysis project Ga0208375, IMG submission 184038) | Soil microbial communities from Rifle, Colorado - Rifle Oxygen_injection D1 (SPAdes) | ecosystem: Environmental > Terrestrial > Deep subsurface > Rock core/Sediment | place: Rifle, Colorado... | reverse complement strand
GCCTTAGCCCTTTGGAGAGAAAAATATTCCCCCTGATAAAAGACAATATTTCCTTAAATGAATTAATTGACAAAAGCAGGCTAAAGGAAGTTGAGGTGATAAGGGCACTGCAATGGCTTGAAAACAAGGAATTAATCAATGTAAGGAAAGAAAGCAAGGAAATAATCGAGATTGACTCCAACGGCAGGAAAATCCTGAAGGAAGATCTGCCAGAAAAAAGGTTTCTAAAATCCATCCTGAACAAAGAGTTAAGCCTGAATGAGATAATAGAAAAAGCCAAGCTTGACAAAGATGAATTAAATGCTGCTCTTGGCCTGCTGAAAAGAAATTCATGCATAATTCTAGGGAACAAGATAAAAATAACTGAAGCAGGGAAAAAATACCTCAATGACAACAGGATCGAGGATTTCCTTAAGAAACTGCCATTGGACAAAAACAAAGCAGACAAAATTCTATACAATGAACTAAAAGGCAGAAAAGAATTAATAAAAGAAAACCTGGTCAAGGACAGGATTTCTGACTTAACAAGCAAGGGGAGAGAATTACAAAAATTGAATTTAAAGGATGATTACATTGAAAGCCTTACAATAAACGTAATAAAGAACAAGGAATGGGTGAATAAAAAGTTCAGGAGATATGACATCAATATCAATGTCCCAAAAGTATATCCTGGAAAAAAGCATTTTGTCAATGAAGCATTAGACTATGCAAGAAGAATTTGGCTTGAGATGGGATTCAAAGAGATGAAGGGAAACATAATCCAAACTGCATTCTGGAACTTTGATGCCCTGTATACCTCACAGGATCATTCCGTAAGAGAAATGCAGGACACTTTTTACCTGAAAGAAAAGGGAAGACTACCAGACAAAGAAATTGTTAACAAAGTCAGGGCTGCTCATGAAAACGGATGGAACACAGGAAGCAAAGGATGGCAATACAAATGGAATCCTGAAGAAGCCATGAAGAAAGTGCTGAGAACACATACAACATGCCTGAGCGCACAAACATTATCAAAGCTGAAGAAAGAGGAACTGCCTGCAAAATTTTTCTCTGTTGGAAGATGCTACAGGAATGAAACGCTTGACTTTTCACATTTGTTTGAATTCAACCAAACAGAAGGAATTGTAGTTGATGAAAATGCAAACCTAAGACATCTGATGGGTTATTTAAGGGAGTTTGCAACAAAAATGGGATTTCCAAAAGTCAGATTCAGGCCTGCTTATTTTCCATACACAGAACCAAGCCTAGAGGGAGATGTTTATGATCCAGTTCATAAAAAATGGATTGAGTTCATAGCAGCAGGAATTTTCAGGCCAGAAGTTACCAAACCATTACTAGGGAAAGATGTCCCTGTATTGGCATGGGGGCCAGGGATTGACAGAATAATAACCGCTGCTTACAACATCAAAGACATAAGGGATATTTACAAGAATGACCTGAAGCAATTAAGAGAAAGTAAGATGTGGTTGAAATAATTTCTTTTATGAAACAATTGTTTCATTTATAGAACAGAAAGATTTAAATACTACTGTTTCATTTATAGAACATATGTTCCAAAAAGAGAATAAAAATAAGATAATGAAATTATTCTTTAATAACCCAAATAAAGAGTTTTATCTCAGAGAGATATCAAGATTAACTAAAGTATCCCCATCAGGAAGTTTTAGAATCTTGAATAAGCTAGAGGGAAAAAATTTGATAGTAAGAAATAAAAATAAAGCGGTTACCAACTTTAAGCTTAAAAATAATGAAGATGTTAAAAGACTAAAGAGATTATTCAATATAAACAGTGTCTATGAATCCAAATTAGTTGATTTTTTAATTGACAAGTATAATAATCCAACAGCAATTGTACTATTTGGATCTTATTCCCTTGGAGAAGATAACGAAAAGGGGGATATAGATATTGCTGTAATAACAAAAAAGCACAAAGACTTAAACTTATTAAAATTTGAAAGATATTTAGGAAAGAGTATCCATTTGCTGGAAGTTGATTTGGATAAAGTCAGCAAAGAATTTAAAAATAATCTAGCCAATGGGTTTATACTGGGAGGATATTTAAGTTTATAATGAAAGATTTTAAGATATTTTTAGAAGATGGGAGCATAAAAAGAATCACTCCAAATAAATCACTAATTAAAAGTTTAGTGAATGATGCCATTAAAAGATTAGATTTTTATAAAAAGTTAAGATTAGATAATGAAAATTCAAAGTATATTCTTGAAAATATTTATGAATCATTAAGAGAATTAGCTGATGCTGTTTTAATAAAAGATGGTTATAAATCCTATTCCCATGAAGCTTCTATTACTTATTTATTGAAGTATAATCTCCCTTTGGTTGAGATTAATAAATTTGATAATTTTAGAAAGATAAGGAACAACAGCAAATATTATGGGAAACCTGTAGATTTAGAGGACAGCAAGAGATTATGGAATTAGCAGAAAAATTATTAAAGGATATAAAAAATATACTTAAAGATGCCAACAGTTAATTTAAACAAAAATGAACTTGAAAAATTAGCAGGAAAGAAATTATCAATTGACAAGCTAAAAGACAGGATTTCAATGCTTGGAACTGATCTGGAAGATATAAAAGGAAATGAGATAATCGTTGAATTGTTCCCCGACAGGCCTGACATGCTAAGCGAGCAGGGATTTGCAAGGGCATTTTCATCCTTCATTGGAGTTAAAAAAGGATTAAGAGAATACAAAGCAAAGAAATCAAATTACAATCTAATCATTGATGATTCTGTAAAGAACATAAGGCCTTTCACTTCATGCGCTATTGTAAAGAACTTAAAATTTGACGGTGAAAAAATAAAACAGGTCATCCAGATCCAGGAGAAACTTCATGTCGGCTACGGAAGAAACAGGAAGAAATGCGCCATAGGGATTTATCCGCTTGAAAAGATTAAATTCCCGATTCATTACAGGGCACTGGAGCCAGAAAAAATTATTTTCACCCCACTGGAATCAAAGAGAGAAATGAACGGCAATGAAATCCTTGAGAAACACCCGGCCGGAAAAGAATACGGCCATCTGCTAAAGGAGAAAAATAAATTCCCTGTATTTGTCGATGCAGGAAACAACATATTAAGCATGCCGCCAATAATCAACTCAGAAAACACAGGAAAAATAACAGGCAAAACAAAGGAAATTTTCATAGAGGTCAGCGGCTTTGACTACAATGTTGTAAGCAAATGCCTTAGCATAATCGTATGTTCCTTAATTGACATGAAAGGAATTGCATATGAAATTGAGCTAAAGTACGGCAACAAAAAAATAACAAGCCCCAGCCTAAAGCCGGAATCAATGAAGATTGACATTAACTATGCAAACAAAATCCTTGGGTTGAATTTAAGGGAAAATGACATCAAAAATTACCTTGAGAGGATGGGTTATGACTACAGCAAGGGAAAGGTGATAATTCCCTGCTACAGGACTGACATTATGCACCAGGCTGATATCATTGAAGACATAGCAATTGCATACGGCTATGAAAATTTCAAGGAAGAAATACCAAATGTAAGCACCCTTGGCTCTGAAGATGAATCTGAAAAGTTCAAGAGAAAAATAAAAGATATCCTGATTGGCTTCGGATACCTTGAATGCAACAGCTATAACCTGATTTCCGGGGATGTTCTGAACAAGATGGAAATCAAGATGAACAACATCAAAGTGCTGAATCCTGTAAACATTGATTATAATACTTTAAGAAGCTGGATGATCCCAAGCCTGATGAAAATTCTAAGCGAAAACAAGCATCATGAATATCCGCAGAAGATATTTGAAGCCGGGACCGCCTTTGAAAAGGAAGAATCTGAAAACCTGGGGTTGTTAAGCTGCCATGCAAATGCAAATTTCACAGAGGTAAAGCAGATTCTTGATTACATGTTCAATGCTTTAGGCCTGAAATATAATCTGGAAGAAGCCGAGCATGATTCATTCATCAAGGGAAGAGCCGGAATGATTAAATGCAATGGAAAGAAGATGGGCTATATAGGAGAATTACACCCCAAAATAATCACCAATTTCAACCTGGAACTTCCTGTTGCCGGCTTTGAAATCAATTTAAGCGAATTGTCCAAACTGGTCATTCAATATTGACCTTATCAAACAATGAATGGTGTCATATTCCAACCTTAAACCTCTGGAAACTAAACAATAATCATTGCTTATGCATACCCCTCTATCATCATATTTTTCCCTTAAAAAATATAAAATATATTCACTTTCTTCATTCCATTCAAATTTTTTCAATAATTCAAATTTATGGGTTCTTGACAATGCCATTGCCATTGATACATTCGGCCAAAAATGCCTATCTAATATCCTTCTGAATCTTCTGTTGTAATATGGCCTTAGCAAAAAATTAACCAAATCATTCATAAAAAACATATGATGAGAAATATTATAAAATCATTCCTTTGACAGCTTCTTCACAACTGCCGGCTCCACTATCAACAATGCATAGAAAACCCATATGCTCCACACCGAGAAATAAGATTCATTTCCCAAAATAAAAAATATCAACGCTAAATCCAGCAAAAAATTAACCAACAGCCATACAATCCCCACGGCAAACATATTCCTCTCATCAAGCATTACCCTTGAAAATGTATAAATCAGCAAAGCCCCGAGAATCAGCATAATTATATTCATTGTATTTGGAAGTATAACCATCAAGAACCACCCTACAAAGAACAGAATAACCCAGATAATAAAACCATATAACAAAACTTTTTCCAATTTCATTTTATATGCTCTTATCACCCATTCCAAAATTTATTAACCAACTTAGATTTGTATTAGGGTTTATTTAACATGTAAAACAACAATATTTAAATATTATGTTTTTAAAATTATATCATGGAATTTGATTTTGATCTGGACAGGATTGTAGATAAAATAAACAAAGAGAAACCTAAATTAGTCTGCATTCAATTATCTGATGGCCTGAAACCAAGGGCATTAGAGATACAAAAATACCTGGAGAGCAAAACAAAGGCAAGAATACTGATATGGCTTGGATCATGCTTCGGAGCATGCGATGTCCCCATTGAACTGAAAGAATTAAACATTGATCTGCTAATACAATTCGGGCACAATGATTTCGGATATGAGCATTTATGGAGGTGAAAATGAAAATAAACATTCCCGAGACAATGGAAAGAAGCATAAAAATAATAGTGCAAAAAACAAACATGTTCAAGAATGAGGAGGATTTTGTCCAACAGGCCCTGCTTAAGCAAATCTCAAAATTCAGGGACCTATAACCCCTTCTTTTTCCTGATGTAATTTAACAAGATGTAATAAACCACAAAGAATATTAATGAAGAGATGATGGAAACCTCCAACTTGAATGTTTTGTAAACAGTGTATGTGATTATGTTATAAAACAGGAAATAAATAACTGCGGTCATCAATGATAATTTTAGCTCTTTACTCATGCTATTTCATTAATTTGTTTATTTAAAAATTATACGCCGGGACTGGGATTTGAACCCAGACACCCAAAAGGGTCAAGCTTTCCAGGCCTACACTTCTTTTGCAAGAATTTGTGCAATACCAGATTATGCGATCCCGGCAGTAAGGATTTAGTCCTTCATAAAATTGTAAAGCCCTTCATAAATCTGAAAGAAAATTAGTTTAAAAGTCTTCTTACAAAGAAGAATAAGTTTTCTTCATCAATAAAGCATCTGTTTCAAGGTTAGGAGATTCACATACAACAACACCACTGCATTTGAATTCCTTCAAGGCTTTCATCAAATCCTTATAGTTCATGTCTGAATCTTTTAATTCAAGATGATTCTTTTCCCCTTTTTCGCCATAATTTATTCCTGACATGTGAATGTGCATGTTATCCAATGCTTTTTTTCCTAAAGCTTTTTCATATTTTGTCAGTATTTCCCTAAACTCTTCATGAGTGTTATTTTTTCCTCCTCGGGCATGCAAATGAGCAAAATCTATGCAAGGAAGAATATTATCAAACTCCTGAGAGATCTTAATACATTCATCAAAAGAGCCTATCTGGGAAACTTTTCCAGTTGTTTCAGGCCTTACCCATATTTTTATGTTTTCATCCTTCAAAGAATCCATAATATGCTTCATTTCTTTCTTGAATCTTTCATATGCCTGCTCTTTAGTTGATTTCATGTAATAACCAGGATGGAAGCAAACTGAATAACCTCCTGAGAGATAAGCAATCCTTGCTGCATTTATTATATTTGACTTTGAAATTCCTATTTTCTGCTTTTCCTCGGAATTTAGATTGATGTAATAAGAAGCATGTGCTGTCAGAACAACATTCTCTTTTCTTGCTGTCTCCTTCACTCTTTCTGCCTGATCTTTTTTTATAAAAACAGAATGAACAAATTCAAGTTCAAGAGAATCAAGACCAAGAGAATTAATCTGCTTTATCCCATTATAAATATCCGGCTTCTTGGTTGATATTGGGATTCCACCTGTTCCAAACAACAATTTATCCATGAAGAAGGAATGATTTTTTGGTTTATATAATTAATGCACCCAATCTGTCTTTAATTTAGAACCTGATAGATATTGATAAATTGCAAGAGCTGCCTTTGCACCCTCCCCTGCTGATATTATCGACTGCTTGAATGGAACTGAAGAGCAATCTCCACACGCATATATTCCTTTTTCAGAAGTCTCACACCTGTCATTGATTATTATCTCTCCAATATCATTCAATCCAACAATATCATTCAGGAAAGAATTATCACTTTCAAATCCAATGTTAACAATCACATTATCAACCTTTATCTCCCTGCCATTATCCAACAATACATGCCTTAATTTATTGTCTCCCTTAAATTCCCTTACATTTGCATTGACAAAATTACAGAATGATTTTACCTCATTGACAAGAGTCTCATCAGCCTTGAATTCCGAGCGATGAATTATTGTTATTTCACCAGCAATTCCATTTAATTCCCTGGCTGATGTAAATGCAGAATTTCCTGCACCTATTATAGCCACTTTCTTGCTCTTGTACCTCTGATAATTAACTATATTATAATCAATACCATTCCCCATGAATTTGTCCTCATTTTCAGCATTCAATATTCTCGGAGCCTTTCCAAAAGCAAGAAGAACTGTCTTTGCTGAATGATTGTTAACCAAGAAATAATCATCATGCTTTTTTATTTCCTTTACCTTTTCATATTTTATTTCAAGGCCTAAAGCTTCAGCCTGCTCCTTGACACTCAATGGAATCTTATAACCCTCTATCTTATCATAACCAGGATAATTAAATATGTACTTAGGCAAGTTAGTTCTTCCTCCAATGTCTAAAGTAATCAATAATGTCTTAAGCTCTTTTCTTCTAAGATAAACTGAAGCTGACAATCCAGCAATGCCTCCACCGACAATTATGCAGTCATACATTTTTTATTCTCCTGTATTTCGGGACAAAATTCTTTATTTTATCATTGGATGCAAAACCAACGCCATAAAAGTCATCCTTGTGCTTTATTAGCTTATATCCATTAATTCCCTTGCAATCAAGGTCATAACCTTTCAGCCATTCCCTTATTTCATTATCACCAAGCTCGTGAATATTTTTCGTTGCTTTCTTTCCTATAATCTGAGAGCCTTCTATAGACAACCTCAAGCCTTTTGAAACATTCAAAAAGTACAAGCCCAACCCGTTTATTCTTAAATCTTTCGTGTCCAAATCTTTTATTTCCTTTGATATCAGATAAATCTTGTATTTATTATTCATATAAAAAGAGCAGTTCAATTTCAATTCCTTGATGCCATAATACTCCTTCAGCTCCTTGATTATCTTGTCCGTCTGCTTTTTATTCATGAATTTCATATAATCAATCAGAATCAATAATTTTTAAACTTATTCCGGATGCAGTTCACACTGCTTTCTCCAATATTCATACTGTTTTTCCTGAAAATCTCTCATATGATCATTTTCTTTAGATATCAAGCTGTCCAATTCCATTTTATTTTGGTAGGCTCTAATATTATTATTTACCTTCTTTATTACCTCTTCATGAAACAATGCCCCAGCAAGTGCGACAAGTAGTGCTCCACTAATAATCTTCTTAGATATCCTCACAGCAAGGCTAGGCTGATCATATCTTTCCTGTGTTGCATTATACATTTTACAGCTTACCCCTTAATCCTTCCTTCCTGGCTTTTTGAGCTTCTTTTTCAAGATCAACGCCCAAATCCTTCAAGGCTTTTATATGAGCTTGTAATAACTGATCAACAATTGTAATCATCTTTATCAATTCCTGCCTTTCCTTAGCCAAGGTGCTCACAGCCCCCTTATGGAATCCAATTTGCTCTTCTTTTTGTACCATCTTATTCCTCCTTTGTTGTTACTAAATAGTAAATATTATTATTTATAAAGGTTTTGGTTGAAAATAAAAAACTATAAATTTAAAAAGGGTGAAATTACACAAAATTAAGGAGGATTTAAATGGCGGAAGGAACAGTAAAGTTTTTTAACACAAAGAAAGGCTTTGGTTTCATAGCTGGAGACGACGGAAAAGAATACTTCGTTCACATCACCGGTTTAGAGCAAGGTGAAAGAATAAACGAAGGCGATAAAGTTTCTTTTGAAGTTGTTAAAGGCGACAGAGGACCTAAGGCTGAGAAAGTTAGAAAGGTAGAATAATTAAAGAGAGATTAAGATAATTTCTTCAGTAAATTATATAAACACTCTTTTGAATTAGTTATACATGGATGATTTAATACTCAAACATGTCTTATATAATTCCATAAAGTATGACAAGGTTGATGCAAATTCCATCCTAGGGAAGGTTATAGCTGAAAGACCAGAATCAAAGAACAACATCAAGAGTGTCATCAGGCTGATCAATGAGAAAATAAGGGAAGTAAGCAGATTAAGCCCTGACGAAAGAAAGGAAAAACTTGAGCAATATGACTTCAGGAAGAAAGAAGAAAAAAAAGAGCTGGAACTACCTAATGTAAAAGGCAAGGTTATAATGAGATTTGCCCCAAACCCAAACGGGCCAATACACATAGGACATGCAAGGCAGGCAATATTAAATTCTTATTTCTGCGAAAAGTACAAGGGAGAATTCATCCTAAGATTTGACGACACTGATGCAAAAATAAAAACTCCACTAAAAGAGGCATACAAATGGATAGAAGAGGACATAAAATGGCTTGGAATAAAGACAAAAAAAGTCATAAGGCAAAGCTCAAGATTTGATATTTATTACAGATATGCAGAGCAACTTATAAAAAAAGATCATGCATATGTCTGCACATGCAAGAATTTTAAGGAGTTAGTAGACAAGAGAATAGAATGCCCCTGCAGAAGATCAAGCCCTGAAGAAAACATAAGGGAATGGAAATTAATGTTCACAAAATACAAGGAGGGTGACGCTGCCCTAAGGATAAAGACCAACATAAACGACAAGAACCCTGCTGTAAGGGAGTGGCCTGCATTCAGGATCATAGACAAAGGAAAACACCCATATAAAAAAGCAAAAGTATGGCCCCTATTGAATTTTGCCTCTGCAATAGATGACTATGAATTTAAAATCACCAACATTGTAAGGGGCATTGACTTAAGAATAAGCGATGAAAGGCAAGGATACATCTACAAATATTTTGGATGGAAATATCCGGAGACAGTTTACACGGGAAAATTACTGTTCAAGAACCTCAAGAGCACCTCCGAAATAAAAAAACTAGTCCAGGAAAAGAAATTAACCGGATGGGATGACCTAAGGCTTGGAACATTAAGGGCATTAAGAAGAAGAGGCTTCAAGGCAGAAGCCATAAGAAATTTTATCTTAAGCATGGGATTGAATAGAAATGATGTCAACGTTGACATAAGCAATTTAGAATCATTCAACAAGGACATAATTGACAAGGAAGCTAACAGATATTTTGTTGTTTTTAACCCTAAGAAAATAAAGATTGATGCTCCTGACATGAATGTAAAAGTCCCCCTGCATCCTGAATTTGAAAGAGGCTTCAGGAATTTCAAGACTAAACAGGAATTTTACATTCAGGACACAATTGAAAAAGGAAAATTATACAGGTTCATGCACTTATTCAATTTCAAAGACAATAAATTTGTGAGCAAAGAATTAGACAAGGAAGCTAAATTAATTCACTGGCTTCCCGTTTCTAAATATCTTGTTAACATAGAAGTTTTAATGGATGACAATTCTACCAGAAAAGGATTTGGGGAGAGCTCACTAAAAAAGATAAAAGAAAGAACAATAGTACAAGCAGAAAGAAATTTCTTCATGATTCTCGAGAAAAAATTAAAAAACAAACTTATTTTCGTTTACACCCACAGATAAATTTAAATATATAAATTAAATTATAATAAGATGGAAAAAAGATTAACTGCAAAATCAATCCTAAAAAAGATTGAGGATAATAAAAATAATCTGATAAAATGTGAAGTAAAGAGAATAGGCTTATTTGGATCATTTCTAAAAGGAAAGCAGAATGATAAAAGTGATATAGATTTTATAGTTGAATTTAATAAAAGCACTTTTGATAATTATATGGATTTAAAATTTTTTTGGAGAAATTATTTCACAAAAAATTTGATTTGGTTACTGAAAAAAGTCTAAAGCCTTCTTTAAAGTATATAAAGGAGGAAGCAATTTATGCAAAGAGAGTATAAACTTTATATTGAAGATATACTTAAATCCATAGAGAGTATATAAGATTATACAAAAAATTTTACATATGATAATTTTGCCAGAAATAAACTTGTTGTTGATGGAGTTGTCAGAAACTTAGAAATAATTGGAGAAGCGGTTAAAGAAATCCCTGTTGAAACAAGAAAAAGGTATAATGAAATAGATTGGAAAAAAGTAATTGGGCTTAGAGATGTAATTACACATAGATATTTTGGTGTTGATACTGACATTATATGGGACATTGTTAAAAACAAAATTCCTGATCTTAAGTTGTGCATAGTGAATATTTCTAAAGGATTAAAAAAATAAAATTGTTTTTGTTTACACCCACAGATAAAGTTGATTTTATATATTCACATTTTAAAATGTCTTATTGGGATCTTTTTCTAATTTAGCATTTATTAACAAAATTGATTTTTAATCACAGATAATTTTAAATAATATTCTTTTTAATCAATGCAATGGCAAAGTATAAAATCATTTATGACAGGGATGCATGCATAGGAGCACTTGGATGTTTAGGAGTTACCGAAGAATTGTGGGAACTGGCAGATGACGGAAAAGTCAACCTCAAAGGCGCCGTGTTCAATGAAGAAACACAAAAGTGGGAATTGATAATTGATGAAAACGATTTTGACATCGCAAGAGCTTCCGAAGATGCATGCCCTGTGCAGGCAATAAAAGTTGAGAAAGTTGAAGATTAAATATTTCTTATAACCTCAATGAATATCTTATTGTCCTTCAATGGGACTGTTATGAACTCAAAATTAGATTTATTTCCCTTCCTGTCCCTTAGTGTCCCTTTTGACTTGAATGATTTTTTTATTTCCAAGGTTTTAAATGCCGTACAGTTTGGGCATACTTTATCATTCTTAGCAAGGATTTCATAGCAGAATTTACCTTTTGAATTTCCTATCTTGCTTTTTAATTTTTCATTCATCCATATAACTTTTTTATCTTCATCTATCACAGATATCCCATCTATCGGGCTGTTCAGCAGGTCCTTTATGTAAGAGCCCATCTTCTTGTCCTTCAACAGATTTCTTATAGGGGATTCAGACAGCGACCATAACTTTGCCATCCCCACATTCCTGTATTCAACAATCCCATTCTCATTCAGTTTTTCAAGAGATTTTGATACAGTCCTCCTGTCTTTCTTTAACTTTCTGGAAATATCTGAGGCTGAATAAGAATTTTCCTTCAGCAAAGCAATTATCCTTTCTTCTATCATAGCAATCAAACAACCATTTTGTTTATATTCATTTCCATCATATTGATGTACAATATTGTTCCACAATATTTATAAATGTTAAGATTAATTTGATTTTATGGAAATCTATCTTGATCATGCTGCAACAACCTATGTAGATGAAAGAGTAAAGGAATCCATGGACAAGTATTTCTCAGATGAATACGGAAATCCCGGAAGCTTCAACACAGTAGGATTAAGGGCAAAGAATGCAATGGATGAATCAAGGGAAACAATATCAAAAATATTAAACTGCACTCCTCAGGAAATAATTTTCACAGGCTCCGGAACTGAAAGCATTAACCTGGCAATAAAAGGATTTGTCAGAGCAAATAAAAGCAAGGGAAATCATATCATAACACAAAAAACAGAGCACGAGGCCGTACTAGAAACATGCCATTACCTGGAAAAAGAAGAAGGTCTTAAAGTAACTTATTTAGACGTTGATGAATTTGGTCTTATTAAATTAGATGAACTGGAAAAAGAAATAACAAAAGAGACAATACTGGTTTCCATAATGTATGCAAACAATGAGATTGGGACTGTCCAGAACATAAAAGAAATCTCTGAAATATGCAAAAAACATAAAATAAAATTCCATACTGATGCATGCCAGGCTGCTGGCTATTTAGACATTAATGTTCAAAATTTAGGAATTGACCTAATGAGCCTTAATGGAAGCAAGCTATATGGGCCTAAAGGAATTGGACTGCTGTATGTTAAAAAGGGAACCATGCTAAAACCAATAATTCACGGCGGCGGACAGGAATTTGGATTAAGATCCGGAACTGAGAATATACCTTACATTGTAGGATTTGCAAAAGCATTGGAAATTGCACAAAGGGAAAAAGATGTTGAAGTCATGAGATTAATTAATTTAAGGGATTACTTGATTAATAATGTTCTTGAAAATATCCCAAAGACATTCCTAAACGGACATCCTTCAAGCAGACTCCCAAATAATGCAAACATAACTTTCCTTGATGTCGAAGGAGAGGCAATAATGCTCATGATGAATGAATATGGCATATGCGCTTCTTCAGGATCAGCATGCACATCAAAATCACTTGATCCTAGCCATGTTATCCTGGCAATAGGACTACCTTATGAAGCTGCACATGGCAGCATAAGATTCACATTAGGGAAAAAAACAACCAAGGAAGGCATTGACAAACTGCTGAAAGTACTGCCTGGAATCATAGAATACTTAAGACAGGTAAGCCCTGTTAATTTAAGCCTTAAGGATATGGGAAAATGAATGTTGGAGATGTAAAATCATATGATAATACAAGCTGGTTTTATACTGACACAGTCAAAGATCATTTCTTTAATCCAAGAAATCTTGTTAAAAAAGATAATGAAATTGAAGTAAAGGATTTCAATGGGATTGGCAGCGTCGGAAGCCCGGCCTGCGGTGATCAAATGTCTGTATGGCTAAAAATTGATAAGAATGAAACAATAAAAGAGTGTAGATGGAGATGCTTCGGATGTGCTTCAGCAATAGCTTCAACATCAATGCTGAGTGTGATAGTTACCGAGAAT
>Ga0208375_1003444_pt1 | contig 13484 bp, 13 predicted proteins | sample RifOxyD1_FD_184038 | JGI IMG/M metagenome (GOLD analysis project Ga0208375, IMG submission 184038) | Soil microbial communities from Rifle, Colorado - Rifle Oxygen_injection D1 (SPAdes) | ecosystem: Environmental > Terrestrial > Deep subsurface > Rock core/Sediment | place: Rifle, Colorado... | reverse complement strand
CATTCATATATTACTAGACAAGCAGATGTCCCTACCCCACACGATAAAGGTCGTATAAATGTACCTGACATATTAGAAAAACTCCCCACACCACGATCAGCCACTTTCTTCATCTGTGGCGGAATGTACTTCACCCGAGACCTCTGGAAAACCCTCCGCTCCGCAAGTATTCCCGCAGAAAATATCTATACCGAAGGATTCTTTTAATTATAAAATCAACATCATTGCGAGTCGCAACGAAGCAATCCGTGTTTTCGTTGTCCGTCTTTACGAGCCATAACGAAGCAATCTATGTCGTCACGTGATTATAGATTGCCACGTCACTCCGTTGCCACTTCGCTCCTCGCAAAGACGTAAACGGTTTCCACCACCGTCTTTGCGAACCGCAGTGAAGCAATCCACGTCGTCCGTCACGTCCGTCTTTACGAGACCCGCCTTTAGCTGCGAGCGAGGCACGGCAGGAAGCAATCCACATCATCACCGTGCATCAAGTTAGAACTACGTTTATAACATCACCCTAGGACCGGCCTAGGAAATTAAGTGATTTCATTCCCAATATACACATCAATTGCTACCTAGAAAATAAAATTATCTCCGACTGGGCCTTCGCCCTCGCCACCATAAGAAAATGCAAAACAGAAAGGTGATTATCCAAAAGATAACGGCTTGCATAACTATTAACCTATCTGCTGATGGTTCAAAAATACCGCCCCCAGGTTGTAAATTTACTGTTACCAATATATAACATGTAATGAAACCCCAGGAGAAGATCCATATAAGCCATTGTTTGAGGTATCGTGAAGATAGAAAGAGAAAAAAGATGAAGAAAGTCATTAGTGATAACGAAGCATAATAAAACGGACGATAATAATATTCAATAGCATTAAACCCACATAATCTAGTTTCAATACAATAGTTCCATTGCGTGGAAGAAAAAAAGAATAAAATTCCTAACAAAGAAATTATTGATCCTATGATAAAAAACTTATTATTAATTAATTTTTTCATATAAAATCAACAAACGTTTCAACTCAACTAATAAGTTATACAACTTCCAAAGATACTGCATCTCTTCCCCGCCATCCGCCAGACTAATCTGGGCCCCCGCCACTTGGGGAGTGGGAGTAGTTAATCGAGTAATTGAACCTCCACTATGGCTTGATGAAGAATTCTCTACTTCTTCTGTGGGTAATTGAGGATTAAGTTCAATAACTTCGTTGGTTTCTGCATCAACCTGCCTGTCCACTTCCCCGTCACCGTTCTCATCTACCAACACATCAGACAGGGTAGAATTCACCAGAGTCATGGTCATAATAGTACTGGTGCTGACCGCATCTATCAAGACCGACTGGACACTTGTTTGTGAGGACTCGTCAGTAAAAGTATCTAGCTCTAGGGTCACCGCCCCCAGCCCGGTACCTTTTAAGGTCACTTGGTAGTCATCGTCTTTGGGTAAGATAATATAAGTTGTTTCACCGAAATAGTATATGTACGAATCTGGTATCTCTTCTACTTTTTTTATAAAATCACCTTCAAACTCCACTTTTATTTGCCGACCCTTGTCATCGGTGATGGTGGCCATAACTGGCGAATGGACACCCATCATTACATAAGTGGTTGACAAGGACGGCACAACTTTAGTGATAAAAGGAGTGGTGTTGGTAGCCGAAAGCAAGATATTTGAAAGCAGTAGCTGAATAGGCTCAGCCTCGGTGAAATTGTAATGTTTTTTTAAGCTGTAAGTATTTTTGTAAGTATTTAAATTAAAATAATAACTCTCCTTATCACCTCGGTACCCTACGGCCGAGGTGGTCATCACCGTCTCATCCCCCAAGAGAGACACCTGTGGGACTGGTTTGTAGCGTAGAGTTGGCGGGCATTCAACATTGATCAATGAGGTGCAGTCACGCTTCATATAGGCGCGATAGGCAAAACTATGAATAGTTGGTAAACCAATTCCCGCCACCTCTGTCACCTTTACGGCTGCCGGAGCGCGCCAGGATTGTAATACATTAGTATGTAAATTTGCAACTTCTTCTAAGATAGTTTTGTTACCGATGACTGGCTCATAAACACTCTCTGATGCCACTCTGTCATCTCTCTGACTGGTAATGAAATCATAGAGGGTATCAACATCGGTAATTTTCTGACCATAGGCCTCAACAAATGCTTTAGTGGAGTAATCATCCTCAAACACTATCACTGGCTCGCCTGGTGTATCTTCAAAGTATTCTTTGGTTGGAAGAAGTGCATAGGCACCGGGCAAATTTTGCATCACTGCACGAGCCGTGTCGGCCTTGAGAATTAATCCACCTAAAATAGACTGACCATAACCATGGAGCAGTGACCCAATGGCCTTGGGTGTACCGGTTTGGGGTGAGGCGAGAAATACCACCTGATCTATCAAATCCTCCTTACCAAGTTTCTCCAGCTCCGTCATGATTACCTTCGCCAATAATCCGCCGTTGGAATGTCCAACCAGTGACACTTTACCCGAGTCAGAAGCTTGGGCCATTGATTCAACTAAATCAAGAACGTATTTGCGTTCTGTCTCGTACTGAGTCCCTTCTGTCACAATATCCTCTACATCATAACGCCAATCATAAGCAAATGACTCCCAAGCGGCGATTTTTTCTTCGGCCACCAAATTATCAAAATAGCCACTAATGCCAGCGTACACTGACCCGAGCCCGAAGACAGAACCAACAATGTCCTTGGTGTATATATCACCCACACTCCGACCAGCTGAGGTCATAGCTAGCTGTCTGACATCATTATTATTATTCGGAACCCACAACTCATCCTCAATACCAAGGATATTTTTGGTATACAGCCGACTGGCCTGAATCCCCGGTAAAAACAGCACGCTCGAAGCGCCGGTTGGTGCGGGGGGTTCTGCAACCAACGTAAAAGTAATGGTAAAAGTGTCGGTTTCATCGGATTGCGCTTGGGCGGTTGGTATCAAGGAAGCAAATAATTTTTGATACCAATTAAGTTCAGAAACAGCGAGGATATTTTCACTTGATACTAGAGTGTAGCTACCAGGTAATAGTGGTGGCAACACAGGGTGATTGTAAATATAATCGTCAAAACTGTAGAGCAAATCCTGTTGTTCGCCTTCCGGAAAGTAATTCCAAGGATCATTACTTAATATAGCAACAATATATGGTTCAATATCAACTCCTTGACCAAAAAATTCCGTAGCTAAACGACGAAAATCAGCTTCGGTTGGTTCAATTTCATCTGTGTTTACATATTGATAATCATTGCCATCATGCTTAAAAAGAGTATGGGTAACATTCATCATAGGGGTTTGAGGGAACCCAAGAATTTCATAATTTACCGTACCCGCCTCCGGAATAGTCATCTGACCATTATCGGCTACATTCATTCCTTCAACCGTAAAAGAATAGGGAGAAACAGTGCCAATCGTTTCATTAAATGGATCAGCACAATCAACTACAGGAGTATTAATTAAAGCGTTCGAGTGATTGAACCAACCTGTCCACCCATCTGGGGCAATAATGTCACCGCAGGGGAGTACTGCCTGAGCATTTGTCGGCACAATAACCACCGCCAAAAAAAACAGCAAAAACAGTGCCTGATACCAAGAGATTATCATATCTCTAAACATGACTTTTATGGTAACACCCAGGTCAATGATATGTGGATGAACTGTTGAAAAAGCTGTGGACAAACGGTGAATGAAGTCCGACATTCATACTTGTGCACAAGTATGAATGTCGGACTTCATTCACCAAGGTTCTTTTTATTATCATTCTAAATTAGTTGGAAGTCAGTACGGGAATCAGACACTGAAGTAGCCGGTATAAGCCCATCCTATGGGAAATACTAATCCCAGCATCGATAATCGCCAAACCATGATTGATCATTTCTGGTGATATACACAACATACACGAGGTCAGCAGTGTTGATATCACTTTCTTGATGCTTCTCAAGCCATTCATATATCGGCTGATCCATTATTAATGACGGCCAATCTTCCGCGAAGGCCACGCGTACAGCAAAAACTTCACTGTACCCAAACAACGTCACTTTAACCTGTTCATATATTTGCGCCAGTTCTTCTTTAGGTAGCGTCGTCTCACGTATTTCCCCCACATAGAAATAGCACCCGCTATTCCCACTTTCGTATATGGTTCCCAAATAGGAGTACCGCTCGATGAAAGAGGATTCGACTGGGTGATCTATTGACAAAAAACGACTTTCCATATGCCGTAATATGCCGTTATGCCATGGTATCGTGCCCGACAAAAACACTGACAGTACAATAGTTATCACGCCAATAATGCCAAGCGTACTAAAAAATATTCCTTTGTATAAATTCTTATTCATTCTAGTAAAGCCACTTATTAGCAAGCAGATAAAACTCATCAGCGATTTGCGTACCGCGATCATTTGGACCAGGATGTGCATAAGGAGCGACATATGATCGATGATATAGAGTGCCAAGTATCTCTGGCATATTAGATATATCAATATACTTCGACCATTCCTTGATTAATCCTCGAATACGAGCTGCCGCGAAGCAGATGTTGTGTTTTGGTTGTATCACATACTCATATAAATGTTCTCGGTCAGCTTTTCGTAAATTACCAGAAAATGGTATTTCGGTATCATCCGGGTTCGGATTGTACAATTCATTTTTTATCAAACCATTTGCAGTTTCTAATTTTACTTGAGCCACACCGACAGACACATTTCTACCAAGTAGTTTTAGTAAATATTTATCTTGTATCTCTTCAAATTGACTCATTCTCACAGTTTCGTCAATTATGATTGCCCCAAGTAGATATGAATCAATATCAAATTCTTTTGCAGTTTGAATAATAATTGCAGAATGTAGCTTAATCACATCCCTTACAACAGACACAAAAGCCTTATCTCCCTCAGTAGTTTCTAAAAAAGGTTTGCCTGATTCTATAATTGAGGATATGTGTTGCGCAGTGTGCAAACTAATAGCGTCAGTGCTTTTGAAATGTCTTGTATGATTAACGAAAGACATAATGTCAGAAGCTGTGACCGAGAGAGTATTTAGATTGTCATTTTCAGATTTGTTTGGAACTCCACGCAGATATTCTCCATACTTACCCTTAATCACAAAAAGATTATCGAGAGAATTTGTCTTCGCCTTATCGATTGCTTCTTCTAGAGATAGCGTTTTTAGCGAGTTAGTAAGAAACACTAAATTTTTGCCGCCAGGGTTTGTGATAACTAGGGTAATTTTCATCCTTATATCTTATACCCCTGCCCAATTTTTCCAAAATAATAATATTTGATATTCAAGACGCTTGACTGGAAGGGTTACTATTGTCGAAACCTCCATTCTCTCACATCATTTATTCTTGACGATATTCATACTTACTACTTGCGCACAAGTATGAATGTCGGACTTCATTCACCGAAATGTTTAGTGATGTTGAGTTCTATACATTCAATGGAAAGTTGTTTGAAGACGGGCTCTGATTTGGGGTAACCGAGATCACGAAGAACCTGTTTAGAAATAATCGGTGAGGTGCCTGTGGAAGTATCAATACAACTTAGCAAACTAGAGAATTTGTATTCCTTTGCCCATCGCCAAGCATCGTCAAAATTTTCCAGCGCTCCTGCGAGACTGCCTTCTGGATATAGCTCCAGAGTATTTTTTGAAACTATATAAGGGATAAGATGTTCTAAGTGAAGTTCATTAGTGACTACCACTGGTTTATACTTACCCTGGAATACAGTGCCTTGATTATTGTATTTAACATTAAAACCATTAGTGATACTGGAACATAATCTTTGCATAAATTTCCCAACACCGCCTTCCCTCTTTTCCTGGAGCATAATATGAAAATGATTAGGCATGGCGCACCAAGACACAATGTCGACCAATGGTTTACGCTCTGGCCAATGTGGAGGGCGTTCAAAAAGCTGTAAGGTTTTCTCTGCTTTATTTAAATTTTTATCCTGGAACTCGTCATTACAGAGATAAAGTAGGCGAACAAAACGCCAGTAATCACTTTCCTCGCGAAAAATAATGTTTCCGAAAGCACCTCGCTTGATGCAATGAACTAAATCTCCGACATTAAATGAGGTAAACCGTGTCATATATAAAACCTAGCACAGGTGAATGAAGTCCGACTATCATACTTATGCACAAGGCAGGTATGATAGTCGGACTTCATTCACCCACTGATTGGGATGTATTAGTTTGTTACGTTATTAAATAATGATTAACCTCCACAAATCTTGCCATTTCGGAGATTTAATTGGAATCACAATCCTTTCTTCCTCCGTAATAATAGTTTTACCATCAGTGATATTAACCTTATTGAAACTGATTATTACATAACCTTTAATAATCCACTTCCATGTTGGGCTGTCCATCAATTTTGTACACTCGTCCAAACCAATCCTGCAAAACAGTATCGTAAGTCAAACTCTCATTATTGTAGACATACGAAATCACTCCACTGTATGAAGCTCCGGTATCTGTATTGCGAACTCTAAATCCTTGGCATACTGTGCCACAATATAAATAATAAAAGATGTAACTATCTTCAAATTCAAGGTCAGAAGAAGTTTTTCTCTCTGAAGTAATATTATACTGAGCAGTATCAGTAAAATTAATGAGACTGATGTCATCCTGATGTAAAAACAAAAAACTGACACCGCCGCCATAAAGCTAAAAAGAAACTTGAAAAATGATTCGCTGAACATGTGTGATTTATTATAAAGCACCATCTTCCCTATTGATCACGATTCCGTCCTCTCCGCCACAAGACTGCACAGAATAAAATGGTGATAATCCAAAAGGTTATGATGTCTTCATTAATGCAATCCACGTATTATTGCTTAATCATCACATCTATAATCATAGATTATGATAGGCCATTCCGACCCCGCATATACTATATATTTTGTTGTTCCAGTGTCAGTTAAATTAGCCAACATACCCTCCCATCCGCCATAAGGATCTTCATAAGACTCCTCCGACCAATCAACAAACATAAGTTTGACTTGCAAATCCTCGCCCCAAAACCTTACATTCAAATTTTCATACTGTTGTCTAATCTTCTGTTCTGATTGCATCGTCTCTCGTAGTTCTCCAATCGCATATACACAAACACCTCCACCATGAGTTGAATTGCCACCGAGATACTTAATCTTTTCAAGCAGAATTGAATCTACTGGATGGTTTATATTAAGCCCGTAAAATCTGTTTTCTAAAGTATTTATTCCCCAATCGTGTATTGGTGACCCATATAGAAAAGAGTAAACTGCCAATGAAAAAAATAGCAAAACGAAACTTACAACGGAAAATATTAAACATTTTAAATACATAAAAGATTACTCTAGTAATTTTTTAGCCAACTCATAAAATTCTACTGCTATTTGATTCCCTCTTTCATCGGACTCCGGATTTGAGCGTGGCTTACGATACTCTAAATGATAAAGTGTTGCCAAAATCTCTGGTCTATCAGAAAGATCAATATGTTTTGACCACGTATCTATAAACTCACTAATTAAAGCGGCTTGAAAATTAATATTATGTTTTGGTTCGACTACATACTCAAATAAGTATCGACGATCAGCATTTGCTATTACACCTTTGATTGGTAATTTTTTATCATCAGGATTAGGTTTGTAATATCCTTTAGCTATTAAACTATTTGCCGTCTCTAATTTGATTTGAGCTATACCAACAGACACATTTCTGCCAATTAAATTAAGTAGAGACTTATCCAAAAGTGCCTCAAAAGCAAAAAGTCTCGTGACTTCATCTATTACTAAGGCGACCAGCAAATATTGATCTACATTGAATTTTTTACCAGCCGATTCAAATAATTTTTTGTGTGATTTTATCAAATCTCTCACTTGAGAAGAAAAAGCTTTATATCCATCATATGTGGCAATAAATGGCTCGCCTGATTCCAAAACCGAAGCGGTATATTCAGCGTAATATTTCGAAATTGCATCTGTACTATTAAAATTTCTAGTCTTATTTACAAAAGCCAACACATCTGATGCTGTAACAGATTTAGAATCAATATTGTCCTCTCGTGTTGAATTTGGCAATGAACGTATATATTGACCGTGTTTAGTCACAACAACCGACACTCCATCAACCTCATCATCCTCTACTGATTTGGTAAGACCATCGAGCGTTTTCATCTTAAAGGTATTCGAAAGAAATATTTCGCTCTTTCGCCTCGTATTGGTAATAATCAAAGAAAGCTTCATATACAAAATTATAGCATTACATCAAGCGATTTATGAAAATTGTATATACCTACTTTTCTTTTGACACAAGTTTTCAAACTGGCATCATAACCAAAAACCTAACACAAGTGAACAAGGTCCGACCTTCATACTTGCGCGCAAGTATGAAGGTCGGACCTTGTTCACCCGTAACAAACTAGATACTACTGATGGTCGTCTATATGGAAAACTTTTAGTGTTATGTTGTCTAAATAGGCAAAAGCACGGTATTTTTTATTGATACGAAAATACCATATGTCATCGGTGGAGGGCTTGCGTTTTCTAAGTTGCGCCCCAGAGACATGTCCAGCTAAAATATGGTTTTTGACTTTCTTATATCTATCTACTAAATCCCGAGCTTGCAAATACTTTGCCACTTCTTTAGTTTCTAGAATTTGCTGGATCATAAATTCATAAAATCCGCATCGTCTATTTTTTGAGCCTCCTCCAACTTATTCTTTGCAACTAATGAAAGAGTATTTTTATCAACATTAACTAAATCAACTGGAGCAACAAAGGTTACTTCTCGTTTATCAACAAAATCACGCAGTTGGCGCTGAATCACAGTAGTGAGTGGCAGACCCATAGCTGCCGCAGTCTTCTTAGCGTTGTCTCTTAAATCTTTAGGTAGTTTAATAGTCAATGTAGTATTCATACTAGTATACTAACTCTAGTATGAATATATGTCAATATCATTGAGGTGTTTATGCAAAGGCCTTTCCTATGTAATTTCTTTAATATATAAGAACTAACACGGGTGAATAAGGTCCGACCTTCATACCATGAACAAGTATGAAGGTCGGACCTTATTCACCAATTATGTGTGGAGATAGGGGGACAACAAAAAACCGCCCGAAGGCGGTTTTTTGTTGTTACAGATTACTCTGCTTACATTGGCTCTAGTTTAGTTGAACTAAGCTAGAAACTTTACTTGGTCAAACCTATGAAGGGTTAACAAGTGAAGCTGTTCCTGACTGGGTGGCGTCAAGAAGGCGGGTGTAAGTGAATGCGTAAGCTGAACGAGTGGTGTCATTGGTTGAAGCTGTTCCGAATTGGATGGCTTCAGCGTCAACACCAGCAAGAATTGCTGTTGTTGTAACAGTTGCTTGAGTAACGATAGACTCGACAGTGATGGTCATAGACTCACCTTCATCAAGTGTATAGTATTCGTTATCAGCACCACTATTTGTGACATCATTGGTACCACTGTTTATAGTGTAGGTAGTAGTTGACGCAGTTGTAGATGCGGTTACACCAGAACCATAAACATTTGTCTTAAAGAAGCGATTTGCTTCAGTAGACTCATTGTCACCGTTGAGGTACAAAGTACCACCACGTGCAGTGAGTTTAAGTTGTGTCTTTGCTAGAGCTGATTCAGCTGCAGCAGTACCATTGTCAATAGGTGAAATGGTAGTTGACAACACTTCAACTTCGGGAGCAATTGTGTAGAACAATTGAGCATCACCAGAAGCAGAACCAGTCTTGTCGCCATCAGCTAAGTCGTTTCCTTCTGAATCGACAGCGTCAAAGTCGGTGTCATCAGTCTCAGTCTCACCAAAGACAGCAGAAAGAGTAGCACCTTCGCCGAACCCACCATCAGTGTCATTAACATCAACCTTAAGAACAATCGCAACCTTATCACCGGCACTAATTGTCCAGTCTAGGTTGTCGAAGATAATTTCGCGGGTTGTTGCAGTAGTTGTAGAAACTGACTCAGAACCGATGAGTTCACCGTCAGCCCAGATTTCAGCAGTATTGACGATCTCACCAACACCAGCACCAACAGAGGTGAAGTTAATTGGAAGCCCATCAATAACAATATCTGAATCTCCTTGTGCTTCAAGGTTAAATGAGAACAATTCAACGCCGTTAGTGTCGTTTGTATCATCTACAACGATCACATGAGCATCATTTATGCTGTCATCACCTGAAGTAACTTTCAATTCAAGGTCAGCCGCAGTAGCAAAATTCTCAAATGAGAATGTGCGTCCAGCAGCATCATTGATAACTCCTGTTTCTGTATCGGTTACAGAAGCACCCTGAGCATCACGGAAGCGTACACTTTCGAACTCAAGAGTCCAAGTGTCAGTAGCGTCAGTAGAGTCAAGGTTTGAAATACCTGAAACTTTTACTACAAGGTCTCCGATCTCGCCTGCGCGGATGATACCACCGTTATCAAGTGATACGGTCTTGTCGTAGTTGTTGCTCTTAGTAAATTCATCAGCATCTACACGAGCAACCTCTTCACCATCTACCCATACAGATACCTCGTCAGCATACTTATCAAAGTTGCTGCCGGCAGTACCCTTAGAGAAGTTTAGGTTAACAGCTGTAAGCTCGATGTCAGATCCAGAGTCGGCCTCAATTTCAAGACCGGCTACTTCTGCGTCTTCTACTGCCTCACCTACTTCCTCGTTAGAAAGCTTAGTGATGTAGTTAACATCGTTGATAGATCCAGCACCACCTTCTAGTTCACCAACTGGTGTTGGAGTTGGGGTTCCTGGAGTAACAACTGGAGCAGTTACGCAAACTGAGTTTGCCTTAGCACGAGTTGATGGACCAAAGAATGTACTTGGGTTCACCATTCCTAGTGGGGTAAGGATGTCAGCTCGGTACATAACCTGGAACTTTGCAACTGCGGCTCCGGTAAGGGCTCCGTAGTATTCGGTTTCAGATCCAACTGATCCTGCGCCTGCAGCTGATACGCGAGTATCAGCGTCGCCGTTTAGGAACTGTTGTAGTTTCATCACATCAGCGCCAGTGGCGCCCATGTTTAGGTTGCGTGTCCATGTGAATGGGCAAACGCCTGAAGCAGAAGTACCACCCTGTCCAACTTGTGCTTGAAGAGTAGCGATTTGTGCCATCAGGTTATCAATCTGTGTCTGCAATTCCTCAGCTGTCTGTGCCTTTGCGGCTGGAGCAAACAGAGAGATCATCATTGCAGCTGCAACAAAAGCTACGAAAGCTTTGGCTGCAAAATCTTTTGCAATAGTCATAATTATAATTTTGTGCGTAGGATTAATACGCGTTATGCCCCATTAGCGGGGCCCTCTAATACTGATAATATGAATTAATTCATATTCGCCAAGGTCTCCCCTGACGTAATATCACTAACTCTCATATATATGTGTATTAATCATATATAAGAGAGGTTAGCTGTAATGTGGGTCTGAATGTCTGATAGGCAGTCAAAATAAGGGAAAAGGACAGCGGTAATTTGAGACTATTTAATATGTAGATAAAAGTACTAACTAATAAAAGTCAGTCGTCTTTAATCAGTTTGTCAAAGAACATAGAACGCCCAGTTTGTTGGCTTTATTCACAAAGACAGACGCAAAGTCTACTTAGGAAAAAAGCGCCTAAGCGCATACCAAAGAGTATAACAACTTTTTGGTAAATTGCACGCTTTTTAGGTGTGGAAAGCATCTAAAAAGGGTGATAATTGCTGACGATAAATACCGCCAAAAACTTGTGCAATTACTAATGAAGACGATTATGTATGGTTGGTCTTACGTGGTAAAAAAATTAGGTAATGAAATCGCGGCTAGGGCAAGGGGGTTGGATAGAGATGAAATACGGTTCAAAACGTGGATTGCTTCGTGCGCTCGCAAAGACGGACGTGAAGGACAACGTGGATTGCTTCGCGCGGCTCGCAAAGACGGACACTATGACGACACAGAAGGGCGTCTTTGCGAGGAGCGGAGTGACAACGGAGTGACGTGGCAATCTAGGGGTTAATGATGGCGTGGATTGCTTCGTGCGCTCGCAAAGACGGATGGCGGCGTGACGGACGGTAACGGTGTGGGTTGCTTCCTGCCACGCTTCGCTCGCAGCTAAAGGAGGGCTCGCAAAGATGGACGTGACGGATGGAGAGACCTGATTTATTAAAGTGACAGAATGGAAGTTTAATAGACAAACAGGCGCTAACTGTCTAATAGACAATGTGTGCTTGTTTGTCCTTAATTAAAAATATTACTTTAGAATGGAGTATTTAGACCAACGTCTTTCGCCCTGTCTGATAACTTCCCCACTGGCTATGAGCCCATTTAAGTCCCTTTGAATTGTCTTTGTGCTAACGTCAGTGATTATTTCGGACAAGTCTTTTATGGTTGCTTCTGGCTTGGCTTCAAGGACTGTCTTGATACGGGTGGTTCTGTCCCTTAAATCACTATAGACAAAGACAGCGTCCGAGCTAAAGTCGTTTTTAGGAATGCTTGGTCTGGAGCGACGTTGTCGAACAGAAGAGGTGTTAGTGGGCGAATCAATCCGGCTGACCATCTGATCTTGATGGGAATAATGGTTGCGGATATAGCGTAAAACAGTATCAATCTCGACTTTGATGGACTCAGTAATATCATTCGTCACAACCCGCGCGGCGGTAGCAATAGTAAGAGCACTTTCCATAACAACGAGTGCTTGTTGCAGAGGAAATATTTTGTCCCTCACTTCGTATTCAAACAAGTTCAAGGTCGTAATGACTACCTCATGGAGGGCCATGGCCTTGTCGCTTAGATAAGTATAATGGACTTTTGTTCGGTCATTGATTTCAATATAAGACAGTATGTAGAAGACAGCAGAGGAGATTCTTTCTGTCTTTTTAAAAACTATATTGTAATAGTCATCATTTGCAGACAGCTTTCGGAGTGATATAAGTGTGTCCTTTTCATTATTTGTTTGCATGTCTTTAATATTGTCTTAGTGTGTGACTTATAGGAAATTGGTCACAAGGACACTATCTACTATAGGGACATTTTGAGAAATTGCAAGTCGTTTTTATGTCGTATTGTTGCTTGAACTGTTTGTCTTAAAGGTGATGAAGACGACGTGGATTGCTTCGTGCGCTCGCAAAGACGGACGTGGACAGTGGCGACGGACGTGGATTGCCGCGCTTTCCCTTAACAGGGACTGTACACCTTGTCGCTCTTTTTACAAAAGAGCAGGCAAGGTCTTGCGAAAGTCCACTGGACTTTCTCACTCGCAAGGACGAATCGTGACGGACGGGCGCGAAGCGTCTTTGCGAGGAGTGAAGCCACAGCGGAGTGACGTGACAATCTATGATGGTGACGGACGTGGATTGCTTCCTTACAGGAACTGTTCAGGTTGTCACTATTCTTCCTAGCGTCAGAATAGCAGGCAACCTCTTGCGAAGCTCCAAGTGTTCGCTTCTCACGTGCGACTCGCAAAGACGGACACGAAGACCGTGGGCGTGGATTGCTTCA
>Ga0208375_1003441_pt1 | contig 13494 bp, 11 predicted proteins | sample RifOxyD1_FD_184038 | JGI IMG/M metagenome (GOLD analysis project Ga0208375, IMG submission 184038) | Soil microbial communities from Rifle, Colorado - Rifle Oxygen_injection D1 (SPAdes) | ecosystem: Environmental > Terrestrial > Deep subsurface > Rock core/Sediment | place: Rifle, Colorado... | reverse complement strand
TTCCAACTTTTCCGTGTTCGCGGCTACTTGTTCGGCTACGGCTTGTATCTCACTTTTCAAATCTTTGGCCACGACATCAAAATGCCGTTGGGTTTCTTCGGCTTTTTCATCAAAATGTTTTAGAATTTCGTAGTAGGCGCTAGATTTGAAATGATTAGAATCCAAAACCACGCCATCACAATCAAAAATGAATATGGCTTTTTTATAAATTTCTTTTAAAGCAATCATTTCGCTCCAGAAATTTTTTATGACCTATTCTAGTCGATGTGAATAAGCACTTGAGCATGGTATACAGAATCACGGGCAACCAAATCCGATTGGATTTCAACACCGTCTACGGGTATCCATCTCCCCAAAAATCCTTTTCTAGCAATAAGAACTGGCTCAGATGCTTCATTCAATTGATAAAAAAGTTCTTTATCTTGTTTGATAAAAGTGCCTTCAGCTGGATAAAAAATAGCGTCGTAGTTAGAGGAAGCTTGTCCGTAACCGTCCGCATGTACTACCACACCGTAACGGTTACCTAAAAGAGTTTTTCCAAAGGAAGCAAGTAGTATTGGATGATTAGAATATGCAAGCAAGATATGCGTATTACTGTATTTAGTTTTCATTTCAATTGTATAAGCAAAGACATTGAAAGAAGTAACTAGCAATATTACAGTTAAAAATAAAATTTTATTCATCATAATTATCCCCCTATTTTTTTAGTTATTTCATTGATAAGTTGTTATAGTAAATCAATTTGAGGCAATCATACAAGTATGTTAATCAAATGGCAAAGGGGTATGCACTATGACTAAAAGCAAATCAGATATGGATCCCATGATTTCATCTTTCGATAGCAACGAATATTTCAACTCAATTAGTCATCTTATCGGTGCCATTTTATCATTAGCAGCGCTGACTGTTCTAGTAGTTTTCTCCTCTCTTGAACAAGGTGCACTCCATATCATCAGTTTCTCTATTTATGGGACAACGCTCCTATTGTCTTTTCTCTTTAGCACTCTGCTTCACTTTTTTTTACTTTTTAACAGATACAAAGTGGTACTGGGAATACTTGATCATTGTGCCATTTATTTGCTCATAGCGGGAACTTATACACCGATTTGCCTGGTTATTCTTGGAGGCTGGGTAGGCTGGCTTTTATTCGGAATTACCTGGGGACTAGCAATTTTCTATATAACTATTAAATCGATTTTTTTTAAAAAAATGTCTGAGGGGTTATCAAATTTTACTTACCTTTCCATGGGATGGTTGGCTATTTTTTTTATTCACACTTTATATCAAAAACTTCCACTGACTGCTATGATGCTTATGCTAATAGGTGGTTTATTTTTTACTATTGGCGCCATTATTTTTCAAAAAGGACGTCCTAATCCTTTCCCTCCATATTTTGGTAATCACGAAATCTGGCACTTATTTGTACTACTGGGCAATCTTTCGTTCTTTGCAGTAATGTTTTATTATGTACTTCCATTCAATTTAATATGAATTGCTAAGGCCTACATTTAAATTATTTTTTACTCTCTTCCTGCTTCATTTGGGCCTCAAACATTTCCTTATTCTCGGCTTTCTGATATGCCTCTTTCGCTGAAACAATGCCCGCATCTAACTTTTCTTTAATAGAATCATCCATAGTCACCATTCCCATTGATTTTCCGGATAACATTAAATTGCCAATATTTGATAGGTTACTTTCTCTAATCGAAGTAGCGAGCCCTTGAATATCAAGGAGCACTTCATTAACTGCAACTCTCCCTGGCTTGTCAATTCGCTTCATTAGTAATTGGGCACAGACTCCCTTTAAGGAGTTGGCCAGCATACCTCTTGCCTGTTTTTGCAGTTCAGAAGGAAACACATCAATAATCCGGTTAATAGTTTTAATCGCGGAATTAGTATGAAGTGTACCAAAAACTAACGATCCCATGGAAGCTGCGGTCAAGGCCAGCGAGATGGTTTCATAATCTCTCATTTCACCGACGAGGACAACATCTAAATCCTGGCGCGTAGATACTTTGAGACCTTCGGCAAAAGACTTAACATGAATTCCAACTTCCCTATGACAAAAAATACTTTTTTTATTTTTATGCACAAACTCAATAGGCTCTTCAATAGTTAAAATATACCTATGAGAATTTTCATTAATATGATTAATGATGGCTGCCAGCGTAGTCGATTTTCCTGATCCCGTAGGTCCTGTCACTAACACTAATCCCCCAGACAAGTCAGCAAAACTAGTAATAACTTTGGGGACGTTCAATTGTTCAATCGTTAATATTTCGTTTGGAATAATTCTAAAAACCGCCCCCATCCCATGAATTTGGCGAAAATAATTAGCGCGAAATCTCGAATTTTTGTCTTTAGCGTAGGCAAAATCTATATCATTAGTTTTTTTATACTTTTGCCATTTATCTTTCGGACAAATCTCGGATAAATATTCTTCTATGGTATCCACGGTTAATATTTTTTCGTTGGCAAGTTCTCTGATTGATCCATGTTCTCTGATTTTTGGCCGAAATCCTTCGGATAAATGAAGATCAGAACCTCCATTTTTCAACATTTCCTCAAATAAGTAATCTATCTTTGCCATTTAACCTCTTATAGATTTTTTCATTGTTACTCTTTTTTTATCTTCCACTGCTTTAAGAGCATCTTCTTGCTTAATAATTCCTTTCGCGAGTAAATCCTGTATATAAACGTCCATAAGGATCATGCCATCACTTTTACTAGTTTGAATGGTAGATGATACGGCAATCATTTTATCTGTCGAAATGAGATTGGAAATGGCATTATTGTTATACATGATTTCCAAAGCTGCGACTCGACCTTTCCCATCTGCTTTGGGAATCAATTTTTGACAAATCACGGCCCGAAGCGACTTGGACAGCATGGCCCTGATTTGGGAGACTTTGTCGGGAGGAAACATATCCAAAACCCTTTCAATAGTTCGTACAGCATTGGTAGTATGCAAGGTCGTCATAACCAAGTGACCGGTTTCAGCGGCAGTCAAGGCCAAAGAAGCCGTTTCATAATCTCTCATTTCCCCCAAGATGATAATGTCGGGGTCTTCTCTTAAAGCACCTCTAAGCGCTGTCGAGAAAGATTCCGTATGATCGATCAATTGTCTTTGACTTATATGGCACTTTTTGGATTGGTACACAAATTCAATGGGGTCTTCGAGGGTAATAATATGATCTTCTCTTTCCTGGTTAATTAATTCTGCCAAAGCTGCCAGGGTTGATGATTTTCCTGTGCCGCTTGGCCCGGTTAAAAATATGATTCCAGTGGCAAAAGAAGTTAATTTTTTTAATTCCGCTGGTAATCCCAATCCTTCCAAGGTTGGGATAGTGGTTGAAATAATCCTAAATGATCCATCAATACCCCTATGTTGATTAACGATACAAGTTCGATATCGTTCATTTTGAGAAAACACCAGGCAGCATTCTAAGAAATTATTCGCTTCAAAATATTTTTTTTGAGCATCCTTCAATCCACTATAAATAATTTGCTTGGCTTCATCATGAGTAAGTATTTGATCTCCTATAGGCATCAGCGCTCCATCTACTCGTATCATAGGACTTGCCCCAGACACAATATGAAAATCAGATGCCCCTTTGCTTCTGGCTTCTTTTAAATATTTTTCAAGAATTGATCCACCAGTAACGTTATCTTGATAGGCCTGATTTTGGACAGTTGCTATAGGAGGAATTGTTGGTTCAATCTCTTCTTCAAAGTGATTTTTTTTACGAGCCTGATGTGCTTCAAATCCATTTTTAATTTTTATGGCCTGATCTTTACTTAGAATTTCAAGTTTTAGCAAAACCTTTAATATATTAGAATCAGGATTTTTTTCCAAACATTCAAGCGCAGACTCAAACTGCTCCGGAGTAGCGAGATTATTCTTTATTAGAATATTTTTTACATATGCTATCAACGCATTCAAAGTACGTATTCCTGTAAACAATTTATAATTAATTGTAACTTTGGTAATTTTTAGAAACAATAGCGGTCTATTATGCCTAATAACCGACTAGGTTGGTTTATTTTATAGTAAAGTTTTGGCTGAGCCCCACTCCTATCATGGACTCATCAACAGACAAGGCTTCCACTTTTAGTTGGTAGGATTTTTTATAGGCCACTGCCATTAAATCACGCGCCATAATATGAACTTCTTCGACTTGATAAATCTCTTTTAAAAGGTGTTGATTCTCTCCGTCTGTGGCATAGACTCTAAACTTCAAAGGATTGCCTTCATCTGGATTTGTAATCTGAAATTTTACTTTGATCATTTCGTTTAAATGATAATTTCTTTTGAGTGAATGAATTTTTACAACGGGAATTTGAAATCGATGAATAAGTTCACCAAAGGCCCGCCCAGTCACGAATTTGCCCTTATGAAATCCCTTAACTGAAATACTGCCTTCCCAAAAATCTCCATTGAGAGGCATTTTCACCATTTGCTCGTAAAAATCCGGTTCCAAATTTAGTGACAAATCCCAATCGGCGACCTCCAGCTTCCACCCCATGGACATGATGTGACCACTTATGGGGTCTTGCCAGTACCCTAGACGTTTAAATTTTCTATCAGACGTGTGCTGGTTGAAGTTGTTTACATCAAGTATCTCAACTGCACCATAATTAGGTGTTTGAGGTAATCGAAAATTTCGGTCATAAATATTAATTAACATTATATCGCTTCCATCATCAAGTTGAAGGCAAAACCATTCATAGGATTCAAAAAGTTTTCCCACTTCAATAGGAGAAACAAAAAAAGGTCCCCATTGATGATCAAGCCACGCTGATGCTTCAAAGGGTTCCGTGACGCCTTGATAAGTTAAAATTCCCTGTGCTTTTAAACGTGTTAACGAATAGTAATAGGTCTTGCCACTTTTACCCACCCTAAAATGTCCATTTTTCATGACCATCATAGGAGGTCTGAGCGCTACTAAATCCGCTTTTAAATACATATCTGCGTAGTGGGTTTCGAGTTCATATTCAAAAGGTATCAATGTTCCTTGAGCATCTTTTTTTGACCGAAAATAATCATGTCCGTAGGGAGTGAATTGATTAACATCCATATACTTAGAATTGGCCTTTAGCTTTCCTCTAGTGGTGCCGCTTTCATGAGTTTTTTCTGTCAAATCGGTGATCGTAAAAAATCGAAATGTGTTATTAAAGTGAGTCACTAAAATTGAGTAGTCGTGCCCAGTAATTTTACCCTTGGCGTGAAAAATAACATACCACCACTCAAGATTGGCAACCGCTTTATGCCTACCTTCATCTCTTGGAAAATTAATAGACGATCCTGGTTCATTATACGGGTATTTTTTCCACTCTATCCCTTGCAATGGCCCGACTAAAAATATTATAAAAATAATAAAGGTTATCCATTTCATAATTTCTTCCATGAAGTTAAAATCAGATTTTATTTTACATTTCTTAAATGAGCAATTTATTCATGCCTAAACCTCCAAGGATTTTCAACTTTTTGAATGTATTATAATGAAATTCCTTAGTTAAGTATGACTTGTCCATAACTTCCTTTTATTGTACAAAGCATGCAACACTTATTTCTAAAGGAAAATGCTCATGCTGAATCTATCTAATATTTCAAAATCCTATGGAGGAGTTTATCTTTACCAAAATGTTACCTTCCAAATAAATCCTGGTGAAAAATTTGGTTTTGTGGGTGCCAACGGTACCGGAAAAACCACGCTCTTTAGAATCATTATGAATGAAGACAAACCTGACTCTGGCCAAATTAGCTTTCCCAGTCGTTACCGAATTTCTTATTTTTCTCAAAGTGTCGGTGAAATGCATGGAAGAAGCGCGCTTCAAGAAGTAGTTGAGGGGGATAAACTTACTTGCTCACTAAAAAAACAACTCAAAGAATATGAGGAAGCTCTTGAAAAATATGATGAACTTTCTGAAGATCAAGTAAGTGTGATCCTGGATAAAATGGGGTACGCTCAAATTGAATTTGAAAAACTTGGTGGCTACGATTTAGAAGTTCGGGCCGAACAAATTCTAACAGGTCTTGGTATAGGGCCAAAAGACCATACCAAAAGAACAGATGAATTTAGTGGCGGATGGAAAATGCGAATTGCTTTGGCCAAAGTTTTAGTTACTAAACCTGACTTAATCGTTATGGATGAACCTACGAACTATCTGGATATGGAAACCATCCTTTGGCTTGAAGAGTGGCTTAAAAATTTTAAAGGCTCCATTTTTATGACCACTCACGATCGTGATTTCATGAATAATGTTTGCAATCGAATTGCCGAAATTTCCAACAAAAAACTTACGATATTCTCAGGCAACTATGACTTTTACGAAAAAGAGCGGGATGTTCGTCTCGAAAAAATAAAATCAGAACATTCTAGGCAACAAAGTATGCTTCAAAAAGAAGAAGAATTTATTGCTCGCTTCAAGGCCCGGGCCTCTCACGCTGCTCAAGTCCAATCAAGAATTAAAATGATTGATAAAATTGAAAGAGTGGAAATTCCTGAAGATCAAGCAGTCATAGATTTTGAATTTCCAATTGCTCCTCGGGGCGGTGACGATGTTATCGTTTTTAAAAACTTGTCAAAATCATGGAAAAAAACAAACGGAGAAAATCAACTGGTTTTTTCTGGTCTTAATGCGACAATCAAGCGAACCGAAAAAATCGCGGTGGTCGGTGTCAACGGCGCAGGTAAATCAACCTTGCTTAAAATCATTGCCGGACAAACCGAGGCCACATCTGGTGAAATTAAACTTGGCCCTAGTATCAAACTTGGTTATTTCAGCCAGTTTTCCCTAGATCTTTTAAAACCTGAAAATACCGCCCTTGATGAAGTCCGCAGTGCCCTACCTAATGCTTCCGACGGTTATCTTCGAAACCTTCTGGCAGCCTTGCTATTTAGAGGAGATGACGTCTTTAAAAAAGTTAAGCATCTCTCTGGAGGTGAAAAAAGCCGTTTAATTTTAGCAACCATTTTATCACAACATAATAATTTATTAGTACTAGATGAACCCACTAACCATTTGGACTTAAAATCCAGAGAGATTTTATTGAATGCGCTTAAACGATTTGAAGGAACCGTAATCTTAGTTAGTCACGATAGACATTTTTTACATGCCCTATCCCAAAAAGTTTACGAAGTTTCTCACAATGAAATAATCATCTATCCTGGCAATTATGATTACTACATAAGTAAAAAAAAGCAAATTTAATGAGATAATTTTGATTTTTTTAAAAGGCTAACCATTTTTACATACATAAGATAAAGGCCCAAAATCACCCCGCAAAATAAAAATACTCCAGCAAGATTTTGGTGATCCGCCAGATAGCCAAGGATGGGCGCAATTAAAAAGATACCCACGGAATTGGCCTGGGATTCAATTGATAAAATCGTCGCTTGTTCTTCGCTATGAGATAAATCATCATATCTAGCTGTCATAATCGGTCTCATAATATTTTGCAAATTGAAAATCAAAACCAAAAACAGTATAGACACATACGACATTTGTAAAATAAAACCCAAGGCACTGATTCCAAAGAAGATAGTAGTTAACAACATAATCGCATAAATAGATTTAAGTTCGTCGTTGCCCATTAATTTTACAAACAGGTGGGAACTCTTGGAAGCATAACTAGAAACCAGATACAACACAAAATAAATTAAGGCCGTATAAATAGCTATCTTTTGAGTTGGCATGATCGTGCCAAGCAAAGGCAAAGTGAGTGCCATGGTTTGAATAAGTACCTGTAAATAATCTTTCACTGATCGAAAAGATCCCTCATAAATGGTTGACTGAAAAAGTAATTGACGAAGCCCCACAGATGTCCAACATTTTTTGGCAGTTTTTACCAGGTGATGAAAAATTTCCCCCACATTGGTGCCTGTCTCTTTTTTTCTATCCAAATAAGTTGGATAAGATAAAATATTTAAGATACCAAACAGGTATGGGAAGATACTATAGATAAAAATATTTTGATATCCACTACCAAAATACACAATAACAGCACCAATCAGCACAGATGAAGCACTTCCTCTTTGTGACCATGAACGGGTAATTCCATAGATTCTAGTTTTCTCACTGGTCATATTATGCATACGAAGGTAATCAAAAATCATGGCCTTGTGAGTTCCACTTCTAAAAGACTCCCCTATGCCAAATAAAAACATCGCAACATATAATCCGACGATAGAATCAGCATAAGAAAAAATAACGAAGGAAATCACATAGGCAACCAGACCTAAGATCAAAGATTTTTTGCGACCATATAAATCTGCGAGAGCACCAGTTGGTATATTAAATAAATTGACACAAATTTCCCGAAAGGCAAACATCACTCCAATTTCAGTAAAACTTAGCCCTTTTTCTCTCATAAAAAGAAGTAAAAAGGCTTCAAAAAATCTTAAGTTTTTTAAAAATCCGTAGAGTGAAAATCTAAACAACATGGACATAGTGGAGCTAACCATTCTTAAATCGAACGTACATTAAAAATATATTATAAAATAAATCACCTTAAAAAAACTAAAAAACTTGATTGATTTGACAGATATTTTTACATATCAGCAGACTTATATGTGTTTTACAATGACTTGGTCACTTGTCCCCTTGCATTTATTATCCATATACCAGTCCCATCGGGGATAACTGATATTTTTTTGCCGATCATGTCCGTAGTTTTCAAGTCCACACTAGAACCATAATGAATAAAATTACCTGAAGAATTGGCATTGTCACAACTGACACTAAAAACCTTGCCATATTTATCAAAGCTTAAATCCTGCGAGCAATTTAATATTTTTTTCCATGCCATTCCATCATATCGATGCGCCACTCCGGTAGGTCCTAATACCCATGGGTTTTTCCCACTTGGATCCGTAGCTATCGACGTAGCAGAAAAATTCATTGATTGCCATTGATTACCTACTTTTTGATAAACTGGCTTAAGCGAACCAAATGGTCCACTTGCGTGACACCCCAAAATGAATATTTTGCCAAAAGCAGCAGCCGCTATATCTGATGCACATCCTGGAAATTTTTTCCATTGATTGGAAACAAGGTTATAGATCTCCCCATTCTTTTTTACGACCCATGGATTTTTACCAAAAATATCCACACTTATTTTCACTCCAGTCATAGGAGATACTAACCAGTCATTAAGTTGTGGGTTATAATAGCGGACATAATGATTACCAGTTCCATCTTGATTACAATCAAGGGCCCATACCCGATTATCTATCCCAACGGTAATTTCTTTAGCACATCCAGGAATCCGAAAAAAACTGGTATTAAACCATGAAAAATCCACAGCAGTTTCACTTGCAATTTCTTGATGAATATTAAGTTTGAACGGTGATCTGACGCCATCTTCCCATATAAGCGACGGAGTAAGTGAAAGAGATGGCCAGGCGATATTTTGTCCTTTAACCAAATCCGGATAAGCTAGTGCAAAAATGGCATAATCTCCGGCACTAGCAGTGATGGGATACCAATCCGGCATCAAGTCAGATTTCAAATTAATCCTCCAAACCACCAGTCCATTACTGGCCACCGATTCATCAAGGGAAGCTTTATTTTGATAGAGTGATTGAGTGCGATATTCCACCATGAAAAATTCAGACTCCCCGTGATTTGCATCATACAAAATAACTGAATCATATTTTTTCCAATTAGCCGGAGCAAATAAACGAAGCGAATTAGCTTGATTTAAATTATATACCTTTGGATTTATCCAACCAAAGGCCATTCTATGCCAAGGATCTAAATGATAGGCATCCATATTGTCCAAATCATTTACAATAATCGTAGCATCCATGGTGGTCAGATCATTATTATGATTAACCAATGCTCCATATAAATCAAGTCCACCTATGGTATGAGTCATTTCATGAGCTATGGTCATAAACGAGGCACGATGTCCCGCTAAGGCAACCGCAACTTCCAATTTACATCCATCTATATTAATACAGCTCACGTTATCACAAGTTGAGCCAGAAACTCCTCCAACTTCCGTCCAATTATCCAGCAAGACAATAGTAAGTTCGTTTCTGGTAATGATTTTATCTTGGTTACTATCAAACTGGTTAAAATCGGTACCACTGTCTCTAACTGCGATAAGTGCATTTTCAATAGCTGTTTTTAAACTAGTACTATTCGTGCGGTCTATCTGATAAGGCCCAAAGATGGGTAGCGTAGTGGCAGGCAACCAAAAAAATTTTCCTTGCGAATTTAATCGAAAATATTCATTGATACTTCTTTGCTCAAAACCCCAAAAAAGATTTTGGTAATATGAAGCATCGTGCACTAAAGGATTTTTTCCTGGGTGTTCTGCTACAATCACCATTAATTTCTTAGTTCCCGGTGTTTTCATCACATCTTGACCAAACTCCATACTGGTGACTTGGGCAAATATTTGAATTGAAAAAAATGATATTAGGATAAAAGCAAGCTGTTTAATAATCATGATAAAGCTCCTAAAGGATTATGGTGGTAGCGTTCACTATCATGAATAAATTTGCTCTAACAAGGAATAAAATTAATTATGTAAAAAATCTCTAGGGAGAAGAACACTATTGTAGCCGCCTAAAAAATATTAATTAGTCCCAATCTTGTATTTACTGACAATTTCGGAATGTACGAAACTAGGATTCACACTAATATGGTATTTAATACCATCCTCACAGTTTTGTGAACCAATAATATTACCAAGCTCCATAATTTTAGCGTGGGCATACCCATCAGTATAAGGAATCATTAGATGATAATTTTTCTGGACCGATTGAAAATAATTCACTACCTGCTGCTTAATCCGTTCAACATCGCTTTCGTCAAAACTTGACACTAATAAATGGTTTGGAAATTCTTTAAGAATCTCTGGGGCCCGCTCATTTTCATGCATCCTATCTTTTTTATTGAAAACAATAATAGAAGGTCTCTCCATCGCCTTTAAATCCTTAAGAACTTCAAATGTGACCATCAGTTGTTCTTTGCAATTAACGTGAGAGATATCAGAAACGATGATGAGATAATGAGCTTCGAGCACCGAAGCCAAGGTGGTTCTAAAGCCTTTAACCAATTGAGTTGGAAGATTAGAAATAAAACCAACGGTATCAATAAGCAAAATGGGAGGTTTAAAATGAATAGACATTGCTCTATAAACAGCATCAACCGTGGCAAAAAGTTTATCTTCTTCTAATACTTCCTCATGACATAATCTATTCATCAAGGAAGATTTCCCAGCGTTGGTATATCCCACAAGCGCCGCCAGGTAAGTATTTTCGTCACGTTTTTTTCGCTGCTCAGTCAAGTTGGTTTCAATCGCACTACTTTCCTTTTTATAGTGAGCAATCCTCTCCTTGATCGCTCGCTTTTCCAATTCTTTGGCGGTCTCACCCTGACCTGATCGCATGCCAGGCCCTCCTCCACCTCGATCTTGATGATACCAAACCGAATGAATTCTCGGTAGCACATATTCTAATTTGGCAATTTCTATTTGCATTTTGGCATCTTTGGATCTGGCATGTCTGGCAAAGATTTCGAGAATAATCATGTTTCTATCAACTACGGTAAGTCCAGTGGCCTCTTGAATATTTCGATGCTGAGAAGCTGATAATTCAATGTCAAAAACCAACAGGTTAAAACCAATTGTCGAAACGTCCTTTTGAATTTCTTGAATCTTCCCTTCCCCAATCACATGCCCCGCATCTATTTTTTTTATACTTTGGATATATTCTTTTATAGAGTTAAAATGCAAAGTCTTAAGTAATTGTTTAAGTTCATAGAGGGAATGATTGGTCTCTTCCACGGTCTTGTGCCCGGGAATCTGAGGCGATATCACCGTGACAATAGCAATTTTGGGATTATCGGGAATAAATGATTCTTTGTTTTCAATTTGCATAATCAAACCTTGTCATACAAACAGTAAGGACTAAAAATAATGCTACTCTTATTTTATAATTTTGCCTAATTGGATGCTAAAGACAGAATGTATCTCACTATTACCAGACTAAACATCTGCAGTATTCCAGCAAAAATTATTTTTTACTCTAATAATTTAATTCGCTGGAGTGAGTGGCATTTTTGAACTTTTTTAGTGCCACATGCAAACTTTCAATTTCATTTCTTCCCAGCGCTTTATACACTTTTTGGGATAAACGTGGGCCCGACAGAGATAAAGTACAGGTCGTATCAATCCCTCCTTTGGGCCCATTGATATCATCAAAAACCAGTCTTAGAATTCTAAATTTATTTTTAAATCTGGAAAGTTTTGCATGTATAAGTTCGCTGACTTGTTTAGCAATTCCTTTATTCACTGGTTTATTTTTAAATGAAATAATAATTGTCATATGGTTCTCCTTAGTTTCAAGCTGACATAAGATCGGCTATTTTAAGCAATCGTTTTTTTAACTGAAATGCATTGGCAGCATGAGCATCGATAGAAAAACTTGAGTTGCCTTTTTTAACTGTCAATTTTCCGATTAAAATCTGGTTTTTGCGCGACAAATAAAGATACACCTTTTTTACAGAAAGTTTTTTTTCCATAAAAGTAAGTAAGCTCTTTAATACAGTGATTTCCTTTTCATCTAGCATAGTTTCTCTCCTAGTTGTCATTTGCATTTTGAGATTAACAGCTTTACATAATTAATAAAAATATATTATATATATACCAACTATAGGATAAATCTATATATGGAATGGCTAAATTATCATCACTTATTTTATTTTTACACGGTGGCTAAAGAAGGTAGTGTCTCTCGTGCTGCTGAGAAGTTGCGAGTTTCACAACCTTCCATAAGTGCCCAGCTTAAAACCTTTGAAGAAACTTACGGGCAACAACTTTTTGTTAAAAAAGGTCGTGGACTCATTATGAGTGACTTTGGAAAGCTGCTCTTTGCAGATGCCGAAAAAATATTTTTGCTAGGTTCCGATGTTATAAGAAAAATGAAAGAAGGCGTAACTCCGGGAGGTAGTTTTTTATCGATTGGAGTCATTGACTCTATACCAAAAGTGCTTGTGTCCAATGTCGTTTCCAATTTTTTAAAACATTCGCCCGATAACCGGGCCTATTGCCGTGAAGGATCGATTGAATATCTTTTATCACTTTTAGTAGAAGGTAAACTGGATCTGATTCTAGCTGACACTCGTTCCCCTACTTACATAAAAATCAAAGTTCACTCACACCTGTTAGGTAAATCCAAACTCGCTATATATGGACATCCAAACCAAGCACCACTTCAAAAAAATAAAACCATGCCTTTTATTTTGCCCATTAATAACTCTGGAGTAAGAAACATTTTTGAAAAATGGATTGAAGAACAAAAACTAACCCATACAGTGGTGGCCGAAGTTGAAGATAGTGCGCTTTTAAAACTATTAGTAAGCAAAGGACATGGTTTAATGTGTGAAGCGGCAGCAGTTGAATTCGACCTTTGGCAAAGATATAAAATTAAAAAATTTGAAACTATCAATAAGGAATTAACTTATTACGCCATCACC
>Ga0208375_1003437_pt1 | contig 13510 bp, 20 predicted proteins | sample RifOxyD1_FD_184038 | JGI IMG/M metagenome (GOLD analysis project Ga0208375, IMG submission 184038) | Soil microbial communities from Rifle, Colorado - Rifle Oxygen_injection D1 (SPAdes) | ecosystem: Environmental > Terrestrial > Deep subsurface > Rock core/Sediment | place: Rifle, Colorado... | reverse complement strand
TAATTATTATGCTGTTAGTGAGGTGAATGTAGAGCCAAGCGACTTTAGCAGAGATAATAAAGTAGACTTTGACGACTTCCTTGTATTTGCAGATCATTTTGAAACTAATGCAACAAGTGCAAACTGGAATAGGATGTTTGATTTAACTTACGATAATAAAGTAGACTTTGATGACTTCCTTGTATTTGCAGACAACTTTGGAAAGGGAACTACAACTACATTAAGTAAAAAACAAGTTTCTGAATCATTAATGTCATTCTTGGGAGTTCCTGAAGAAGTTTGTGATGGAACAGACAATGATAATGATGGAAAGATAGATGAAGATTTAACAAGATTAATCGGAACTGATGAAGATGTATGTGATTATGGTGTTGAACAGTGTATTAATGGAGTATGGAGAGAATCTATAGAATCTATTGGCGTTGTTGATAGTGATAATAACTGTTTAGGACTAGAAGCAAGTAGCGATTCAGGAAGTTCAAGCAGTAATTCAGGAAGCTCATCAGGCAAAACTACAACATCCACTTGTGGACAAATTACCTGCTCATGGACTGAATTAAATGCAGATGGAGATGGCTGTGGAGAGCTATCCTGCAATAATGAATGTGGAGAAAAGTGGGTAGAACAGACTTTATCATGCGAGGCACAAGAAGCTATAGCACCTGAACCTGTAAGCTGTGATTTAATAGGAGACTTTAATGGGGATGATGATGTTGACGAGGATGACTTCTTAGAGTTTGCAGATGCATTTGATACAGATTATGAGAACTATGATTTAGATAATAGCGGAAAGGTAGACTTTGATGACTTCTTACTATTCTCAGATGACTTTGGGAAGACTTGTTAATTTGAGAAAAATCTGAAGATAAATAAAATTAGAGTTAAAATTATGCTAATTATTATTGCTGTTGTTAGTGGGAAATAAAACTTAAAATTGCCTTTGTCTATAACTATATCTCCTGGCAGCTTTCCTAAAGGAATATGACTTCCAGATAGTTGCCATATTAGCCCTATTGCTAAGAGAATTATTCCTGCTGTGATTAATGTCTGGGGGATAGATGTCATGTTAGTCTTAATTCTATTTTTGTATTTATTAGTTTTTAGATTACTTCTAAGTAGTAATATTTAAAAAGGACAAATTTTTAGAAGTTTTATGGTATTTCCAATATTTATCGAGAAGGCACTTGGGTATGTACTCCCTTATGCAGGGTTGGCTTTTCAAGCCACTAATGAGTCAATTCCTGCGATAATGGAAGGACTGCAAATTCAGCAAGGAGACAGAGTTCTTGCTGTATGTGGAAGTGGGGATCAGGCTTTTGCAATGCTGGAACTTGCTGATTATGTAACTGCTGTAGATAGTAGTAAACTTCAAATTTTATACGCAAAATGCAGATTAGCTCAGATTAAGAGAGGAGATTTTAAGAGGTTTCATACTTTACTTCCACACTGTGGAAGTAACATTACCTACCGAGAACAAAGGTCCAGATATTTTACCTTATCTAAACTTCAAACCTTGAAATTGAAAGTAGATAGACTTAGACTGGAGAGAGGGGATATGTATAAATTTTCTCCTCGGAGAATAAGGGAAGGGAGGTTTAACAAGATCTATTTATCAAATTTACTTTGTTATGGGGATTATTATTCAAGAAATAATACTAATTTTTTAGATATGCTGGTTTCTGTACTTCCTTGTGGTGGATTGATTTATACTGTTGGTGTTGGATTAAGTTATGGTTTTAGTCAGGAGGCTGGAGATTTGCCATTAGCAGTATGCGATAGTGCGCTTACAGGTATTGCGAGAAATACAGAAGGTAGCTCTACTTGTTGGAATCCTACTGTCTTTAGAAGAGTTAAGGCAAATTTAGAGGGGGAACTGATTTAGATGGGAGTTGACCTGCTGATTCATGGAGGAGGACTGGATTCAACTGGGCCAAAACATCCAAGATACAGGATTACTAATGAAAGCCTTTCTGCGATAATGGAAGGACTGCAAATTCAGCAAGGAGACAGAGTTCTTGCTGTATGTGGAAGTGGGGATCAGGCTTTTGCAATGCTGGAACTTGCTGACAGAGTTGTTGCATTTGACTGCAGGGAAGAGCAAGTAGAGTTTGCTCTTTACAAACTGAAGTTGTTGGAGAGAGGGGAATTCGAGGAATTTAGGGCAATAGATGACATCAGACTTCGTGCAAAAACCCGTTTTACGAGAAGGGATTATTTTACTACTGAAAGACTTGAGAGAATAAGAGAGCATGCAGGCAGATTAGAGACAGAAGTAGCTAACTTATATTCACTTCCATTAAGATTTTTGGGGCTTAATGCATATACTAAATTGTATCTTTCCAATGCTTGGGCTCATAGTGCAGGTGTTGAAAATTTTGAAGTTGAAGATAATGATTTTTTGGCTGCAACTTTGAATAGAGTTCTGCGCAGTTTATGTATTGGTGGGCTGCTCTACGTGACTGAGACACGATTGTTCACACTTCGTATTACTAAATTTCCCCTTTCTTTGCATGAAGAACTCTCAGAAACTGCACTATATCGTGAAAGAGAAGGTAGCATTTGGATATGGAATCCTGCTGTTTATGTAAAAACAAGAGGGGTATCATGTGATAGCTAAATTAAAACCTAAAAGAAAGACAGAACCTGTTCATTTAGTTGAGTATAGATATACTGATGAAAGTCTTTTAGCAATAATGCATGGATTAGATATAACAAAAGGGGATAGAGTTCTTGCTATATGTGGAAGTGGGGATCAGGCTTTTGCAATGTTAGAGGTTGCGGATAGTGTTGTTGCATTTGATTGTAATGGAGATCAGATTGAATTTGTCAGATATAGAATGGGTCTTTTAAGAGAAGGGAATTTTAATGGGTTTTTACATGCAGGAAGGAAAGACATTCCAAGCTATAGACGTGAATATTTTACAGAGAGGAGATGTGAAACATTAAGGGGAAGATTAGGCAGATTAGAACTAGAACTTGCTAACCTATATGCTTTACCTCCTAATTTAAACAAAGGCAGGTTTACCAAGATGTATCTTTCAAATGCCTGGTATCACCCTGCAGGATTTTCTGAATATTTTATTCCTGATAAAGACATCCCTTCTCCTAAGGTGTTATCTATGGTTTTGTGTAGTTTGCATGCTGGGGGGTTAGTTTATGTATCCAGAAGAGGTGTTTTTGAGCTTGATATTGGAGCAGAAATACCACTTGCCTTACAAAGAAATCTTACAGCTGTTGCTACAAGCTATGAAGCTATGGGCACACATGATTTTTGGGATCCTGCAGTATTTAGGAAGACCTATTAAAAGCCACCAATAGCAATCTTTTTAAATCCGACTTTTTAAGTTTAAATAGATATGGTAAAAAGAACAGGAACTACTACTTTAGCTTTACAGAATTTGATAAAGGATTTAGATACTTTAGCTAGTAAGGAAAAAATTAAGTTATGGAGAAGAGTGGCTGATGACTTAAAGAGGCCTACAAGAATAAGGAGAGCTGTGAATATAACCAGGATTAACAGATATACAAAAGAAGGAGAAACAGCCTTAATTCCAGGAAAAGTATTATCTGAGGGAGAGTTAAATAAAAGATTAACAATCGCAGCTTATCAATTTTCAGACAGAGCAAAAGAAAAAATAAACAAGATAGGAAAGGCAATTTCTATTGCTGAACTAATGAAAGAAAATCCTAAAGGAAGCAAAGTGAGGATTATAGGATGATTATTAACGGACAGGATTTAATTCTTGGAAGATTAGTAAGTTATGTAGCCAAGCAGGCAATGAGAGGAGAAAACGTAGACATTGTTAATTGCGAAAATGTCGTAATAGTGGGAAAGAAAGAAATGATAATGAATGAATACAAAGAGAGAGAGGAAATCGGAAGTGTTAGCAAGGGTCCTTTCTATCCGAAGATGCCTGATAGATTTGTAAGGAGAGTAGTAAGAGGAATGCTTCCCTATAAAGAATCGAGGGGAAAAGCTGCATTTGAAAGAGTGATGTGCTATCTTGGTGTTCCAGATCAATTTAAAGATAAGAAACTAGAAAGTGTTCAATCTGCCCATATAGAAAATAAAAGGACAAGTTTTATAACCATAGGGGAGCTATCCAGGATTATGTGGGGTAAGCAGGTATAATGGCAAAATTATTTCATGCATCAGGAAAAAGAAAGGCTGCTATAGCAAGAGCGACAGTAAAAGAAGGGAAAGGAGAAGTCAGGATTAACAGAATTTTATTAGATAATTATTCTCCCTCTTTGGCAAGAGAAAAGATAAGAGAACCATTGTACATTGCAGGAGATGAAATAGTAAAGGGTGTTAAGGTTGATGTAAATGTCAGGGGAGGAGGATGGTTAGGTCAGGCAGAAGCTACAAGGCTGGCTATTGCAAGAGCTTTAGTTGGCTATACAGGAAGCAAGAAATTAGAGAAGTCCTTCTTAGATTATGACAGAGGTTTGTTAGTAGCTGATGTAAGATTTAAAGAAACTTATAAACCAAATGATTCAAAGGCTAGAGCAAAGAGGCAAAAGTCGTATAGGTAGTTGGATGTGATAAAAAATGATAATACCAATTAGATGTTATTCATGCGGGAAACCAATCGCGCATTTATGGAGCAAGTTCTTAGAGATGACTAATAATAGGGAGAAAGATGTGAAGGAATCGCTGGATAAATTAGGATTGAAGAGATACTGCTGCAGATCTCATTTTATGGGGCATATTGACTTATTGCAGGAAGTTGGTAAATTCAAGAAGGATTAAAATGTATTTTGAAAAACTTTTGTCTGCTCTAAGGGAAAGATTTGCCAGCGTTCAACAGAGATATGTTACTGATCCTTTGGGTTTCTTGGAATTGTTATATAGCCCTGATGCTTGTGAAGGTGATGTGTTGAGAGAGCTTACTCACGGATTGAGAGAATCTAGAGAGCATGGATTGATAGAGTTAACTCAGAGTTCAGTAGATGATGGGACAGGTAGAACTAGATAAAATCAAAGAACTCTTGAAAAAAGAGAATGTTGATTACAAATCAATCAAACACAAAAGAGTTCATACTGCTGAAGAGTCTTCAAAAGTGAGAGGTATTCCTCTGTCACAGGGAGTTAAGTCTTTAATCCTTGTTACACATGAGAAGAAGTTTGTTTTATGCTTGGTAACAGGAAATAGGAAGATTAGATTAAAGAATTTAAAGACAATTTTAAATACAAAAGATATCAGATTGGCAGATTCTGAAGATGTTTTGAGAATTACAGGGTGTGAAGTAGGGACTGTACATCCTTTTGGAAATCTTTACAAAGAGAAGATGGAGATAGTAGCAGACAAGCATGTTTTAGACAATGATATTGTTGACTTTAGTGCCGGTACTTTTGTAAATTCAATGGAAATGAAGTGCAAAGACTTCATCAAGATTTTAAAGCCGAGAATAGAGGAGTTTACCATAGAGAAGTTATAAAAACATTTTTAAACTTGTTTTAGTGATTCTTCTACATGCCGCGATCGCGTAATCTGGTATCGCACAAGCCTGGAACTTCATAAAGAGAGCTTGGCCCTCCGGGGCATCCCGGTTCAAATCCGGGTCGCGGCGTTAGATTTCTTTTTACACGCTTATCAAAAATGTGCTAACTTTGAAGTTTTTGACCCGAGTATAAAGACTTATAAGGATTGTTGCGGTATAATGTCTAAGAAAGCATGTACTAATGTAAAAATTAAATCTGTTGAAGAGAGCTTAGAGAAAATTGATTTTGATAAAATAGTTAGAAAAAGTTTAGAAGAGAGGGGTATAGTTTAAGTAAATCATGCAGCCTGCGCTAATGAAACAAAACTAGCATTTTTTCCCATCCTAATACTTGCATTACCTTTTAATTTTTTAAGCTCTTCTCCCACAATTATATCCATACCGCAGATGTTGTCTCTAAATCTCCAGACTCTATGTCTGAATGGGTTTACTGGTATTGGGAAACATGTTTCTTCTGAAAGAGGTACAACATAAAGATTTCTATCGGATGCCATAACTAAATTTCCATTATGAAATGTCATATTTCTTATAACAAAATTATGGTCAATATATTGTGAAAGTGCTACTCGTCTATAAAGACAGTTAGGATCGTCTCTTCTTTGTTTTGAATTTTTCCAAATATTGGTTCTAAAATGATTACACTCACTACTCATTGCTTTCTCATAACTATACCCTAATACTACCCTGGCTCTATTTTCAACTTCATCCATCTCCTCGGACCACCTACTTTCAGGAAGCCCTCTAACTATCTCTACAACCCTTCTTTCCAACCAGTCAATCATTGGAAAATACGCAATGCTATTCCCATTTTGATCATATACTCCGCTTGGAGCATATGAAATAGGATAATATACTCTTTCACCATCATAAGATAGAGCTAATACTTGTCCTAGATCATAACCCCCAATCATTTCAACAGGTTTTCCATTCACCCATAATTGCCGAGAATGGTAAACTTCTCCAGTCATGAGATTCAGTATCCTATTAGGTCCATCGCCCCTTGGGTCTGCCATAGCACTCACAACTAATCCACTAGGTGTACTTATCATAGATTCCACCTTTGCTTGCAAGGTCATAAGCTCCTCGGGTCTATTTTTTTTATCCATTCTGCACAGGACAGAATCAGTTCTTTCTCCGATCTGACTATTCCATGTAATCACTTTCTCACTATGATAGTCTTCTCTAAAAAAATAAAGATCTCCTTCATGGCTACAATATTTACCAACCCCTTTCGTATGGTAGAAAACTTCTCCTGTGACTAGATCCTTAATAAAACTGCCCCTTATACATTGATCTATCCTTTCACCATCTGTTGGGATAGTTGTACTAAGTAATCTTCCATTATGGGCAACTAACCCCCATAAAGGACTTTCTTGAGAATATACCCTTCTTGGTTTACCTACAACCCATAAAAATAATTTTCCTTCTGGTTGTTCCTTTCTTAAACTAGTGTTAGGTCTACTTGTAGCAATAACTAATCCTTGTTCACTGGGCTCAAGAGTATCATAACCAGAAAAAGGTTCTGTAGCTGGATTAAGTAGATGTATAAGGTCACTCATACTAACAAGTTATCTAAAGAAAAATATTTAAGATTTGCTAAACTTTTGTGATAAGAAAAGGTTAAAATAGAATAAACAATATTAGATATAGCAAAGGAACTATAATGAACATGGAATACTCTGTCATTCTATGAATCTTTTCAACAAGCTCAGTCTTTTTCTTCTCCTGCAATTCCATTAAAGTGATATTAAGTATAAACGACAGGAGCAGGATAAAGTATGTTAATATCATAAACCTATCCGCAAATGTTAAATATCCGACGGTAAATTGAGATTGTTATGCTGTTAATAATAAAATAATATTGATAGTTTACTTCGCCGTCGGTAAGTTTAGTGCTATGTTGCAAACAAAAAACAGAAATAGAAACGTTTATATACATAAAAAACACGTAATTAATAACAAAATAAGATGTTAACGCTTAAAATTCACAAATGAAAAAGAGGTGATACATGTTCTTTGAAACTTGCGTGGATAAGAACATTCGGTTAACATTTTGTCAATGGAGGAAAAAAATATGGCAGCAAGAAGAAAATCAACTGCAAGAAGATCCACTGGAAAGAAAACTTCCAGGAGAAAGACAACTACAAGAAGAAAATCTGCTCGAAGAAGATAAGGGCTTAGCCCCTTATTTTTTTATAATTCTTTATATTTTCTTATTTCTTTTATTATAGCTTGGTTAATAAAGTCTGTTTCATCTTCAAACATTCTAGTTTTATCTACTATGACCTTGATTGATCTTAACAATTCTTTTGGCAACCTTATAGTTTCATATTCCATTTTTTCATACCTCAATAGTTTTATTTTTCCAGAACGGCCAGTTGTTATGGCCAAACTGCAGCAATAGGTCTATCTTCAAGTTTTTTAATTCAATTGGTATGTCGCAGGCTCCAAAGCAGGAGTCAAGCCAGATAAACACCTGAGCATTTGTTTCTTTTTCCAACTCACTCACTATTTTAGTTGCTTCTGGCTTTAATCCGTCTGGCAATTGAATGCATACCAGTTTGGCTTTTTCTTTTTTGATAAGATCCACTGCTGATTTTAATTCGTAATCGTATTGCATAATACTGAGTATCCTAAGGTTTTTTAAATATGTTTGGTATTTAACATTTAACTTGGAATTTAATGAAAGAGTCTATGAAATTTGCAGGAAAATTCCTAAGGGAAGGGTTTCTACATACAAGGAGATAGCTGAAGCTTTAGGAATAAAGGCTTACAGAGCAGTGGGAAGAGCATTGAGGGATAATCCATATGCTCCTGAAGTTCCTTGTTATAGGGTTTTGAATTCCCGGGGAGAATTATATGGCTTTCAGGGAAAGAAGACTAAAACAACCCTAGAAAACAAGAAAGCCTTACTTAAGGAGGAAGGAGTAAGGTTTAAGGGCAATCAGGTAGTTAATTTTAAAAAGGTATTCTATAAATTGAGATAAGGTTTATAAATTTTTTATTTATACAGGTATCAGAGGTGTTCTTTTTGGTAAAATGGCAAATAGCAAGAAATCATTGGAAAGGGAAGTGGTTATGCTTAGAAAGCAGGTTGAAAGCCTCAATGACAAAGTTAGAAGCAGGTTTGATTTCTTACTGGATGAGCTTAGAGAGTTAGGATACAGGAATAAGCTTTCTCCTGAAAAAAATGAGCAGGATAGCAGCGGGTTAGTTTCTGTTATTGTTCCAAGAAAAGGATTTTCTGATTTAATATTGCAAAAAGATGTAGAAACACAGGTAAAGATGGCCATAAAGCAGATACAAAACTATTCAAAGATGGTTAAGGGCTATGGGCTGAACAGGATTTTGAGATCAAATTCAATCGCGCTTAATTTTATAGGTCTGCCTGGAACTGGTAAGACTTTGGCTGCAGAAGTTTTAGCTAAGACACTAGGGAAAAAAATGTATGCAGTCAGATATTCTGATCTGGTAGACAGCTATATCGGAGAGACAAGCAAGAACATTATAAAGGTATTCAGCTACGCAAAGGAAAACAAAGCTATTTTATTCTTTGATGAAGCTGATTCTATTGCTTCTAACAGGACAAATGTAATGAATGCTACAGATTCTGAGAACAACCTAACAAGGAATGTTTTACTGAAAGAATTGGAAAATTTTGATGGTGTTGTGATTTTTGCCACTAATCTGGCTGAAAATATCGACAAGGCTTTTGAAAGAAGGATACATATGCACATTATGTTTACTATGCCTGACAACAAGGAAAGAGAGAAAATTTGGAAAGCATTATGCAGAGGATTAAAGATTGAAAAAGACGTGGACTTCAGAAATTTAAGCAGGAGATATAACTTTTCTGGCGGGAATATAAGAAATGCAATATTAAATGCTGCAAGAATTGCTTTGAATAATGATAAGAGAAGGATAAGTATGGAAGACTTTGTTAAAGGGAGTGATTTAGTTGAAAAAGGAACTTTGTTTATGTCAGGAATAAATAATAATGCAAGAGAATTAAGATATATTGGCTAATGCTCCCTTTATAATTCTTGTAACCTCTTTGATCATTGCTTCTTGGCCTTTTCCTTTTACATCTTCCGGAATAAATCCACCTGAACCTGCTTCTCTTCCCCCTCCGTTAAATGCGGTTCCTAACAGGGCAAGATTTACTTCTTCTGTGTTCCTTGAGAAGATTATACTCCCATCAGGATGGATACATGCATATATTGGAGAGCCTGGAAATGCCCCCATCAATGTAGCTACCCCTTCCTTCATATATAACAACTGATCTCCAAACCCTATGACTGTAGGGAGGACTTTTTCTCCTATTCTTAACTCTAACCGGCTGCAACTTTTGATAAGGTTTTGTTTAGCAGCAGCTATTTCTATCCTGTATGATTGTGCAGAATCTCTAAATGGATTCGGCCAAAAGCTTCTTGATCTTAACAAGTCTTCAGAAGTATAAGGAACCTCTCCAACTGAATGAGAAAGCCAGTTTATGATACCCAAAGCTGTCAAGTCTGTTGTTCTAGCATTTGCTCCTGCTACAGCTAAACTTAATTCTTCTGCATACTCTCCAAGGATGTCGTGGTAAGGAGATGTTGATCCAAAATCACTTGCATTTGCTGTACGGGCTAACATCATAGAAGTTTCATCCCAAATATTAAAATGGCTTATTAATATTTGTGAAGTACAGAGCCTTTCTAAATTATTCCCTCGTCTGGGAACCTTCATCTTCTTTGCAAAACCATAAACCCTACTCTCGGGTGGCCAGGATGTATGGTGATCATAAATTTCAATTGTTCCTAACTGGAACAATCTGCCAAGCTCAGCCAAGCACATTTCTTGATCTAGTACTGGATTATACCCCAAATCAAAGAATCTTACTGTCTCTCCATTTTCTGGCGTAGCAGCACTGAATGCAGCTGCAGGATCTTTGTAAGTAACATCAATGTGAACAGTTCCTATATTACTAATAGCATCTCTTCTATGTAGTATTACATGTGAGGAAACTCCATCAACATCTAAAAAATGTCCAATAGCGTAGCTTCTCATGATATATTTTTTATGACAAATCTTATAAAACTATAGTTTTAGTGCATACTCTGCAGATAAATCAAAATACTCCCTAGCTTCTGTTATGGCAGCTTGTCTCTCTTTTTCTGGGACATTCTTGTCTTCTGATTTGAAGCAGGCTATTTCTCCTCTTATTGCTGCTCTGAAACATTTGTAGAAGTCAAGCAAATGGATTATATTATGGTCTTGTGTTTCTTTTAGATATTCTTGAACAAAATGGGTGGATAATTCAGGTTGTTTATGAAAATCCAGGTCCATTGCCAGAAATGCAACTTCTGCTGCTGTATCTGAACATGGAAATTTCATATTGAACACAATTCTATCAAATATATGGATGTCTTCTGCTACACAGATATTTGCTGAGTGGAAATCTCCATGAGTGTATTTAATCTTTCCTTCCTTAACTCTGTTTTCAAAGAAATCTCTGTTTCTCATCAAAAAACTTGTTACTCTTTCTTTTATCACTCCATACTGATCTTTGTCAACTGCTTCATCAGCAAACTTTTTAGCCTGTTTAAATATTTCATCCCATAACTCTTTAACTGCGTCATATGATCCATACTTTTGAATTTCTTCTGAAGTGGGGGTTATTCTATGGAAGCCTGCAATTTTCTTTGCTATCTTCAACACATGTTCTTTTGATGCTTTTTCTTCTTTTAATAAATTGGTTAAGATCCCTTCTTGGGGGAATTCTTTCATCTTTAAAGCATACTCTATTATTTTTCCATCTCCAGCTATCTTTATCTCCCCATTGTCTTCTGTTATAGGCAATACTTCTTTGTATATTTCAGGGCATAGAATACTGTTTAGTTCCAATTCTTTTTCCAGGATTTCTTTTCTCTTTTCTAAAGTGGAATAATCAAGAAATCCAAGGTTTAACGGTTTGTTTATTTTGTAAGCATGCTCTCCAGTAAGAAAAACGCATGAAACAGCAGTGTTAATTACATTTACATTATCTACACTTTCCGGATATGTTTCTCTTTTAGATAAAGCAGCAACAACTCTTTTTACATGCTCCATAAGATTGCCATAGAAGCTGGTTTTTTAAATTTTATCTTTTTCTAAGAAGCTTAAGCTTCCTATATTTAACTCCAAAACAGAAGCAGGCATCTCAAGCCTCCAGTTGGTTAATACTTCAGGATTTATTTCTCCAAGAACACCAATTCTTTTTTTGTTGACTAGAATCTCTCCTGATCTTCCTGCTATGAACCATGGATGGGAAATTTCTTCTATTTCATACTCTATTTCCAGAGAGTTCATGATAACATCTAATACCTGCTTTATGCCTGTGAAATTAACTTCTTTTCCGCACTTTAGTACAGACAAACTTTCTGACTCTTTAATTCCTGTTTCTGTATCTCCTTCCTCAAATACAGTTCCAATTTCAAATATGTTTTGGGGATATTCATATCTTTTGTTTCTGCTTAGGATTTCCATTAAGTTAGGGATTAAAGAATTCCTTAATGTGTCATAATCAGTATTTACTGCACTCTCCACTGTTATTAATTTATTTTTTGAATTCATCTTTTCATTTAGTGTGATTTGATTGGATAAGTGGAAAGAAGAGCATTCTATCAATTCTAACCCGATTAAAATTTCAGCTACTTTTCTTTTGAATTTTGTAATTTGAGATTCTTCTCCTATTGTAGAAACATCTGGTATTTCCTCTTTGAAGTTTTCATAACCATATGCAATTGCTATATCTTCTATCAAATCAATTTCATGCAGGATATCTGCCCTGTAAGCTGGGATTTCTACTGTTCCTTTGCTATAATTATACCCCATTCTTTCAAGCAATGTTTTTATTTCATTTTCTTTTAAGTCTAAACCAAGCATTTTGTTTGCGTAATCCAGGTTTAATTTCATTTTTTCTGGCATTAAATCCGGGAATTGCAATGAATCATTTTTCTGATCAATGTTTTCTAAGGAATAAACTGTTCCACCCATATCAGACAAAGCTGTTGCCATGATGATTAATGCTTTTTTAACTGTTTCTAAGTCATTTCCTGTTATCTCAACAAATACATCTTTTGTTGTTTCATCTATCTTTCCAACATCATGAGAATTGATAATTGGAGGCATAGACATAATTATATTATTTGAATCCATGAAAACAGGGAATTTGCTCCATGATTCACATATTTTTCCATATGTTTTTCCTTTTGGATGCTTTGACAGTATCTCTCTTCCTGTGATCTCATCCGGGTATTCCAGAGGCCTAAATCTGATTTCATCAGGATTTATGCCTACAAACCTTACTGGGAATTTTATTTTTTCTAAAGGATACAATCCAATTCCCCCCTTTTTTCTGTTTCTTAATAATGAAACTCCCAATTTTTCCTGAATCTGAACTACCTGTATAATTTTTTCGCTATCAAAATTTAAATTTTTAACAATACAAGCGAAACAGTAAGGCCATTCTTTTGGCAAAGATTTTTCTGCTATAACTTTATTTTTTGATTTTGTTACTTTAAATTCTTTTAAACCTGTTTTTACTCCTATAAATGAAGATAAAGCTCTTGCAAAGCCCTGTTCTGAAAGCATGTCTGGTCTGTTAGGGAAGATTTCCACAATAATTTCATCATCTGTTATGTCATCTAAGTCAGTTCCCAGCATGCTGATTCTGTCTTTCAATGCTTCTAACTCTAGTTTTTTTCCTAATAGTTTTTCAACTTCATGTCTGTTTAGGTTTACTGTTGGCATTCTTTATTGTCAATTCCTCCCGCTAGTTTGTTTGCATGTTTAACTTCTCTCATCTTTTCTGCAGGCATTCTCTTCTCAAATTCTGCTAATGTTGAAAGTACTCCTTTTTCTGCATCTATATCTGTCTGGTTTGCTATTTTTAATATTAAGAATAATGCGTCTCCTACAAAGTCAGAAACTTCTTCTTTCTTCTTTTTTACAATTTCTTTTTGTTTTTCTACATCCACCCACT
>Ga0208375_1003434_pt1 | contig 13513 bp, 4 predicted proteins | sample RifOxyD1_FD_184038 | JGI IMG/M metagenome (GOLD analysis project Ga0208375, IMG submission 184038) | Soil microbial communities from Rifle, Colorado - Rifle Oxygen_injection D1 (SPAdes) | ecosystem: Environmental > Terrestrial > Deep subsurface > Rock core/Sediment | place: Rifle, Colorado... | reverse complement strand
ATTTAGCTTTTTGGGTAAATGAAATTATCAGTGGTTTATATAGTTTTGATCGCACCTATATTGACAAGGCTACCATCATCTTAGGACAACTATTATTTGAAAAAATTCAAAGCGTAGAAAATAAAAATAAAGACACTGCTTTGGAAATGTATCAGCGCATTTATGACAACAAAATCTACCCTGCTAAAATCAAAGCAGAAGCAGCGCTTTGGATTTCCATTATCTATCTTGAAAAAAGTAATACTAAAGATTCTTTGAACTGGGCCTTGAAATCTTTTGATTTTTTCCCAGACAAAGAGTTATTTGAAAATCGAAAAAAATATGTCACTTTGGCCAATCAATATTACTTAAACCAGGACTTCGACCGCTCAATTGAAATTTCCGCTAAATATCTGTCACGTTTTTGCAAAGATGAATATAGCGAAAAACCAGAGTTTTTAAAAAATATAATCCAGTTGCAGGTTGCAAATGGCAAGCCGGATTTGGCTTCAGTGGCACTCCAGGAATATAAAAAATGTTATGATGATAGAAACTTTGAAATTATCAGCAGGCTTTCTATTTTAAATTATTATATTTTGCATAACGACTTGGATAATTTTTTCAAGTTCTATGCTAATTATAAAAAAGATCTGGCCCTTACGGAAACATTTTTTTCTGCCATGCTTAAATACTATTGGCACTCACTGTATTTAAACCAACCGTCAGTCAATGAAAAAATCAGTAAGATATTCAAAGCCGTACTTGAAGTTTCATCTTCCGAGCCAGCTCCCAGTTCATACGTCATTTCCTCCATTCGAGGCATTTTTGCCTATAAAGATTTTGTAGTATTTTCCAAGGATTTTTTTAATTTCAACGTTGAAGAAAAAGAAGAATTTGATGAAAAGATTTTCAACGAACAACTGCAAAAGAAAGTAATGTTGCTGAAATCACTAGAGGATAAAGCACAAGACATAATTGCCTTAGGCCAGTCTGATGTTATATTGGGAGTCTATCAGATTCTCAATGTTGCTGCAGAAGATTTCTCCAAAATCTTACTAGCGTATAACCCCAAAGGCATGCCCGAAGAATTCGTAATTAGTTTTAAACGATCTATGAATCAACTAGTAATGAATTTGCAAACTAAAATTGACAACAATACTAGGAGCATTGACCAACTTATTCATAAGAACCAATTAATTTCTTATTTTAATACGGAGGTAACAAGAGATTCCAAGTTACGTAAGACCACTGGCTTTCAATGGCCGTATGTTTGGAGATCAGCAACCGTTGATTTCAAGGAGAATGATAAATGATCAAGTTGAATAATTTTCCAATCATTTTTGCTATCTTCTTTTACGGTTGTGCCTCAACGGTACCTCGTCCTAAAATTGATTCTAAGGATAACGACCTATTTAGAAATGAATCACTGACTCAATATTCGATCACAAACTTAGAATTAGTTCAAAATAAGAAAAATAATGCCGCTATTGCTCTTTGCCACAATAAAAAAATTAGCGATGGACTCGAATTGCTTAAGACTTCTTTTGCTCAACAAAAAAACCACCCACTCTATTGGTTGCATGTCGGAAATTGTTATTATCTAAACGAAAATTTTGACAAGGCTAAATTTTTCTATAATATTTCGCTGGAGACTGCTTCTAAAGATGAACAGCAAAAAGCATTCGCTTATAACAATTTGGGTATTCTCTACCTTAAGAATAATCATATTCTTGAAGCTCGGGATTATTTCGAGAAATCACACAAAAGTAACCCCGATCTAATTACACCTAGATATAATCTGGGACAAATCTATATCAGATATGGATTATTAACTGAAGCACTAAAGCTACTCGCTCCGCTTGAAACTTCGAACTCGAAAAGTATTGAGCTGCTTTCATCCTTGGGGGTAATCCATACTCTGGATAATAATTCGAAACAAGCTTTAAGTTACTTTAAAAGAATCCCCGAGCCGTTAAGACAACGCGAAGACATCGCTTGTGCCCATGCGTTGGCACTTTATAACTTAAAGGATTATACTGGGGCCAAAGCAGTGTTAAGTGATCGAAAGTCACTAGGCTTAAAGGAAATGAGTGAGATGGCCTCCATCCTTATGGATGAAATTGATATTGAAATTAAAAAACTAGATAATTTAAATAATAAAGTGAAGAAAAAATAGGAATACATGTGGGTTTATTAAAAAATAAACAAAATCTTAACGCTTTAAAATTAGTCATCTACCAAGAAGGTACAGACCAAATTGCTTTTAATTTAAGTAAAGATAAACTTTTAGTTGGAAGTTATGAAAGTTGTGACATTGTATTAAAAGATTCACATGTATCGCATTATCACGCTATTATTTTCATGAACGAAGATGGTGGAAAGTTTTTAGATTTAGAAAGCGTCAATGGTGTCATTTTAAATGGGACCAGGATAAAAGAAAGTTATTTCGGTGCTGGCGACGTCATTAAAATTGGAAATTTAGAACTGCATGTTGAAGAATATCAAGCTAGCGAATCCTTTCAAAATTTAGACCAAAAAATCTCAAGATATAAAACGACTATCGACACTTATATTCCTACCCAAAAGCCCAGCGCTGATCTGGTCTTGGTGGACGGAGAATTTTGTGACATAGTATTTACCGAACCAATGCATCCCCCATTAACGGAAATCCCTTTAAAACCTAATAGTCTAGATTTTACCAGTTACATAGACACTGACGAGAATAAAATTCTCTACCCGCTGTTTAAAAAAGCTGACCAGTTAGCAATTCAAGTCACTATTATGTCCAACAGACAAATTTTAAATATTGAGTATCTGCATTTAAAAGATGGTACTTATTTTATTTCCAATAGAAAGGCCAACCGACGCACCATCAAAATTGAAACTTTAAATTCAACCACGAAATTACCTTTTATAGATATCAAAGGCACTGATATTGAGATTCACCCAGTTAAAGATTTTTCCATGACTAACTTCAGACAAAACATTGAATTATCTACTAAAGAACCATTTAAACTCACTCAAAATGATATCTTGAGTTTTTACTCGAACACTGTGCAAATCATTGTTCAGCTCGTAGAAGCTCCACCGGAAATTAAAAAAGTTCCATTCTTTGATTATGACAAGCATATGGGTAAGCAATCCGGTATTGTATTTGGTATCTATATTGCTTTATGGTTGATCCTGACATATAAATGAACTTAAAAAAGAACCGGTGAAAAATATCGCAGTCGTTTATCGACCAGCAGTGCGCAGTGAAGTCACTTCCGAACAAAAATCAAGCGGGGAATCAACGGTTAAACCAGAAAATAAAGGCGTAGAAAAGAATTTACGCCCAGATGATCCAATTAAACAAGCTAAACAGGGGCCAAAGACTCCGACCGAGCAACAACAGTCTAAAGCTAAGCAAGAGACAGCTGCTAAAACAGAAACTAAAAATATCAAACAAATCAAAACTTATAACTTTGCCATGGCAAACAACCTCTCATCTATGTTAAGCTCCAATACTAATGTGGAAAATGTGAAAGTTAACCAAAACAATAAGGCCATCGCTTCAGAAGGCTTCTCCAATTCAGTAAGCGACTCCTCTGATTTAAAGAGCAGAAAAGTCGGAGATGCCGGCAATCTGGGTAGCGGTTTAAAAGGAAAATTTAGTACCTCCTCGGGAGCACAAGGTTTGGGTTCTAAACAGGGTATCGATACCACTTATGTTGATCCTAAAACGGTAGTATTGGGTTCGATGGATCCCGAGCTGATTAGAAAAATTTTACAAGAATATCTCCCTCAATTTCAACACTGCTATCAGCAAGAACTTATGAGGAATGATGCGGTCAAAGGCGTAGTCCGACTCGATTTTAGAATTAATAAGGATGGAGCCGTCTCAAATGTTTCCATGAGTGCTAAGAATGCCCAATTCTCAAGTCGTGGTGTGGGCTGTATTACTCAGGTGATGAATATGATCAGCTTTCCTCAGCCCAAAGGTGGTGGTGTAGTCGATGTCACCCAACCTCTAAACTTCTTTAGTGAAAAAATTTCAGGCAGGTAACCTTAACTTTCTTAAATTTTTTAATCTTTGGTTTGAAAATATAGTACTCATAACAAATTTTCACCAATACATTTGACTTTATTCAACATGAATAAGTGCAAATGTATTCAATTTAAATTTGGATGAGATTCATAATGCATTTATTTTTAAAACATTCTGAATTTTATACTCATAAAATAAATTTTTATGGACGAGTATAATCTACAACTCTAGAATCCGAAAATTATTTTAAACAAACTAATATTTATTAATGACTTATAAGACCTATAAAATGTCTTTTACTTCGGAATCGCAATTTATGAATCAAATTCACACACGTAAGCTGAATTACTCTAAAATCTTATTCTATTGGCACATTAGCACTGCTATCATAGTTTCATCTGGAGCTTTAGCAATTCAAAAGATGCTGCAAATTAAAGTGGGAGGTCCTGTCCCATTTTTTTTACTTTCGTATCCAACAGTGTTTGGAATCACTTGGCTATGTGGTATGGTGCCTGGTTTGATCGCCACAGCCTTAACCGGATTTGGCGTGCTGTATTTTTTTATTCCTCCGCTTAATAGCGTTGCCATTTACAGCGTAGCCGATCTACTTGCGCTTTGTATTTTTTTAACGGTAGGATTAACTTTTAGTGTTTTCATCCCCAGTATTCAAATAAGACAAAACCGCGCCAGGCTTGCGGCTACTCGAGAATCACTAAAACTCTACGAACTAATGGCCATGCATTGTCGTGATATAATACTTTTCATAAGACAAGAAGATGGGAAAATTTTAGAATGCAATAAAGCTGCTACCCTTACCTATGGCTTCAGTCAACAGGAGTTTAAATCTCTAACCATTAAAGACTTATTAGCAGACCGCGCTCCCTCACATGCCCAACAACTAACAAGTGATACCAACCCAAATGGCATATTGTTTGAATCAATACATCGACGCAAAGATGGTAGTACCTTCCCAGTGGAAATCAGTTCCAAAGCCGGAGTAACTATTGGAGATACTTGTGCACTGATTAGTGTAATTCGCGATATTTCCAAACGAAAAAAAGCTGAAGAGGCCCTGCTTACCACAGGAGAACATTTACGTATCTCTCTAGCTTCCAACCATATGGCCACCTTTGATTGGGACATTATTCAAAATAAACACACCTGGGATAACATTGTACACGAATTGTTCGGAACCAACCCAGCTACGTTCATGGGTACCACCGAAGAGTTTTACCGGATTATTCATCCGGAAGATTTAGATTGTGTAAAGGAAGCTCAGGCCTTAGCAATCAAAACCGGCCATAGCAAAGTCGATTTCCGAGTTATCTGGCCAGACGGAAGTCATCATCATATTTCAGCGTGCAAAAAGGTTTATCGAAACGATGTCGGTATTGCTCATCGAATGATTGGTATCTGCTGGGATATCACCGAACAAAAGGTCAATGAGAAGGCTTTACGTCTTGCAACGGAAAGCTGGGTGCGCACCTTCGATGCCATTCCTGACCTCATTGCCATTCTTGATTCCCAACATCGAATTACCCTAGTAAACAAGGCCATGGCCTCGCGACTAAACAAGCAACCACATGACTGTATGGGATTGTTTTGTTACAACGTTGTGCATGGACTTGATGCTCCACCTATGTTTTGTCCGCACTCAAAAACGATCTGTGACGGTCATGCACACGTAGAAGAAGTGCACGAAAGTAACATAGGAGGAGACTTTCTCGTCAGCACCACTCCCATTGCTGGTCATGATGGTAATATTCTTGGTTCTGTACATGTCGCCAGGGACATCACTGATCGAAAAAAAATGGAGACTGAACTGCGTTGTGCGATTGAATCTCAAGAGGAATTTTTAGCAATTGCTTCTCATGACCTCAAGGCTCCCCTAACCGATTTGTACTTGACCTTAAATTTTATGGAAGAAATTGCCAAGCAAATTCCCATGGACAAACAGCAACTTTCTAACATGATCTCTCATGCGCTTAAATCAGGACAACAGTTGGTAGTGCTACTAGATGAGCTGCTGGATATCACCAGAATTCGCGCCGGAAAACTTGTGCTTGAAAAAGAAGACATGGATCTCAAATCCGCGGTCTTGGAATGGGTTTCCATTGTATCCACTGAAGCACGCCACAAAGGAAGTCAAATAACCGTCAAAGCAAATGAATCAGTGATCGGAGAATGGGATCCCGTACGCATCAATCAAGTAATCTCTAATTTGCTTTCTAATGCGATAAAATACGGTGAAGGAAAACCTATTGAGGTCACTGTGATGAGCGATCAGCAAACGAAATGCGCTAAACTCATGGTGTGCGATCAAGGCATCGGTATTCCTATAGAAATGCAATCAAAGATTTTTGAACGCTTCGAACGCGCTGTATCTGATCGAATGATTCACGGTTTAGGACTGGGCCTTTATATTGTCGGCCAGATTGTCCACGCTCATGGAGGCTCCATCAGCCTCAAAAGTGAGCCTGGCAAGGGCTCTCAATTTACGGTTTTGCTTCCCCTTAGTGAGTTTATTTGTAATTTGGAAGATGTCTAAACTTTAGACACTTCTTAAAATCACTACACTCTATAAACTTTCTTGACAGATAAACACGATTAAATTCCATAGATTGCGAACACAAATTAGCATAATTCGTGGCACTCCTCTTGCACTCTTATCTATAAATATAGTTATTTGAGTTTTTTATATTTTAAAGACAAAAGGATGCATATGCAAAACAACCAAACCCCAAAACACCTTATTACCTTTAGTGTTTCCTTGGTAATCGCAATGATTGTGTTAGCTTCATGTAGCCTTAAAAGACCTGAAGCTAGAGCACCTCAAGCTAGTGAAACCGGTATTAGTAAAGATTTTTTCACCACTAAAGTGATGAATCCAATAACTAAAAAAGAAGTATTAAAGGGAAAAAAATTTATGTGTGGTTGGGCCCCAGTTGCAGAAGTTGGGGCATACGCCAAGATTTATAATGAACACAATGTTATTGAAAACTGGCATTGCAATGTTGTTTTCACATTCAATCATGATCATTCCCGTCTTATCGGAAAATTAGTTAACCCAAGTTATCCAGACGATATAAGCAAATGGACCACAGCTTTAGAAATTCCAATTACCAGAAATTACACTCGTGAATATAAAAAAGATGAGTATCAACGAGAAACCAATGAAATCGTCGAAGATGAAACCAGAGACCATCCATCAGCTAGGCCCCTAATGGATCTGGATTTTTCGAATATCATGATATCTGAAATTGGTTATAGAAATATAACAACAGATAGTGATTTTTTAAGACCTGGCTCTTCTACCCAAAATATTGAAGATATTGAGTTTGATAAAACTACTGGTTTTATCGGTTTTACCTTAACTTTCAACGATCCAGATGTTTCCAGTGGTAATTCATTTGAGAGAAAAATTCGATACAACTTTTTAGAAATGCAAACAAATGAAAAATTTGAATCCACTCCATGGCATGAAAAAAATGCCTCTCATTTAAATGCCCTTCATATCCTGGGCAAGAAAGTGGAAGGGGCATCTTCAGCTTTCTTTGCTGCTCATTGGGATAAATATAAAAGCCGTAAAGTTTATCTTATAGGCTTTCCTGATAAATATTTTAAAATAGCAAAAGAAGCTCTTGAAAATTATAATGAACTATTTAGAAGTCAAATTTCTGATAAAGATCACCCCATCACTCATGACCTATTTATTCCAGTTCGCGGAGATCATTTAAAATACTCGTTTGACTTACGTTATACCAGCATTACTTGGATTGATGATTTTGAAAAATCCTTGAATGCACCACTTGGTATTGGTACCGCTTTAGCAGATAGATTAACTGGTGAAATTCAGTGGGGAGGAGTAACCCTTTGGGGAGGAATGATTGAATATATTATAAAATCAGCTGCTCCTAGTTTGGATCTTAATTCTTCTCTACCAGCTTCTCATGGTCTAAACTGGCTGGATAAAATGGAAGACAATGCATTTTCATTTAATTATCAATTTGATTTCCCAGCATCCTTAGACACTAATTTTAAAAGCTCATTTTTGAACACGTTTGTAAGTGATTCTTTAAACAAAATATTCCTAGATGATTCTAAACTTATGCTAGGGCAAAAAGAATCTGCTAAATCTCCAGCTAATAATGAGTATCTTGAAAGTTTTATTGCAAACCAGACCAGTTGGTTGAATAACCACCACAATGCTCAAAAGAGAAATTATCAGGATTTCAGTTTTAATCATTATTTCAAAAATCTAATAGGAAACAAACAAAATAGTCAAAGTCAGGTTATGAATGGCTTTAATAAAGATGCTCTTGATTACCATATGAATCTGGCCAAACAACACCTCAACTCCCCTATATGCGTGATTTCTACGGAAGATGTTATTGCTGATATCATGGAAGCCAAAGAACGTGGGAATTTTGATCCTGAAAAGGTCATGGAAGCTTTTGTTAAAGATGTCATCCTTCATGAGTTTGGACATATGATAGGCCTCGGTCACAATATGGCAGAAAATATTCTTCCTACCGTTTCTGCAGTTATGGATTTGAATATTCATCCACCTAAAGTTGACGAGAACAATAGCGAATATCAAGATCTTGATGATCTAAAAAAGATTATGCAATCAGAAAAGACCAAATATACCGTACCCAAGAAATACTGGATGCCTCTTGAAAAAGCCGCTAAAAAAGACATGACTAATGCCTCTACGGTAATGGGTTATAAGAATTCTAGAACTGACGTTCTCTATAATAACTATAAAGAAATTGTACCGGGTCCCAGTGACGTGCAAGTCCTTAAATATCTCTACAATCAACAATATGCTACGTTTAAATACGGCGAAGCAGATTTCACTTATTATAAAGTTCCTGCTACCGGTCAGATCCCACTTTTTGCTCCTCGAAATGTAAAAGACCGTTCCAGCAGATTCGTTTCTTACTTTCCATCATGTACTGATTTTGAAGCTACCTTTGACACTAGTCCCTTATGTAAAAGATGGGATCGTGGTTATGATGAAAAAACTCTAGCAGAAGATTACATGCTCTCCATTGATAATTTAAGAGATTCCAAACTGATTGCCAAATCAGAATTAAAAGGCGCTCGCAGCATTTATCGCTTAGAAAACTATCTCTACGGTCACAACCTGGAAATGATGGGACGTCTTAGACTTTTTTATGATTACATGAGAGATCTCTTTAAAGATGAAATTGATTCCATATCCCATGACGTTGAAGCAATAAAAATGTTTTCCACGGATTGTATGAGAAAAAACGACGATATGGAAAATGATACCTTGAAAAAACTTTTTACCAATAATCCTAAGTTAAAAGAACTCTGCCAAGTCAATAAAAAGATCGTCGAAAAGCTTGGCAGTTATATGGCCAAAAATGGTAGAGATTTTACGAAAATTGATTATAGAAATAAAACCGCACCTGGTGGAATGAGTTTTGGTGATGCTAACCCCAATTGGATTCAAATAAGTGGAACCTACCAAATATTATCTGATTTACCTTTTAAATTAGTGGCCCTCAACACCTTAACGTTGAGTCAACCTTATGCTTACCTTTACGGATGGATGCTTGAGATGGAAAACTACTCCCATGAAAATGGCGGTTATCTTTATAGCTCACTTTATCCCAATGAATATTCCCACGCTATCAAAAATGCTGTTCAAAATAATCTACAGTTTGGTATTAACGGCGAAAAAACTATTCTGAAAAAAACCGCCTTAAGCCTTGGTTACTTTCTTCAGCGCGGAAATTGGGAAACCGCTAACGATAAATTTAGATTCCCCAAGCCTACTTTTTTGAAGAAAATTTCCGACCAGACTCAATTTAATGTATCCTATGTGGCAATTATTTTGACCGCCGTAAAGATGGAAGGAAACAATGCTCCACCCAATCGTTACAGCTCTTTTACCGGTAGAATTCTTGATATTAACAGCGGAAAAGATACTTCAGCCGGCGAAGTTTTTATTCTTCCTGATAGCTCAATCTTAGTTAAAGGTGCCGCTAACACCATTATCAACCCTATCACTAAACTACAATTTTATAGCGACACTGAAGCATTTGCTTGGGCCTATAAAATATCTTTTGATTCAGATGATAACGATAGCCTATCATCCGAAAGTGTCAAAAATATATTCCCCAACATGGTTAATAATGCAATTGATACTTGCATAAATGGTAAAGATGGCAATCAAAATGGATTAAAACATTTCTTTAATAAAGCTGCCAACCCAGACGTTAACAATTTATTAGAAAATGAAAATGAGTATGTTGGCTTTGAAATACTTCCAGGAATTGCTCAATCAGCAGCTTTTCAAAATGATTTCAAAGATTCTATTAAAGACAACTACCAAAGATTCGTTAAAAAATTTCCATCTCATGAACTAATTGAAAAGACTTGTTTTGAAGCGTTAAACGGAATTGGATTAACAAGCGCAAGCGCAGGTGCCATCAATGGATATTGGATGCCTGGAATGCGTGAGTACATAGAGGAGTAGACCATGAAGCAAAACCTTAAAAACCAGATAGTCGCTCTTTTATTACTCAGCTTATTGGCCTGCTCTAAAGAAAATTTAAAAGAAGCTGAACATATGGGTAAAGTTGACTCAGATCAAACTCAGTCAACATTTATTCCAAGCAATATTAATGCTACCGACGCAGACAATTTAAACAAGCTTGACCTTAATCTTTTTAATAATGTTACTGTGAAATCAGCTACCCCCCAAGCACTTAAAAACGCTGAAGCCTCTCTTCGCCATTTTATTTCTCAAAATTATATAGATCAGTTTCAAAACACTCAAAAATTAAAAAACATTTTAACCACCTATAATCAAATCATCATCGCGCTTATTCAAAACAATCAAAAAAAAGAAGACCAAGAAATCAACAATATCCTTGCTGGTTATTACGACCTTCTGCTTGCCGATTGCGATGAATCCATGAAAAATTGTGTAAACCTAAGTTTTTTCAACAAAGACTATTATAATACCGCCACCATTTTACAAGACAAAGTTTACACAATTGATAAAAGCATTGAGCTTAAAAAAAATAAATCTAAAGATTTTGATCAAGATCTGGTAATGTATTATCAATATTTAGATCTCATATATGAACTTAAAAATTCCCGCACCAATGAAATGCTGGATGCTCTTTATATTAAATATTCTTTTGAATATGCTAAACATCTAAACCAGACCAAGCAAACAGAAAAACTTCAAGAGCATGGTGCTTTTTTTGAAAATAAATTAAAAGCTTACTTAGAAATCACCGACAAATCTCAGACCAAGATTCATGCTCAAAACGTTATAGGGCAATTTGATCCTTGTCATTACTCAAAAAACAACCAAACCCAATTTTTTAAATATGGTCAGCCGGAATTACTCAGTTTAAGTTCAGAATTCATGGGAACAAAACTGATTGAATGTTTTTCCAAGTCCATGGGTGAAAACAAAAACAATGCAACCTCACAAGAGATGAGTTTTTTACAAACTGTGGAAATGCTCAATGCCAAATATTCTGAGATTATAAAAAACATGGATATGACCTCACTTAAAAACGTTTTTACCAGAAACCCAAGCTACCTTTACATAATTGATAATCTTTATAAAAGAAACTGGTCAGAACAAGATGCTCAAAGCCTAACTGATAAATTAAATCTCAACAATGATATTACCTTAAACGTAGTAGAAGCTTACATTAAATATGAATTAATCAATGCGGTAATCAAAACCAATGCGATCATGCATGATATTTACTACAACGACAAAACAGTAACCAGTAAAAATATTTACTCAAAGGCCATAGACGAAAATCTTGAACTGATCATAATCTGGCAAGAGTTTAATGAACGTACCGACACCTTGAAACGTTTCACCTTATACAATCTTAACCAAAAAAGAAATAATGACCAGATTGCTAAATTTAACATACTTTTTGAAGATCTTGAAAAAAATATTAAGTATATTGCCAGTGTACCCCAGATGATGCTGCTTACTTATAAAATGGCACAAAAGGAATTCAAAGTGTCAGTTATGGGTTTTTTTGGATTAACTCAAGTTGACACCAACGATATTATTAATAATTTTTTTGGTGGTGATTTCCCTTTATGGTTCAAATTTGTAGAAAATACTAACCCCCTCAAAAAAATGGAACTTCTTTATGCTTTCGATTTTGCTTTAAAAACCAAAGTATTTGACAATTTTGCCCAAAAAGATGGCACCAAAATTACCAAAATTAGCCCTGCCGATTTCTTCAAAGTGGTTATCGGACGATATTTAAGAAAAACTCGGGAATCTGTGCAAACCCTACTTGATAAAACCGAACTGCTAAATAAGAAGAATCTTACTATGATTAATAAAATCTGTAACAATGACCAATATTCTCTCTCAATTGCTTTAAAAGATTTATCTTACAAGACTCTCCTTGGGAATATTCCTGAAGTTGCCCAATTTCATAACGGTGATATTGCAAACGCCCTAAAATCTACTCGTAGCAATTTGCTCATTGAACTTTCTTTTGTGCAAAATTTAGTTGATATCTATAAATCTCACAATCCACACTCCAAAGAAAGTATTGACGAAGAAACTAATGTGATCAAAAACAAACTAAGCATGATTTACCAAAACGTCTTAACCTTTGAAACCAACACCTCTGATTGTATGTACAAACTCATTAAACAAGAATACTCACAACAACAGGCCTTATTTGAAATGGAAAAAAACCATATTAAAACCATTTTTGATAAGATGATCAGTCTTCAAGATATACCTGCCTCACAAAAAGAGGAACTTGAAGCTACCTTCAACATGGAGCTTAACACTTCTAACCTCCAAGATATTCTAAAGCGTAAACTCGAATCAGAAGATGAATATTTTGATAAAATCAGTAATAATTATTATTATTTTTCAAAGTTAGGCATGCTCGGAAGGATTATCAATTATTTAAAAGAAATCAATTCCAATATCATTATTGATGTACCAAGCATGATGCAACATAATGACCTTTACCAAAAGGATAAAGATAATATCATTCATGCCGTCTTTTTACCTCAAGAAGGTAGCTACGATGAAAGACTACAATTATTCACTAAAAATGTTCTAGAAAAAATGTTCAACGGAGCTATGGCCCAGATCAGATGGACAGAGGACTCCACCACCATGAATGTTAATTATTTGTACGACAAATTGATTTTGCTGGTAGAATTACTCAAAGGAAAAAGTCATAATCTTTTTAACGAAAATGAATCATTTTGCACAGGCAATCTAGCAACGCTTTCTAAAAAAACATGCTTAGAAAAAATAAAAATCACCCCAACTAGAGTTATTCAAGAAACCTTGAATGTTGCTAAACTTTTATCGTTAAGTACTCAAGATATCAACATGTTAAAATTAATTAATTTAGATAAAAAATTTCCACAAATTTTGCAAGAGCGACTCTTTTTTAAATCCCAAACCGAACCGCTAACTCTTTTAGAAAAAATCTATGCCGAAATAAG
>Ga0208375_1003432_pt1 | contig 13525 bp, 15 predicted proteins | sample RifOxyD1_FD_184038 | JGI IMG/M metagenome (GOLD analysis project Ga0208375, IMG submission 184038) | Soil microbial communities from Rifle, Colorado - Rifle Oxygen_injection D1 (SPAdes) | ecosystem: Environmental > Terrestrial > Deep subsurface > Rock core/Sediment | place: Rifle, Colorado... | reverse complement strand
AGCCCAAAGATTGGATTGACAATGAGGCAGCCAGGTTTGGGCAAAGTTCAGTGGCTGGAAGAAGAAAAGAAAAAGAAGGAGTCTGCTGGAAAGTCTTCTGTTAAGAAATCTGAAAAATCTGAAAGTGGAGGAAAGAAACGGCGAAAATCGTAGATTTTCGTTATTTAAACCATGGAAAGTTCAAATAAAATGAATAGGGCTGTTAAAATTGCTGAATTGGGCGGGAAGGCAACAGTTAAAAAGGAAGAAACTGAAACTTTGAGAGGAAAAGTTGTTATTTTGAATCCTGATGAGAGTGAAGTTGCTAAAAGTTTGGGAATAAAGGAAAAAGGAGTTTATGGAATAAAATTCAGATGAATATTTCAAAGGAGTTTAGGAACAATTTGTTAAAGAGAAGGGAAGTTGAGATAGTTGTGGAATCTGATTCTAATCCCGGATTCGAAGGCGCTAAAAGGTTTATTCTTGATGGTTTCAAAGTTGGAGAGGAAGGGGTTGTCGTTAGGGCAATTAGAGGAGGATTTGGAAAAAATGAATTTTTGATAGAAGCTTTTATTTATGACAGCAAGAAAGATAAGGAGCTGGTTGAGCCTAAGAGCAAGAAAGTGGAAAATATTAAATCAAAGGAGAATAAGGAAGAAGTTAAATTAGAAGAAAATAAAGTGGAGGAGGCTAAGGAATAATATGGCAACATTAAAGGGCGGAACAAGCACGGATAAAAAAGGAAAGAAAGAGCATAGGAATAAACTCACTGGGAAAAAGTATAGTCATTATTCTGATGGAATTAAAAAAGGAAAATGCTGTCCGAGATGCGGGCCAGGAACTTTTTTGGCTAATCATAAAGGAAGGCGTTATTGCGGCAGATGTCATTATACTTCTTTCGATACTTCAACTTCCAGTAAAGAAGAGTGATATTGTGGTAAATGTATTATCATAAAGTTTATAAATTCTATTAATTTGTTTGGATTGTGGAGAAAGTAATTAATTTATCTGATTTTCCGGAAGATAAAATATATTTATCTTTTGATGATGTTACGAGAAGTAAACTTATAGATAATTCTGTAAAAAGATTAAGGTTAAAAAATTATTTTGAATTATCTCTTTTAGTAAATAAAAGGTTTGAAGTGAAAATTAATGGGGGAGATATTAAATATTGGAAAGAAGGAAAACGTTTAGATAGAAGAACTGGAAAGGTTCATCCGAAATTTATGCCTTTGTGGATTGTTAAATTTTTATCTGATTTAAACAAAATTTCTCTTAATTCTTTGTCCAGTAATGTGTTATCTTATAGATCTGGAGGTAGCGGACTTATCGTTAATAAACCTATTATCCCTATTAAAGTTACTCCAGAATTAGATAGTTTTGTTATTCATCTTTTTGCTGATGGATCTGCTGGGAATTTTACTCCCTCTTATATGCAAAAAAGAAAGTCATCTTTTGATAATTTCCTTAAAAAACTTGAAAATTGTTTCGGTAGTTTTCAGAAATCTATCTATACAACCGAGAACAGGTATCAGTTAAGATTTCCTAAAGCAATTACAGATGTTATTTCTAATTATTATGGTGTAAAGTCTTATTTGACTTATTCTTCTGAAGTTCCTGCTCAAATTATGAATCGTGCGAATAAAAAGTTTAAGTTGGCTTCTATTGTTGCGTTTGTTGTTGATGAAGGTTATGTTAGAGATGTTATTTCAGTCTATAGTTCTAATAAAAAGTTGGTTTCTCAGATTAGAAGATTGGTTCTTGATTGTGATTATGGTTGTTCAGATATTCAATTTAATGGAAGGGCCGGAAGTTATCTTTTCACTTTGAGTAATAAGGATATTAAGAAGTTTTATAATGATGTCCAAGATTTGTCTGAGGAATTTCCTACCTGTAGTTTACAATTTAGAGACTCTGATGTTCGGTTTATAATTGATGTGATAAATATTAATAATCCAAAGGATAGCAAGATAACTAATGAAGCAATAATTGAGATTTTGTCTAATAAAGAATTAAGTGCCAAGAGTATTTCTAAGTTAATTAAGTATGCTTATTGTACTGTTTTGCATAGGTTACAAAAAATGTTAAAGGATGGTGTTGTGAAAAGAAAAAAATCTTTAAACGGTACTTATATTTGGTCCGTTGTAAAAGGAAAGAAGAAGATTTTATCAAGTTAAATTAGTGCCAAATTCTAGAGTGGATTATTTAACCAGATAAAACCCTGGAAGAGGAGGTTGCATCCGAACTAAAATTAGAGGGATGAAACGTCCTCTCCTGGGCAAAAAGAGGTGATACTAAATATGATACATTCTGATATTTAAACCTTTCGGTTTGTTGTAACTTCTTAATGGGAACATGGTCAGTTTGTCTTTTTTTGGTGGTTAATAGTTAGAAAAGACATAAATATTGGATATTGTTAATTCCCTTATGGGTAAGGGGGTGAAAAATGGAGAGGTTGGGCAGGAGCAAATTCATAATTTACTATTCGGCGAGAAGCTGAGCTGGCAGGCGATTATTTATGATTTAATCAATACTGAGCAGTTGGATCCTTGGAATATTGATTTGACTTTGTTGAGCAGTAAATATTTGGAAAGAGTCAGGGAATTGGAAGAAGCGAATTTTTTTGTGTCTTCAAAAGTTTTGCTTGCAGCTTCCTTATTTTTGAGAATTAAGTCTGAGATTTTGCTTAATGAAGATATAAAGGGATTGGATGATATCTTGTTTGGAAGAAAGGAGGAGAAAAGATATGAACAGGAAAGAATTGAGTTGGATGAGGAAATTCCTGAACTGATTCCGAGGACTCCTCTGCCAAGATTTAGAAAAGTTAGCCTGCAGGAATTGATGAGCGCTTTGGAGAAGGCGGTTCAAACTGAGAATAGAAGAATTAGGAGAGTTGTAGTTGACAGACAGAGGCAGATGGAGACTGGAATTTCTCTGCCTAAAAAGACAATCAATCTTAAAGATAAAATAACATATGTTTATGGAAAGTTGAAAACTGCTTTTTCTAAAAGGGATGAGAGAATGGCTTTTAGCGAGCTTGGTAAAATGAATAGCGAGGAGAAATTGGCGGTTTTCGTTTCTCTTTTGCATTTGGACAGTCAGCACAAAATTTTTCTGGAGCAGGAAGGGCATTTGGAGGAAATTTATATATGGATGAAGGGATTGTATGAAAGGAAAAAGAAGGAGATGATGGAGGTTATTAATGAATAAAAGAAATATATATTATCTAATTGGATTTGTTTTTTTTATTGGACTCTCTTTTATCTTAATTTATGAGGGGGTAAAGGAAGTAAGTTTTCTTGCTCCTGGAGATTCCGAGGTGATTTTTGTTCCTCCGACACCTGAAGAAGGAAGTGTGTTTGACAGCGATTCTGTTTATATCAATATGACAAATACTTTAGATGCAGATAGTTATTCTTTTGTTGATTCTGGAGATGATGTTTTGGGATGGTGGAGATTTGAAGAAACGACTGCAGACAACGGGATTGAGGATTTAAGCGGAAATGGAAATGATGGAATTTTAAAGGCTCAATCATATCTTTCTTCTGGAAAATTTGGAAATGCAATAAATTTCGAGGGAATTAATTCTCATATGCGGCTTGGAGATTCCGCTATTTTTGATAAAACCCATAATTTTGCTGTTTCTTTATGGGTTAAACCAGCTTCTGTGCAGAGTGCATACAAAAGCGGTATTTTTGCGAGAGGAAATAGATTTGACACAGAGGAGCAGAATCAATATGTTATTTATTTTGAAGAGGGTGATTTTAATATCCGCTTTTTAATGGGGAATAAAACAGATTCCGATATTCTTGTAACCAATTCTCCGGTATCTTCTGGTCAATGGAATCATGTTGCCTGCGGTGTTGACAGTGCTAATTATATGTTTTGTTATGTTAATGGAGAATCTGCTGGCTCTAAGCAAAGAACTTTGAAGAATAGTTTTGCTCCTGAAGGGATTTATGTTGGGCTTATGGCAAATGGACAGTTAAATGGCTCTGTTGACGAAATTATTTTCTTTGACAGGACAATTTCATTAGGAGAAGCTAAAGCATTATATGATTCAAAAAATAATAATCTTGAAAGAAATTTTACCGGCTTGGAAAAAGGAGCGCATGATATTTTGGGATATGCTGTTGATGTTAATAGTGTTTATTCAAATCAGAGAACAGTTGTTCTTGGTTCTCCTGAAGATGAGCTTGTGGTCAAATTTACAAATCCTACTGAAGGATATGTGGTTTCTGTTAATGAGCTTCCTCTTCCTCTTGAAGTGTTGTTGAGTAAACATGGCAAGAAAGTGGAGTATAGTCTGGATGGGGGGGCAAGAGTTTCTATGGCTACAGCAGATAGTTTGCATTATACTGCAAGTGTAGAAGGGGTGACTAATGGAAATCATATTATACAAATTTATGCAGAAGATATTTATGGAAAAATTCTTGAGGGGGCGCAGGTAAGTTTTGGAGTTGTTGTTTCTTCTTATCCCATTATTAATTTTCTTGAACCAATAAGTCCAAGAATGGCACCTCATACTGTTCATGCAGATGCTATCAGTTCAGTTAATATGGAGCCGTGGGAAAAAAGCACTTTTGTCTGGGATTTTGATGCTAATAATCAGGAATTATCGCATTTGACAACAATGGATCCTAGAACAGGCAGAACGGTTGATGTTGCTAAGGAACAGCAGGGATTTAATGCGGCTTATATATATAAAGAACCTGGAACATATACAGTTAAATTAATCGCTTATGATAAAGATAGAAATGTTGAAACTACAGCCAAAACAATAACTATCCTGCCTGATACAAGAACTAAAAGGTATATTGATGCTGTTGGTGGCAGTGATGGCAATGATGGAACTTCTCCAGAGAGTGCATGGAAAACATTAGGTTATTCCTGGACACAGATTACAAGCAATATGGCTTTAATGTTTAAGAGAGGACAAGTGCATGAGGTTATGTCTGGAAATTCTGTTGGGCCGAGAAGCAATATTTATCTCGGTGCTTATGGGATAGGAGATAAACCAATTCTCAAATGGACAGGAGCGAATGAAGACGTGGCTGTGTTTGAGGCGAATACTGCTTCTGAAAATGTTTTTATAGAAAATATTTATTTTGATACAATCTATAAAACCACTTTGGATGAAGTTCTTGGAAGCAAGATTGATGCATTAGCAGTCAGCGGGAAATCAATCACTCTTGCTAATTCTGAATTTTATAATTTTTCTACTATTGTTGATATGGGCGGTGCTCCAAAAGGTGTTTTTATTTTTAATGATAATGGGTGGAGAGCGAGAAGGTTTAATTTTTTTGCTACTGGCGGGAAGGGCATTGTTATAATTGGAGCTGATTTCAAAGCTTCTCTTGATGAAAGTGTTATAAGGTTTCTTCCGAATAGCCAAGGTTCAAGCTCGCTTATAAATATTGAATGGACTCACTTTGACCAGGAAGAAAAGATAAAAAGTGCCTTTAGATATCAGGCTGTTCAGTATGGGCATATTTATCAGTCTATTATGGATAGAGGTTCTGATAAAATAGGACAGGATGAATCTGATACAGATTATGTTGTGCTGGATGGAGTTGTAATAAGAGGAGAGAAATTTCTTTCAATTGGGAGAAATGCAAACAACATTATGTTTAGAAATTCTGTTTTTGAACTGCTTGGGTCTGCTCAGGCAGTGCTAATTGGCACTGGAACTGACTGTGATATTGGAGGATATTTGACTGTCAAGAATCTTTCATTTGTCAATAATTTATTCAGGATAAATGCAGGAAGCAATGCCAAAGTTTTAACTCTTAGCTATTCTGAGGGCTGGCAGGATAGAACTCCAGACCCTGGCTGTTATTATATGACAGATATAGGGGAGATTACTATATCAAATAATTTGTTTGTTGCTCCTTCGGAATATGCCGGAGCTAATAATCAATTTGTCAGTGTAGGATGCAGTAGATATGAAGAAGGTGTTTCTGCAGCTCTTCCTTGTGTAAACTTCAGTCTTTCTGCCCCAGAAGATTATTTTAATGTATTTTCTGATTTTAGCGGAAATGTATTTTCAACTATTTCAGATACTAAAGAATATATTGCTATTGGAGGAACAGCATATAATTGGGGCGGGTTAAATTCTCTTTCGTTTTCAAATGGATTGGCAAGAGAGAATATTGCTCTTGATGATGTTTTATTCCCTGATTATCGCCCAGATTCTGCTAAATATCCGATTACAACCTCTAACGCCAGGGCTGTTGAAGGAGTTGCTTATGATTATTATGGAAATTTAAGGCAGGGAGATGTTTGGTATGCTGGTGCTGTTGATGCTCCTGGAGTTGAAGAAACTTGCGCTGAACTTGGAGGGAATATTTGTTTATATGGAGAGACTTGCTCTGGAAATATATTAAGGTCTAAGGATTCTGGAAAATGTTGCGATAATATTTGTATTGATGGAGGAAAGGAAGAGGAGGGTTCTGGAAATGGCGGAAGTTCTGGTGGTTCTGGCGGAGGAGGCCCCGGAGGACCGAGATCTCCCGGATTAATTGAAAGTTTCTTTGAAAATGTTTTTGGAGAAGAAGATTTGTCAATTACTTCTGGCGAAGAAGGGGCGGTAGAAAGAAGAGATGTTGGAAGATGGATTGCCGGAGAGAGAAGATGGATAGGATATGTTATTCTTGTGGGTTTAGGTGTTTTGGTTTTGCTAATTGTTATTGTTCTTGTTGTTATAATTAGAAGGCAGAAAGAAATTGTCGGGGGAGCAGAATCATTTTATCCGAGATATACTACTCCATGGACAGATTTAAGATAATTTCTTTACCAATTGCTTTTCTGTGAGGAGTTTTTCCTCTCCTGATTTCATTTCTTTCAGCTTGAATTTGTTTTTTCCAGATTCTTCTTTTCCTATGAAAATTGCGTAGGGAATTTGAAGGGCGTTTGCATATTCCAGCCGTTTTCCAGGCTGTCCGAATTCTACTGAGCATGAAATTTTCTGCTTTCTCAGATTTCTGGATAATTTTACAGCTTCTTTGTCCTGGTCAAGAGAGATTATAAGGCATTTTGGATATTTTTCTTCTTTTATCTGGGCTAATTCGGATATTCTTTCCAGTCCAAAGGAGATTCCGACTGCTGGTATTTCTCTATTCAAATATTTTCCTACGGTTTTGTCGTATCTTCCTCCTCCCGCTATTGAATCTTTTTTGCCTTTTATTTTTACTTCAAATATAAGACCAGTATAATATGCTAATCCTCTTGCTAAGTAAGGATTGAATTTTAGTTTAATCCCATAAGTCTTAGATTTTTCAAATAATTTTTCAAGCGATTCTGAGCCATCGAAGGAATTTTCTATGAAAAATTCCAGCGGTTTTTCTAAAAGTTTGAATAAAGTTATGACCTGATTTGGGCTTGTTTCTTTTTTCAAGTTTAGCTTTACCTGGTCTTCTCCTATTTTTGGAATTTTATCTATCTCTTTAATTGCTTTGCTGGTGTTTTTGATTTCTACGCTTTGTATGATTGAAGTTAGTAATCTTCTGTTGTTTACTTCTATTTCTGCTTCTATTTTTAGCTCTTTTAGGATATCTGAGATTAAAGCAATGCATTCTATGTCTGAGTTTGTTGACGGGTCTCCGATTATGTCTGCATCACACTGGATAAATTGCCTAAATCTTGTTGAGCTTACCGGCTCGTCCCTGAAAACCGGGCCTATTTGGTATCTTTTGAACGGAAGTTTTATGTTTGGATTTCTTTTGAATATTCTTGATAATTGGAAAGTGAACTCATATCTTAATCCTAAATTTCTTCCTCCTTTGTCTTTTAGCTTGAATCTGTCTGAAACTGCCTCATCTTCCTGCTCTAAGGGAAGGGAGTCCTGCCTCATTAGTTCATCATATTCAATTATTGGAGTCTCGACTGGGAGAAAGCCATAAAGTCTGAAATATTTTTCAATGACTTTCTTTACTTCTTCCCGTTTCAGGGATTCCGGGGGCAAAAAGTCCTGGAATCCTTTAACTGTGTCTATTTCTATTTTCATGAAGTTTAAAGAGAAAAGATGTTTATAAGTTTAATCTATTTGCCCCACCCGCCCACCCTTTGACACGCAATAAAATTATTAAGAATAATGAAGTTGGATTGTTCTGGACAAATTTTACTTTATTTCTAAGTAGTCTGTTATCAGTAGATAAATCGGGCCTGCTGTTACGTAGAATATCTTCATAATTAACGGGGCGTGGATTACTCCTAATCCTAACAAACTTGGAAAATTTCCATTTAAATTTATTCCCAATAAATAATATCCTATTAATTCTGCTATAAATAAGATTCCGAGATATAGAAGAGTTACAACAATAAACTTGTGTTTTGTATTTAATCTTTTATAGACTTCTCTTAGGAATACAAGTCCTGCTGTCCATGATATAAAAGGAAATAGATTGATTCTTCCTATCATTATATTTAGGGTAGTGTATTCGTATACGTAATATGATGTCCAGCCGACTGCGATTAGCATAGCTATTATTAATTCCTGTCCGACTCTTTCTCTGTAAAGAAGGTAGGCTATTAGGAGGAGGAGAGTGAATAATACAAACATTACTGTTTTTGGGTCAAAGAAAACTCCCGAGATTATTGCGACTAAAATCATTGGGATTGCTGCTTTGAAGAAATATCTGGTCAGCTTTGGCTCTTTTTGCATGTTTTATTTAGGAAATTTGGTTTTATAAGGTTATTGAAGAACAAGCTAATTGCTAATTCGGTTTTTGGTTAGGGCTGTTTTTGGAAGATTTTTACTCGCATTTAATATTTCTATTCCAAGTGTTATCCCTTCTTCATCTAAATCTATGTTTATGGAATCATTTAGGGAGATTTTTCTTTTAACTTCTCCCGGAGAAATCTCTTTAAAATAAATATATGCCGCGTCGGCTTCTTTGTCTACTTCTATATTCATTTTTCTATGACTGTTATTACCTTTATAAATTTATTTTGTTTTAGATATACAATTTTTAATATTTTGTTGTTTATTTTTTTGTATACTTCTATTTTGCTGTTTTTTGATATAGTGTACTCTGGAATATCGATTGATTATTGAATTTCCCTGATTTTTATATTTCTTTCAATCATTCTTTTTTTGGCGTGAGTTGTTAGGATTAATTTCATGACTTGTTTGAGGGGTTTTTCATATAAATAATTTTTATGATGAGCAAAGGTTTGAGAAGGAAGAATCTTTGTCTCACTCTCGCTCGAGTACTCGCTATGGTAATGGCATATTTTTGTTTACTCTTGCTCGAACCTCCTCGCGAGCTTCGGAGACTCCCTGCGGTGAGCAAATTTGGAGAAGGAAGAATCTTTGTCTCACTCTTGCTGTGAAGCTCCTCGCTTACGCTGTGGGCTTTCTCGCTACGGTGAGCAAAGAGGGCGAGAGGAGGGGGTCGAACCCTCTCTTTCAGCGCCACAAGCTGATGTACTGCCGTTATACTACAATCGCCATCTACAAGCTCTCTTTAGAAAAGAGACCTTCTAGGAGTTCAGAGAAACTAAAATAGTATCCCTAACTTGAAATACTACTAACAATTAGGTTTTAAAGTTTAACTATCTTTACTAATTAATGGAAAGTAAGAGATTTGGGTTTTGGGCATTTAAGCTTTGTGGAATTATGATATTTATGTTTGTTTTGCAGGTTTTGATTAACGGATTCACTGATTTATTTGTTTTGGATGCCGAGAAGCAGGTTGAATTTTGGAGATTTTTGACTTCTGTGTTTTTGCATGGAGATGCGATGCATTTGGCTTATAATTTGTTCGCTTTGGTATTGTTTGGCAGTATTTTAGAGAAATTGGTCGGAAGCCGGAAGTTTTTGATTGTATTTTTTGCTACTGGAATTTTGGCTAATATCTTCAGCGTTAATTTTTATTCTTCTTCCTTGGGGGCTTCCGGAGCCATATTTGGAATTATCGGTGCTTTGATTGTTGTCAGGCCAATGCTTACTGTATGGGCGTTTGGAATGCCAATGCCCATTTTTATTGCGGGTGTTCTTTGGGGAGTTGGGGATGTTATTGGGGCTGTTGGATTTTTGACCGGCAGTCCAATTGATAATACGGGAAATCTTGCCCATCTTTCTGGGATGTTTGTTGGATTGATTTTCGGAGGTTTTTATAGAAATTGGAAAAGAAGGCGGATAGGATTTAAAGTTAAGGTTGATGAAAGTTCTGTCAGGGATTGGGAGGATTTTTATGTTAAATCTTAAATTCTAAATCCTTTTGATTTGTCTACATCTCTTCTGAATTTGGTTGGCTCTATACTTCTTAAAATTGAAAGACTTTTTTCTGTTTCTTCTATTTCTTCTTCTCTTATCTCCTGTATGTCATTCTCTAATTCTCTAATTCTTTTTTCGTCATCTACCAGCTTTTCAGATATTACATGGTGGCTGCTGATTATTCTTTCTTCACTCCTGAATTTTGGCATCGAAATTATACTTCCTTTCTTCATTATAAAGATAACAAGAGCCCCTATAATAAGGACTCCCATTATGAAATATCCGGTTTTTGAAAAGATTTTATCTTTTGTCAGGATTGCTGAGCCAGTTATTGCAGAACCTTTTCCTAATTCTCCTATGGTATCTATTTTACTTTCATCTATTTCTTCTTCTGCTGGTGTTTCTGCTTCCTGAGTTTCTTCACTTGTGCCCGTCAGAGTATCGGTTTCTGTTTCTTCTGGCGGTGCAATTGAGCCTCCTTCCAAGTCAATATACATGGTTTCTTTAACCTCCATCGGTTCTATGGTTTCTGTCTGGATTACGTTATCTCCATCTCTTACGATAATAACAAATTCTAATTTTTCTCTTCCCGATTCGAATTCGACTAGGACTTTCCCTGTTTCATCCGCTGTTGGATATTGGCTTTCAATCAGTCCAAGGTTCGGGTCTTTGATTCTGACAATTAGCTTGTGGAGCGGTTTTGTTTGAATTGTTAAATCAACATCCATCGCATCAACTATTGGGATTACAAAAGTAGATGTTATTAATAAGAATAGTAAAAATATGCCCCCTTTCATATTTGTATTTATGGTTCCATATTTATAAATATTGCTGTGGTTTCTTAGAGGTAAGTTTCTAGATTAATTTCTTTCTTAGAGAATAGGACTTTTCCCAGCCTTTCTAAACAGGATTGGTAGAGTGCGTCATTTCCTTGTTCAAATTGTTCTCTTTCTGTGTAGTGAATGTGGCCTGCCAAATCCCCACTTCCTGGCCCTTTTTTTATATTTGTTTTTGCTGGAGATACTAATACTCCATGTTCTCCTTGAGCAATCGCATAAGGGACTGCTCCTTTTTCATATTCGTGTCCATGTGTAATTCCTATTTTTCTTAGAAAATCTGTTATTTTTTCTGGATCTGTATCAAAAATTAGATGGGCAAATGGGAAACTTGGCATTGTTCTTACTGATTGAGTTATTGATGTTGGTGTTTGTTCTGCTACATCAAAACCCCATCTTGTGCCAGATAGATTATATGCGGCTCCGAAATTTGTGAATTGAATATGTCTGTGTTCTGGAAGAGAGGCTCCGAATCCTTCACTATTCCAAAACGCCCTAAATCCAGACTCTTCTGCAAATCTAAACATTGGTGCAAGTTCACTTGGCAATTCACTTAAATCATCTGTTGTGTGCATTGACTTATGGCATGCAGGGATTGCTATACTTAATCCCCTTGTTGTTGGAAATGCATTTGCTGTTATATAAAATCCTGGAAAATGGCTATAAATGTCCAAAGATTTTCTGGGATCTGCCTTGACTTGATCTTTTACTCCACATAAAATACATCCTTCTGGTTTCCCACCATATCTATTTGCTCTGTATGGGTTGAAAATTATGCCGAAAGGGAAACTTCCTGGCCCATTTGAAACAACCTTTACTTCTGGCTGATAAGTTTTTTGGTCAATTCCTACTATTCTGGCTATCTGGTCCCATCTTTCTAAATATTCTGGTTTTATTGTGACAAAATCCTTTGTCATGAAGTTTCATTTGGCTGGTGGTTTATAAATCCTATGATTGATTTGGAATACATAAAAATTAAAAACCCCATTTAGTGTATTTGGTTATGAATGGGAAAGTAAAGACTATTGATGTTATGGAGAAAATAGTTGCTGGCTTGAAGGCTGATGGTAAGAAGATTGTCACTACAAACGGCGCGTTTGATATTTTGCATGCAGCTCATGTCAGTCTTTTCGAAAAAGCAAGGGCAGAGGGAGATGTTTTGATTGTTTTGCTTAATAGTGATGCTTCAATTAAGAGATATAAGGGAGAAAAGAGACCGATTGTTTCTGAGAAAGAGAGAGCCGATATGCTTGCGGCTTTGGGAAATGTAGATTATGTTGTGATTTTTGATGAGGATACTCCTTTGAACTATTTGGAGAGACTAAAACCACACCTTCATGCAAAGGGCGGAACAGCTGTTGCAGAGAATGTGAAGAAAGAAGTTGAATTATTATTGAAGTGGAACGGACAACATAAACAGTTTCCGCTGGAAGAAGGATTTTCTACAACAAATATTATTGAGAAAGTAATAGATGCTTATGTTCCTTTGGAATAATTATTCCAAACCGAAAGAACTTGTGAAATTTATAATTGTATTGTATTCTTCCAGGTAGTTGACTCCTTTGTCTGTTACGGAATAAGCTTTGTTTTTTTTGAAAGTTGTTTCTTCTACGAATCCTTTTTTCATCAGCTCTCCAAGGTATTCTTTCATCATTTGGTGTGACAAGTTGGATTTGTAGAGAATGTGGGTTGGCTTTATTCTCCCGTTTTTGCTTCTGATAACTGCAAGAATATCTCTTATTACTTCCAACTTATTTCTTTTTCTTTCCATTTTTTATTATTTTTATCAGGCTTGATATTATGAACGTGTAACCTATTAATTCCATAATATGGGATACGAAATAAGTTGAGATGTAGACTATATCAATTAAAAAGATTACATTGCTCAGGAAAAGGAATAGGAATCCTATGAGAACGAGAAGGGTATTTACGTGCTTTCTTTTTTTGTATTCTTTTACATAGTGGTAGTTTATGAATAGGAGGAATAGGGAGGAGATAAAATAAATCATAAATACTTTGTTAAAGCTGAAATTTATTGCTGTGAATGTCAAAAGTATCAGAAGCCCGTATATTCTAAGTCTTTCTATTTTTAGGGTTGTATAAAGAAGAGTCACATAACCTATAATGAAAAAGACAATGTATAATGCTATTGCGATATTTCTTATGTCTGCAATTCTTTCTATTGTCAGCATTATTGTATTGTTTTCTGAGGTCAGAAAGAATGAATTTACTATTACTAAAATCAGGTAAGATATTGATAATGAGGCAAAGGATATTCCGAAAAGTTTTATTTCTCCTTTAGAGGATATTCTGTATATTTTGAAAGCGTAGAAAGCCACCATTGCAGTTGCAATGATGAACAATATTTCAAAAATCACGTTGAAACCGGCGAACCAGTGGGGGATAGAATAAAGTTGGGCCATATAAAATAGGACGTTTTTTCCTTTTTAAGCTTTGCGGAAAGCGGTTCTTTACTTTCAATTCTTAATCT
>Ga0208375_1003429_pt1 | contig 13545 bp, 10 predicted proteins | sample RifOxyD1_FD_184038 | JGI IMG/M metagenome (GOLD analysis project Ga0208375, IMG submission 184038) | Soil microbial communities from Rifle, Colorado - Rifle Oxygen_injection D1 (SPAdes) | ecosystem: Environmental > Terrestrial > Deep subsurface > Rock core/Sediment | place: Rifle, Colorado... | reverse complement strand
TGAGGATTTGGGCAAGAAAAATCCCAAAATGAAAAGGCTGAAGATTGTTGGTGAAGTCAGTGGGGTCAAATTTTTGAGATAGTTATAGGTGTTATAGAAGACTTTTGAGATGAGCTGGAGCGAAGAAATTGACCCTGGGACGTGTTGGCCGCGAAGAAATTGACCCTGGGACGTGTTGGCCGGCAGATTGATGGCCCCAATGGCCTGAAAAGGAGAAAGAGGGAGAAAGGCGTTGGGCAGCAAAAAATTAGTCAGCTCAAAAACCGCGATAAAAATGAATGCGAGGGTTAGCAGCTTGAAGCGGAGAGATTTCGCTGAAGATAGAAATAGCAAGACGGCGGTGGTCCCTAAGGATAGAAAGACGATAGTGGCTTGTTGGCGGGTGAAAAACATTAGGGCTAGGGGGAGTAAGGCTAGCCAGCGAAAACGGCTTAGAAATAAATAGACCATGAGCAATACTTGGAGCGTAAAAAATATTTCGCTGCTGGCATTGGAAGCATATTCCCAAAACGGAAGACTAAAGAAGAAAATGATGGCTGCGATCAGGGCCGATGTTGAGCGATGAAGTTTGCGGGCAATTAAAAAAATGACCAGGGTCGAAAGTAAAAAAGTTAACCAACCGGCGATGGCAATAGTTTGATCTGATGACGGTAAAAAACGAAAAAAGAGTGATAGTAGCCAGGGGGTAAAAGGGAATATCTTGGTTGAGAAAAGATTGCCCGACTGATACGCGGCCAGTAACTTAACGTCAAAGAAACTATGACCGATGACCAGGCTACGACCGGCAAGGAGATTGGCTGCCGCCTGAGCAAATTTGGCGGAGTCGGAGAAACTCAGATAGAATATTGGCATCATAATAGCCAAAGTTTACCATTGAAGCGATAAATATATGAAACCTAAGGTGTTTGTCGTCATGCCGGTACATGATCGCTTGAAATTTACCAAACGGTGTTTGGGGGATCTGGGGAGGCAAAAATATAAAGATTTAGAAATTATTGTTATAGATGACGGGTCGACTGATGGAACTTTCGAGTATATCCGGCGCTATCAGCCGCAAGTCCACCTGATTCGTGGTGATGGTAACTTGTGGTGGAGTCGAGCGGTGTACCTGGGGATCGAGTATGCCCTGGCCGGAGCTAGGGACAAGGACTATATATTGTTAATGAATAATGATTGTTTTTTTGGATTAGAGCTGGTGGAGCAGCTCGTGAGGACCGCCCGAAAGCACCCCAGGGCCCTGATTGGATCACTTTGTACAACTACTACAAAACCGGAGAGGGTGGTTGAGGCGGGAATTAGAATCAACTGGCCTAAGGGTGTCATCCAGAGTGTAGCTGAAACTATGTCAACCGACCCCAAACGGTATCGTAAGACCTCGGTGATCGACCAACTTGATGCCTTACCGGGAAAGGGGACCTTGGTGCCCGTAGGCGGGATAAGAAAATTTGGCACGATAAACTATAAACGGCTCCCCCACTATATCGCCGACTATGAATTTTCTAACCGAGCAAAGAGGGCTGGTTACCAATTGTTGGTCGATGTTCATGCCAGAATAAAGCATGTTTGGGAGGCGACGGGTTACAAACCAGATACTTATAAGGGTGTCTCCGGCTGTCGAGAGGCCTGGGTGGCTTTATTCGACCGCCGGTCGATGATGAATATCATTGATTGGTGTAATTTTTTGCTATTGGCTTGCCCCGGAGAATACCGGTTACGCAATTTTTATATCACATTTCTGAAAATAGTAAGGGGTGCGACTCAACTATTGTTTAAATCTAGGTCAAAACGTTAACTATGTGCGGAATCGCAGGAATTATTGCCAGACCCCATCAAAGAGTTACTTTGGCACAAATTCTGCCGATGCAACAAGCAATGAAGCATCGGGGTCCGGATGGCAAGGGAGTGTTTTTAGACGATAGAGTTGGCATGACCATGAGACGATTATCGATCATCGACGTTGATGGGGGTGATCAACCGCTATACAACGAAGATCAGAGTATCGTAATAGTCGGGAACGGCGAGATTTATAACTATAAAGAATTGCAGACCGAGCTCAAGCGCCGTAAACACAGATTGGCGACAAAAAGTGACATTGAAACAGCGGTGCACCTTTACGAAGATATGGGCCTGGATTTTGTCGATAAATTAAGAGGCATGTTCGCCTTAGCGATTTACGATAAGACGAAGAGGCGGATAGTCCTGGCTCGAGACAGACTCGGCGAGAAGCCGCTTTATTGGACAAAAACCAATGAGGGTTTTGCATTTGCATCCGAAATGAAAGTTTTACTCAAGGTGCAAAGCGTTGATAAAGAACTGAATTGGGAATCGATAGATAGATATTTCCACTATTACTATGTTCCCGAGCCAGAAACGATGTTATCGCAGGTCCACAAATTGCCGCCAGGCCACCTACAAGTTATTGACCTTGAGACGATGGCGGTTACCCTGAAAAAATACTGGACCCCAGAGACGATTGAGCCCGCTTGGAACGGCAACCCAACTGAAGCAATTAGAGAAACATTTGCCCAGAGTTGTCATCTGACACTACGATCTGATGTGCCGGTTGGTATTGCTTTGTCGGGTGGGGTGGATTCGGGGTCAATTCTGTCCTTAACTGCTCCGGTGTTTAAAGATACAATGAAAGCATTCTCGGTGGGTTATGAAGGTGCTCCTTTTTCGGACGAACGGAAACTTGCAAGAAAATTGGCAAAGAGGCATGGGGTAGAGTTTATTGAAAAAGAAATCAAAACTAAGGAAGTGGTCGATAACTTTCCTCAATTGGTATATGACGGAGACGATCCGATTGCCGACATTGCGGGACACAGTATCTATTCGGTCAGTCAATTGGCCAGAGAAAACAACGTACCGGTATTATTGGGTGGATTGGGGGGTGATGAGCTGTTTTGGGGATATACCTGGACGCGCAAGGCAATTAAGGGATCAATAGAGCGGTTTGTTGCTGGCCGCGGGGGCTGGCGAGAGACCTTGGCTAGGTTATCCAGCTCCGATTACACCGAAAGAATGATGTTTTATGACCTGGATAAGGGCTTTCAAATAGCGGAAAGTTTCATTACCCGTATATATACGAATGAATTTGCCGGGAAAATTAATCGACAAAATAACTACCAGCCGATGGAGTTCGCCTGGAACGGCGACAAGTTGACATTGGCAAAAAGGGGGTTAGATCTAATCCGAGATTACTGGTTGGTGGGTAATTGCGTTGACTTGAATGACCGCCTGAGTATGGCTAATTCAATCGAATTGCGCTCGCCATTTTTAGATTATGAATTGGTTGAGCTTATCTTAAACTCAAGGCAGGCGGTCATGGCCTACAATAAACCGGCAAAATACTGGCTCAAGCAGGCGATGAGGGGCGTTTTGCCAACCGAAATCATGACCCGACCAAAACGGGGTTTTATGCCGCCGGTTGGAGAGTGGGTTGTGGGGATCTTGAACCAATATATTTGGTTGTTAGATGGCGGCTTTTTAGTTAGGAAAAACGTGATAAACGAAAAAAAGGTAACTTTTCTGTTAAAGACTTGGTTGACCATGCCGATGTATTGGCACGCTCTTTACCAGTTGGTGTTGCTCGAGATCTGGGGCAGGGAATATTATTACGGACAGGAGGCGCAAGAATTGAGTAGGTGGTCGTCCATTTAGGATTTGAGGATTCCGATGATCTGTTTACTGATGGTTTTGGCCCGATCTTGATAGGTATGAGTGGTTAACGTCCTTTTTTGACCTGCTTTGGCGATTTTTTCTCTAATTCCGGGGTTTTTTAGGTAGAACTTTATCTTTTCCACCAGTTCGGCAAAACTTTTGTAGGTGACAATCTCCTTGTCTATTTTGAAAAACTCAGACAAATTCTCCTTCCAGTCAGTAATTAGCAATGTACCGCACCCGGTGGCTTCAAATAGGCGCATGTTATTGGCGTATTTTTCTGAAATTTCACCGTGGCTGTTAAGGGTAATTTTGCTCTGTAGTAATTTGGTATACATATCGACGCCCCAAACCTCGCCATGAAGCGATAAAGAGGGGGGTTTGGGTTTTAGATACTCGCCACCATAGCCGTAGAAATCTAAACCGGTTCGAGAGGCTACTTGATTGAGCATCTTGGTTCGATGGTCGTGTTCCCCCTTGGCGATACCCCCAATAAATGAACAATCTATCTCTCTCGCGACCGAAGGCAGTCTTGTGAGTAAGGTCTTTTCAAAAGCCAGAGGAAGAAAGTGGGTGGAGCAGCCATAGCTCTCAATCTGTTGAAGTAAATTCGGCAAAGAGCCAAAGATTAAATCGAACGGCGCGAATTGGTCTTTGGCTGGGAGGCGGTTGGCGATCTGCCCAACCATAAGATGAGTATATTGTTTCAAGTGGGAAATAAAGTGATGATCTAGATAACTAATATTTTGCATGAAGATAACGTCCGGTTTAAATCGCCTGATTCTCTCCTCAAGGACATCGGTTTCCCATCTATTTCGGTGTTTTGCTCTAATGAGAGGCAGGTGCGGTATTAAACAGTCTTTGAGGGAAAAGATATTAAATTCTGCCTCGTTGGCCCATTGCCTTTGCATGGGGCCGATATTGATGACAATATCCTGGACAACATGCCCTAGTTTTCGAAAATTGAGGGGGTAGAAATTAGCGATGCCAAATGCTTGGCGATAGAGGGCGTTTAATTGCCGGCGATATGAAGCCTTGTTTAGGGCGGAGTATTGCCGGTAAAAATCCTCGACGAAGTGCGGGTAATAAACATTGGCATAAAAGATTTTAAGTTTCATTGGTGATTGTTTTTTGGAACTGGAGACAGGAAGCTGATTGACTGCCACACACTGGATTGAGCGATATACATCCACATTAAGGGGATAAATATGCCACTAAGACGCGACAGTGGATTATCGAGAAGTTGCCAATCAAAATTGATATAGACGAATGTTGAACCTCCCCAAAGAAGTAACGCGGTCAAAACAATGCTTGCCAGGAGCAGTTTTTGCTGATTGCTGCTTCCAAGTAAAAGCATCGGAAAAAAGATATATATCACCGGAGATAGACTTTGAAACAAAACCGGCAGTATTAAGCCGAGAGTGGCCAGGGCTTGGCTCAGAATGATAATGATGTTGGTAGTGATTCTGAGGAGATATTTATCGGCAACAATCGCGTGATCGGCACTTGATGAAGGTGCGAACTTTACGGAAGTAATAACACCCTTGACACCGGAGGTAAGATCAATATTGGTTATGGTCTGAGCGTAATTGTTCCACATGTTTTTGATTGGTGATATGAGTAAATAATAGAGTAAAGCAGACAGCGGAAGTCTTTTTTTGGCTAGAATAGTTAGGAAAACAACAACGATCGGCACCGTCCAAAAAGGTTCGTTGGCCCTGGTCCAAATTGACAAACTCGTAGCCAAGGCTGAAACCAATAAGGCAGACAGATTGGTAGTAACGGGTTTCACCGCCTCAATGGCATAAAAAATCGCGGTACAATAGAGTATGGTATAAGGCAGATTGGTGAGACCATCAAGCCTGGACTGCCAGAAAATTAAAGGAGTGGAGTACATGGCTAGCGTTACCAAAGAAGCGATCGTCGGTCCCTTTTCTTTTTTTAGAAGGGCATAAAAAATTAAGGCAAACGATAAGAGCATTATTGGCCAGTAAATGCTTGGATTCTGGAGGCCGAAATAATAAACAAAAAGATGAATCATTGAAGAAAACATGGGATATGTATACCAGTAATCGATCTGGCGAATAGCAGAGAGAGACTGGGAATAGTACATGATTTTGGCTCGAAAATCGTAGAGATGGATTGAATCGGTGGTGTGAACAGGTGTATAGATGGCTAACGTAACTGCAATAATAAAGAGGACAAAAATACACAACCAGGATAAAAACATGATTTTGGCTCGAAAATCGTAGAGATGGATTGAATCGGTGGTGTGAACAGGTGTATAGATGGCTAACGTAACTGCAATAATAAAGAGGACAAAAATACACAACCAGGACAAAAACATGATTTTTTTTCGGTGGATGGTGTCAACTTCAGTTACGTTTATCGGTCGTGAGATCCAATCAGGAAAGATTTTTTTGGAAACCAGATAGAGGAAGCTCAAGATAGCGAGGAGGATGATCGCGAAGCCTAGATAAGTTGTTTGGTTGGTGATGTTGGTTCTGGTGATGAGCCAAAAGTAGGTGACGGTCTGCAAGCCGCTACCCAGAATGAACGAGAGACCAAGTTTTTCCTGCCAAAGACCAGAAAAACGAATCAATTTTAGAAAAACCCAGCCAATGATAATAAATTGTATAAATCCTATTACAGACACATAATTTATAGTTTGATAATACCTAATTTGTTCTTGTAGTCGGCGTTATCGGGATTATAATTTTGATCACTAACTACCGCTACGGGGTCATCGAGTTTGTCGCCAAATAGATATATCCGATTGGCCTTGACTGGAAAGTCGGGAAAACCGTTGATCATCAAAATATATCTCGGAAAGTTTTTATCGATGTAAAACCGCGATGGTGGAGTATTCAGTTTTAGGGACTGATCCATGACGGTGACAGATCTGGGATAAAGATAGTAGGCGGCTAAAATTGGTCTGAGGCCTTGATGAGGCGGGGTAGGAGGGAAGATGATGTCAGACTCTTGTGGCGTGGCGTCGTTGACGTGTTTGAGAAAAATATAAGGAAAACCATTAATCTCGGCCATTTTTTGGTCATAAGAATAATTTCGTTTGTCGGTAAATATGCCAATCATTTCTTGGGAAAAAGACTTTAAATATGGCATGGCTGTCTTCATCCGGGCAACAAATAACAGCAGAATTGCTAAAGCAATGATTCTTTTGGACGTTGGTGTGAGTTTAATTTTTTTGATTGAAAATAGAAGGGGGCCGTGAATATAGCCTGATTTTGGATGAAGGATAAAAATGCTAATGATGTAACGAAACAGTTGCTTGATGGTTGGTCTGGCCTTTTTTAAGGCCTTTGGTGTGAGAATCCAATCGGCGTCAGCCAGGGTGAACATGTTGGCTTGACCGCCGCCAAGCTTGAGGTTTGTCTCTTTCTCGAGTAGCCAGGTTCGATCTGCCATGGGGCCTAATTTTTTGGGGGTGGGGTGATTTTGATGAACGATAGTTATGGCCCGGGTGGAGTTGATGACAGGGATTTTCATAAAGCGACTTTTGTAGACCAACCAGCTATCAACACAGGGCCGTCCGACGATAAATGGGGGCATTTTGAAATCTGTATTTTTATGAAAAATCCAATAGTCCATGCCAGTCGGCGGGTGGAGTACTCCTTTTTCTTTGATTTGTCGGTAAAGGACTGACTGCCAGTCGGGTTTGTTGAAATTTAAACTGATGTGATCTAAATTCCAACGCTGGCCCACCATAAAAAATTCTGGAAAGTGGACTCTTTTAATCGCCTTGATAAAACTATCGGTAAGAATAATATCGGTGTTGACGTAAGCCAGAATATTGTGGGTGGCTAACTTTTTCGCTTTGGCGAAAACATCGCTGATAATCAGCGACCCGTACTCATTCTTTTTAACATTCTTGATGCAACGAAGTCCGAATTCCTTGGCTACTTTAGAGGTGGTCTTTTCTTCATCCTCAAATAAAATAATCTCACATTTGGGGCTTAATTTTAACCAACTGGTGATCGCGTTTCTTTGGATGCGGTTAAACGGCCCACGGAAAGCCCTTGGCGTAGAAAAAATTGTTATCATTTATTTTTTTGCTGGGAAATTCGCTCCTCGATAAAGGCTATCAATTGATCCTCGATCCAATCATAGTTTTTTTTAAGGCCCTCTTCGAGCGAAACTTCCGGAAACCAATTGAGAACCTTTTTTGACTGGGTATTGTCTGAATTTCTACCCCTCACTCCCTGAGGACCGGAGATATACTTTTTTTTAATGTCGACCCCGGCTATTTGGGCGATAATATCGGCTAGCTGGTTGATACTTACCATTCTATCTTGGCCGATGTTTAGTGGCTGGGCATAGTCTGACATCATTAGTTTGTATATCCCCTTAACACAGTCATCAATGTAGCAAAAAGAGCGGGTCTGCAGCCCGTCACCCCAGATTTCAATTTCCGGATTGTCCATTAGTTTGGCGAAAGCAATTTTCCGGCAGAAAGCGGCGGGCACTTTTTCTCGGCCACCCCGCCAAGTGCCTAGCGGTCCAAAAATGTTATGAAATCTAGCTATTCTAGTTTTAAGGCCATACTCTTGATAATAGAAGGCTAGTTTTTCGGTGAGCAATTTTTCCCAGCCATAAGCGTCTTGCGGTTGGGCGGGGAGAGCATCTGATTCTTTGAGAGGAGCGATGTTGGTTTTTTCTTGCAAAAACTCGGGGTAGACGCAGGCTGAGGATGAGTAGAAATATCTCTCAACGCTGGCTAGCCTGGCTGCCTCGATGGTGTTTAGATTGATCAGAGCGTTATCGTGGAGAATCATGGCGTGATTTGAGGAAATGAAACCCATTCCGCCCATGTCGGCGGCTAAGGCATAAACATGATTAACACCCTGAACAGCCTTTTTGGCTTGATCCCAAATCCGCAGATCGAGAAGCAAAAATTCGTCGGCGGTAGTTTTTTCATATTCAGGCTTCTTAATATCCACTCCCCTGACCCAGTAACCCTTTGTTTTCAAGAACGCGACCAAGTGATGACCAATAAAACCACCAGCTCCGGTAATTGTAACTTTTGTCTTTTTTATTTTAGTCCTCGCGACCATAACTATTCGAGCTTATTATCTAACTGAGACATCTCTTTTATGACCTTGCCGATACCATTTTCGAGAGATATTCTGGGTCGCCAGTACTCCAAAATATTCGTGTCGGGTTCGTTTCTCTGAGCTTTCTGAAGATCATCGACTGATTTCCCCGGTATGATTGCGGTTCCCTCAAAGTGACTGGCGGTAATGGTGGCAACCTCAATGATCGATTGCCACTTAAAACTCGTGGCGTGCAATTCTTGATCGCGAGGAATTTTGTCATATTTGAGGGACAGTTTTTTTAAACATCTGGAGCAGTCATCAGCATGTAGAAACTGTCTTTCTTCCAGGCCGTTGGTCAACATATCAATCTGCCTTTCTTTTTCAGCTTTAAGAATAAAGTCCGTGATAACGTGGGCTTTATTCAGATCCTTCTCTACCCCATAAACGTTCCAGAATTTAACTACGAGTCCCCCCAATGCTTGGGTATATGCTTCGCCAACCGCTTTGAGGCGACCGTAGTTTGAAAAGCTCATGTTGGACATTTGGCTGGAGGCAAAAATAAATTTGCGCTTATGCTTCTTGAGTAAATCAAAGGTGTTGTTCATGATCTTTGTGTTATTGGAGACAAATTGGTAGCTTTCTTGATATTTTTTTAGATATCTGGACCCACCCACGTCGAAAGCTAAAAAGAAGCAAAAGTCAGCTTGCTTGAGATACTTGTCCAGGAGCGGGTTGTCGGAGATACGCAAGTCCTGTTCGGGAGAATCTTCCAGATCGAATTCCAGGACCTTATGCTTCGATTTCCTTAAGTACTTGGTCAGACTGCTGCCAATTTGGCCGGCTGAGCCGAGGACGAGGTATTTCATTTTACGTTTCTTTATAAGATATATCTAACAGGCTCAAAAACTTCGGCATAATGGGAACCGATGCTGTAGCCCCACGAACGGTTAGCATCGATGAAACTATTAATCCAGGCCTTGCCATAACGCCTGATCTCGCCAGTATACGAATTTAGGGCTTTCTTTTTAACCGCGATAACTTCACTGATATCGGAGTAGACAATGCCATTGAAGCCCTTATCTGGCTGATACCAGTTGCTCCGATACATTAAAACCCTCTTCGCGTGGCGACCAGCGAGAATCGACAACTTCGCGGCTTCTTCGTGGTCGGTGTTCATGTCGTATTTCCAGTGGACAAATAGGATGTCGATTTTATATTTGTGAATGGTAGTTTCGATAAATTGCATTAATTCCGGTGAATAGTGAAGTTTGGTACAAATACCGAGGAGTTCTTTCGGAACTTCAATAATTTCATAACCGATAATCTTGGCGGCTTTGGTGTGTTCAGTTACGGCTCTTTGTGACGGGCGGTGATATTTTTTTATATGGTCATAAGTTTCTGAATCGGTCAAGGTCAAGCCATAAACTTTGTTTTTCTCTTTGGCGAATTTAGCCAAAGTCCCCCCGACGCCCAGTTCAATGTCATCGTGATGGGCTCCGATAGCCATAATATTCATGTGGACATATTACCCAATAAAATTGTTTCTTGCTAGATAGTAAAAATATAAAAGATGCCCCCAGAGCGAATACCACAGTTTTCGGCTCTCGTCGAGTTGCCAGACCAGGACGCGATAGTCCTGGGGATAAATAATTCGAGAATTAACTAGACGACATTGGCGACCAAGTATTTTATAGAGTTTGGGATTGTAATAGAATTGAACAAAACCATTTCCATGTTGTGCCATGTGGTGACTAATCTTAGCCCAGTTATCAACCAGACCCAGCACCAAAAAGCCGCCCGGATTCATCAGAGAGAGCATTTTTCCCACAACTTCAAGTTGTTCTGGCTGGCGGATGTAAGAGAGGGTGTGAAAGTTGATGATGACGTCAAATTTGGTTCGAGAGTAGAGATTTTGAAGATCTTTTTGATTGCCTTTTATAATATGGATAAACTTTTTGTTTTTTTTGATAGCATCAAATTCGTGTTGGGCCAATGTTAGGCCGTGATAGGTGGCCCGATCAGAATATTTTTTCCTTAAGGAAGTAAGAAAGTCACCGAAACCACAGCCAATATCTAAAATTGCCAATGGTTGCTTATTTTCCGCCCTGATTAGACGACATAGCGCTTGAGAAAGTTGATCGAAGAAACCCGGTTTCTTTTTATAAAGCTCCTGATAGTTATCAAGGTAGCATAGAGGTTCGTTAGTCTCTGGATACTTTTTTTCTCTTTTAAGTTTGATGTAATCCCAGTCGTATGAATTACGAGTGATGCTCCAAGGAATAAAATTATCTTTGTGTTTTGCCTTAATTTTCTGCAGTTGTACCTTGGTAGGCATGGTTTTAAAACCCCATTTTTTTTTGAATAAGGTATGAACCCTTTGGGCGTCTTTTTGGACCATTTGTGAAGATCGGTTACCAATTATCCGGTTGTTCGACCGAGTGTGGATGTATTTAACGAAAGGGATCCAGATATTCCAATATTTTTTCTGGAGGGCCCTGAGGCCCCAGTCTTCATCAACCAATAGGGCGTTGTAAGTTTGCCAATTTTCGCACAGCCCGATTCTCTTCAGGACCGACGTTTTTATCATAACAAACATATTCCAAGGTGCATGACATTTGACCGGAGCCGAAGGCAGATCAAGGTAATACTGATATTTAGAGAGGATGCCTCTGGGGTAGCCGATGAGGCGAGAAAGGTGATCTAGAGGAAAGGTCCTCCGCCACCAGTTATCCGGAAGGTTGTGGAACTGAAAGGCCCTTTTTTTCTGCCAAGCTTTGTCGTTAACAATGTCTTTATACCAGCCCGGTCTGGTGGGAGGACACCAGTGGTTATACCTGGTGTAGCTTAATTCGTCGAAACTAATCCAACCGACGGGTACTTTGATGGCCTCAAGAACCCGCTTGACTTTCGGGAAAAAGTCTGGAGTGAGTAATTCTATGTCATCATGCGACTTGATAAAATAATCACAATCTTGCGCTGATTTAGTCGCCCGGTTGATAAAGTCGGCCCAATAAAGTGTTTCTTCGGGAAATAGCTCAAAACGGTGAGGTGCCTTTTTTTCTTTGGCATAGACGTAATCTTTAACCTTTTGAGGAACGCGGGGGTCTAAGGAGATGATAAACCGGTAAGTACATTCACCGATGTGTGTTTCAATTGACTCGATGGTAGTTTTGACCAAACTTAATGAGGAGGTGGGGTTACCGATGCGGATGGCAATGGCCAGGTCCATTTTTAAGAATGAATACCGTTTCTTTTTAACACCGTCACTAGTTGGTCAAAGTTTCCGGGGTAGAAAGTTTTGAGGTGAAAGCCTTTTTGCATTTTTAGAAATATATCACGTTGAGGAGAGTCCGTATAGAAAATATTGAGCAGGGCGATTCGTTTTAGTTTCCGAAGGTAAGGCCGATCAAAGGAAAAAGTGGTCGACCTGAGAGCGATGAGGAGTTCGGTTTGGGGGGTGATCAGTAATTCCGCCGGAAGTGACTGTGTTTGGGCGTTGATAAACGGTTTGAGGGCTTTAATATTTTCGTCAAAACGGGGGTGCATTTTTACGAGTATGTCCTTTTTTTTATAGAATTTAAGTAGAATCTTAATCAAGTGAGCAAAATTCTTGCGATAGTTCTTTTTGTCAATGCCGGGCTGGGATAGATCACCGCCGGCTAGGACTAAAACCTTGGGCGTGGTTTGGGGAGGCAGAAGATTGGCAACCATCTCCTGAACGAGCTTGGGGTTAATTTTTGGCGTAAACAGTCTGATTCGATTCTTAGCGATAAATTCGTTGGTGATTAAGGAACAGTAGTTCCCTTGGGACTTGATGATCCGGGTGTGTTTTAGTCCAAAAAGATATTTGAGGAGGAGCTGGGGAGCGATTTGGCCTGGTTCTTCTTCTTGAAGAGGAAAGTGGTTATAAAAATAGACCTTGTTTTTTTTTGCCAAATCTTGGATAATTTTTAAGCCAAAGTCCCAATAGACGTGATTGAAAAAGTATATGTCTTGCTTGGTAATATTATTGAAATATTCTTGGTAAACAAGATGGTATTTAATCCGGTCTTCGATAATCTTTTTTAGGTTGAATCCCGCCACAGACAGACCCAAGTCTGGACAAAGAAAAGTCTTTACCGGCTGCCGAAAGGTTATCTTTTGTGCCAACTGAAAGAGGGGTTCCCGGGCAAAAAAAATTGTCAGTGGTTTGTTTTTGGGAAGTGTTGAAATAACTTCCAGCGCTTGAATCAGGGCGGTGTGATTCATGCAAAAGACGACTACTGGCTTTGGGATTGGCATGGGTTAATGGTGGTACTTTCTGATGGCGGCAAGGCCGGTAATTAATTTGACAACTTTGGTAGATACATTTTTGTCGAGATAATCTGGCGGAACCGGAACTGGTTCGTCTTTTCGACTCTGAGATATGACCAGATTAACAGCATTCATGATGGTTCGTTGATTAAAGCCTGTTAGTATAATTGATCCTGCATCGAATGCCTCTGGACGCTCGGAACTGACTCTGATTTGAATAGCTTTAAAGTTAAGGATGGCGGATTCTTCCTGAATAGTGCCACTGTCTGAGAGAACGCACAGGGCGTGCTGTTGTAACTTATTGTAATCAAAGAAACCAAGTGGTTTGGACAATCTGATTAGCGGAGACGGCTTAAGATTGATTGCTTTTAGTCTGGCTTTTGTGCGAGGGTGGAGTGAAACAATTAACGGGAGTTTGTATGCCTTAGCGAGACCATTAAAGGATGCGAATAGCTCTCTGAGGTGGTCTTCATTATCGACATTTTCCTCCCGGTGGGTGCTGGCAAGAAAGTATTTCTGTGGCGTAAGTTTTAATTCT
>Ga0208375_1003428_pt1 | contig 13551 bp, 14 predicted proteins | sample RifOxyD1_FD_184038 | JGI IMG/M metagenome (GOLD analysis project Ga0208375, IMG submission 184038) | Soil microbial communities from Rifle, Colorado - Rifle Oxygen_injection D1 (SPAdes) | ecosystem: Environmental > Terrestrial > Deep subsurface > Rock core/Sediment | place: Rifle, Colorado... | reverse complement strand
CTTTGGCTGAAAAAGCCGGAGCCGAAAATATGCTCGGCAATGCTTTGAAATCTCTTTTTGCCGTGGCCGAAGCTTATCCTGACCTCAAAGCCAATCAAAACTTTTTGGAGCTGCAACGTGAACTCTCTGATACTGAAAATAAAATCCAGGCTGCTCGCAGATTTTATAACACCAATGTTCGCGACTTAAATATTGCCACCGACACCTTCCCGTCAAATTTTGTAGCCAAGACTTTTGGTTTTTCCAAAATGGAATTCTTTGATTTGGAAGGCAATGAAGCTGCTCGTGAACCGGTCAAAGTCCAGTTTTAAAAATTAACTGCAAAAATATGGCTAAAGAACACGTACCATTTGAAGTGGTGATAACGGCAATAATTGTTAACACTGAAGGTAAATATCTTATTACTCGCCGTTCTCCAAACAAAAAAAGATTTCCGGGAATGTGGACTGTACCGGGAGGGCATTTGGATCCGGAAGATTTCATGGGCTATCCCAAAGATACCGAGCATTATTGGTATAACGTTTTGGAAAAAGCTCTGACACGTGAAATCAAAGAAGAAGTCGGACTGGAGATTGAGCACGTGAGATACGTCACATCACTCGCCACCGAACATAAGGACGGAGCCGCTTCCATAGTTATATCTTGTCTGGCTGATTACAAAAATGGAGAAGTGAAGCTACAGGAAGAGGAGACCGATAAATGTGAATGGGTTTCCGTAGAAGAGGCCAAAAATTACGAACTTATCGATGGTATATATGATGAGCTGGTAATGGCAGACGCTCTGCGGAAAGGGGAGAAATACGAGTGGAAAAGACATTAAAATTAATAGCGTCGCACTCCAAAAGACGGTATCGTGCGACATGATTTCGCTGAATCAAAAACATGAGCAATAATAAAAATGCCCAAGCTAAAAGCGTGACCATATACTCGACCCCGACCTGTCATTATTGTCATATAGCCAAGGAATATTTTAAAGAAAATAATATCGCTTACACCGATTACAATGTACTTTCCGATTTGGAAAAAAGACAAGAGATGGTGGACAAAAGCGGCCAGCTTGGTGTGCCGGTCATTATGATTGACGGAAAAATAATCATCGGCTTTGACCAGGAGGAAATATCTTCACTTCTTGGAATATAACTCATCCCTAAATCCCTTCTCTTACTGCAAGAGAAGGGACTTTCCGAAAACCCTCTCTTGTTGTAAGAGAGGGTAGGGTGAGTTATAATATTTATATGGAACCCGAAGAAAGAGAAATGCTTAAAAAGACTCTTGAGCTTGCTCAGGAGAATAATAAGATGTTGCATTCTATTCGTAGGGGTATGTTTTGGGGCAGGGTGATAAGAGTGGTTTATTGGGTGGTGATTATAGGTGCGGCTGTCGGAGTTTATTACTACATAGCACCTTATCTTGATAGTGCCGTCGGTGCCTATGGTAATTTAAAAGGCGATCTCAAAAGCTTCGGCAGTATGCTCAAGCCGAATTAGTTTGAAAAAATAAAAGGATAGTGTAGGATTTGAAAAGTTGATATTGCTGGGATAGCTCAGTTGGTAGAGCATTCCCCTGAAGAGGGAAGGGTCCCCGGTTCGAGCCCGGGTCCCAGCACCAAAACAAAAAACTCCCTTTCCGGAGTTTTTTGTTTTAATTTATTTTAATTTCCCCGGACTTTGAGGCGGGTTTGGCGGTTTTTGTCCAACTTGGGAAGTTTGAGGATGAGCAAGCCGTGTTTTTCGATGGCTTCTGATGCATCGACGTCTATTTCTTGAGGTAAGACGATGGCGCGGGAGAAAGAGCCCCAATAAAGCTCTCTGTGAAAATAATCATCATCGGCGATGGTCCTTTCGTTCTCTCTTTTGCCCTTGATGGTGACCATATCACGCGAGATGGATACATCCAAATCTTCCGGTTTAACGCCGGCCACCATAGTTTTGATGATAATTTCGTTCGGGTTTTGGTAGACGTCAATATTGAGCTCGCCTTCTTCGGGAGCGTTGTTAATCCAATTTTCTTCTCTTGTTTCGGGCAATTGGTTTTCCGCTTCGTCCGACATAGAGACGGAGCCGGTCAGTCTTTCAAAAAATGATCTTTTATTTGCCATGTTTTTATTTAAATTTGAGGATTAACTTTTTTAATTTTTTCAATCAACACGATTAAGAGAACAATCAAAACCCAAACTCCGGCAAAAACAAAAAATAAATCATTCTCAAGCTTAATTATAAGCAAATTAAATATAGTATGCAATAGAACAGAGAGAGCAATACCTGTTAATAAGAAAATTTTTTTAACCAAAGGTCTTTTATAATATGAAAGACCGATCATGACCCCAATCGCGGCTGAAGAGGCGACGTGGAGCAGGGTGGCGCCCAAAAACCTGGAATTGCCCGTAATTATGCTTTGTATGAAATTTCCGCTATCCACCAGATTAAAAATGAACAAAGTGTTTTCCAGAGCGGAAAATCCCAAAGCAATTGTAATCATATATATGACAGCATCAATCGGCTCATCTGCTACTTTATATTTTAGGGCTGTGAAATAAGAGGCTATGTATTTTGATATCTCTTCTATCCCAGCCCACAAAATAATAGTTATCAGGGAAATACTTGAGAGAGAAGCGGTAAAAATAAACTTTTCCAACGGAAGTACTATGAAAACAGATACCATGCCGCCGATGAAAACCATGATTATGCGGCTTTTGGGTTCCGGATGAAGTCGGTCTTCCTTCAGCCAAAACCAGAGCCACAATAATGCGGGGAGTATCCCACCGGCGAGCGAAAAAATAATAGTATTAATTGATGACATTAAGATATAATTTTCAATTTCTAATTTTCAATTTTCAATGACGGCCATTTCTCAACCATAAGCAAATTTTTGGAGTTAGGAAGAAGAGACCATATTTTTTCGGTTATAAATGGCATAAAGGGGTGAAGAAGTTTTAATTGCCCCCGGAACAAAAACATAAGAATTTTTTTGGTGTTATCATTTTTTTTGCTTTCCTCTATTATTATATCGGCAAAAGTGTGCCAGGTATAGTGATAAAGTTTCTCAGCAGCCAGATAAAATCTGTAATTTTCCATATCAGCCGTCACATCTTTTACCAAATTCCCGAATTCTTCCAGATATTTTTTGTTTTGTTCGTCGGTTTCGGCGATTTTCAAATCACTTTTTAATTCTTGATTGTTCTCCAGTACGAAACGGGCGATATTCCAAATTTTATTGGCAAAATTTTTGTAGGCCTTGACTTTGGCAACATCAAATTTGCTATCGTTACCCGGCCCGATGCCGACAGTTAGAGCCATACGCAAAGCATCTGTGCCGTACTGATTAATTATCTCGAGAGGGTCAACACCGTTATCAAGAGATTTACTAAATTTCCTCCCTTGGGCGTCACGGACCATACCATGGAAATAGACTGTCTTGAATGGGATTTGCCCGACAGCATAAGTTGTCATCAGTATCATTCGTGCAACCCAAAAGAATATTAATTCATACCCAGGACACATAAATGTTGTCGGGTGATATGTTTTTAAATCGTCTGTTTTATCTGGCCAACCGAGAGTTGAAAATGTCCATGTGCCGGATGAAAACCATGTGTCAAGTGTATCCTCGTCTTGTACCCAGCCTTTTCCTTCGGGTTCTTCCACTCCACAATAAATCTCTTCTGTTTCGGATTTCGGATTTAGAATTTCGGATTTTTCCGGTTTACGATAGTAAACCGGAATGCGGTGGCCGTACCAAATCTGTCTGCTGATACACCAATCACGCAGGTTACCAATCCAATTTATATAAACCTTTTCAAATCTATCTGGGATAATGTCTATATTTCCACGAGTGTTTTTGTTACCAACAACAGACAACATCAGTTTTTTAAGTGTTACCTTTTCACCCTTTTTTATATTTGGCAAAGTATCAAATGGGTATGAAAATTCTTTATTGACACTGACGAACCATTGGAGTTTTGGTAATGGTTCTACTATTCCTCTGGAACGATCAGCTATGGAAATGTTTTGTGAAATTTCCTTTTCATCAATCATTAATTTTTGTTCACGAAGCCACTCCGCGACAATTTCTCGTGCCTCAGTTGTTTTTTTATCTTTTAGTAAAGGAGTTTCTACGGACATTCTGGCGTATTCATTTATTACAGGTTTAATCGGCAAATTGTGTCTTTGGGCAATTTCCCAGTCTATTTGGCTATGGGCGGGAGTGACACCCAAGGCCCCTGTGCCAAATTCAGGATCGACTGATTCATCGGCAACTATTTTTATTGAAAGCTTTTCTCCGGCAAAATCTGAAACCTCAAATGTTTTATCAACGTATTGTTTATATCTGTCATCGTTCGGATGAACGGCTACAGCGGTATCGCCAACTTTGGTTTCTGGTCTGGTGGTAGAAATAGCAATAGGGAAGTCTCTGGAATATTTGAATGTATACATTATTGCTTTTCTTTCTTCGTACTCGACTTCATCATCAGAGATGGTAGTCTGGCCTTTTGGGTCCCAATTGACCACTTTATACCCGCGATAAATTAATCCATCGTCAAACATTTTTTTGAAAATGGTTTTTACTACCAAATTTCTTTTTTCATCAAGAGTAAACGCTTCCCGCGACCAATCAAGAGATGAGCCGATTTTCCGCAGTTGTTTTTGTATTGTTCCACGGCTCTCTTCAACAAAGTTTTCTACTCTTTTTATAAATTCTTCTTTACCCAAATCATGCCTATTTTTGCCTTCTGTCTTTTGAATCATCTTTTCAACTTTTGCATGTGTTGCTGTCGCGGCGTGATCGGTGCCAGGAACCCATAAAGTTTTTTTGCCTTTCATTCTTTCATATCTGGTCATTACATCTTGAATTGTATCTTCAAAAGCGTGGCCCATATGAAGTGTGCCAGTAGCATTGGGTGGGGGCAGAACAATGGAAAAATAATCGGCCGTTTCGGACGTTACACCTTTTTCAATACAAACATCCGGATTGAAATATCCGGATTCTTCCCATTTTTTATAAATCAAATCCTCGTGCTCGGTCGGATTGTATGGTTTTTTGAACTCGTCATTCATGTTTTTATAATAATACATCAAAATATTGTTTTGTCATAAGAAGCGACCTATTTCGGCTATCTCTATGGGGCAATGTATCAAAGACAAGTTTTATTGGTCATACATGTCCTTTACATTCTAAAGCGTATTTAATGGCTTTTATATGTCCTTTAAAAGACATTTTTATGGTATAAAAGACAGTATTTAAAAAATGGCTCAAAATATGGATATAAATGAAAACGCCTAAAATCAACCTACTTGACTTTTCTTGTCAATTATGGAAAGATGTTGCAATCGGATTTTTAACAAGTTTTTTAGTTTAATTAAATTAATTTTAAAAATATGTTTTCAGGAAATTACAAAACAATCAAATCAGTCCTATCTATTTTATTTGTTTTTTCAATGCTTTTTTCTCCTTTTTATTATTCTGTGAACACTGCTTTTGCCGACGAAGAAGGGACTGGCGAAGAGCTTACAACTGATGTAATAGTTGAATCTGAACCGGTAATTGAAGATCAAGAAACAGAAAATAACGAATCTGAAGAAACCGAAGATTTAACAAAAAATTCCGAAGAAAATTCGGAAGAAGTTATAACAGAAGAAACTCCTGCTGTAGAACCGGAAAGTGGAACTAACAATTTTTCTACTTTCTCCGCGGTGTCAGCGGATTATGACGGTTGTGCTTCCGATTGTGAACAAATATTTGTACACACCTGTGCACTACCTAACTCTTTGGGAGACAGCACTGTTGAACCGTTAGTTCAGGGCTGGGATTCTATGTCTCTGCAGGATGTTTTCAACAGTCTTTTGATAGACAGAAGCGTCATAGGCGATCAGAAACAATATCAAACTTGGGACGCCCCCAACTCTACTACTACCATAAGTATAGAATTCACAAATAAAATTTCTGCTTTAAATCATGTTTTTGGATATTACAGAAACAATGACCTTTCTACCTTCGTACCAATTTTCAGATCCGGCTTGGTTACCGGATTTGAATCTGTGCCGGAGTTTTCTTTCGGACAATCGGCCACCCTTGACGTTGTGGGAGCCGGTAGCATTGGTTTTGCTATTAAAACCAGTGACGGAAACACATACGCTACCACCAATGCATTAAACGAAAATGGTAACGACCACGCCGTTGCTTATGACTGGGCTGACAATACTTATTACGTTTCTTTTGAAGACTTAGCCCTTGGTGTTTCCGATGTGGACTACAATGATGTAACTGTTAAATTAACTGTAAATGGATGCCAAGATGCTCCGGAAAATCCATATTGTCCAGACGGCGGCGATATGTCTTATGATAAATTTATTGAAGCCAGAAATGCAGGTTTGATAAGTTTTGATATTGCCACAAGTACAGATTCAGCATATGTTAATTTTTCCAATCAAACAGGCTGTACTGCCCCAATGAGCCTGTCTTCTTATAAGATGTTTGTAAACCCCGGAGAATCAAATTGGCTTTCAACCCAGCAACTTTTTGATAGTACCGGAATAATAAGTGCCACATCATCAACTTTTTACGAAGTAAGTCTGCCGACCTGTAAGGTCCAGATAGACTTTTGGTACGGTTTGGCCCCGACGACTTTGCTTGACTCAAATCCTTACGGAGCCCCTCCTCCTCCAGTAGTCGTAGATTGGGAAATTACCGATGGTAATTTGTGTATCGTTTCAGAAAATACTCCCCCTACCATAACTTTAATCGGCGACAATCCTCTCAACATAAATGTTGACACCGCATTTGTTGATCCGGGAGCCACGGCTACCGATACAGAAGATGGCAATCTTACCGATAAAATAGTTGTTACTGGATCAGTTGCTACTTCAACAGTTGGAACTTACACTCTCACATATGTTGTCAAAGACTCAGGTAATCTTTATGCAACTACTACCAGAACAGTCAATGTTAATCCTGTAATCGTTCCTCCTGTAAATCCTCCGGTTACTCCTCCGGGCGGTGGAGGTGGTGGTATTGGTGGCCATAGACACCCTGTCGGAGAAATACTTGGTGCTACCACTTGCTCATATCTCAGAGATTACCTGAAAATTGATTGGGAGAACGATAAAGTTGAAGTTTTGAAACTGCAATATTTCCTAAATGTCTTTGAGAAAGAAAATTTGTCCTTTACTGGAACATTTGACCAAACTACCTTTGAAGCCGTTCAGAGATTCCAAACTAAATATTCGGAAGATATTCTTGAACCCTGGGGAGACAAAGTTACTACCGGATTTGTTTACATCTTAACCAAAAAGAAAGTAAATGAGATTTACTGCAATACCATATATCCGCTTTCTCAGGTTGATCAAAGTGAAATAGATACTTTCAGAAATTCTGACGGTACCGGTTCAGGTACTTCAGTTGGGGGATCTACCGGTTCATCTCAAAATTACGGAACAGATTCCGCAACAGATTTGGTAAACAAAAACGAGGATGGTTCCCCAGTAGTAGAATTAAAAGACGACTCCAAAAACCAATCGGTAATTAGGAATGCCGCCATCTCCCTATTCGCTCTCTCTCAAAAAATGTTCAGTGATATCAAATACCTAGTCATACTTCTCATCATCCTTGCTGTTGCAGCAATCATCACCAGACTGGTCTATTCCAAAGATTCCGACAATACTCCGATAATTCCTGTTGCCAAGACAGATGACAAAAAAGAACAGATCACAAAAACTGAATCACCCACAATAGCATTACCCGGTGTTTTGCCTGACGAAGAAATAATTATAGAAAACCCGGAAGAAGGGCCGGAAGAAGTTTTGGTGACTACACCGGACTTGCGTGATGACAAGAAGACTAACTAATATTTAAATTTCCACAAGCTTTTAACCCCGTGTCTGGTTTGCCGTCTATCAAATATTTAATGTAACCGGCGGCGGCTATCATGGTGGCGTTGTCGGTGGTTAATGTTTTTTCAGGAATGAGAACTCCTATTCCTGCCTGCGCAGGCAGGTTCCGATAAACCTCTTTCAAATCTAAAAAAGTTTTTCTTAAAGCTTTGTTGGCTATTACTCCACCACCAATAATCAAAGTTTTTGGACTGTGTTTCTCGATGGCTGCTTTGGTTTTTGATAGCAAAGTTTCTATTACAGCATCTTCAAACTCCCGCGCAACCGCCATGCGAACCTCACCCCCAAGAGAACTTTCGTTCTCTTCCCCCCCTCCCCTTGACAGGGGGAGGGGGCTGGGAGGTGAGGTCAGACTTCTCAAATAATAAAGCACGGCGGTCTTTAGTCCGGAAAAAGAAAAATTAAAATCTTTGGAATGAATCATTGGTCTTGGAAACTTGGTTTCCAAGTGAATATTTTGCTCCCTGGCTTGCTCGGCAAGTCTGGATATTTCGGGACCACCAGGATAGGGAAGCCCCAACATCCTGGCCACTTTATCAAAAGCTTCACCAACCGCATCATCTAGTGTCTCTCCTATAGTTTCTTTTTCCACCCAACTCTTGAGTAGTACCAGCTCCGTGTGCCCGCCACTGACCAGCAATGCGATTGCCGGAAACTTTATTATTTGTGGTTTGGAATTTTGAATTTGTTTCGAATTTCGAATTTCGAATTTCGAATTTTCTTCAGTATTGTTAAACAATACTGAAGCGATGTGACCAATCATGTGATTAGTCCCAAACACAGGAATATTCCATTTTTTACCAAGCTCCTCTGCAAAAGTTATACCTGTCCAAAGTGCCGGTTCAAGTCCCGGTCCGACCGTTACCGTTATTAAATCTATTTTGGATAAATCAGTTCCTGCTTTTTTGAGAGCTTCTTCCAGCACTATCGGCAAGTTTTTGGTGTGTTCTCTTTTTGCCAAATTTGGTACGACCCCGCCGTATTGTTCGTGAATTTTTATTTGGCTATTAACACCGCTGCCAAGCAATTTAAAATCAAGCGAGTCGAGCTTGCCCTTTGCTTCAACTATACTCACTGCCGTCTCGTCACAGCTTGTTTCTATGCCTAGGATTTTCATTTGTGATCTAATCATATCCTTTGCGCGAACTTTTTTCGAGAGCTAATCGCACGCTCCGCGTGCGTGGTGGCTTTAGACCAATGCGTACGCCCCGATTGCGTGATGACTCTCAATCCGACCAGCGCCTCGCAGACTCGGCGCTCCGCCCTCGCCCCGTTCCGCCTTTCCATGCTTATTTTTTTCGCGGGGGGGGGATTTTTTTTAAAATTGAATGGGCGGAAACGGGGCGAGGGCAAGTAACCCTAAATACAGTTTATCACGATATCTAAACTTTGGATATTGAAGATTTAGATAGAACATAGTATTATATGACTAGGTCAATTAGGACAAAGGAATACGCCTATTTTGTCGAGCGTTTGCGGAAAGCTCGTGAAGAGGCAGGATTGACACAAGTTCAAGTTGCTAAGAAATTGAAGCGTCCGCAATCGCACATTTCTAATGTTGAGTCAGGACAGCAAAGAGTTGATGTCGTCGAGCTTCAAACCTTTGCGAGGATATATAATAAAGATATTAACTATTTTATTAAATAATTATGTTTTGCGAAAATTGTGGTACTAAAATTGAAAATGGTGCTCAATTTTGTCAAAACTGCGGTCGTAAAACCGTAGGTGCCTCAGCGACTTCGAACATCTCCACGCAATCCCAAGAAACCACTCCTCTAAATACAGCTGATTTTTATAGTGAGGATTGGCGACGTAAAAAAGTATGGGCTGTCGTTTCTCTCCCATACATGGATGTGATGGTCGATAAAGACAATTTGTATGCGATCAAATTGCCGTCATATAGTGGTGCGGCGTGGGGCTTTTTCATTGGTCTTGTTATCGCGAATATTATCGGTATGGCGATTGGAGCTGCTATTGGTGGCTCTAATGACACCAAGAAGCGTAAATGGTATCGGTCGGCGTGGGTCGTGGACGGCAAACTCACATCAAACCATTGGATGAATGATATTTTTCTTAAAGTACCCTTGCGCGAATTGAAAGGTAGAATCGAATTCGGCAAAAATAAATTTACCTTGACTCAAGGTGATCAAAAATTAGTCCTCCAAAAAAGTCAAAAGGAGGTCGAGCGTTTGCGTCAATCTATAGAAAAATATGTTTTGTAAAAATTGCGGAACTGAATCAAACGGCACAAGGAAATTCTGCACAAATTGCGGAGCCGCACTTTCGGTCGCTCAAACCACTCACACTACTCATACAACCCCGCCTCCTCCTGTCCGCCCCCCAATACCCAAAGAACCTTGGACAACTGGCAGAATTATTAAAACGGTTGTGGTTGTTGTAATCGTCGGCGGTTTAATTTTGATTAAAGTTATTTTTGGAGCAATCAACTCTGTCGATAGCACTGCAGTTGATACAAATAATAAAGCATTGGACGCTTACAATTCAGGAAATAACGATCAAGCAATATCGCAATTTCAGCAGGCTTCCCAGAGTGCTGTAACAAATACAAATAAAATCAATAGCCTCAAGAATCTGGCTTATGTTTATTCCTCTGAAGGAAAAGATGATCTCGCTCTAAGCACTTTCCAAGAAGCCTTGGCATTAGCAAGTGTGGATTCAGTCGATTACTTTCTTATCTCTGGAGAAATTGCTGAACTTGAGAACAAGCCTAATGCAGCTCTGATTGCTTATAATAAAGCATACGCGAAAGACCCCGAAGATTTCCAAGTAAATAATTCTCTCGCGCTATTTTACATAGATATCTACGATGTTCATCCTCAGTACGTCGATTATGCAAAAGCATTAAGTTTTGCACAGAAAGCAAATCAATTACAGAGCGACAATATCTCAAAAAAGAATCTTGCCCTAGCTTATTATTTTACTGAAAATTACACGCAAACAATTTCTCTCCTAAGGTCTGTAGATATCAGCAAAGAACCAACCTATGCCTATTATCTAGGACTCGCATATGCGGCAACGGAAGACACAGTAAACGCCAAGATTTATCTCAGACAGGCTATCGCTGGTGGAATGGAGGTTCCACAGAATGTCTATGATTATATAAATGAAAACTAATATGTACTGCGAAAATTGTGGAAATAAAAATGATGGCTCTCATAAATTTTGCACTAAATGTGGTCATCCCACTGCATCGGATTCTGCTTTCTCGCAAACAACAAAAAGAAACTCCGCAAGAAGTCTTGATGAAAGGTGGTGGCATCGTTTGCTCAAAGTCGCTTATATATTTCTATACATACAGATTCTTTGGATTGTGCCGGTAGTCTGGTCGGTAAACAGTACAAGTTGGAGTTATTATGGCGGATATGAGGATACTACTGGCGCAGCATTTTGGTATTCAGTTCTTGCTATAGCGATTTTTGTAGTTGTGCTTCGCTTGATCAAGCTGACAGTGTTGTATATAACTCTCGCCCAAAAGCCGGTATGGCGAGATGAGTTTAAAAAACTCTTTTAATAACATGATTATCTTTGGCTGGGGCTTTCAAACAATTAAAAATTTCGGACCAGTATTCAAGAATCTTTGTAGTCACTGCCACAATGAAGATTATTGGGTGCTGACGAGAGTAATGACATGGTTCACGATATTTTTCATCCCAATTTTTCCATACGAGATTAAGCATCATCTAACCTGTCCGATCTGTAAATACGGCGTAACTTTGAAAGGAGAACAGGTCGCGCAAATGAAACCTCTCGCAGAAACAAACCAACTTTTAGTCGACGGGAAAATTACTGCCGATGAATACCATGCAAAAATAAACTTACTAAATAGTGGTGCTTCTGAAACTGTGCAGGCAGAAGTTATCGAAGCAAAGATTTTGCCGGAGGGCGGAGATACACACTTAAGTTATTGCGCGAACTGCGGTACGCAAGTCACAAAAGAATTGAAATTCTGTGGAAATTGTGGCACTGCGGTCGCCACCAAATAATTATGTTCTGCAAACATTGTGGCAAAGAAATAGCTGAAAATATAAAATTCTGCACACAATGCGGAAAAGACAATAGTGTAGATAAACTTCCTCAAAAGAAAAGTGTTTTTACCAAGAAACGAGTAGTGTGGGGGCTTGGTGGTTTGGGTATCATTTCAGTCGTTGGCTTAGTTATTTTTATATCTGCGACTTCAAGTCCAAATTATGCAAAGACAAAAGATGCGGATATAGCTTCAGCAGTTGTAAATATCTACTGTGAGGGTGATACAGAGGAAGATACATCTGGTGGTTCCGGAACGATAATGACAGATGATGGTCTTGTTTTAACAAATGCACACATAATTCCGAAACTTGCCGATGAAGAATCTGTCTCTATTTGTTTGGTTATATTACCAGACCCAAGTACTGGGGCGCCGGACGAGATTTACACAGCATATCCAATCGTAATTCCTGAAATCAGCGATAAATACGATCTTGCTTTTGTACAAATTCACGATGTCTTTATAGATGATGAAGGTGTTGCACATGGTGATTATCCTAAAATATTCCCTGCATATGACGATACTCGATACTGTAAAAATGAGAATGTGATACTCGGCGAGCCCGTAAAAATCTATGGCTACCCTGCAATCAGTGGTGGGTATGCACTGACAATTACAGATGGAGTCGTAAGTAGTTTGCTTATTGATGAAGGATTAATTTTCACATCAGCAAAAATAAGCCATGGCAATTCCGGCGGATTAGCCGTAGATCAGTACGGGTGTCGAATCGGAATCCCCGCAATGGTAAACGGAGACGAGAATGAAAGTCTGGGTATTATTATTTCGAACGATTTGATATATGAATTCATGGGTGAAATAGAATCAACAATAAATAATTAGTAATCCATGCCAAGTAATACCAGACAAAAAAACACAGAAAAGCCAGAACAACACTTTGATTCAGAAAAAGGTACTTTTTGCGTGTATGAAGTTTATCGCAAACAAAATAAAACAATTTACTACCTGCAAGGAGGTCAGGCAAAATTTCTTTCCAAAATTATTTTAAATGGCTACCAAGGTCTTCCGTCTGGTTTGTATCTAAACAGGAATGGCTATGGATTTGGTAAGAAGGGTACTTTTTTGCTATCTGCACTGAAAGATAATCTCGCGTCCAATAAACTCTTGGAGTTTACAATTACCAAGAAAACCAAGTCTGTCAAAAAGAATACACTAAAAACTTCCGTGACGCTTCCTCTTGTTGATGTAAAGAATCTTTTGGTACGCTTGGGGCGAATAAATGAGGATAGTAATAACGACTTACGGAGCGAAGTTGCTTCGTTTTTGAGTACAAAATTTCCTAAACAGATCAGAATTTCCACTGAAGATTTTGATGATTATAGAGGTGGTGAAGTTGCCGCTCTTTTTCGTAGGAAAAAGGTTGCACAAAAACTGAATGAGGAAGATTTGGAGGCATTGAAAAACTTTTTCCCAAAGATATTTGAAACATCTCTCAAAGGTAAGAGAAAAGGAGTTAAGGTCGAAAGAAGCGCACTTATTCGAGAGACAAAAAAAGTTACAGACAAGATTTTTCTCGATGAGGTAATAAAAGAGTTTGAAGGAAATCTTGCAAAGAAGATAATTTCCGAAAATGACTGGCAAAAGTTTTTAAGTGAAAAGGTTTTC
>Ga0208375_1003427_pt1 | contig 13553 bp, 15 predicted proteins | sample RifOxyD1_FD_184038 | JGI IMG/M metagenome (GOLD analysis project Ga0208375, IMG submission 184038) | Soil microbial communities from Rifle, Colorado - Rifle Oxygen_injection D1 (SPAdes) | ecosystem: Environmental > Terrestrial > Deep subsurface > Rock core/Sediment | place: Rifle, Colorado... | reverse complement strand
GATCCACATGCATATGAGTTAACACCACATAATCAACATCACTAGTCCTTAAACCTGCCTTACTTAAAGCAGTAAGTAGTCTATTCCTGTTAATCCCAGGGTCAACTACTACATTTTTGCCATTATCCCTAATCAACACTACAGTTGAAGAAGTGCTGTAAACACCCCCAAGCGCTCTAACATAACCCTTAACTAGAACTTTTACTAAAGCCATACTCTAACTATAACTTAAAACATTATTAAACTAACTGCTAAACAAAAATAAACAAATCCCATAATAACTAGCATATCAGAAAATTATTTATTGCTTAACTGACAAAGACAGTATTGTTATGAAAGATAATCTGGCTGATTTTTTAGTTGCTGTGAAGTCTGCTAATTTAATTAAGACTGATGATAATAACTATACTAGCAAATTTATTGCATTAAATAGCGATTATAACCTCTTTGAGTTATGCTCTGAGCGTTACAATGATGCGAATTATGTTGGCGGTCGAGAAGTCATTACTTACCTGTTTAAAGCTGATAACTTCGCGCCAGTAATTGAATCACTAATAACTAATCAAAACGCCAAGTGCCTGCTTAACTGCGTAAAAATACATGACATTGGAAGCTGGGACCACGAGAATTTCTACTACGAAGACAATTGCAGAGTAGAAGTTCAAACAGGAATAGTAGAATGCGAACTAAAAATAAACGAGTTACGACTAGAGTACACGACTAAATTCACGCCACAAGGAATAACACTAATCAAAGAAAGCGAAATCAACAGAACACTAAACAAAGACACACTAAAAGACATGATAAAAACTGCAATAAAAAAAATATAAAACGCCAAGTACAGGATGCAATGCAGTTTACTGCAGGCACACTCGCTAAACGCTTCGTGTTCGAACCTTTAAAACGCCAAGTACAGGATTCGAACCTGTGCGTGATTGCTCACAGTGGTTAACTCGGTTTTTTGGTCGAGCTTTTTTAAAAAAAAGATCGTTCGAGACCACCGCCATACCGCTAGGCGAACTTGGCATGCCCAAGAGAGAATCTCAGGGTGTTTGATAATTAATTAGAACTTATTAAACAGTTTAAAACCTTTTCTTCTAAACAATTTCCTTAGGCGGACTGCACTCAGCAATCAAGCCATCATTCTTATCATCAGTAATCTTCTTAATCAAAACATTAGATAACTCGCCGCTAAAAACCTTGTGAAACATCCTAATAAGAATCTTAAGGTAATCCTTCTGCTCGCGGTAATTAAGGTTCTTAAACTTAAAAGGCTCATCACACTCAACCTTCTTATTAAAATCCTTCTTATAAGCCATACAAGTATTCTTTAAAACATTCTTAGTCGCCCCGCCAAAAATCTTTTGAGTCTCATTAAACAAACGTTTAATAGTATTCTCAACAAGGGAATCCTCCTTATCATAAGGCAGGAACTTATTACGCCTAATCTCCATAGCAAAACGCAAATGAGGAATTAATAAAATACTAAGGGCAACAGATGTCACAAGAATCTTAGCATAACTATAATAATAAAAAATATCAACAGCTGGGAATGCCACATAATAATTACTAAACATTGTAAGATAAATCAATGGCTCCAAAGTAAGAATACAACCGCCAACAAGCGCCAGATAATAATCCTTCTGATAATTCTCAAGGAAAAAACCAGTTAGCAAGAAAGTATTAATCAAAAAGTAAATAGAGATAAAATAAATAATCATATTCATAATAAACAATAAACTGTTATTTGTAAAAGCAGTAATATTAACAGCAAGCAAAATAAAAATTATAACATTCATCAAATCATTCTTAGTGATGCGGCGATTATTCTCATGATACATAGCCATCAAAAGAATACCTGACGAGATAAACAAGAAAACATTAACTAACGCCTCATAAAAAGACAAGACATCAGGCGAACTAACAACAATCACGTTGTAAAAAATCAATAACTCCAGAACAAAACTAAGCACAATATGAATAATTGCAAAAGTAATACCCACAATCAAAGGCTTATACGAGTTATCATAAACAAACTCACGCTTACGCTTAGAAAGCAAGAAGAAATTAGCAAAAGGGATAATATAAATAATCTTAATAAGCGACCCCATCACCCTAAGCAATAAATCACTCATCAAATAACTAATAAGCAATAAACACTATTTAAAATGTTCTATGACGCTTAGTTAAGTGAGACTGCTGCTTAATAAGCTTAGAATAAGAACTGCCAACAACCTTCTTACCCGCTTTAACATAATACTCAAAAACACTAAGCCACTGATTAAAAGATAAATCAGTCGGGTTAGCATCAAGCGGGAAATTAAGGTCAACACTAAGACGCCTAAGCTGCTTACTAGTAAAAACGCGATGAAGCGCAAGCATGAAACTAACACGCTGACTAAAAACAAAAGACAAGAAATCACTATAAGAATCACGATCAGTAATAAGAGGCTTAGCACGGCGCTTAATCCTAAGCAAGGCAGTGCTTACTTTAGGCACAGGCGAGAAGTCAGACGGGGTAAAATAATGAATCGGGTGCAAATCAAAAAAAGGCTTAACAAGCAGTGAAAATAAAGACTCACTAGGCTTACCGCTAAACTTCTTAGCAGCCTCCTTTTGAATAATAAGGTACGCATCAACAACATGACTCTTGATTAATTTACGAACAATATCAGAAGTGATATTAAAAGGGATGTTACCAAAAAACTTAAACGGGGTGACAGGAAGCTTAAACTTAAGAAAATCAGCATTAACAACAGAAAGATTAGGCGCTCTAATAGACTTTAAATAATTAACAAGACCAGGGTCAATCTCAACAGCAATAACACGGCCAGCTTTTCTAACAAGCTCACTAGTAATAATACCCCTGCCAGGACCTGCTTCAACAACAACATCATCCTTAGTAATGGATGACTTAGCAAGAAGCAACCTAACAGTAGATTTACTCACAAGAAAATTCTGAGAATACCTAACACGATTATCCATAAGATAAAAATAAATCAATCAGGGCTTATTATGCTTAACGCCTCCACCTAAAGTTACCTATATAAAGTTTTAAGGACTAAGAAATCAATATAATGGTTTATAAGATAATACTAGGGCGAAGCGAGAGCGACAAGAAAAAATATGGCGAAAGAGGCGCACTTCTAATTGGAAAGCAATACATAGCAATGGGAAAAACCATAAGTCTCGCTAACCAGATACTTTTAGACGTGGCTAAACCACACGTACTACTAATATGTGGTAAAAGAGGAGGCGGTAAGTCTTACACAATGGGTGTAATAACAGAAGCAATGGCTGATATGCCGCCAGAAATAGCGCGTAACCTAGCAGCAATCATATTTGACACAATGGGCATCTACTGGACAATGAAATACCCTAACTACCGGGATGAGGAAATGATGAGCGAGTGGGGCATTGAACCAAAAGGATTTGAGGACTCAGTAATACTATACGTGCCAGAAGGATTATACAACTCATACAAAGAAAAAGGACTGCCAGTTGATAAGCCATTTAGCATCTCATGCAAAGAAATCGGAAGCATCGAGTGGTGCCAGTTATTTGATGTAAAACCAACAGGAAGCTTAGGAATAGTAATCACCAGAGCGATAAACAAGCTAATAGAAGCAGGAGAATTATACGGCGTCGAAGACATAGTAAAAATGGTAATGGGTGACGCACGCGCAGATGACAAAGAAAAAGGCGCAGTAGAAAACCTATTTCAAAACGTAAAAGGATGGGGCTTATTTAGCAAAGAAGGAAGCACAACTAAAGACCTAATACACAGAGGAAAGACAAGCATAATTGACTTAAGCGGTTACTCACACTTAATGGGCGGTTTTAGCATCAGGGCGCTAGTAATCGGCTTAGTCAGCAAGAAAATACTAGAAGAGAGAATGATATCAAGAAAAATGGAAGAAATAGGATTAATAAAAAAAGGCTACCGCTCGCTAGAAGAGCGAAACGAAGAGGATATTATACCACAAGTATGGCTGTTTATAGATGAAGCGCACGAATTCTTACCTAAAGAAGGAAGCACAATGGCAAGTAATGCGCTAATACAAGTAATCAGGGAAGGACGACAGCCAGGCGTATCACTAGTGCTTGCCACACAACAGCCAGGAAAGATACACACAGATGTAATCACACAAGCTGATATTGTCCTAAGCCACAGGCTAACAGCACGAATAGATATTGCAGCGTTAAACCAAGTAATGCAAACATACCTATCTAATGATATTCAAAAGTATTTAGACATGCTGCCAAAAGCAAGAGGCGTAGCAATAGTGTTAGATGATAAACTAGAGCGAATGTACCCGCTGCAGATAAGACCAAGAATCACATGGCACGGCGGAGCAGAACCAGAAATCATGCCACCAGGAAAACCAGAAGAAAAAGAAGAAGAGTAGATATTAAAAACACGTAATTAATCAAAATAAGACTAATGCGATTACTAACAAAAGAAGAAATAGAAAAAGGCGACTTCATGCATACCAGTGTTGAACGGGCTAAAAGACTAAACGTAAAAAAAACATACGAGACAGCAAGGCACGCTGCATACGAAGTAACAGACTCGGTAACCGGAAGCATTCACGAAGTAGTGTATAAATCAGAAAAAAAACCCCCACTAGACTGGGTGTGCGACTGCGAATGGTACACAACGCAGACAATAAACAACGGCAAGTATTGCGCGCACGTCTTAGCAGTACACCTAAGCCAATAAATTATTCAAATTCTTATAATCACTAAAAGCCTTATAGAGATTACCTATTCCAATAGCGCCAATAATAAGCGAAAAAATACCAAACAACGGTTCAACAATAGATAAACACCCAAAAAAACCACTAGCGCCAACTTGACTTAAACCATTAATAAAAAACGACTTAACACCCTTAGTATAATGACTGATACACTCATCAAGAAACTTATTATCAAAAACATCACACAACGGGTCAGGGTGAGACCCAATATAATCAATACGCTTGTTAATCTCATAACCCAAATTCGTGTTAGTAAAACTATACGCGTTCTTAACAAAATCAAACTTACATTGGTCAATCATAGCGTAATAAGGATTAAAAAAATGAGCTTATAAATATTACGCATTATAACAATAAATCATACCCTCAATACTAGGGGTGATAAGAAGCTTAAACCCATTACTAACACTAAACTCCCTATTAACCGAACTATAAAGAGCGTGCTTTTTTAATTCATTAACAACATCAACAGGCAGTTTATTATCAACAACAACCAAATCATCAATGTAAAAATCAATACACTCATCAGTTAACTCATTATACAAACCCTTACTAAAATCCTCAATTAATTCAATACCATCATCTTTATTATCAGCTGAAAAATTAAAACTATACGAAAGAATAAAACCACCCATAAAAGGGACTTTCTTAAAATTAAACTCCCTAGGTTTAACCTCATACCTGCTAGAAACAAGACTAACCTGCTCTAATGAGAACTCAAGATTATTAATAACATCAAATGGAACTGTTATTTCTACCATACATAAATAAATCAATAAAAGCCATTTATAAACTTTGGCAAAAGTTATTTAAAAAGAAATAAATATCTAATACAAATATGCAAGCTAATCAAATTATAATTATTTGATTAATCATAAGCTTGCTTTTCTTTAAATGCTTATGAATGAAAAACAATTAGCTGGGCTGCAAGAGGAATTTTTAACAGCAGGAAAAGTCATGAACGCATTAAGCGAGATAGCGCCAACAACATACTCAGTCCTAGGTGACGAAGAAGGATTACTAATGGGTAACGAAGACCAAAAGATAACAAAAATAGGCGTAAGCTGGGACTTAAGCCTTGAACTACTAAACACAATGCTAAAAGACGGAGTTGATTTTATCATCACACACACATACCCATTCTTACGAATGAAAGCAGCAAAACTAGAAGGATACACCAACTTAAACGCAGAAGCATTATACCCTAATAACATCAAGAAAAAAATACTAAGACAAGCAGGAGCAGCACTATACAGGACACACTCATCATGGGATAATGCCACTGGCGGAAATAACGATGTGATGGCTAAACTACTAGGCTTAGAGCGAGTGGAGAAAGTGCCATTTGGAAGAACAGGCTTTGTTAAGCCAGCAACACTAAAAGCAATGGCTGAACAAATAAAAAAAACACTAAACTGTAGCATAGTAAAATTCAGCGGAAACCCTGAAACGAAAATCACAAGGATAATGATAGTAACTGGAACTGGATTTTTATTTCCCGAACTAGTGGAGTACTGCTACACAAACGGCATAGACGCGCTAGTATCAGGCGAGCTAATAAAAGAAACAGTTAAGCGCGCAAACGAACTAGGCGTAGCACTAATAGATGCGGGTTCACATGAAACCGAAACGCCAGGAATGAACGAATTAGCCAAGCGATTAAAAGAAAAAGGCTTTAATGCCGAGTATTACGACAGCGGTGAATTATATGGTTATGTTTAAAAAATCAAAAGGAGTAAAAAACCCACAATGAACTATGATTTTAAATCAGTAGAAGAAGAAGTGCTCGCTTTTTGGAAAAAAAATGACATACACGCAAAATTAAAAAAGAAAAGAGCAAAAGCAGAAAAATTCTTCCTGCTAGACGGACCGCCATACGCAACAGGCGACCCGCACCCAGGCACAGCAATTAATCGAAGCCTAAAAGACCTAGTCAGAAGGTACAAGTGGATGAAAGGCTACAATGTCTGGGACCAGCCGGGCTTTGACATGCACGGACTGCCAATTGAAAGCAAAGTAGAAAAAAAACTAGGACTAAAAAATAAAACAGAGATAATCAACTACGGAGTAAAAGAATTCGTCACAGAGTGCAAAGCATTCGCATTCCAGTACATTGGCGTCATGGGAAAAGTATTCCAAAGACTAGGCGAATGGGCTAGATGGGATGACCCATATGAGACAACAAAAAACAGTTACATAGAAGCAGTCTGGTGGGCGTTAAAACAAGCTTTTATCAAAAAAGCGCTTTATGAAGGCGAACGAGTGCTCACATGGTGCCCGCACTGCGGCACAGCATTAGCATCAAACTATGAAATAGACCATAAAACAATAAAGGATACATCAATTTATGTTAAGTTTAAAATCAAAAACGAGAAGAACGCTTACTTAATAATTTGGACAACAACGCCTTGGACTCTATCAAGCAACATGGCAGTAATGGCTAACCCCTCGTTTACATACTCAAGAATAAAAGTAGGCAGTGAAGAATGGATAATTGCAAAAGACTTAGTTGAAAAAGTAATGAAACTATCAGGAAAAGAGTACCAGCACATAAAAGACATTAAAGGAAGCGAATTAAAAGGCACAGCTTACGAGCACCCATTTATTAACGAAGTGCCATATCACAAGGAAAACCACGGAGTTAATTCTTACACAGTTGTAATGAGCAAAGACCATGTTAACTTAGAAGACGGTTCAGGACTAGTCCACTGCGCGCCAGGCTGCGGACCAGAAGACCAGGAAGTTGGAAACGCCAGTAAGATTCCATCATTTAGCCCAATAGATGATAACGGCGTGTTTACAGCAGAAGGCGGTTTGTTTAAAGGCATGCAGGCAAAAATAGATGACCAAGAATTTATTGAACTATTGGAAAGCAAAGGACTAATCGTTGCACTAGCAAAAATAAATCACGAGTACCCGCACTGCGAGAGGTGCAAATCGCCAATAATTTTTAAGAACACCAAACAGTGGTTTATCAAAGTAACTGACTTTAAAGAAAAAATGATAAGCGAAAATAAAAAAGTCAACTGGGTGCCTAAATGGGCAGGGGAAAACCAATTCCATAACTGGCTAACTGAAATAAGAGACTGGTGTATAACCAGACAAAGATTTTGGGGAATACCACTACCAGTCTGGCAGTGCAACAAGTGCAATGATGTTAAAGTAATCGAAAGCGCGGTTGAACTAAAAAAACTAGCAGGCAGTGCGCCAGAAGATTTGCATAAACCATACATTGATAAAGTCAAATGGAAATGCAAATGCGGAGGAGAGTACACGAGAAACCCTGATGTAATTGACGTCTGGATAGACAGCGCCTGCGCGCCATTCGCAAGCTTACCTGAACCGCGAGAGGAATGGGTAAAAAAGCTAGGCAAAATGGATTTTACAACTGAAGCAAAAGACCAGATAAGAGGCTGGTTTTACTCGCTAATGGGAATAGGAACAATAGCAAGAGGCGCTTGCCCCTACACAAATATTTTCATGCACGCATTCTTATGCACAGAAACCGGGGAGAAATTCTCTAAGCGTGGCGGCAATTACATGAGCATGGATGAACTGTTTGAAAAAATTGGCGCAGACACTTTTAGAACAGCGCTAATGACAAGCATCACACCCGGAGTGGATTACCGATTTATACTAAAAGAAATAATGGGCACATACAAGTCACTAAATGTCATCTGGAACACGGCTGAATTTATACTAACTAACTTAAAGTACTACAAAGTCACGCTAACAAAACCAAAAACGGTTAAGATTGAAGACAAGTGGATAATATCAAAATTAAACTCGCTAATTAAAAAATGCGATCAGTTAATGACTGATTACCACATTGAAAATTACGGACCAAGCGTGATAAACTTCTTACTAGATGACCTAAGCAGGTTTTATATTAAGATTGTAAGAAACAGGTTAACTGACGAGCCAGGCGAAGTGCTAAACGTGATGTATCACTGTTTTATCACAGCACTGCAATTACTAGGCCCAGTAGCGCCGTTTATTAGCGAGAAATTATACCAGTTATTTAAAAAACAATTAGAATTAACTGAAGAGAGCCTATTCCTTAATGACCTACCTAATGCTAACGAGAAATTAATAGATGCTAAACTAGAAGAAGGCGTGTCAAAAGTCCAAGAGTTAATAACATCAACACTGGCTGCAAGGGAAAAAGCAAACATTAACGTCAGGTGGCCAATACAAAAAATAATGGCTTACAAAATAAACATAAGCGAAGAATTAAAACCAATACTGCTAGAGTATGTTAACGCCAAAGAAGCAGTAACAATTGAAAAAATTCCCGAAGGCGTTAAACTGGATTTTAAGCCCGATTTTGCAAGCATCAAACAAGGCTTTGAAGAAGAGCTAGCCGGTAAAATCATACCAAAACTGCTAACAATGAGCAAGGAAATGATTTCAAAACACTTAACTGAAGTCGGATTCATTAAACTGGATATTGATAGCGAAGAAGTAATAGTCACTGATAAAAATTTTATTAAAACCGAGACAATGCCTAAAGGACTAGCAAGCCATGGCAGCGCTTACATAACAACCGAGTTAACAAGCGAGTTACTAAGCGAGGGCTACGCACGCGAGTTAATCAGGCGAATACAGGAAGCAAGAAAGTCACTAGGCTTAAAGAAGAACGCAAGAATAAACACAAACATCAAAGCAAGCAAAGAATTTATAGAGATAATAAAACCGCACAACAAAATGATAAGCGAAATAACCGGCAGCAAGACACTAGATTTTAACTTAAGCGGCAAATACGAGTTTAGCGAAGAATACGAACTAAGAGAACATAAAGTAACAGTAAACATCAACAAATAAAAAAAATACTAAAAACTAGATTATCATAAAAACTAATACCACTGCCTTAATCTTTATATTGTTAGTTTGCTTATATTGTTTTTAATGGAGCCTGTTACTCATCGGATTTTTGCAAAAGCTATTGAGTTACTTGAAAAACACCCTAGTGGCTTACACTGGAACGAATTACTCGCAAAGATTAAAGCATCAAACCCTGCCTTCCACCCAAAAACAGTAAACGGTTGCATCTGGAAACTAGTGCAAAAATATCCTGAAAAAATTTACAAACCAAGCAGAGGAGTATTCAAACTACTAAAATACAAACCAAAACAATAAACATCAAAAAAAATAGTTTTTTAAAACACTCAAATAGAATTAAGCAAATCAATTGAGAACTTTGATTAACCCAAAGATTCTCAAAGAAGTGCTTTGAAAATGTTATATAATAGGAATTGATAAATTAAATAATCAAAAAAGAAAGTTTTTCAAAGCACTCAACTGTTTTCTCACTGACTGAATTATAAAACGACTTAAAATCAATAATTAAATTATAGAGATTACGATTCATAGTAATGACCTCATAAAGGTCACCTAAAGATGTTCTGAGCGGAAAAGAGTACTTAGTGACGCACTCATCACAAGCTAAGTCACTGTTAAGATAAGCGTTATCAACCATTGACTTAATATCCGCCTGCAAGTGATTGTATGTATTAGTAATCAGGCTAAAATCAATATCAATATTCTTATCAACAACGTGACCGTCAGGCAAACGCGCCTTAACCTGCAATGGAATCTTAATATCAGTCTCATCTAATTTAGTGTCAGTTATCTTATCAGTTAAATTACTATCCTCAATGCACTTATCCAAAAAAGGTTTCAAATCAGCTACTAATTTATCACTTAATGAAGTAATATTAGACTCATAACTCTTGTTTAAATTAAAAATCAATTTCTTCCTTAAAAAATCAATATTCTCAATAAGAGCGCAATGCTTATCACATAACTCAACTAATTTAGTATACATCTTAATACCAATATCATCAATATTTTCAATAAGACCACATAAATACTCAGGGTGCTTTTGGTTACTGTTCCTAATGACACTAAACACTTCATCAGCGTGTACTTTATAAAAAACGTTAAAGCGTTTCTTAACACTAAAAAAATCACTCTTTAAATCGCCCTTTAACTTACCGGCCAATAATAAGAACTCCTTAATTGACTCAGCTTTAATGACATCACTTGAATTGATACTATCACTAAGGCTATCTAATTTATCAAACTCACTAACTTCACTAGTCATGTGATGTTCCTAACTTTATTAATTAAAATAGTTTATGATTCTCTGCAGTAAGACTTTAAAGTCTGATTATTAGCCAGCACAAACTCCTTTAATGAACTGGTTAAGTCAATAATCTCCTTATGAAAATTAATACAACTGCTAAAATCACTTAATGACTTAATAAAAACACTCCAGTAATTACTAAATGAATAATCAACCTTTAAGCCCTTTTTAGATTCAACAAAATCATTAATTGTTGCTTCTATCAATGAAAGACTGCCCCTAACAGACTGATAAACATCATTAAAATCATTAGCCCCGTATTTTAGCGTAACATTACTAATAGGCTCATCAATAACTTTAGCAAGCCTTTCAAAATCATCACCAGGCAGAACAAAACAGCTAGGTTTAACTAAAACTAACTTAGTGTACGAATCATTAATCTTATCAATTAAAAGGTTATTAATCCGTTTCGAGTCAAAAACTACTGTTAAACTAAAAAAATTAATCTCTGAAATAATATCCACCATCTTAATTGAACTCGTGATAAAATCACTAGAAAGCTCATCAAAAAGAGCATCACTAGCAACTAAAGAATTATCAAGTGATAAACTATAATTCTTTAAACCATTAACAATGCTTAATAATTTATCAGTATACTCCTTGAAGAAATTAAATTTAATTTTATAACCTGATAACTCCTCAGATAGTAAACACCTAAAATCCTTAAGCTTACTGTGATAAGTATCCAATACAACATCAAAAGAAGAGCCTAACTCACTATTTTTTAATTCATTAAAATAATCATTTAACATAACTAGTGACTATCAACAAACTCCAAAACCAAATCATTAAAACGTGAGTACTTACTGATAACCCCAACACAGGCGATAAGCGATTTAAGCATTTTACTAACAGAAGTGATATCTGACTTATTAAGCAATTTAACTGCTTCTGACTTAATTAAACCATAAGAGTTAACTAACTTCTTTTTATCATCAACAACATAAGTTAAGAGACTACCATCCTCATTAACAGTCAGAGTACTATCATCATCTAGCGGCTCACAAGTAAGCAACACACCCTTAGACTTAAGATTAGACTTATCAACTGTCATGTAATAGTTTGATAATTCAATAATGTCCATATTCAATAACTCTTCAAGGTGGTTAAACTCATCAGTAATGATGTTCTTATCCTTATTTTCATACTGATACAAACGTAATTTGCTAATTAACTCAGATGAATCCTTCATCAATAAATTCATAAACTCCATTTGCTCGCTATTCTCATCATTTATCTTTTCAATAAAACTATTCATTGAATCACAACAAGAACGCCTCAAATTAACAGCATAAAAATCCCTGTTCTTATAACTCATACAAAAATTAAAATAAGGCACGATAAAACAATTAAAATCCCTTAAACTACAAAGATACCCGCTCTTACTAGAACTAATATTAAATATGACATTATCAAAGTACTCATTTAAAGAATTCTTTAATTCATCACTAAACTCAATATACTTATCAAGCAACTCAGTAATATCTGACATTAAAATCTTTTTAACTACCATTAATTAAAAATCTTTCGGGTTAAGTCCCAAAGCAAGAATAGAACACTGAAGCAACACATCTATACCCGCTTCTTTTAATTTCTTAACAATTAAATCACTATCAGAACCCGGATTAAGATAAACAGTTTTAGGACCCGCTTTAATAACGTTATTAACCAGTTTCTCGCCAATAACCGGACTAACATAAAAACTAATAACATCCATCTTAGGCAATTCTAAAACACTTTTATAAGACTTTAAACCCTCAATAACAATATAATTAGGGTTAACAGCGTAAACTTCCCAACCCTTTAATGAATAAGCTCTAAGAGCCTTATTACTCATACGAGACTTATCAGGGCTAGCACCCAGAATAGCGATTTTCATGGCAAATTGGAGGCAGTAAGTATTTATCTTAATTTCTTTCTATATAGAAATAAATTAAAGCATTTACCCACTAAAAAACCCAGTTAATCCCTATATTCAAAACATTTCGAAAAGCTTAAAAGAGCATCCCATTTACATTTTGTTCACATGAAGAAGATAATTAGGATACGTAAAGTAGATTTAATGGGTGACAAGAAGGTTGGGCACTCATTAACTAAGATAAAAGGCATTGATTTCATGATGAGTAATGCTATCCTAAACACTATTAATATTGATCCAAACTTAATTCTAGGCGATTTATCTGACGCTGACCTTGAGAAGATTAGGGAAGTTGTTGAATCACCTGCAAAATTAAAACTACCTAAATGGCTATTAAACAGGCGTAAAGATATTGATACAGGCGCTGACATGCACTTAACTGGTATGGATTTACCACTTGCTGTCAGGGATGATGTTAAAAGAATGCAGGAAACTAAGACTAGAAAGGGTATTAGGCACGCAGTTGGCCTTAAAGTCAGGGGTCAAAGGACTCAAGCGCACCCTAGGCATGGCAGAACTGTTGGTGTCATCACTAAGAAGAAAGCTGCTAAGCTGCAAAAATCAACTGGTCCAGCAAAGGAAGAAAAGAAAGAATCACCTAAGAAGGAAGCAGGTAAGAAGGAGGCTAAGAAATGAGACATTTAAAGAAGAAATTCGCAAGACCAATGAAACCTTGGGAAAAACAGCGAATCCTAGACGAGCGAGCCTTAATTAAAGAATATGCTTA
>Ga0208375_1003426_pt1 | contig 13559 bp, 11 predicted proteins | sample RifOxyD1_FD_184038 | JGI IMG/M metagenome (GOLD analysis project Ga0208375, IMG submission 184038) | Soil microbial communities from Rifle, Colorado - Rifle Oxygen_injection D1 (SPAdes) | ecosystem: Environmental > Terrestrial > Deep subsurface > Rock core/Sediment | place: Rifle, Colorado... | reverse complement strand
GGCTGAAGCCGCTCCTACAACAGCAGAGTGGCCGACGCGTCAGCCGCGCGCACGAAGCGCTGCGACCGCCGGCAACTCCTTGCCTTCCAGGAACTCCAGGAACGCGCCGCCGCCGGTGGAGATGTAGGACACGTCATCGGCGATGCTGTACTTGTCGACCGCGGCCAGGGTGTCGCCGCCGCCGGCAATCGAGAACGCGTTCGAGGCTGCGATCGCACGCGCCAGCGCCTCGGTTCCCTTGCCGAATGCGTCGAACTCGAACACGCCCACCGGGCCGTTCCACACCACGGTGCCGGCCTTGGCGATCATCGCCGCATAGCGCGCGGCCGTGTCCGGGCCGATGTCCAGGATCATGTCGTCCTCGCCGACCGCGTCCACGGCCTTGACCGTGGCCGGGGCGTCGGCAGCGAACTTCGACGCGACCACCACGTCGGTGGGTACCGGGATATCGGCGCCACGCGCGGTGGCCTCGGCCATGATCTTCTTCGCGGTGTCGATCAGGTCCGTTTCCACCAGCGACTTGCCGACACCAAACCCCATCGCGGCGATGAAGGTGTTGGCGATGCCGCCGCCGACGATCAGCTGGTCGACCTTGCCCACGAGCGACGACAGCAGCTCCAGCTTGGTGCTGACCTTGGAGCCGGCGACGATCGCCAACAGCGGGCGCGCCGGGTTGTCGAGCGCCTTGCCCAGCGCGTCGAGTTCGGCCATCAGCAGCGGGCCGCCGCAGGCAACCTTGGCGTGGCGGATCACGCCATGGGTGGAGGCCTGCGCACGGTGCGCGGTGCCGAAGGCATCCATGACGAAGACATCGCACAGCGCGGCATAGGCCTTGGCCAGCGCCTCGTCGTCCTTCTTCTCGCCGACATTCATGCGGCAGTTTTCCAGCAGCACCAGCTGGCCGGGATGGACCGGCACGCCACCGACCCAGTCCTTGATGAGCGGCACGTCCATGCCCAGCAGCTCACCGAGGCGGTCGGCGACGGGCTGCAGCGACTCGTGCTCGCTCCACACGCCCTCGCTCGGGCGGCCGCGGTGCGACATCACCATGACCGCCGCGCCCTTCTCCAGCGCCAGCTTCAGCGTCGGCAGCGCCGCGGTGATGCGCTGCTCGGAGGTGATCCGCCCGTCCTCGATCGGCACGTTGAGGTCCTCGCGGATCAGCACGCGCTTGCCGGAAAGGTCGAGGTCGGTCATGCGGAGCAGGGTCATGGCGTCGTCCGTGGTCGGTGAGGGGAGCCGGGTATTGTCCGGAGCCGGGGCCGTACGGGCAAACAGCGCAGCCACCGGGGCAACCGCAGGAGCGACGTGGGTCGCGACCGCATCCCGCCCGACGCGCGCAGGCACCGACTCACGCCGCTGCTGCATCGACGCACCGGATCGCGCACCGGCCCTGAGGCTGCGGCTGGCCCAACCGGCGGCCCTTGGCCGATCGCCCGTCACAACATCTAGCGTTGACGCCATCACAAAAAACGATATGTTGTGCCCTGTCGGTGCCGGCCTCGCGGTCGGATGAAAAGGGAAGCCGGTCCAGGCCATGGGTGAACCACCCCGGCCGACTCCGGCGCTGCCCCGCAGCGGTAGTGGAAACGAAAGCCGTCATGGCACTGGGGCGAATGCCCTGGGAAGCGACGGCCGGTAGGTGAGGCCAGTTCCTTTTAGGAGCGACGTAAGTCGCGATCGGATGCGAGAAGCATCGCGACTTACGTCGCTCCTACAAAGGCATCGAGTCCCGTGTCCAGAGCCCGAAGACCTGCCGACAGCCGCGCGAAGCACACCGCGCGGTGACCGGCCAGGGAGCCTTCGGGGGAAGGCGGTCGGTGTCGTGGCCCGCGCCTGCGGGCAGCCTTCGCCGCGCCCTGCCCGCGAAGGCCCGGCCGCTGATCGCGGCCTGCGCGACACCCCCGCTCCACCTTGTGGACTCCCGCGCCCGCGTCGCCCTTCGAGGGGAGGCCGACGACCCGTGCGCCCTGCACCGGAGTTCCACCATGACCATCGAAGACACCGCCACGGCGCCTGCCGAGGCACCTGCGTCCACCACCGCGGCATCCGACGCCGATACCGTCCCGACCGCCGCCGACTTCGCCCTGACGCCGCCCGCCACCGCCTTCAGCATGGCCGTGACCAAGCGCAACGGCAGCCGCGAGCCGGTCGACCTCAACAAGATCGTCCGCGCGATCACGCGCTGCAGCGACGGCCTGCATGCCATCGACCCGATGCGCGTGGCCACCCGCACTATCTCCGGGCTGTACGACGGTGCGTCCACGCGCGAACTCGACGAGCTGTCGATCCGCACCGCCGCACTGCTGACCGCCGAGGAGCCCGAGTACGGCCGCCTCGCCGCCCGCCTGCTGGCCGGGGTGATCGAGAAGGAAGTCGCCGGCATCGACATCAACGCGTTCTCGCAATCGGTGCAGCGCGGCCACGACCTTGGCCTGGTCAACGACCGGCTGCTGGGCTTCGTGCAGGCCAACGCGCGCAAGCTCAACGACGCGATCGACAACGGCCTCAACCAGCGCTTCGACTACTTCGGCCTGCGCACCCTGTACGACCGCTACCTGCTGCGCCACCCGAAAGCACGCACGGTCATCGAGACGCCGCAGCAGTTCTTCATGCGCGTGGCGTGCGCACTGAGCGAGGACGTGTCCGACGCGCTGGCGCTGTACCGGCGCATGGCGCAGCTGGACTACATCCCGTCCTCGCCGACGCTGTTCAACGCCGGCACCACGCACGAGCAGCTGTCGTCCTGCTTCCTGCTGGACTCGCCGGAGGACTCGCTGGAGGCGATCTACAAGCGCTACATGGACGTGGCCAAGCTGAGCAAGTTCAGCGGCGGCATCGGCCTGAGCTACACCCGCATCCGCTCGCGCGGTTCGCTCATCCGCTCCACCAACGGCCTGAGCAACGGCATCGTGCCGTGGCTGAAGACGCTCGATGCATCCGTGGCGGCGGTCAACCAGGGCGGCAAGCGCAAGGGCGCGGCCTGCGTGTACCTGGAGCCGTGGCACGCGGACGTCGAGGAGTTCCTGGAACTGCGCGACAACACCGGCGACGAGGCGCGCCGTACGCACAACCTCAACCTGGCCAACTGGATCCCGGACGAGTTCATGCGCCGGGTGGAAGCGGACGGGCCGTGGTCGCTGTTCGACCCCCGCACCGTGCCCGACCTCACCGATCTGTTCGGCGAGGCGTTCGACCGGGCCTACACCGCCGCCGAGGCCGCCGGCCTGGCAGTGAAGCAGGTCAAGGCGCGCGAGCTTTACGGGCGGATGATGCGCACGCTCGCCCAGACCGGCAACGGCTGGATGAACTTCAAGGACAAGGCCAACCGCGCCTGCAACCAGACCGCGCGCGCCGGCAACGTGGTGCACCTGTCCAACCTGTGCACGGAGATCCTGGAGGTCACCTCGCAGGACGAAACCGCGGTCTGCAACCTGGGTTCGATCAACCTGTCCCACCACGTCGAGCTGTACCCGGAAGGCGCGGTGCATGCCGAGGCCGGGGCCGCTTCAATCGGGCGCTTCGATTTCGAGCGCCTGGCCGACACCGTGCGCCTGGCCGTGCGCCAGCTCGACCGCGTCATCGACCTGAACTTCTACCCGATCGACACCGCCCGCCGCGCCAACCTGAAGTGGCGCCCGGTCGGGCTCGGCACGATGGGCCTGCAGGACGTGTTCTTCAAGCTGCGGCTGCCGTTCGACTCGGCGCCGGCGCGGGCGCTGTCGAAGAAGATAGCCGAGGAGATCTACTTCCACGCGCTGTCCGCTTCCAACGAACTGGCGCTGGAGCACGGCCGTCACCCGGGCTTCGAGGAGACCCGCGCCGCCAACGGCGAATTGCAGTTCGATGCGTGGGGCGTGGTGCCCGACGACGCGGCGCGCTGGGACGCCCTGCGTGCGCGCATCCGCGAGCACGGCCTGCGCAATTCGCTGCTGGTCGCGATCGCGCCCACCGCGACCATCGCCTCGATCGCCGGCTGCTACGAATGCATCGAGCCGCAGGTCTCGAACCTGTTCAAGCGCGAGACGCTGTCGGGCGACTTCATCGTGGTCAACCGCTACCTGGTGGATGAACTCAAGGCACTGGGCCTGTGGACGCCGGAGCTGCGCGACGCGATCAAGATGAGCGAAGGCTCGATACAGGGCATCGACGCCATTCCCGATCCGCTGCGGCAGGTCTACCGCACCGCCTGGGAGCTGCCGATGCGCTCGCTCATCGACATGGCCGCCGAGCGTGGCGCGTTCATCGACCAGAGCCAGTCGCTCAACCTGTTCATCGAAAGCCCGAGCATCGGTGCGCTGTCGTCGATGTACATGCATGCATGGAAGCAGGGATTGAAGACGACGTATTACCTGCGCTCCCGGCCCGCGACGCGCATCGCCAAGTCGACGGTGAGCGTGCCGATACCGGAGGCCGCGGCCGCCTGCTCGCTGGAGAACCCGGAGAGCTGCGAGGCCTGCCAGTAGGTCGCGCCCCTGTAGGAGCGGCTTCAGCCGCGATCGGATGCCTGGTGGCACGGGCGGGAACGACATGAGTCGCGACCCTCGATGTCGTCCACCGCCGCGCGGTCGCGACGCACGGCGCTCCTACAGGGACCCCGGAATTCGATCGCGGCTGAAGCCGCTCCTACAGAACACCCAAGGACCCGTCATGCCCAGCCACCTGCTCGACCCCGGTTTCGACCTCACCCTGCGCCCCATGCGCTACCCGCGCTTCTACGAGATGTACCGCGACGCCATCCGCAACACGTGGACGGTGGAGGAGGTCGACTTCTCGCTGGACGTCAACGACCTCAAGCACAAGTTCGGCCCGGCCGAACGCCACCTGGTGGAACGGCTGGTGGCGTTCTTCGCCACAGGCGATTCGATCGTCTCCAACAACCTCGTGCTCAACCTCTACACGCACATCAACGCCCCCGAGGCGCGCATGTACCTGTCGCGCCAGCTGTACGAGGAGGCACTGCACGTGCAGTTCTACCTGACGCTGCTCGACACCTACCTGCCCGACCCGGCCGCGCGTGCGAAGGCCTTTTCCGCCGTCGAGAACATCCCCTCGATCCGTGCCAAGGCCGACTTCTGCTTCCGGTGGATGGATTCGGTGCAGGACCTCAAGCGCATTGAAACGCGCGAACAGCGGCGCCAGTTCCTGCTCAACCTGGTGTGCTTCGCCGCGTGCATCGAGGGCCTGTTCTTTTTCGCCGCCTTCGCCTACGTCTACTACCTGCGCTCGCGCGGGCTGCTGCACGGCTTGGCCTCGGGCACGAACTGGGTGTTCCGGGACGAGAGCTGCCACATGGCGTTCGCGTTCGAAGTCATCGACACGGTGCGCCGGGAAGAGCCGTCGCTGTTCGATGACGCGCTGCGCGGCGAGATAGTGCAGATGCTTACCGAGGCGGTGGAATGCGAGATGGCGTTCGCGCAGGACGTGCTGTCGGGCGGGGTCGTGGGCCTGTCTCTGAAGGACATGCGCCAGTACCTGGAGTACTGCGCCGACCAGCGCCTGGGCCAGCTGGGCCTGGCGCGGCATTTCGGCGCGACCAACCCGTTCGGCTTCATGGACCTGCAGGACGTGCAGGAGGTGACCAACTTCTTCGAGCGCCGGGTGTCGGCGTACCAGGTCGGCGTGCAGGGGGACGTGGCGTTCGACGCGGCGTTTTGAAGGCGGTTTGGCCGGGAACGGTTGAAGGCCGCACTCGCCCCTGTAGGAGCGGCTTCAGCCGCGATCGCGCTGATCCATCACTCCTTTGCAGGAGCGACGTAAGTCGCGAATCGCATTTGTCCGGAGTTGCGCGGTCGCGACTTACGTCGCTCCTACAAGAGGGCGTGGCCCTCGTGCGATCGCGGCTGAAGCCGCTCCTACAAGGGCACGTCTACAGCAGCCACGTCGCGATCACCTAATGAAAAGCCCCGCGATTGCGGGGCTTTTCATCACGGTCTCGGCGCGCCGGCTTACTTGCCGATGACCTTGACCATCTCCAGGCACTTGTTGGAGTAGCCCCACTCGTTGTCGTACCAGCTCACCAGCTTGACGAACGTGCCGTCGAGCGCGATGCCGGCTTCGGCGTCGAAGATCGAGGTGCGCGCATCGCCGCGGAAATCGGTGGCGACGACCTTGTCCTCGGTGTAGCCGAGGATGCCCTTGAGCGCGCCTTCGGACTGGGCCTTCATCTCGGCGCAGATCTCGGCATACGTCGCCTCCTTCTCCAGCTCGACCGTCAGGTCGACCACCGACACGTCGGAGGTCGGCACGCGGAAGCTCATGCCCGTCAGCTTGCCCTTGAGCTCGGGCAGCACCACGCCGACGGCCTTGGCCGCGCCCGTCGACGACGGGATGATGTTCTCGAGGATGCCGCGGCCGCCGCGCCAGTCCTTGTTGGACGGGCCGTCAACGGTCTTCTGGGTGGCGGTGGCGGCGTGCACGGTCGTCATCAGGCCGCGCTTGATGCCCCACTTGTCGTTGAGCACCTTGGCCACCGGCGCCAGGCAGTTCGTGGTGCACGAGGCATTCGAGACGATGGCCTCGCCGGCGTACTTCTGGTGGTTCACGCCGTAGACGAACATCGGGGTGTCGTCCTTGGACGGGGCCGACAGCAGGACCTTCTTCGCACCGGCGTCCAGGTGCTTCTGCGCGCTGGCCTTGTCCAGGAACAGGCCGGTGGACTCGATGACGACGTCGGCGCCGACCTCGTCCCACTTGAGGTTGGCCGGGTCGCGCTCCTGCGTCAGGCGGATCTTCCGGCCGTTGACGACCAGGTCGTTGCCCTCGATCGACACGTCGCCGTCGAAGCGGCCGTGCACGGAGTCGTAGCGGAGCATGTAGGCCAGGTACTCCGGCTCCAGCAGGTCATTGATGGCGACGACCTGGATGTCATTGCCGAAGTTCTGCACGGCCGAACGCAGGACGTTGCGTCCGATGCGGCCGAAACCGTTGATACCTACCTTGATCGCCATTACGGGCTCCTGGGGGGCGTGGGACGGGAAAGCCGGCTATTTTAGCGCCCCCCGGGCCCGTCCGCTGGCCCGTCGATGGAACATCCGCATGCCGCGCATTGCCCTTCGCCTTTTACTGGCCCTCGGACTGGCCCTGTGCACCCTGCCCGCCGCGGCCTGGGGACCGCTGGGACACCGTCTGGTGGCGGCGCTGGCGTGGGACGAACTCGACCCGGCCGCCCGCGCGGAAATCACGACGCTGCTGGCCGGCGAGCCCGACCCGACGCTGCCGGGCATCGCCACCTGGGCCGACGACCTGCGCGCCAACGACCCGGACCTGGGCCGACGCAGCGCGCCGTGGCACTACGTCAACCTCGGCGAGATGGGCTGCGGGTACGACTCCGCGCTGGCCTGCAAGGGTGGCGACTGCGTGGTCGAAGCGATCCGCACGCAATCGGCGATCCTCGGCGACCGCTCACGCCCGCGCGCCGAGCGGCTGCAGGCGCTGAAGTTCGTCGTGCACTTCACGGGCGACATCCACCAGCCGATGCACGCCGGCAACGCGGCCGACCGCGGCGGCAACGACGTGCAGGTCAACTGGCCCGACGGCAGCACGGATGGCAAGGGCGGCAACCTGCATTCGCTGTGGGACAGCGGCCTGTTCAACACCGCCGGCCTCAATGAGGACGAGTGGCTCGCCCGGCTGCGCGCCCTGCCGCTGGCGGTGCCGGTGGTGGCCGAACCCGCACGTTGGGCCGAACATTCGTGCTCGGTCGCGATGCGCGATGGCGTGTATCCGCCCCGCGCCAAGCTCGGTGCCGACTACCTGCAGTCCTGGCGCCCCGTCGCCGAGGCGCAGGTGCGTGCCGGCGGCAGCCGCCTGGCGATGTTGCTCAACCAGGTGCTGGACGGGCGCGACTGAGCGCCGCACCGCGAACGGTCATTCCGACAGCGGCAGGCCCAGCGCTTCGCGCACCTTGGGTTCGAGTCCGGTCAGGCCCGCCGCCTGGCCCCACTCCAGCGCTTCCTCGGGCGACCGTCCGCCCTGGCGCGAGGCGCCCAACGCCAGCAGCGCGCCGACGCGGTTGCCGGACGCGCAATGCACGAGCACCGTGCCGTCGGCCTCGTCCAGCACGGACCACAGCGCGTCCGCATTGGCCCCGGTCACGCCACCGGCGCCGTCGACCGGGATCTGGTGGTAGGCCAACCCGGCCGCCGCGACTTCGGCGCGTTCGTCGCGCCCGTCCATCTCGGCCGTGGGGCGCAGGTTGACCACGGTGGTGATGCCCTGCGAACGCAGTGCATCCCACGCGTGCGGGGCCGGCTGGCCGCCGGTCACGAGCGTCGGGCGCGGCTGCCGGGCCTGGGGTACGAGGGTGGTGTCGATCGACTGCATGGGGGTGGTCTCCGCGGTGGGGTCGGGGGAACGGGTGGCGGCAAGTGCGTCGGGTGCGGTCTGCCAGGCGATGCCCGCACCCATCAACAGCAGGAACACGGCGAACCCCCGCTGCAGCTGTGCCTGCGGCAGTCGCCGTGCCACGCGGCCACCAAGCAGGCTGCCGCCGGCGCCGATGGCGGTGAAAACGCCGATCAACCGCCAGTCGAGCGCCAGGCCGGCACCGGCCAGCACCGAGGTGTACTTGGCGAAACCGCTGAAGCTCTTGAGCGAGATGATCCACAGGCTGGTGCCGATCGCGCGATGCAGCGCCAGGCCGCCCAGCAGCACCAGCGCGGGCACAATGAGGAAGCCGCCGCCGACGCCGACCAGGCCCGTCACCACGCCCACGACCAGGCCATCCAGCGCGATTCGGCCGACCTTGCGCGGCGGAGCGGCCGTGGCATCAACGGCACCGTCCACATCGGCAGGGCCTGCCGCCAGCGCCTTGGGCGGCCGCAGCATCATCGCCGCGGCCAGCAGCATCACCACGGCGAACACCAGCAGCTGCAGGGCGCCACTGAGCCACGTCGACAGCCACGCGCCCATCCACGTGCCCACCATTCCCGGCACGCCGAACCACGCGACGTTGCGCCAGTCGACCTGCCGCTTCCACGTCCACGGCAGGGCCGCGATCAGGCTGATGCCACCGACGATGGCCAGCGACCCGGCGATGGCCACCTTCTCCGGTTGTCCGACCAGGTACACCAGCACCGGGACCGTGAGGATCGACCCGCCCGAACCCAGCAACCCCAGGCTCAGGCCGATGGCGGCCGCACCCAGCCACGCCAGCCACATCACGACACGTCTCCCGCGCAGTAGATGCCGTGCAGGGTCTGCATCACGCGCAGGGCCGGGCCGTCCAGCAGCGAATAGAACACCTGCTGCCCCTGCCGGCGCGTCGCCACCAGGCCAGCCTCGCGCAGCACCGCCAGGTGCTGGGAGAGGGCCGACTGCGACAGCGCGGTGCCGTCGAGCAGCTGGCCGACCGACAGCTCGCCCCCGACCAGCCGGCACAGCACCATCAGGCGTTGTTCGTTGGCAAGCGAACGCAGCAAGGCCGCCGCCTCGCCGGCATGGCGTTGCATTTCAGAGGCGTCGGGCAAGCCCGCATCGAAGGGCGCGGGAGCGGTTCTGGCGCTGGAAAGGGCGGTTGTCATGGCGGTCAGGGTTCCGGTCGACATGCGCAGTATAGTAGCGCTTGCTAAATTAGCAATACCTGATGTATTGTTCCCTTCATCTTTCGGCTGGAGCCTGACCATGCGACCCGTCGTCCACCCCTTCTTCCATCTCGACAGCAATACCTGGACCTATGTCGTCGTCGAGCCCGACGGCAAGGCGGCCGCCCTGGTCGACCCGGTGCTGGACTTCGACCCCAAGGCCGGCCGCACCTCGACTACGTCGGCCGAGCAGGTGCTGGGGTTCGTCAACGAGCACGCACTGGACGTCCAATGGATCCTGGAAACCCACGCCCACGCCGACCACCTCAGCGCCGGGCACTGGCTGAAGGAGCGGCTGCCGCACGCGAAGCTGGCGATCGGCGAAGGCATCCGCACCGTGCAGAAGACCTTCCGGCCGATCTTCAACCTCGGCGAGCACTTCCCGGTGGACGGCTCGCAGTTCGACCACCTGTTCGCCCCGGACGAGGTGTTCCGCATCGGCGCGCTCGAAGGCCGCGTGATCCCGGTGCCGGGCCACACGAACGACTCCAACGCATTCCTCATCGGTGATGCGCTGTTCACCGGCGACTCGCTGTTCATGCCCGACGGTGGCACGGCCCGCTGCGACTTCCCGGGCGGTGACGCCGCCACGCTGTACCGCTCCATCCACAAGCTGTTCGAGCTGCCCGACGACACGCGCGTGTTCGTCTGCCACGACTACGGCCCGGGCGGGCGCGAGTTCGCGTGCGAGACCACCATCGGCGAGCAGAAGCGCAGCAACATCCACGTACACGACGGCACCACGCTGGAGCAGTTCGTGGAGATGCGCGAGACGCGCGATGCCTCGCTCGCCATGCCGACGCTGATCCTCCCCGCGGTGCAGACCAACATCCGCGCCGGCGAGTTGCCGGAACCGGAAAGCAACGGCGTGCGTTACCTCAAGCTCCCCCTCAACCAGCTCTGACGCTGCACGGACACACACATGCCCACCGAATTCACTCCCTGGACCGCGCTGGCCGGCGGCGCACTGATCGGCCTGGCGGCCACGGTGCTGCTGGCGTCGCTCGGTCGTATCGCCGGCATCAGCGGCCTGTTCAACGGCGCGCTTGAACAGCGCGGCGACCGCGCCTGGCGCATCGCCTTCCTTGTCGGACTGGTCGCCGCTGCAGGCGTCTGGTTCGCCGTGGCCGGCGTGGCGCCGCGCACCGGGTTTCCCCTTCCGTGGCTGCTGGTCGGTGGCCTGCTGGTCGGCTTCGGCACGCGCCTGGGCAGCGGCTGCACCAGCGGCCATGGCATCTGCGGCCTGGCGCGGCTGTCGCCGCGCTCGATGGTGGCCGTTGCGCTGTTCATGGCCGCCGGCTTCGCCACCGTGTACGTGCTGCGGCACGCGCTGGGGGTGATGGCATGAGCGCGCATCGCGTGGCGTGGGCGCTGCTCGCAGGCGCCCTGTTCGGCCTCGGCCTGGCGGTGTCGGGCATGACCGACCCCGACAAGGTTCTGAACTTCCTGGACATCGCCGGACGATGGGACCCGTCGCTCGCACTGGTGATGGGCGGCGCGCTGGCGGTGGCCGTGCCCGGCTTTGCGTGGGTGCGGCGACGCGGGGTTGCGTTCACCGGCGGCGCCATTCCGCCGAAGCCCGCACCCGAGTTCGACAAGCGGCTGCTCGTCGGCAGCGTGTTGTTCGGCATGGGCTGGGGCATCGCCGGGTATTGCCCGGGCCCGGCGCTGGCCAACCTCGCCCACGGCACGCTCGAGCCGGTGCTGTTCGTGCTGGCGCTGCTGGCGGGTTCGCAGGTCGCACGGCTGTTCGACGCGCGCTGATCACGCTACTGGCTCGCGCGGCGGCGGACGCGTCCGTACCATCGCGCGATGATCGATTCGGCCTGGTGGCTCGCGCTGCTGCTGTTGCTGGTGGCAGCGCTCTACTCGTCAGTGGGCCATGCCGGCGCCAGTGGCTACATCGCGGCCATGGCCCTGGTGGGCCTGGCACCGGAACAGATGCGCCCCACGGCGCTGGCGTTGAACCTGCTGGTGGGCGGCATCGGGCTGCTGCGCTTCTGGCGGGGTGGACACGTGCGCTGGCGCAACGTCCTGCCGTTCGTGCTGGCCTCGGCGCCCGCCGCGTACCTCGCCGCACGGGTGCAGTTGCCCGGCGAGAGCTATTCGATCCTGCTCGGCCTGATCCTGCTGGTGGCGGCGGCGGGCGTGTTCCGCAGCGCCGGCCATGCCCTCGACGATGACAGCCGCTCAGTGGGGCGCCGGGTGCCGTGGGCGGGCGGGCTGTTGGCCGGCGCCGTCATCGGCGTCCTGTCGGGGCTGACCGGCACCGGCGGCGCCATATTCCTGACCCCGCTGCTGCTTTTCATGCACTGGATGCCGACGCGGGAGGCCAGCGGCACGTCGGTCGCGTTCGTCTGGATCAACTCGCTCACCGCGCTGGCCGGCCTGGTACAGGTGACCGGGCCGCTGCCCGGGACTCTGCCGCTATGGCTGGGCGCCGTGGCGATCGGCGCGCTGCTGGGCACGCAGATGGGGCTGCGATGGTTGCCGGTGACCGCGCTCCGGCGCGCGCTAGGAGTGGTGTTGGTGATCGCCGCGACCAAGCTGCTACTGGCCTGAGCCGGACACCCGTCACGGTTTGCAGAAACAGTCGACTGTTCAGCAAGCTGTCCCGCACATGCCTTCCGGCACTCAAGGCGCTCCGCCATTCGCCGATACCGTCCGTATGGCGCGGCGCTCCACGTTCAGAGCGGACGTGGTGCCGGTTTCGGCTGACGGTGGTTGAGCGCCGCTGGGGGGCGAGGTCCACGTTGCACACGATTTCGCAAGGCATGCACAGCACGGCTGCCCGAATGGGCGCTCGCCAAGTATGCCACGCTCGCCCGGTCTCCGGGCCACAGGGAACACGGCATGGGACTTGAGGAACGCGAAATCGGGATCGACCAGGTGGCGGCCGGCATGTACGTGTGCCGGCTGGACCGCCCGTGGACCGAGACGCCGTTCCTGATGCAGGGCTTCCTGGTGGAGTCCGATCACGATGTGGCGCTGCTGCGCCAGTACTGCCGGTCGGTGTGGATCGACGTCGAGCGCGGACTGGAGCCACGCGACGCCCCGCTCAGGACGCTCGAGCGCCGTGCCGCCGCGCCGCGCGTGGACGACGACCAGTTGGGGCGGACGCAGTACACCGATTCGCGGGACTTCGACGAGGAGCTGCCGGATGCGCGCAAAGCGCATCGTGACAGCAGTCTCCTGGCACAGCGGATCATCGACGACGTGCGCGCCGGCCGTAAGCTGACAGGCAAGCTGGTCGAGGATGCGGTATCGCCGGTCGTGCTGAGTGTCCTGCGCAATGCCGACACGCTGTTCTGGGTCAACGCCCTGCAGAAGCACGACGGGTACGCGTACAGCCACGCGATCAACTGCAGTGCGCTGGCGGCCGCATTCGGTCGCCACCTCGGCCTGCCGCAGGAACTGCTGATGGACGTCGCCGCCGGCGGCCTGCTGCTGGATATCGGCATCACCCGGCTGCAACCGGGCCTGTTGGCCACGCCAGGGCCCCTGGATGCGGCGTCAACCACGGCGATGCAACGGCACGTCGCGTTGGGCATGGAGGCCATGGGCGAGGGGACGGGCATTACCGCGGACGTTCGTGAAATGGTGCGCTGCCACCACGAACGCCACGACGGCTCGGGGTATCCCGACCGGCTTCGCGGCGCTTCGATCCCCCTGCTGGGTCGTATTGGCGGCATCGTCGACACGTTCGACGCACTCACCAGCGACCGCCCCCACGCACGCGCCATCGCACGCCACGAGGCGCTGCAGGTGATCTACCGCGAGCGTGACCGCCTGTTCCAGCGGGAACTGGTCGAACAGTTCATCGGCTGCCTCGGCGTGTATCCCACCGGATCGCTGGTCGAGCTGAGCACCGGCGAGATCGGCGTGGTGATGACCCAGAACCCAATGCGGCGCCTGTTGCCCCGGGTGATGCTGCTGACGGATGCCGACAAGAACCTGCGCGACACTTTCGAGCCT
>Ga0208375_1003425_pt1 | contig 13560 bp, 15 predicted proteins | sample RifOxyD1_FD_184038 | JGI IMG/M metagenome (GOLD analysis project Ga0208375, IMG submission 184038) | Soil microbial communities from Rifle, Colorado - Rifle Oxygen_injection D1 (SPAdes) | ecosystem: Environmental > Terrestrial > Deep subsurface > Rock core/Sediment | place: Rifle, Colorado... | reverse complement strand
AATAAAAGAAATTTGTCTTATGTTTTTTGTAGGGATAATTTTAAGTCTTTCTTTAGCCCTTGCCTTGGAAGAAGTCGCGCAATATGAGGGGAGCTTGAATGTCGGGGAACAAGGAGGAGTTGTATATATTGGGCCTGGCGCAGGACCTTCGGCTTTTTGCGGGAATAATTTTATTGACAGCGGAGAGCAATGCGATGGAGTTAATCTGAACATGCAAAGCTGCGCTTCTTTATTAGGGGCTAATTATACTGGGACATTAAGCTGCAAAGTTGGGTGTACTTTTGATACAACCCAATGCAATTTAATAACAAATAATGGGGGCAATAATGGAGGAAATAATAATCAAGGCGGGGGAGGTGGAGGGGGCTCTTTTATTATTCTTGAGAACAAAAGTAAATCCAATAATGCTGTTGGATGCATAGAAGACTGGGAGTGTTCGGATTGGAGCGAGTGTGTTGCTGGGGGGCAGACAAGAACCTGCACTGACAAGAATAATTGCGGAACTAATTTCTTGAAACCAGCACAGGAAAGGCTATGCGAGGAAAAAGGAATTTTTACTGATAATGGGAATTCTATTGGGGCTTTGCTTGGAGCAGTTATCGGGACCGGGAAAAATGCAATTATTAATATGGGGCTGATAATCTTCTTTTTCATAGCAGTTATTGCAATCATAATAATTTTGAGCGCGACGAGAAAAAGAGATATGCCTGTTGAAAAAGTGAGCGAGGTTATAAGTGCCGGAAATAACAACAGGGTTCTGAACTCTGAAAAAGGAAAGAAATAATAAGTAAACTAATTATTGAAGAAATAATTATAGTGATAGAAATTAATTTTCATATTTTTTAATTTCTATCACTATCTATGAAAGGAAAGAATCTTTCCGATTATTAATTTCCTTTCATATCAAAAAGTCCTTTGCGTTTTACCACACCTTAAAACCTCAAGATTTTTCAAATCTTGATGGCCGTCAAGAATCTGGAATTATGAAGATTCTTGAGGGGCGTGGTTTGTTTTAGGTTTTTGGACCCTAAAGTTTTTTTACAATAAAAACTTTAGAGGCGCTCAAGAATCTGAACTTGTGAGGATTCTTGACGTGCTCAAGATGCTAACTCCACACTAAAGTGTGGAGTTTTCGCAACGCATCTTGACATAATAACCAAATTACAAAAGAAGATAACTCCGCAAGATCGCATTATAGATAATTATCTTGATTTGTTTATTGTTTCGGTAGTTGTTTGCAATTACATATTTCATAATTGGCTTAACTAAAATCGCTACTGGAGAAATATCTATTAGAGTTTATCTGCTTTTCTTGACAGGATGTTTTATAATCACTATTTAAGAGTAACAAATAGAAAGGTTTAAATAGGATATTTTTCTCTTAAAACTATGACAAAATATAAAAGAAACATAGTGAAAGGGGCGATAGTATCTTTAGCTATGCTTAGTGGATGCGATGATGGGGTTAATAGAGATTATACTGAGCAAGCTGCTGAAGAAAGAGATGAAACTTCTGAACAGAATAGGGGTCATGTACAAAGGAATCTTTATCCTAATTTTAGATTTCAAAATGAATTAAACACTATTAGGGCTCATGCGCAAAGAGTAGGTGTTGATGAACGCCTAATGCTTGCAATCAGAGAAGCTGAGAACGGCAGGGCTGGGAGGCAGTTTGGGATTATGCCTAATGGAAGATATAGGGCAGATAATGGATATACAGAGAACGGGCAGATAATGGATATACAGAGAACGGGCAGTTTAATCAGTATCCTAATGATGAAGATTTATCAAGGCAAGCTGCCTGGGCTGCATGGACAATACGAAGAAACAGGGAAAGATTTGAAAGAAACAATGAAGGGTATGAAGACTTTATAGGCTATCTTTCTGAAAGATACGCACCAAGAGGGGCTGGTAATGACCCTACTGATTTGAATCAAAATTGGGCAGGAAATGTAAGAGAGAGATATAACCTGCATTCAAGATAGATTAATACGCAAGGACTTTTTTGTTTTATCTTGATTCTCTTAAAATATGCGCTAGCCGCGTTTACAGCCATATTAACATCATGCAGAGAGGTTTTTGAAAATTAATTAATTAATCTTCATTCTTTTAAATATGATGCTGTTGCGCAGAAGTTAATCTTTAATCAAGCGATAAACTAATTTTTAAAGATTTATCAACTTGATTCATAATAAAATTATCCAAGGAACTAATTGGTACGATAGGGCTTATTTACCCAGATCAAGTATCATTTTCTTATTTCTTTCAAATACCTTCTCGTCTATAAAACCAAAAACTCCTTGAAGCCCATCTTTAAACTGCTTTGAAGTTATTTCGGCAACAAGTTTTGTGAGTCTATCATCAAAATCGGTCCTTTGAGAAATTTCCTGTTTAATCCATTCTTTGTCTTTAACCGAAGTTATTAAAAGAAAAATATCCCTAATATCTGTTTGCCTGCAACTGATAAATTTCATTACAAATAATGCTTCTAATTTTATTATTCTTAACTTCAACTCCTCTGAAAAAGTCTTGCCTCTTAAAGTCTTTATCTTGGAATTATTAAAAATCCAATCAAAAGAGAATTTAGCATTTGTTTGTCGGTCTGTAACTTCTCCTATTAATATGTCGAAGCTTACTTTAAAATGAGAAGATATTTCTTTCTCATATCTTTCAAATTTCCCATCATAAGGCGTTTCCGATATATCATTCACTTTTTGATATCCTTCTGAAAGAAGTATTCTCTCTAGTTCTGTTAATTCATCTCGATCTTTTATTACAATATCGCAATCAACAGAAAATCTAGGCAAAGTATAAGCATTGACAGCATATCCTCCAATAACAATAAACTTAAGATTCCTTATCTTTTTCAAAGTTTTAAATATCTCTTTTTCTCTAAGCTGTAATGGTTCCATATTTTTCCTTTATGTATTTGTAAGGATATGCATAAAAACTATTCGCTTTTGCGATTTTTTCTGTTTCCTTTAAAGAATCTACAAATATCTCGTCTTTTTCTGAAGGTATTAATTTTTCAACAGGGATTAAAATAATAAACTCCCCTATAGTAGAACCTGAATTAACATAATTAGGTATTCTATAAATATTGAAGAATTTTTTCCAGTATTTTATGTCCTTTTTCAAAACTTTGATATAATAGGGAGACCTTTCTATTCCTCTTTGGACATAAGAATAATCAGACCAAACTTCTACTGCAGATAATCCTGTAAATGCATAAGGTTTTCTTGCTTCCTTTATTATCTGAGGAACCTTAAATTCCAATAATCCTCTCAATATTTGGGCGGGATTTACGCATTTGTAGCCATTCTTAGAGGCTTTCTTTATCCAACCCGTGTTTAATAATAAGGCAAATATCTTCTTTTTCATGCTTTGTCCGACTATCCAGTCTAAGTCTGACTGGGTAAACTCTTCATTCAAGCCGTGCCTCAAAAAGAATAAGGCATAAGCTCTCAAACCATAATTGGGTATTTCGTTATACATAGTTACCTTATAGGTAACTCTATATTTAAATGTTGTGGTTGTTGAGTTAGTTCCACAGCAGGGATAATTCCAGAAGGAGGCTAGAATTTAATCAAGAATTTATTGAGCTCTTTTCTTGCTGCTTCGCGCTTCTTTTGGTGCTCTGCTAAAAAAGCATTAATTTTGTCTATGGTAATATTTTTTAATTCTGAAGTAAGCATTTTTCCTGATTTGTAATCATTGTAAATTTTTTCAAGCTTTTTGTCGTCTGGCTCAAAGAACATTCTTAAATATTGAAAACTGACATCAATGTCCGGATCTCCGCCTTTCTTGCGATGTTCTTCTATTGTATCCTTGCCGCCTGAAAAGGCGTATTTCTTTATTTTGTGCTCTACTTCTTTCGGAGAATCTGTTGTATAAACGGCTGTTTCTCCTGCGGATGCGGACATCTTGCCTCCAATTCCCTGCAATGGAGGAAGCATCATATTGTGCAAAAGAGAGGGCTTATATTTTTTTAACTTGGGAGCTATATCTCTTGTAATTCTAAAATGAGGATCCTGGTCTATGCCTAACGGGATTAAACAGGGCTTATCTTCTAAAAAGCAAGGGGCTGATTGCAGGCTTGTATAAAAAATCAGGCCTACATTCGTTTCATTGGTAAATCCAAAAACTGCTTTTGCCGTCGAAAAAGTCAGCTTTTTCGCGACTTCTGCAGCTAATGGGTAAAGAAGAGCAATATCCTTTGTGTCAATTATTATTTTTGTTTTTTCAGGAGAGAAGCCAAGGGCAATAAAATCAAGGGCATTTTCATAGGCTAATTTCTTTGTGTCCTCTAAAGATAAATTTTTCTTTGTATAAAACTTTTCATCATCTGTAAGCTGAAAATACATGTTTACATTGAATTTATCCTGAAACCATTTGCATAAAATCCAGGGCAATAAATGACCTATATGGACTTTTCCGCTTGGTCCTCTTCCAGTGTATAAAAAGAATTTTTTGCCTTTTTCATACTCATTTAATATAAAATCAAAATCGCGGTGAGAAAAAAATACCCCTCTTCTAAGCATTAAATGAAGTTCTTTCGCGTGCTTCTCAACTCTTTTTAATAGGGCTGGAGAAATTTCTTGCGTCCCGAATTCTTTTATTAATTTATTGTAATCAATCTTTCCCTCTACTTCCCAGGGCGTTACCTTAAAGCTCTTTTTTTCCATGCATTTAGATGTTGAAAGAGATTTATAAATGTTCATAAAATAAGCCCATAATTTACCAAACTTCTATTTTAATATCTATATTTTCAAAATGTTTTTTATTCCTAGTAACTAGAACAAGCCCATTTGCTTTTGCAATGCTTGCAATCATTAAATCTGATTCTTCAGTCATTTTTCCAATTTTTTTCAGTTTATCATATTGCTTTCCAAATTCTTTGCATGCCTCTTTTTCAAAATTTAATAATTCAAAATTATCTGTAAATTCTTCCAGATCTTTTATTTCTTTTTCAGAATTATAAAATGAATAAGCTCCCTTGTATAATTCACATAATGTTATGGGTGTAATGAAAATATCCTCCATTGATTCAATTATCTTACTGAGTTTTGATATTAAATCTTTATCTCCATGAAAAATATCTACGATTATGCTTGTATCAAAACAATACATTATAATTTTACCTCCCTCAACTTAAACTTTCTCCTATCGGATTCTATCATTTTCTTCATCTCTTTAATTTCTTCTTTACGATTTGCCCAAATTCCAAAGAAATCCATTATATTTTTCTTCTTCTTTTTCTCTATGAGCTCTACGACTATCTCTGAAAAAGACCTGTCTCTCTTTATAGATTTTAATTTTTCATATGCTTCATTTGACAAAGATATTACTTTAACCATGCATATGTATGCGCATACGCATATATAAATATTTCTATAATTGATTACGTCTTTTGAATTTCTACATGGAGCATTGTCCGGAGTTCAAAAAATTTATGTGTAAAATTCAAAATTAGTTAAAAATTTTGTGTGTAAAAAATCATACTCCGGACAGAGCAGAAGAATATTCTTTTTAAATAAAATCACTAATTTTATGCTTCCATTCAAGATATACAAGCCATATGACAAGCAATACCGCATCTAAAGAGGGCATGGCTAATCCTTGCAATGGATAGGGGAGATAGCTAATTAAGTTTATACTGACTTTAATACTTGAGAAGGGAAACAATATAAGATAGGGTTCGCCAAAAAGAAGGTCTAAGATTAAATGAATAATAATTCCAACCGCAAGCATAAGGAAAATAATGCTTAATTTTAGCTTTTTATTTCCAAAATTTATTTTGGTCTTTCTAAATAGAATAAACAATAAAAAGAATGCTGCTGGAATTAAAATTGAATGGAGAATTGTTTTATGAACTTGTTCAAAAGTGAAGTTGAAAAAGTAAAGAAGCCAAAATAGAGCTACGTCCATATCTGGCAGAATCCCGCCTAGACCCGCTATTAAAACATAATGGAGTGGGAAATTTTTGTTCTTTCTTTTTTTTAAATAAATATCTCTGATAATTGCTGCTAACAATAAAGGCACTAAAATATGAGTTGCTGCAAGGGGCATTTTTCACCTCTTTGACATAAAAAGGAGAGAGTATATAAATTATTCTCTTTTTAAATGGAGCCTGCTGAAATTTTATCTGTTGTTATGGTTATCAGCAATCTTTAAATATAAATAGAATTTAATAGATACATGAAAAGAGGACACATTTTCCTAGTAATTGGCTTTTTCTTGGCTGTTGTGGTATTTCCAATCGCATCCGCTGGATTCTATATTGACCAGCTGCATTCATTATATAATGTAGGAGACATAATCAATGCGAATGTCAGTATAGGCGCCAATGTAGACACAGTGGGTTTCTTGAGCGCTTATTTGGTCTGCGGGGTTAATGAAGTTGAGACATACAAAAGCATGGAGATTGTTCCTGCTGGAGAAGAAAGAAAAGTAAATATCAGGGCTATTGTTGATAATAATATCTTAGGAATATTGGATAAAGAATGCTTTATAAGGACACTTTACGGGAGCGGAGAGGCGCGCAGCCAAACATTTGAAATCAGCAGGAACATTAATGTTGATGTAAGAGCGGATAATGCCCTATTAATGCCCGGGGAAAGCATAAATATTTCTGGAACAATTATTAAAGAGAATAGACTGCCATTGAATGGATTTGTGAAAGTATTTATTCAGGGAATCTATGTGAAGATACCTGGCAATGCTCCAATTGCTTCTACTCAGTCAATAGTAGTGGGGAAATCTTTTTCATCTGATGCTGAAACAAATACTACTGAAAACAACGAGACGACAGATAACCCGACAGAAGAAGTAATAGAGCCCAGCGAGACAGAAACCCCTATAATTGAAGGAAGAAGCGAGATTAGTGAAGAAGGATTTGTCATAGGAACATTTTCAGGAGAAGTTACAAACGGAAATTTCTCTGTAAGCTTCTTAATTCCAGAGGATGCTCCTCCTGGAACTTACAGAATTAATGCAAGTGCTTTTGATTTGGACAGACAGGGAGTTATCCAGAATTTCGGGGAATCTTATACTGAAATAAAAGTAAAACAGGTATTAACTGATGTTGATTTGGAATTTAGTGCTGCATCTATAAAACCAGGAAATGAATTTAGTTATAAAGCAATAATATATGACCAGGCGAAAAACGAGGGCGAGGGAGATGTGGGGATAGAGATTCATGAGCCTAATGAAGGCCTGTTCTTTGGGAAAGTAGTTAAGGCAGGGGGGCCGCAGAACTTATTTATAGACTCTAATTTTGCGCCAGGCTTTTGGAAAGTCAAGGTATCTATGGATGGCTTGGAGAAAACAAAAGTGTTTATTGTGGAAGAATTAGCTAAGGTTTCTACTAATATCTCGAATGGAATTCTAACTCTTACAAATGTCGGGAATGTGGCTTATAAAAAACAGGTTGAAATCAGCATAGGAAACAGGTCTGAGATAAGAGACATTAATTTAGGCATTGGGGAGAGCAAGATGCTTAAATTGGATGCTCCTGACGGAGAATATGCTATCGTTATTAATGACGGAGAAGCAAAGTATGATTTGGGAAGAACATTCTTAACCGGGAGAGCGATTGGAATTGGCAATGTTGGGGGCGTTCTCTTTGGCAGCAGCGGTGTTTGGATTTGGGCTTTAATTATTGCTATTTTATTAGTGGTTGTTTTAATATTGATAAGGAAAATTATTAAGAAAAAATTTGTCGGAAAGATTCCAAAGAATGTTATTCCTTTTGCGCCAGCCGGTAAAGCATTTGCCAGGCCAATGTATAGAAAGGAAACTGCCGGGCCAGCAACAATGGGAAGTTTGATTGACAAGGGAACAAGGCAAAATGCGTCTATTGTTGCATTAAAAATAAAAAATCTGGCACTGCTTCAAAGCCGTGGTGAGAATTCACTGGAAGCTATTGATAAAGCATTATTACAGGCGAAGGCGGCCAAGTCAAAGATTTATGTAGATAATGATTATAGGATAATTGTATTTGCGCCGTCGATTACAAAAGAGAAAGATAATGACCTGCTTGCAATCAGCGTGGCCAGGGAGATTTGGGAAATTCTTGAGAATCATAACAAAATTTCGGCAAATAAGATAGAATTTGGCATCGGAGTGCATTCTGGAGAGATTGCTGTTGAATTAAGAGAGGGCAAGATAAGATTTGTTTCATTGGAGAATACAATTCCTGTTGCAAAGCGCATTGCAGAGAGCTCTGCTGGCGCGGTCTTGCTGTCTGAACATTTGCATAAAAAAACATTAGGAAAAATGAAAGTTGATAAGGTAGAGGGAACAAACTATTGGGAGCTAAAGAGACTAATGGACAAGGCGCATTATGAAGAGTTTATTGATAAATTCATGAACAGGCAGAAGAATAGTTAATTGCCATGAAAGAATCCTAATAATGAAAGTTAGCAAAATTATATCGGAGATAACTATCTTGATTTGTATTTGATTAGGTAATAATATACTTGCTGCAATGTTTGATAATTGACTTAACAAAAGAAAGAAAAGTAAAGATTTAACAATTATCCTTTCTTATATAAAACATGATAAAATTAATTGTGCTTGATTTTGATGGGACAATTGCTGATACCAGGAAAGTTGTTGAAAAGTCTATAAAATCCAGCCTGGAGAAATGGGGATTTAAAGTCAATGAGAAATTCTTGAAGGCGCTTGGAAATGCCCCCCTTAAGCAAATATTGCCTCTTGTAATTGATAGGACGATGATGCGGAAATTTCTTGATGAGAAAATACATTTGATTGCGAAGGATTTTATGGAAGGGGAGAGCAAGTATGCAGGGGGTATAAAATTAGCTGCACATTTAAAACTGCTTGAGGGAATGAAAGAGAGAAAAGTAATAATGTCTAATAATGTTTCTTCTTTTATAGAGGAAGTTCTTAGCAATTTCAAGATAAAATTTTTTGACGGAATCTATGGGGCTGATAAATGGAAAAATAAGATTGATGCTTTTAAGAGCATTATGCGCCGATATAATGTGAAATCCAATGAGATAGTTTATATTGGAGACAGGCCTGTTGATGTCAAGGTCGCACGGGAAGTTGGGTGTGTTTCTGTTGCTATTTCCAGCAAAATTTCGTGGAGTTCGAGAAAGGATTTATTGGATGCTGGGCCGGATTATTTGATATCTGACTTGAAGGATTTGAAGAAAATTATTGGGAAGATTAATCAGAAGAAATAAAACGAGAGAATAAAGTATTTAAATAAGGATAATTTAAGTTTAGCATGAAAAAAGAAACTATTAAATCTCCGAAAGATTATTTATTGGTTGGCAGGATTTTTTTCTTTAGTGTTTTCCTTGTAGTTTTAATAAGCTGGGTTTATCTTGCATTTTTTTCTACAGATATATCATTTAGCCCGCCAACAGAAGGCATGGGGCCTGAAAGTGCCCTTGGACTTCTAAATGGGATGGGGCAGCAGGGAATAGACTGGTATTGCGAAAAAGCAGCTTCATTCAAAGATTCACAAGGAAATACCTATGGGCCTATAGAATTAGAAGAGCTTAAGAAAATCCTTGGAAATGAGGATTATCTGAAAGAGAGTGTTTGCTGAGGAAAGATTAAAAGCTGTGCTTCTTGACATTATAATGAATAAAACACTGGCTTTTGCAAAAAATAATGCAATTGCGACTGTAGCAATGGTTGCGGCAGGGGCAGGAGTTTCTGAAATAACAAACTATTTCACTGAAAACCCTGAAGCTATAAGCATATTTTCAACTGCAGCCCAATTTGTGACAGGGGGGCCTATTCTTTTATATTTGCATTGGAAAACTAACAAAGAGATTTATACTAAGAAGAAAGAGTTTTTTTTGGATTATTTTAAATATTCTGCTGCTTCTTTAGCTGCTGGCGCAATATATTTTTCAGGAAGGCCCTTTTTACAGGAGTATTTCTTAGGAAAAGAGATAAATGCTGCAAACTCTTCTGTCATGGCAGATTTTTGTGCTTTGACTGGATATGCAATACTGCAGATTCCTATTGCAAAATTAACAGGCATGATAAAAAATGAAAGAAAAAAAACAAAGAATCTTGAAGATATAGTGAAAAACATAAAATAATTGAACAAAATAGTATGTTTTTCCCTTGATAGTCAAGACATAAATGCTCAATTTAATATGTCCTTGACTATATATTGGAAAAAGCGGGGCTTTCTAACCGAAGTTCTAAAGCCCCTATCAACCGAAGTTGACTAATCTATAGAGAGCTTTGTTTTATTTAAATATGGCTTACTACTTTTTAGATATGAAATAATTTACACTAATTCGATATATGAGATTATTATTATAGAATGCTAAAAATTACTAATAGAGAAACAAATATCTTGGTTAAAACTTGGCTACAGCACCTATAAGATTCTAAACTCCTCATGATAAATTAATATTTATCTTGAGATAAAACTTAGCTTTATAAATCCCTTTGGAGATTTATAATTATGACGAAGAAAATAATTTACCTTGATAATGCTGCAACAATACGAACAGATGAGAAAGTTGTGCGAGAAATGGAGAAGTTTTATTTGAAAGAATATGGCAATCCTTCATCTGCGCATTTGCTTGGGGAAAGAGCTGCCTTGGCTATGAATAAGGCTAGAGGAAAGATTGCCAGAGAAATTGGGGCAAAGGCTTGGGAAATTGTTTTTACTTCTGGGACAACAGAGAGCAACAACATGGTTTTTTTTGGATTAGCGAGAGGAGAATTAGGAAGAAAAAGAAAAAAGATTATTATTAGTGCGATTGAGCATTCTTCTATTATAGAGATTTGCTCTGTCTTGAAAAAAGAAGGATTTGAGATTTGCGAGATTGGGGTTGATGGAAAAGGCATTCTAGATATTAATAAGTTAGAGAAAGAGATTGATGCAGGAGTGCTGCTAGTTTCAATTATGCAGGTGAATAATGAGATGGGTGTTATTCAAGATATAGGAAAAATCGGGGAAATTTGCAGGCAGAGAGGGGTTTTATTCCATAGCGATTGCGCGCAGAGTCTTGGAAAATTGAAAATTAATGCGAAAGAAATGAGAATTGATTTACTAAGCGCAGGAGCCCATAAAATTGGCGGACCAAAGGGAATTGGGCTTCTTTATATTCGCGAAGGGATTGAGCTTAAACCTCTTATTTATGGCGGTGGGCAAGAAAGAGGACTGCGCGGAGGAACAGAAAATGTTCCTGGAATTGCAGGATTTGCTGCTGCGATTGAGTTAAGCAAGAAAGCGGACAAGGAAAAGATTGAAAAAATGAGGAATTATTTTATTGCTGGCCTGGAGAGAACTGGAGGTAAAATTAATGGCGGCAGGGAAAAAAGAATTTATGATAATGTTAATGTCTCTTTTCCTGGAATTGACGGAGAAAACCTGGTTTTGTTTTTATCAGGGAAAGGAATTATGTGCTTAACAGGGAGCGCTTGCGAGAGCAAGAAGAAAAAAGAAAGCAAAGTGCTAAAAGCGCTGGGCTTGAGCGAGAGAGAAATTCTTGGAAGCTTAAGATTTGGCTTGAGCGGGGAGACAAAGAAAGAAGATATTGATTTTACTCTCAAGGAAATAAAGTGCTTTTTAGATATGGTAAAAAATATAAAATAACCTATTAATCCTTACATATTTTATAGAGCACAGTTCTAAAACGAGAGAATAGCAGGAATGGCATTAAAGATAATTATAGTGAAAGACATAAGTCTTTCCTTTGATGTCAAGATTTTTCAAATCTTGAGCACGTCAAGAATCTTCACAAGTTCAGATTCTTGAGCGCCTCTAAAGTTTCTATTGCAAGGAAACTTTAGGGTCCAAAAGTCCTGTACAGAAACGCGAAGGACTTTTTGATAGTCAACGACAAAGAGAGGAATAATTAATGTCCTTGACTATATCTTGATTCGCATTTAGCTATATAAGTGCATATTCACTTGTAATGTTCGGTTTGATAATTGACTTAATAAAATATAGATTGAATATAACTCCTGACCTGCTCGCCTTAACAGGCAGAAGATTTAAAAAAGGGCAATTCTAAATTTATACAGGATAAAGCAAAATGAGAAAAACATTAAGAAAAGCGAGAAGAAAAAGGATATTGGGAGTATTTATAAAAGGGAAAGGAATGGGCACAAAGAGAAAATCTTGGGGAAAGAAAACAGATAGAGAAAAAGTTTAAATAGGGGCTATTCATTTATCCAATATAAAAATACCGTGAAACAAATATTAAAAATAGGATTGACGGGTTTCTTTGTTTTAAGCCTACTAGTTTTATTCATAATTGGCTCTTATGCAAAATCGGATAATGAAGGAGCAAGAACAGGGACCACATTGGCTGATGATGATGAGAATGATGGCGATGATGATGGGGTAAGAGCAGTATCTAATTCTAATGCTAGAAAAGAAGAAATGACTGAAAAGATTAAGGAATTTAAAGATAAAATTAAAGATAATAAAGGCATGTTTGAATTTGAAGGAAAGAGCATTAAAATTAGAGAAATGAACGAGGAGAAAAAAGAAATTGTTGCTGGAAAAATAAATGCTAAGACAGGATTGAATTTAACAGCTGAAGATATTGGGAACGGGACAGCAGGGCAGATTTTAAGGGCTTATTTATCAAACGGGAGATATGCTATTATCAAGATTATGCCTGACAGGGCTACTGTGAAAGCAGTGGAAAGACTGAATGCAAAATGCCTTGAAAGAAACTGTACTGTTGAATTGAAAGAATTTAAAATAGGAAATAGAACAATTGCAGGATATGAAGTTGAAACTGAAAAAGATTCCAGGTTATTCCTTATATTTAATAAGAAGATTAAAGTGAGAGCTGTTGTTGATGCTGAAACAGGAGAAATTATTTTAATCAAGAAACCGTGGTGGGCTTTCTTAGTTAAAGAGAAAGATGAAAAGGAAAATGAAATTGATGAGGAATTAGGGATTAAAAATGAAAGTGAGGGTGGAAATGAAACTGGAGAGGTTTTATTGTGCCATATTCCTCCTGGCAACCCTAAGGCAGCACATAGAATCTTAGTTGGCAGGTCTGCTGTTTCGGCGCATTTGGCGCATGGAGATTATTATGGCGAATGTACTGGCACAAATATTGGGAATGAAAGTACTGGAAATTTAAGCGAGTAATATTATTCAACTGCTTCTAAATTCTCTTCATCCATAGGAACAAAAGCAATGGTGTTGCCTTTTTCATCCAGAATCCGAACATGATATTGCCCATTTGGAAGAAGGATATTTATCTCGCCGAGCATGCCTTTTTTTATCTGTGGAGGGTTATCAGAGTCCACTTCTTCGCCGTATTCTATGTATTCGAGATTGGGAGAAACAAGAAGAATTACTTTTTGATGCCTTTTGAATTTTGTATTCATGGATATTCATATTAACAATTGTATTTAAAATTATTTAAGGTGATTAGTGCAATTCCGCACTAAACTGCCCCCCTTACAATACATATATCCATTAACAGATTATAAACATTTATGTTTCTATGATTGAATCTGAATTCCATTTCTTTTATGTATAACGGATAGTTTGTTTTACTAATTCCATGATACTTATGGAATCGT
>Ga0208375_1003422_pt1 | contig 13567 bp, 16 predicted proteins | sample RifOxyD1_FD_184038 | JGI IMG/M metagenome (GOLD analysis project Ga0208375, IMG submission 184038) | Soil microbial communities from Rifle, Colorado - Rifle Oxygen_injection D1 (SPAdes) | ecosystem: Environmental > Terrestrial > Deep subsurface > Rock core/Sediment | place: Rifle, Colorado... | reverse complement strand
AACGACTGTGTCGCCGATGCGTATATCTTTTTCTGTAATAAAATCTTCGTTGTGTAATGTCGCGCGGGCGACCGTAGTACCAGCAACAGCCACGCTACGCAGATGCGCGACAGGCGTAAGCTTCCCGGTACGACCCACCTGGAGCGTAATATCTTCAATAACCGTTTGCACCTGTTCTGGCGGGAATTTATACGCGACTCCGAAACGCGGCGCTTTCCCCGTATAGCCCAGAATTTTCTGCTGCTCGGGCGACTCTACCTTTAGCACAATACCGTCGAGCTGGTAGTCCAGCTTATCGCGCGCACTTCCTTTCCATTTACGCCAATACGCAAACACCTCTTCAAGCGTCTCCGCATGCCGGTGCTCAGAATTTACCGGAAGGCCAAGACTCGCAAGATACTCAATTTCTTCAGTTTGATTCTTTGGGAAAGCTTCAGACGTTTTTGCTACGTCATATACAAACAAACCGAGCGGTCGTGCCGCGGCTATCGCCGGATCGAGCTGGCGAATGGAACCCGCCGCGGCATTGCGAGGATTGGCAAAAAGCGGCTCACCAGCTTTCTTTCGTGATTCGTTTAATTTTTTAAAACCGGAACGCGTAAGATATACCTCCCCTTCAGCGATAAGATCAATGGGACGGGCAAGCGTTTCAGGCACTTCTCGTATGGTCCTGATGTTGTGCGTGACATCTTCACCCATGACCCCATCTCCCCGAGTCGCAGCGGTAGCGAGGATTCCCTTCTCATAGGTGAGAACGATTTTAAGCCCGTCTATCTTCAGCTCAAGATCATACGTTGGTGTCATTCCGCTTAGTTTTCGCACGCGCTCATCAAATGCTCGCACATCGTCTTCGGTAAATGCATCGTTAAACGACCATTGCGGAATGACGTGCTGCACTTTCTTGAGAAACGGCAGCGGGGCTCCGGCGACTATTTGCGTAGGCGAATCCGGGGTTATAAGTTCTGGATAAGTCTCCTCAAGCTCAGCAAGTTCATATTTAAGCGAATCAAGCGCTTCCGCAGATATGGGAGAAGCGTCTTTTTCATGCTGCAATGCGCGATATTTGGTGATCGTTTTACGCAATTGCTCCGCTCGCTCGCGGGCCTCCTTGGGAACGGTCATGCTGTAGAGTATAGGCCGATTTAGCCGAATCGACCACTACATAAAACCGATTTATTGATAGCTGGCATTAAGGCCGCGCACCGTAAAACGAGCGTTTCCGGGATTGTCTACCGTGGCACAAGAGACATTATATCCGCGCGAAAACAGGAAGGTCGTCAGTCCGGAGTTGGCGGCTGGCTTATAAATAGTCACGTCTGCACACAACCTTCCAGAGTCAATAGAAACTCGTTCCGAAAGAACCCACTGATTTGCATTCCAGGAGTCTACATTCACCGAAACAGCGCTTGTTCCGTCGCATGTCAGAACGGGAGTTGGATTTTGCTGCGGTATCTGATGAGCAAACAGGTTCAGCTTTTGATCGGCATACAGCAAACACTCGAGGGCGGAATCGGCAGCATAAAATGCGTTCTGCGACTCTACGGCCGAGGAAGCGAGTATCTGCTGCTTATAGCCGAGCGAGCCGAGCGCGATACCAAACGTAAGCATGACCGACATAAATATGACTGCTATGAACAACGCGAATCCCCGCGAAGTCTCTCGCACTTTTTGCGTGCTGTGTGTATTTTTTATTGCCATGGCATAAGATGGTCGACAACAGTAACCGACTGTGCAAGTCCGTGGAAGTCCCACGATACTCTAGATACCACGCGCACTTCGGTCGGATTTGCCGCAGCAAGCGGCACATTAATTACCTGGAGCGTCCGCGTAAATGGGGTTCGGATATTGCCCCCTACCTGAAGCGTATACACACCATCATTCCTCCGATAGAGTGGTCCGCAATTTGCACCCGCGCACTGCGTGAGAGATGTTCCCATGGCCTGTACAGGATCCAACTTACAAGTCGACACTCTACACTGCGATACTGATGCGTCGCCCGGGCCAGAAAGAAATGTATTCCACGCATCCGTCGACACTGTAGGCCCGCCTGCTTGATATGCACCGAGATACGCATCGTCACGCATCTCCCGCACATATTCAACACCTTCCTGAGCGAGATAGGTAGCAATAAGCTTGTCCTGCGCGGATTGAGCGGCTACGAGAGAACGGCTCGCGGAATACAACGGTCCCGCAATTGAAAACGCAATGATCGTAACCGCGATCAAAGATTCGACAAGAGTAAACCCTGATGTCTTGCGAACCTTGAGCACACGCTCGGTACTGTGCCCGGAATTATGAATCATGCGAGCGATAAGAGTAATCATGTTCATATGCCTATGTCAGATCCGCGCATCGTCGCGCTTGTTTGGACATAAAAATTATCTTGGGTCCGTGCGTCTGATGACACGCGCCCTGCGACGACAATTAGCACATGCGGCTGTCGATAATCTATCGGGGTTTGTTCCGTACCCACAACATAAAAATTGAGTGCGGAAATACCTACCGACGCATCAGTAAGCGGCCTCTCAATGCCACCCTTATTTTCGACTAACACCGAATTCGAAAGCCGATACTCCACAAGAACACCACTCGAATTCCTGAACGAGAAACTATCTCCTGGAACAATTGCACAATCCCCACCAGAACCACAAGCATAGTCAGTACCCGTACGAATATTTCTCGTCATAATCTCAAGCGCAAAAGTAAGATTGTCGATACCGGTTGAAACACCTTGTGATTTCCGAGCAATACTAATCATCATAAGGTATGCGCCTGAGGCTAGGAGCACAACAATTGAAAATATCCCGAGCGCAACCATAAGCTCAACGAGCGTGAATCCGCGTTTAGTGGTCATGGGCATGAAGAAGCATTTGCTGTTATCGCTCCCGACGCTCCAATCAGAATATGCCGCGATCCGCCCTGCGGATGAGCGAGAGAGATACAAGCTTCTGATCCGTTTGAGGTTCCATTTATAATCGGATCAGGATTAGGGCGCGAAAAGACGACATCAAGCGTATCAAGGGTGCAATCCCAAACACCTAGACTAAGCACGCAAAAATCGGCTATATACACGCTATTCCCGATAGTATAGTCCGATACTCTTTCGTTATTTGAATACGCACAATCTCCGCTTACCGCATTTGGAGCGCTCGCTCCTCCAGACGGTAGTCCGTGACAATTTGCAGCGTTCGGGCCGGGAGAAGTGTCAGCAAACAGCACAAAAGATGTTGGGGATGCACTATCTATATGAATGCCATATCCTGCATTCGCTACACCACCTATCACGCGACTACTGATGCCATATGTCTCAGCAGAACGGAAGGCCAGAGCGATGTCATACGCAGTATTTGCAAGGATAAGCGATTTATTGAACGAGCTTTGACCATTCATGGTAACCGCCGTAATAACCATAATGATCGAAGCTACAACTAAAAGCTCAATCAGCGTAAATCCCGGGGATAAGGTTCGCTTCCGGTTTCCGACCACAACAGAAACATGAGCATGTCTCTGTTGTTTCATTTGTCTTAAAGCATAGCCATGGCGAAGATGAAAGGAGTCCATTGCGTAAAGTAGGCGAGGAGAAAGCCGGCGGCCAAATATGGCGCGAACGGGACCTCAACTCCCATTCTAGAACCCTTAGGCCTCCTCGCCAATATGACTATTCCACTTATCGCGCCAATCCAGAACGAAAAGACGAGCCCAGAAAATGCGGCTCCCCCGACGAGCATCGAGAGCCCAAACGCGAACGGAGCATCCGCAAAACCCATGGCTCTGCCTCGAGAGAGGGTGTGGATGAGCGCGAGACTCGCCGCGATTAGTACCGCTACGACGAGGGTACTAATAAAATCCGCTTGAGACTGAGCGACAGCACTCGTCACGACACTCATAGCTACGAACGGATATAGCAGCGATGAGGGTAATATCTGGTGAGAAAGATCATAGAGTACGAGCGCGAGAACCAGAGATATTGAAATGAGCATGAACGGAAGCTCAATACTGAGACCAATTTTGCTGTAAGCGAGAATGAACAGTCCTCCGAGAAGAATTTCCGTCAACGGGGATTGGTACGATATCTTTGCGCCGCAGCAATATGCCTTACCTCTCGACGCAAGATAAGAAATGACTGGTACGAGCATGAGTGATGAAAGAGTCTTGTCACAGACGTCGCAACGTGAACGGCCAGAAAAAATGCTCTGTCCGGTATTGAGTCGCGCGACAACTACTCCAATAAAACTAGCAACGATTGAGCCTAATAAAAATATAGGAATCAATATCGGGAAAAACATGCATGCATCATAACAGAAACCCGCGGAGGACCCGCGGGTTTCTGTTATTCCTTGATTCAGATGAAGATTACTGACTTGTCACGCACGTACACACAGGAGTAGCGAACGTTGTGGAATTCACTCCACAGCGATTGCCAGCCCCGTCAGCACACCAGTATGCCGATGTGGAGGAAGCGACATCTGCTGGTCGTGACACCGCAACGACATATGCAGAGTTCGTAGAGAGACAGACTGCTGCACCGCCGGACGAGTCGGTCACAGCCGCTTCTATCGCTCTCGCGATAGTCGACTCATGGAACACCGTAGCCCCTGCAGTTCCTGGGACCGGACATGCAGCAGCGCCTGTAGGAGTACCATCGTTGAAGATACCGTACGCGTTGTTGTTGTCTGATAGGAAGAGAGCTGCCTGAGTACTAATTGAGCTGAGGTTTGCCTTCACGCCAGCATCATTACCCTTCGATCGGGCGCTATTAAGAGATGCGAGGACGACTGAGGCGAGTACGCCGATGATAGCAATCACGACAAGAAGTTCGATAAGAGTGAACCCCTTCGTTATTTTTTTAATACTCATATTCATGTGTCTAGGATATCTCGATAGAGATTATGGGCACATGTTGCCCGCAGGAGCAGCTGCAGGAACAGCTCCGGCTACCTGCTTCGAAACACCCGTGAAGTCCACACACCAATAAGCCGCCGGAGTTCCTACGAGGTCAGCCGCGATCAGGTATTCGGTTGCATTTGCTACACACCCGAGTGTTCCAGCGCCGTTGGCTGCGTTAGCTGCCTGAATTGCCCGCTTCACAGTAGCATCACCAATTACCGATGTTGCCGCAGCACCTTCGCAAGTAGCAGCAACGTTTGACCATGCAAGAGGAGTAGGAGCGTAGTTGTTGGTGTTGTTGCCGTAGTAAATCTCAGCTTGAGAGAGAATGCCGGCAAGGTTTGACTGAACAGCTGCGTTATTACCTCTTGTACGAGCCGTGTTAAGAGAAGCAAGAACCACTGCCGAGAGCACGCCGATGATAGCAATCACGACGAGAAGTTCGATAAGAGTGAAACCTTTGGAACGATTGTTGTACATAAAATATTATTTGGGCTAATGTCGAAATTGTACGCTGAGAGTGACCAGAACGGAAGCGGGGGTGTGGATAGCGTACGCCTGTCTTCTATGACAGGGCTCTGGAAAGCCTAGATTGCTCCTGCCATATTGTAGATTGGTAGCAATACGGCCGCAAGCAATACGCTGACACCGAGACCGAGTAACACGATCATCGCCGGCTCAATAAGACCCACAAGGGTATCCACGGCATTAGTCACTTCGCGACCATAGAATTTGGCAAGCGTGGTGAGGATTTTCCCAAGCTCGCCAGTCTCCTCGCCCACCCTTGTCATGGCCACCACGATGCCTGGTATCTCCGGATGTTTCCCGAACGAGTCTGAGATAGACAACCCTCCCTTCACGCTCGCGCCAACATCTTTAAGGACAGCTGCATATGCGGCATTCCCCACGACGGAACTGGTGATTTCGATTGCCTCGACAACCGAAACCCCCGAGATGAGCATTGTGGCGAAGTTGTCTGCGATGCGCGATACATATAATTTACGATAAAGATCGCCGAGATACGGAATACCGAGCTTGAACCCGTCAAGATACAATTTCCCGCTCTCCGTCTTTCCCAGTCTCCACACATAGAAACCGGTCGCAATAAGGATAATGAGGATGAAAACGCCGTAATTCACGAGAAAATTCGAGAACCCGATAACAATCTGCGTATATACCGGCACTTCTTGACCCGAATCAAGCAAGACGGAGCTAATCTTCGGAATCACGAGCGTAAGCATAAGCGCCATCACCGCAAAGAAGACGGCGATGACGAACGCAGGATAGATGAGCGCGTTTTCCGCCTTACTGACGAGCTCATACGAACGATCGAGATAATCTGCCAAGTAGTTAAATGTCTCAGAAAGCTTGCCAGACTCCTCTCCAGCCCGAACCATGTTCACGTAAAATGTCGAAAACACTTTCGGATGACGCGAAAGAGCTTTACTGATGGGACTACCGCCCTGAAGATCGTCTCCGACCGTCGTCAAAACATTTCCGAGATATTTGTTTTCCACCTCTGACGCAAGGAGTCGAAACACGCGGAGAGCGGAGACCTGCGCTTCGAACAATGTGGCGATTTGCCGTGAAAGGATGACAACTTCCTTGTTTGACACTCTATCGAAAAACGCGAGATTCATCTCAAACACCGACTTTTTATCAGCGGACTCAATAGCCGAGATGATGAGATTGCGGCGCTGCAGAGCAGAAACAGCAATTTCCTTCGAAGGAGCCTCAATGGTCCCTTCTCGTTCGTGCCCGTCCTGATCGATAGCGTGATATTTGAATAGCATAGGCGTTAGATATAGCGCTCGAAGGTCTTCGGATCCATAGCGTGTTCATAGGCGTGCTCGACGGTAACTTCCCCGCGATGCACAAGCTCCGCAAGAGAACGGTCCATATCGATCATACCTTCCTGCGAGGAAGTTTCTATGACGGAGCTAATTTCATGGGTTCGTGCGTCGCGAATGAGCGTACTTACCGCATTGTTATTGATAAGCAATTCAAAGGCCGGGATGAGACCTCCCGAAATGCGCGGAATGAGACGCTGAGAGAAAATGCCAATAAGAGAACCTGCCAGCTGCACACGAACCTGATCCTGCTGCTCCGAAGGGAACATGTCGATGATACGGTCGATCGTCTGCGCAGCATTGTTGGTGTGGAGCGTCGAAAGCACAAGATGTCCGGTCTCAGCCGCCGTCACAGCTGAAGAGATAGTCTCATAATTACGCATCTCGCCAACCATGATCACATCAACGTCTTCTCGGAAGGCGCCCTGCAGTGCCGTATGGAAATCGGCCGTATCGACATTTACCTCACGCTGATGAATAAGAGACTTCTTAGGAGAAAAAACATATTCAACAGGATCCTCGATAGTTAGGATGTGTTCCGCGCGAGAATCATTGATACGATCAACCATCGCGGCAAGCGTCGTCGATTTCCCTTGCCCCACCGGCCCCACCACAAGGAAGAATCCCTGTTCCCGCTGCGTAAACACTTCAAGGATCGGAGGAAGATTAAGCTCGGTAAATGTGCGGACGGAGTGCGGGATTAAGCGGAGCGCGAGCGCTACTGTCCCTTGCGCGCGATACCCGTTCACACGGAATCGCGCATCGGCCTTGTGCGCATACGAAAGATCAATGCTTTGATTTTCCTTGAAAGAATTCCAGCGATCTTCTGGGACGATACTTCTCAACATCTCTTCGGTCTCTTTTTCAGTAAGCGCTGGGTACTTGCTGAGCGGCACGAGCGCGCCTGACACCCGGATGACTGGTGACCCGCCCGCAAAAAGATGGAGGTCCGAACCGCCTTCCTTTACGACGGAATCGAGAAATTCTGCAAGACGTTTATCAATAGTCATGGTGTTAATTAGATTTTTCTGTCTTTATAATACGCAATGTCTCGGTAAATACTTCCGAAGGAATCGCGGACGCTTTGATGATGTACCCGTCGACGCCAAGCCTCTTCGCTTTTTCAATGTCGGAATCCTGACCCTGATTCGAAAGAATGATGACCTTCGCGCCTTTCGCTAGGCCATCTTTCCTCATAATCTCAAGAGCCCCGAAACCGCCAATACCCGGCATGATGACATCAAGCAGAATGGCATCCGGCATGGTCGCATCTTTCTTACGAAAAGCCGCGATAAGATCCTCCCCGCTGCCAAACACACTCACCTCGTGCTCAGCATTCTTAAACTTGACCGCATATAAATCGAGAAGAAATTTGTCGTCGTCGACAATGAAGATACGGTATGCCATTACCGATCAGTATACTATGCATCCCCCACCGATTCTGCATTCATCTCGGGGAAAAGATCCCCTCCGAGCGTATTGATTTCTTCAAACGGAATATCCTGAGAAAGCGCTTTCACAATCGCATTCTCACGCATGGTAAGCATGCCGTTTTTACGAGCAGCCTCATAGATCTTTTCCTCAACAGGATTCGTAAGCACGACCTGTTCAAGATCTTTATTCATACGCAATATCTCAAAGACTGCCGTACGGCCGCGTGTACCATTCGCACATTCGGCTGTCGGGGACGCCGTATAAAACTCCTTGAACTCCGGAAGTTTGCTGCGGTACTGCTCCGGCAAGTCGGAAAACTGCTTTTCAAGAGATAATTTCACGCTTTCTGTAATCGGGTATGGCTTACCCGCCCCTTTGCAAAGCTTACGCACAAGACGCTGCCCAATGACGCCAGCAAGCGTAGGCGCAACAAGAAACGGGTCGACACCCATGTCGATAAGGCGCGGGATAGCGCCAGAGGCGGTATTGGTGTGGATGGTAGAAAACACGAGGTGGCCCGTAAGAGCAGCCTGCACCGCGAGCACGGCCGTTTCTTTATCGCGAATCTCTCCGACCATGATCACGTCGGGGTCTTGACGCAGAATAGACCGCAGACCAGCTGCAAATGTGTATCCGATCTCTGGCCGCACTTGGCTTTGCGACACATTGGGAATCTCGTATTCGACTGGATCCTCGAGCGTAACGACATTTGCCGTCTCTCGGTCGAGCTCAGAAAGCATCGCGAAAAGCGTCGTCGATTTCCCGGACCCGGTCGGACCAGCAATAAGAATGATGCCATATGGGACTTTCATCATGTTACGAACCTCTTCGAGATGCTCACCGGAGAATCCTACCGACTCAAGCGTCGCGCTCGCATCCGATTGATCGAGAATACGCATTACGACCTTCTCGCCGTTTTCTGTTGGAAATGTCGAGACACGGAAATCGATGCGACGTCCATCGACCATGGCCGAGAAACGGCCGTCCTGGGGCTTACGCTTTTCGTCGAGACGCAACCTTGCAAGAATCTTTATGCGCGCAACGACCGCCTCATGCACTTTTGATGGCAGCTCGATCGAGGTGTGTAGATCGCCATCCATACGGAAACGGACGCGAGTCCTCGTATGCATAGGTTCGATATGGATGTCAGACGAATGACCATCAATGGCATAGCGGAGTATCGTCGACACGATCTTCGTCACCGGAGCATCTTCCTTCAGTGCCTCGTGCGGTCCCGAAAGATTAAGCTTTTCTTCGGTCAACGTCGGCGATTCATCAGCAGCGACAGTCCTTGAGGCAGCATCGCTCTCTGCAGAAGCCTTTCCTTCCTTCTCAAATTCGGAAAGCGCCTTACCGACTTCCCCAGAAAGATTGTTGTAGCTTTCGATCACCCGATCAAAGTCCTCCTTCGTGATAAGAAATATCTTGTAAGGCATCCCTATTCGCGTCGAGATGAACTGCAACGCATCGAATGCCTCAATGTTGTCAGGATCGATGAGACCAACTTCGAGCGCACCCTCATTGACAGTGAGCGGTACGAATCCGTAATGGCGAGCAGAATCAATCGGAATATAATCCAACGCCTGTTCGGAAACAGGCGGATCTCCAAGCACCCTCACCGGAAACCCATACTCTTTCCCAGCTTCTCCTAAAGCATCTTCTAGCTTTATTCCCTGCTCCGAAAGAGCAGCTGAAAGCGATCGTGTCTTCTTTGCAAGATCAGCCTCGACTGCGGCCCGCGCGCTTGCGGTGAGTATTCCTTTATCGACAAGAAATCCGAGAAGATTCATCTTGTCAGAAGGTGGTCGTGACTGCGCGACCTGTTATGCGGTTAATCAATGATTTCATTTCCATACTCTTGCCATTTTACTACATCATGCACGGTTGTCGGTAAGAATTACCTTCCACCAGTACTTACACTGACCCCCGCAATAACCGCGAAAGGATCGACACGACCGGCCGCCTCTGGAGCAATCTGTGTCGTGAGATCGACAAGCATGCCAAAACGAGGATCGGAGAAAATCTTCGTATCGAAAGAGCCCGGAAGTCTCACGATAAGCTCACGAAACTTCGTCTGAACAGCGTTTTCCGTCGCAGTTTCTGTAAGAGGCGTTTCATTCCCCGTACCCGTAAAGAAATACCAATACGCACCGGCTGCGATCAGGAGTGTTGCGATGATGAGTGTTGTATTTGATTTCATGATGGAAATATGAGGCCAGCTATCAGCGGAGCCAGAAAAGGCGAATCTTCATCTGATACCCATAGACACCCGTATCAGAACCTCTCACCGTTAGATCTCGAACTTCAAGTATGCGAGCACTCCTCTCTATTCCCATGAGGAATGTCTGGAGCGCGGAATAGGTACCGACCGCAGAAAGAGTGAGGTCCACCGAGCCGACCGGATCGACCCTGGCACCAGGAGCCGCAGCTCGTGAAGTAGTATTCGCCGAAGACGTCTCTGTCGCAACATCGATATTTGAAAGCACGATTCCCGATCGCGACGCAAGCGCGTTCAAATCGAGAATAAGACCGACATTATCGACGGAATCCGGAAGAAAGATAGACAATCTTTCCAGATTTGCCGGATCAATCGCATTTCGTGCAGCAGCAAGCGCATTTTGCTGCGCAGTATATGCGCTTGCTGCTTCAAGAGCCTCATCGTTCGCAACTATAGAGGCTCTTGTCTCAGCAATGGCCCCAGTCCACGTCGGGTGAATATAGCTGAAGAAAATACCGATGGCGGCAAGAAAGGCGAACATAGGAATGATACGGTCGCTCATCATAATAGTGGTGTGGTTGTCGAATTTGTATCTTCCGCAGGCTCTGCACTCACCGCAAACTCGATGAGCTTCTGATCAATCGTCGCGGTGAGCGAGAACGTCACAGAACCGTTATTCTGACTGACTGAAATGCCCGAGAAGATTGCATCCCTGATGCGACCATCGGCAGCAAGAGCCGACGAAACTGCAGCGAGTGCATTAAAATTTCTAGCCACACCGGAAGCTTCGAGCCTCGCTCCACCTCCCTTTTCATTCAGTAAAACGTGAAGTGTAGAAAAGCGCACGGTAGAAGGAATGATTCTCTCGAGAACCGCAAAAAAATTCGAGAATGCTCCATGCTTCGAAAGAAGCCCTTGCCCTGAAGCGAGACGGTCGTGAAGCCGGACAAAATTCTCAATTGTGACAGAATCGACCGATCCTTCGATCTCAGCCAGCTTGGCGCGCTTTTCTTCCTCCGTACTCGCCAGGATGCGCCCATAAAAGAAGACACCAACGGCAAGCGCGATGACGATACCGAGAATCACATAAATAACGGCACCAAATACTCCGGTTAGATCACTACCCGCACGACGCGGTGCACCACCTAAAGGATGTGGAACAAAGGATGTTGGAATCGACGGAGGAAGCATTTACGATAAGTATACGATACTCATGCAAGCTTGGTGTGTGCCATCTGTGTAAAACACAGCATCGCATTCCGAAAAAATTTGGGAAAGTATTGCGGATTAGATCTAGACCTCTTCGAGCTTTCGCAACGCGATACCAACTGCAACGGCGAACTCTGGACCGATCTCCTGAAGAACCGATCGCATGAATGCTGGAGCTTCCGTTTTCTTGAACGGATCTGCGACCTGCACATCCATGGAGAAGACACGCTTCGCGTATGCACCGAGCTCTTTAGTAACGCCGCCGCCGCCTGTAAATATAATCGAGGTGACTGACTTCTTATGCGCCGTCTCATATTGTATGAGCACACGTCGAGCTTCGGAGAAGATGCGTGAGAAAACGAGTTCAGGAGAGCTGTGCGTAGTCCCTTCGCCCAATCCCTCTTTCTTTTTCAACGCCTCTGCCTGAGAAATGGACACATTTCCGGAAATCGATATCGCACGGGTGATATCCTGACTCCCCGTACCAATAGCGTGCGAAAGCGCCACGACCCCATGCTCGATGACATACGTCTTAGTTGATGATGCTCCGACATCGATCACCATAACTGGCTTCACCGGCTCATCAACCGCAGCACGGATGGTGCTGAAAATTTCGAGCTCATAGAAACTTGCCGAAAGCCCTGCGCCGCTGACGATATTCTGCAGCACGCCGAGCTCATCATTATGAACTGCCACGAGAAGCACCTCGACTTTTTCGTTCTTAGACGCTTCTTTATTATCTTCCGAAAACTGAGTTGCCTCTGCCGACGGCACGATGAACCACTCGAGCTGTACTTCGGTCACCGGTACCGGAATATATTTACGTGCTTCAAGCTCAATGACAGTCTTTTGCTCCTGTGGATCGGCACGGTACGGAAGATTGACCAGAGTGAGAAGCGATCTCGCGAAAGGAATTGAGACGCCGCAACTCTTGGTTGTCACTTTTGCTTCCCGCAACAGATCTTTTAGCGACTCTGTGATCTGCTCAGGAGAAAGATTGGTTGCAAGGCCGACTTCTGACCCGCCATAGGGACCAAGCGCGAGCTCGCCGTATGTCTCAAGCACTGCCTGACCATGCTCTTTGCGCAACTGCACGACCTTCAGTGAGGATGAGCCGATATCCACGCCCAAGACGCTTTGCTCTTTCTTTGCAAAGAGACTATCGAGAAACGACATGAGACAATAATACCATGATGTCCATACGACATTGGCTGGACCTGCTTTTCCCACCGCGCCCCGATGAACTTGTCGTACGAGGCATATCTATCGAAGAGTTCCTGCACTCCCTTGCACCGAAACTCGCCACAATCACCAGACCAGAAACAATAGTACTATTCTCCTTTTCTAATCCGGTCGTTCGCTCAACTATTCACGAAGCGAAGTATCACGGCAATAAACGGGCTTTTGAACTACTTACGAAGTATCTTGAAAAACAAGGTGAGTTGTCTGCAGAAACCATCATCGTTCCAGTACCGCTCGGAAAACGGCGTTTCAGGGAACGAGGATTCAATCAGGTCGAAGAAGTGGTTCACCGCGCCGCCAAGCGCACGGGACAAACGGTCGATACCACCATTTTAAATCGAGTACGCGAGACCGAATCCCAAATTGCACTTCCTCGCCACGCCCGTGAAGAAAACATGCGCGGAGCATTTGAGGCCACGCGCTCCGCAGACCCTGCGCACACTTATATAGTAGTAGACGACGTTGTGACCACCGGTGCCACCCTTCAAGCAGCAATAGATGCTCTCAAAAAAGCCGGGGCAAAGCACATCATTCCTCTTGCATTTGCTCATTAAAAAGAGACCGTCCAAAATCGTGGACGGTCTCGTATTTTAGTCCTGAAGTGGACGATTATGATCCATAAGCTCCTGAAGCGTGTACCACCCCGCAAAACTCAAGCACATCTGCACGGACGTAAGATGACTGCCTGTCTTTCGCTGTCTTGCCGGATCTCGCGCAAATACTTTTA
>Ga0208375_1003420_pt1 | contig 13572 bp, 13 predicted proteins | sample RifOxyD1_FD_184038 | JGI IMG/M metagenome (GOLD analysis project Ga0208375, IMG submission 184038) | Soil microbial communities from Rifle, Colorado - Rifle Oxygen_injection D1 (SPAdes) | ecosystem: Environmental > Terrestrial > Deep subsurface > Rock core/Sediment | place: Rifle, Colorado... | reverse complement strand
ATCCATGCAATCCGTAGGAATCTACCTCTATTGAATTGTAACCTCTCTTTTTTAATTCTCTTCTAAAAATTCTTTCTGCAATTGGCGACCGGTGCATATTCCCCTTACAAACAAATATTATTTTGGTCTTCATTTTGCTTTGTAATTCTTTAAAAATTCTTTTTTGAATTTTTCAAATTTATCTTCTTTTATACTTTTTTTTACTTCATCTATCAAATTTTTCACAAAATACAAATTGTGCCATGTAATTAATCTTTTCCATGTTAACTCATTTATCTTAATCAGATGGTAAATATAAGCTTTTGTGTAGTTTTTGCATGTGTCACACTTACAGCTTTTGTCCAAAGGAGTGAAATCATTTCTAAACTTTTGTTTGTTTATTCTTATCTCTCCATTTTTTGTGAAAACTACATGATGCCTTGAATGTCTCGTAACATAACAGCTGTCAAAGATGTCTACTCCATTTCCTATTGCGTTTACTATGTCTCTTGCACTTCCGATTCCCATTAGGTAACGAGGTTTGTCCTTTGGCATATGAATAACGGAGTTTTTGACTGCTTTGTCTAGCAATTTTGAACCTTCCCCCATTCCTAATCCACCGATAGCATAGCCGTCAAAATCTAAACTACAGATTAACTCTGAACTTTTTTTCCTCAAATCGTTGAATGTTCCCCCTTGGATTATCCCGAATAACAACTGTTTTTTGTCTGTGTGAGCCTTTTTGCATCTTTTAGCCCATTTATAAGTTATATTTACACTTTCTTTTATACACTCCTTGTTGTCTTCAAATTTAGGCATGTAATCAAGGACCATAGCAATATCAGACTTCAGTTCTTGTTGAATTTCCATATTTTTTTCCGGAGTAATGAAATGTTTGCTGTTATCTATGGGGCTTCTGAAGTGGACACCTTCTTCATTTATAGATTCCATAAATGCTGGAGAAGCCATCTGAAATCCACCAGAATCTGTGAAGATAATACTATTGTAATTCATGAACTTATGGATTCCTTTTGCTTTTTTTATTGTGCTTAGTCCCGGATCCAAATACAGAATAAATGCATTTGAGATTATTGATTTAATTCCTATCTTTTCCAGATCTTTCGGGCTGATTAGCTTAACTGCCAATTTTGTTGCAACAGGCATAAAGAAAGGTGTTTCTATTTTACCGTGCCTAGTTTTTAGAACTCCTAACCGTGCATTATTTGAAATTGAAATTATCTTAAACATCTTACATCAAATCCGCAATAAACCTTGGGCTTACATAGAGGGATTTAAAACTTATTATTTTTTGACCCTCTTTTAATTCTTCTTGATACCCTCTTGCAATTGGAGTTTTCCTAATAACCCCCTCTAATACTCCTCCTACATGTCTAAACTTTTGATCTATCGTTCCCATTGTCATTTCTGGGCTTTCTCTTATCTCTCTTAGAACATCCCTTACACTTAAAATGTTTCCTCCTGTTCCATAATTATGGTTAAGATTTACCCAACCAAAGAGAGATCTTCCGTTTCTAAAACTCATTCTTCCAATGTAGTAAGTGCAAACTCTTGCTCTTGCTTTAAGCGTGGAGTTCCAATAATTAACTCTTCTTTGAACAAACCCGTTTTCTCCTATATTTCCAGGATCATCTACTCTGCTCCGCATCCTTAATCTAAAATCATAGAATAATAGCCATTCTATTGGATCATTTGCTTCATTTTTTTCTTGCTCAAATCCACAGAATTCCACTAATGCGTTTCCTACAAATTCATGAAATGATTTTCCGTCTGTTCCTTTTACCTCTCTGACTAATCCTTTAAGGGATTTTTTATCTTCTGCTCTGTGTCTCTGATATCTATATCTAGGCATGCTATCTAATTAATCCAAAGATTTATAAAATTAAATTCTTCATTTCAGTTATGCTTCCTACGTCATTCAGAACCCATACCTGTGGAGATTTGTCTATTAAAGAGGTTAAAAAAAAAGTTACATTGTGCGGATGGGTGGCAACAAGAAGGGACCATGGAGGAATTATTTTTATTGATCTGAGAGACAGATATGGGATTACTCAAATAGTTTTTGACCCTAAATTTGATAAAATTTCTTATAAAGATGCTGAATTCCTGAGAAGAGAAGATTGTATACAGGTAACTGGAACTGTAAAAAAAAGAAAAATTGGGATGGAGAATAAGAGATTATCAACTGGCAAGATTGAAGTGTTTTCTAACAAGCTACATGTGTTCTCAAAATCCGCAGTTCCTCCTATTGAGGTAGAAGATGATAAAATTGCTTCTGAGGATTTAAGACTAAAATATAGATTTTTGGATTTAAGAAGACCTTCAATGCAGAAAAATTTGTTATTCAGGCAAAAGGTGATAAATGTTGCAAGAGAGTATTTCAACAAAAATGGTTTTGCGGAAGTTCAAACCCCAATGCTTGTTAGGCCAACTCCAGAAGGTGCAAGAGACTACATAGTCCCTTCTAGGGTCAATCCTGGAGATTTTTATGCTTTACCCCAATCACCTCAACTGTACAAGCAGATATTAATGATTTCAGGATTTGACAGGTATTTTCAACTGCCTGCTATTTGCCTGAGAGATGAAGATCTGAGGGCAGATAGACAACCAGAACATTCCCAAATGGACTTTGAAATGTCATTTGTCAATGAAAAAGATATTATGGAATTTGTAGAGGGGTTGTACAAATACATCCTCCAAAAGACATTGAACAAAAAAATAGGGAGATTTTTGGTACTTCCATACAGGGAGGCAGTAAGCAAATACGGAACAGACAAGCCTGACTTAAGATTTGGTTTGGAGCTATGTGATGTTACAGATATTGTAAAGAAAGGAGAGTTCTCTATTTTTAACAGTGTAATTGAAAAAGGAGGAATCGTTAAATGCATTAATCCAAAAAAAGATTTTACAAGAAAGGAAGCGGAAGCTTATGCAGGTTTCTGTTCTTCTATAGGTGCAAAAGGAATGGCCTACCTGAAATATGAGAAGGGGAAGCTTGAATCTAACCTTTCGAAGTATTTCAATGAGAAGATTAAAAAAGAAATCATCCAAAAAACAGGAATTAAAAAAGGATATCTCTTTTTTATTGCGGATAAAGAAAAGAATGTAAATAGTGTATTAGCAGAGCTTAGATTAAAGTTAGGAGGAGACCTAGGATTGATTAAAGATGAATTTAAATTCTGCTGGGTTGTAGACTTTCCATTATTTTCTTATCATGAAGATGAACAAAGATGGGAGCCGGAGCACCATATGTTTACAATGCCTAAGGAAGAACATCTTGAATTTTTAGAGTCGGAACCTGGCAAAGTTTTAGGAAATTTATTTGATTTGGTTTTAAATGGAACAGAAATTGGCTCAGGTTCAATAAGGATTAGCAGACCTGATGTGCAGGAAAGAGTTATGAAAGTGATAGGGATGAGCAAGCAAGAAGCCAGAAAGAAATTTGGTTTTTTACTTGATGCTTATGATTATGCCGGACCTATACATGGGGGGATGGGGTTAGGATTTGATAGAACGGTAGCTTTGTTATTGGGACAGAAAGATATAAGAGAGGTTATAGCATTTCCTAAAAATAAAAATGCACAATGCCCTATGGATGGGAGCCCTGCAGAAGTAGACGAAAAACAATTAAAGGAAGCAAACATAAAATTAAATGTAGTAAAAAAGAACCAATAAGAAAATGGTCCTAAAAAACATTTTTCACGCCTTAAACTATCCTTTCAAGGAAGTATTTTTTTACATTTTTTGGATTTTCAACCAGATTGTTCTTGGAGGGTTATATAATCCCAGAACAAAGGGAAAAGAAAATTTTCCTAAAAAAGGAGTGTTTATAGTTGTGAGCAACCATGAGGATAACACTGACCCTTTATTTCTCTCCCTATTGACCCATAGAAGGCTTCACTTTCTTGCTCATGATGGTTTATTCAGACCTCCAACCAGATCAAGATTTTTTGTGAAATATTTTGATCAAATTTGTACTCCTAGGGGAAGAAGCAGCTGGGTGGTTAATAATTCTGTCAGGTATTTAAAAAAAGGGAAGTTAGTAGCTATATTTCCAGAAGGGACTATAGATGATGGGAAAAAAATCATAAGAGAGCATACGGGAGTAGCAAGAATTGCCCTGAAATCCGGATGCCCAGTTTTACCTATTGCTATAAATAATTCATTTGGAATTATGCCAAAAGATAAAAGATTTTTTAGAAAATTACAAAAAGTTAAGATAAACATAGGGAAGTTAATGTATTTTAGTAACTATCAAGGACAGGATGAGAATAGAAACATTACTAAAAAAGTGACTCATGAGATTATGGAAGAAATTAGAAGATTGTATAGGATAGCCTAAACCTTTAAAAATTCTTTCTGCGTACCTTTATTCATGAAAATTGACAGAAAAATTCTTCAGAGTGTTGCTTCTAATGCAAGATTGAAATTATCTAAAAAAGAAGAAGATGAATTGTTACCTCAATTAAATGAAGTTCTTGAGATATTTTCAGGCTTAAACAATTTAAAGACTGATGGTATAAAACCCTCTTTTCAACCAGTAGAGGTTAAGAATATTTTTAGGGAGGACAAGGTAAACAAGTGTGAGGAGGATATGTTACAGAATGTCAAAAATAAAGAGGATAGATATTTTAAAGGGCCAAAGGCAATATGAAAGCTAAAGAATATGTTGAAAAAGTAAAATCTAGAGAGATTTCAGCAGTGAAGACTACAAAAGGAATTTTGAATGAGATTAAAAAAATAAATGGAACTTACAGTTTCTTTAATGCGATAAGTGAGAATTTAGCATTGGAGTTAGCTGAGAGAATCGATAAAAACCCAAAAGGGAAATTAGCAGGATTACCGATTTCTATAAAAGATGATTTATGTGTAAAAGGAGTTGAGACAACTTGCAGCTCTAATATCCTAAAAGGATATAGACCCCCGTTTAATGCCACCCTTGTAAATAATCTGATAAGAGAGGGTGCAGTAATAATTGGGAAGACCAACCAAGATGCATTTGGATTTGGCTCATTCAATGTTAATACTGATATGGGCATTCCTAAAAATCCAGTTGACAAATCAAGAGTGACTGGAGGAAGTTCTGGTGGGGCAGCAGGATTTACAGCTTTGACCGAGTTCCCTCATGTAGCGGTAGGTGAGTCTACCGGGGGGAGTATTGTAGCTCCTTGTTCTTTTTGCGGGGTTTCAGGGGTGAGTCCTACTTATGGGCTAGTTTCAAGGTATGGATTAATAGACTATGCGAATTCATTAGATAAACTAGGGCCTATAGCAAAATATGTTGAAGATTTGGAACTTGTTTTGGATGTTATTAAGGGATATGATTTTAAGGATTCAACTTCGTTGAAACAAGATATAATAAAAGAAAAAGAGGTTAAAAAAGTTGGTTTGATTAAAGAAACCTTAGATGTAGATCCAAAAATAAAGGATATAATCTTAAAAAAACTGGATGAAATGAATGTAGAGTATGAAAAGGTCTCACTACCAAAAACTTCTAAATATGCCTTGCCATCTTATTATATCATTGCAATGGCAGAAGCCTCAACTAACCTAGCAAAATACTGCGGGATGAGGTATGGTCAAGAAGGAAAGGTTAATCTTCCTTTTAATGAATCTTTCTCTGAGGTAAGGACTAAGAATTTTAATAAGGAAGTTAAGAGAAGAATTATTTTGGGTACATTCACAAGGATGGCCGGGTACAGGGACGCATTTTACCTAAAAGCAATGAAAGTTAGAACTTTGGTAATAGAGGAATATAAAGACTTGTTTAAGAAATATGATTTGTTAGTCTCACCTACAATGCCAATCGTTGCACCAAAACTTTCTGAAGTTAACAAGCTAAAACCAAGGGATCATTATATGATGGATGTTATGACTGTAGGACCTAATTTAGCTGGGATTCCGCATATGTCTGTGAATGCAGGATTTTATGATAAACTCCCAGTGGGAATAATGTTTACTGCAAATCACTTAAATGAGAAAAGATTATTTCAAGTTGGGAAGGGATTATAGTTTTGGAGAATATGTAATATGACTAAAATTGGATTGGAAATACATCTGCAGCTCAATACACTCTCAAAGGTGTTTTGTAGTTGTTCTACCAAACAGGTAGAGACTCCTAACTCAAATGTATGTGAAATATGCTGCGGATTTCCCGGATCAAAACCTGTATTAAATAAAGAAGCTTTTGAAAAAGCTTTGAAAATCGCTTTAGCTTTAGACTGTAAAATCAACCGGGTTACTTTTTTTTCAAGAAAGTGTTATTTTTATCCAGACTTACCAAAAAACTTTCAGATAACTCAATATGAATCACCTATAGGAATAAATGGAAAGTTTAGGGGGATAAGAATAAGGAGGGTGCACTTAGAAGAGGATCCTGGTGCGTTAGTGCACAAGGGTAGTTACTGTCTTGTTGATTATAACAGATCTGGGATTCCTTTGGTTGAAATTGTCACAGAACCGGATTTTAAAACCGCTAAAGAGGCAAGGGAATTTTTAAGAGAATTAATTACAGATCTAAGCTATCTGGATGTGTATGATAAAAAATCTGATTTTGGATTAAAAGCAGATCTAAATATTTCCACTACTGGAGCTAAAGTGGAAATTAAGAATGTGAATGGGTTAAAAGATATAGAGGATGCTCTAACTTATGAGGAAGAGAGACAGAGCAGGGAGGTTCCTAAGAACAGCGAAACTAGAGGATGGAATGCTGAAAGAAGAATTACTGTGCTGCAAAGAACAAAAGAATCTGAGGATGATTATGGATATATTACTGAGACTGATTTGCCGGTTATTGAAGTGAGCGACAAGTTATTAAAAGTAATTAAAGATTCCATTCCTGAGCTGTCTAAAGAAAAATTAACAAGGTTTACCTCCCAGTATAAACTAAGTGATAAGGATGCTAAAGTTCTGTCAAATAATAAGAGACTATCTGAATTATTTGAGAAAGTTGCTAAACAAGTTGATCCAGAAATAGCTGCAAAATGGATAATACGAGATTTAGTCAACCAACTTAATTATCATAAGAAAACTCTTGACCAAGCAAATATAAAGCCAGAATATATGATTGACTTATTGAAATTGTTTGAAGGTAAAAATATAACTGATAACACCACAAAACAGGTTATGATTAAATTAATCAAAGAAAAGAATTTTTCCCCAAAAGAGTATATTGAAAAAAATAATTTGATTATGCAGTCTAGCAACTCTAAGATTGAAGAGTGGTGTGAACAAGCAGTCAAAGATTGTCCCCAGGCAGTTGAAGACTATAAAAATGGGAATGAGAAATCTCTTAATTTTGTTGTAGGAAAAGTTATGCAATTGTCTAATAAAACTGCCAATCCTGATATTGTTAGAAAAATTTTAGTAAAGCTTATAAGAAAGTAGATATTACCCCTTAGTATCAAAAAGAGAGGCGTTTTTATGAACAAGAGGATTTTTGCTTTATTTGTTTTAGTGTTATTTTTAATGCCTTCTGTTGCTTTATCTCAGGAAACTAGTTCTCCTCAGTCTCCACCTGCAGAGCAACCATCGACTCCTCCTCCAACAGAATCAACTAGTCCTCCTCCAACTGATTCAGGATTGACCCCATTGCCCCCTGTAGAACCTAAAATATCTTCTCCAACCCCTCCTCCAACAGAGCAACCTAAAATAGAGCAACCCCCTCAACAAAAATGCCCTCCTGAAAAAGCATGTATGAAAGGAGAGGAATGTGTTCCTTGTCCTGAACAGGAGCGAAGGGAATCAGAACCTCAGTCTGGAGGTGGAGGCTGTCCAAGCCCTCCGCCAATACCTTGTAGCTCAGATCAAAAAGCACAACCAAATTATGATGAAAAAGGATGTATTCGCAACTATAGATGTATGGGTGCAGGAACTGCTACAGGTCAAATAAATGTTCCTCAAGGATGTAAAAAAGTAGAGAATGAATATTCAGTCCAGATAGTTTGTGAACAAGACCAGCAATTCTCAAATATAAAAGCTGATAAGGAAAAATCATGTGTCCAATCAGGTGGGAGATTTTCTGTGAGAGAAGACGGCTCTTTTGACTGCTCTTTTGAGGGTAAGCAAGGATTCTTCCAACCAGTTCAATGCCCAACACACGAAGAGCAGAAAAAAGTAGAGCAAGAATGTAGAAACAAAGGTGGTCAAGAAGAATACTTTATGGACAAGTCTGGCTGTTATGCAATTAATTGCAAGGAAAAAGGTAGTCAGCAATTTCAGAATGAAGATGAAAAAATAAAATATAGGGCAATCTCCTGCCAGGAATCAGGGGGGCAGTTCATAACAAATGAGCAGGGAATCCAGTGTGTAGGTAGCTCGCAGGAAATCAGAATTAATAAAGAATTAAAACCACTGGATGGGATTGAATTGTTGAAAATTGCATTGGAGATGGAGAATGTAATCCAGGCATTTAATGAGATTGCCTTAAAACTAGAATCGCTCCAAAAATATTATGAATCAAGGGGAGATGAAGAAAAAGCCAAGACATTTTCAATAGCACTCTCTCAGTTGGATGGTGCATTAACAAGACTTGATGAAATAAGACTCGGATTAGCTGAAAATGCAGATAACTTGCAAGCAGAGGATAGGTATAAAGCATTGGAGGATATGCAGCAGATTAATTCGATTATAAAAGATGTTGCTGTAACCTTGTTAACGGGTGGAAAATCAAAAAGAGCAGCAACACAGAGATTTGAACAAAAAACACAAATGGGAGAAATAAGTCAAGAACGAGGAATGGATATAACGGAAGCATTTCAGGATTGTGCAGACTTTTCAGAAGAATCTCCTTATGAGTTCAGGCCAGAGCCAGGAGTAATAGTAAAACTTCAGGGACTTAAAGATGGCAGGTGCGTAATGTATACAAAACCAGAAGAAGCTCCAGAGGGAATAACATTCTTATTGCCTTCAGGAGTGTATCAATTCTTTGATGATCCTAAACTTCTATTGAGGGAGGATGTAGAATGCTCACCAGAACTTGTCTGTAATATAATGAAAGATAAATTGAGATCAGGGGAGATAGGGTCATCCCAACAAGCAGAGCGTTTCGGAGAAAAGGAGAGAAATGAGAAATTGGGCATTGAATTTGGTAAACTTGGGTGTAATGAGCCTGGGTCAAAAGATAAACTTGTCCAACAATGTAAAGATCAGGGGCAATATGCTTGCGAGATAAAAGTTTCTGGCTGTGAAGACTGGATTGTATGTGAGAAAAATGAAGAAACCTGCCCACCAAACAATTACTGTGAGTTAAAGCCATATGCATGCCCTGCTGAAAAACAGCAGCAACAAGAAAAAATGGAGCCTGTGGAGAAAGAAGATTCCAAACCCTTTGGCCAAAATCCGAATAAATTAGATATCGGGGAGATAGAGCCTATAGCATCTAGTGTAGTCAAAGAAATAAACCAATTTATTAGAGGTGAATAAGATGAAAAAAATGATATGCTTGCTGTTATTGCTTTTTGTATTAATTGGAGTAATAGGCTGCAATATTGGAGAAGATAAGTCAACTGTACGATCAGAAAAAGAAGCGAAGCAAACAGTTTCGGAATTAAGCAATGACTTGACAAATTTAAGTACCGACTTGGATAGCCTTAATAAACAATTGAGTTGATATTCTTTTGTAGGATAAATTATTTAAAGAAATGCTCTCTTTTAAAAAGAAAGTGGAATCAATGAAAACCGTAGTTCTTGCCTTGGGCGGGAATGCAATAATCCAGAAAGGAGAAAAAGAGACTTATAGCACTTTAATAAACAATATTAGGCAGATGTCAAAAGTGATTGCTCCTATTGTGAAAAAATACAGAGTTGTTATCACACACGGAAATGGATATGAAATAGGCAACTTGCTTCTTCAAAATGAAATAGCCAGAAATAAAGTGCCGCCAATGCCTCTGGATATTCTCGGTGCTCAATCCCAAGGGTTAATTGGATATCCTTTAGAGGAGCAATTAACCAATGAATTAAGGAACACAAGAAAAAACATTATTGTTATTTTAACACAGGTACTAGTAAATAGAAATGATCCTGCTTTTAAAAATCCAACTAAATTTATCGGTCCATTCTATACTCATTCACAGTATAAGAAATTAAGCAGAAAGTATAAAATTAGAAAGGATTCTAACAGGGGGTATAGGAGAGTTGTTCCTTCACCAAAACCTACTAAGATTTTAGAGTTTAAGACTATAGACTTTTTAGTTAGAAAAGACAATGTTGTTATTTGCGGAGGGGGAGGGGGCATTCCTGTCATAAATAAATCTGGGAGACTTATTGGGGTAGAGGGGGTAATAGACAAAGATTGGGCTTCTTCCTGTTTGGGAAAAAGCATAAATGCTGATACTTTGCTGATATTAACAGGTGTTAAAAATGTTTGTTTAAACTACGGCAAAAAGAATGAAATCAAATTAAAAAAACTAAGTGTTAAAGAGGCCAAAAACTATTTAGAAAATGGGGAGTTTCCTCCTGGAAGCATGGGACCAAAAATAGAAGCAGCTGTTGATTTTTTAAAAAAAGGTAAAAAAGTTATAATCACAGATATTGAGCATGCTGAAAAAGCTTTAAATGGAAAAGCTGGAACTTTGATTACTAGACAATAGGATCTATTGATTTAGAGATCTCTTTTTACACCAATTCCATAAGTAGTGTTATCTTTGAATTCTCTGTTTAGTGCTTTAACATAGTTTAGTTTGCCTGTTAATCTTGTTTTCCTGCTTAATTGCAGCGGCAGATTAACTGATGCGTTTATATGACTAATCCCTGTTCCTTCTCTAAAGTATCTATGATTGTATCCTAGACCTAATCTTGTTTCTAACCTTCTAAAGTTTCTTGAGACTGAGGTTTCACCATAAGTACCTTTTACAAGATCGGAATCTCGGTATAGGTAGACATTAGGGTTTAGTTTAGTATTCAATGATATCCCTGCATATGCTTCTTGTGTTTTTTCTTTGATATCCCGAAAATCTGTGTAAGTATATCCTGCAGACAAGTTAATCCTTCCACTTAATGGTCTTGTGTAGTCTATTGATACATCAACTTCGTTTGCATTTCGATTATTTGGATCAATAACCCCCAAAACCGAACCCGTAATAGCACCCCTGTTTACTGTTAAAAGAGGTTGTATTACAGGCTTATCGCTAATAGAGATACCTCTTAATATGCAATTTGAGTTTCCATCTAAAACAACTTGTATATTATAAGGAGAACTTTGCTTTTGATCCTCTATTTGCGCTGAACTGTTTCCTGTGTGCAATAAAGAAGAGCCTATTGCTAGAGCTATCCCTGCATGTCTTCTTGCTTTTTTTCCCACTGATAATCTATTTTTCATTTTCTTTACCTCACTTTAATAATTACTTAATAGTGGTGCTAGTATATAAGTTCTAGTTGTCGTTTTTAAGACAGCAATGTTTAAATACCTAAAGCATTCTAGAAACATATGACTAATCAGGAAATTCTACAACAGGCAGGCTTGAGCGATGGAGAGTCGAGAGTTTATTTAGTATTATTAAAACTAGGAAGCTCTCCTGTAAACAAGATAAAAGAAGAAACAAAACTCCACAGAACCACAATTTATGATTTTATTGAAAAGCTGCTGAATAAGGGATTGGCAAGCTTTGTCATTAAAAATGGAACTAGATATTATAAGGCTGCACATCCTGATAAACTATTGGATTTAATTAAGGAGAAAGAGGATAACATTAGAGATATTCTTCCTGATTTAGTTAAGCTTGCTCAAATTAAAAGAGAAGAGATTAATGTTGAGGTATACAAAGGGAAAGAAGGCTTTAAAACAATTTTAAATTTAGCTCTAAAGGAAAAGAAGGAACTACTGGGTATAGGCATAGATGAATCAATGTTTGAAGCAGTTTTTCCATTTGAGATTAAACAATATTTTAGAAAAGAAAAGCTAGCGGGAATCAAAGAGAGAAGGATAACATTTGAAGGGGCTAAATTTGTTTATAAGCAACCAAACATAAAGTATAAGTATTTACCAAAGGAATATTTTAATCCAACCCCAATGTTTACTTTTGGAGACTATACTTGCGTTATTATCTGGGAGCCTTTAACCGTTATTTCGATAAAAAATGAAAATGTGGCAGACAGCTATAGAAAACAGTTTGAGTTGTTATGGAAAATAGCAAAAACTTAAAAAATCTGATATATATTATAAAGTATATATTCCATTCACTAGTCCATCGGACAACCTCACGCGTCAGGCTTATAAATCAAGTTTCATGTATCCAATTGATTGTTCCTTGAAAAGAAAGTACCTTTCTCTAACTAGTAAAAATGTAAGACTAGATGAAGATATATCTTGGTTAATTGGATTTTATTTTGCAGAGGGCACAAAATCAAAGAATTTAATTGGGTTTGCTAATAGCGACCTTCCTTTAGTCAATAAAGCATTAAGAATTTTTACATTTATTGGATTAGGTTACAAAGACTGGAGGTGTTATATTCATACTAACAACTTAGATGAAACTTCTATAAAAAGGTTCAATGAACACTACCCGGGAATAAGAGTTGATTTGTCTTATTCTAAGCTGGCCACAAAAGAAACTTTGGATTTTCGCATTAATAGTAGAGCATTGTCCTTGTTTGTCAATGATTATTTTTATCAATGTATGCAAAAGATATTATTGGATAAATCTCTAAGTCGTTCTTTTTTGCAAGGATATTCTGTTGGAGATGGGTGTGTAGTTTTGAGAAATAAACAAATTCATAGTTTTGTTATAACTATTAAAAAGAGAGAATATCTAGATTATCTTGTCACTATTTGCACTTTACTTTATGGAAAAAACCCCAATATTAGAATGACAAAAGAATGTTATGAGCTCAGTTATTGTAATGTTAATATTATTACTAAAATTATATTAGATAATATTTTTATTGATTTAGATAGACAATGGAGTAAACTCATTCGGGGCTATAGAAATAAGCAATATACTCGCTCTAGAGTAAAATACTGGGATAAGATTGAAGTTCAACCATTGGATGTGCTTAAGATAGCAGAACTTTCTGGTAATTCCCACTGGTCTGTAAGAGACGCTATGAATAGGGATGTTAGTTTAGGTTTAGTCAAGTCAGAATACAAACATATAAATAATAGATTCCATTCATGTAAATGCTACTCTTTAACTGAAGAGGGTAGGGCTTTATTAAGTTTAATAAAAGAGGTGAAATAGTTTGTGAAAAAAAATAAAAGAAATTTAATAATCCTTGGAGCTGGGGGCCGCGATAGAACTTAGTTCCGCGAGTTTCATAATTTCCTTATATACTTTAAGGACAACCCAGCTTATAACGTAATAGGATTTACTGCAGACCAAATTCCTGGAATAGAAAAGAGAGTTTTTCCTAAATCTATGGCTGGAAGATTGTATAAAAAAGGAATTCCTATTTATCCTGAAGAGGATTTGCCGAAATTAATTAAGAAATATAAAATAGATGAAGTTTGCTTTTCCTATAGCGATGTTTCTCATGAATATGTTATGCATAGAGCATCTTTGGTTATTGCGAATGGAGCTTCATTTTCACTTTTAGGGACAAATGACACTTATATCAAATCAAAAATCCCAGTGATTA
>Ga0208375_1003417_pt1 | contig 13581 bp, 11 predicted proteins | sample RifOxyD1_FD_184038 | JGI IMG/M metagenome (GOLD analysis project Ga0208375, IMG submission 184038) | Soil microbial communities from Rifle, Colorado - Rifle Oxygen_injection D1 (SPAdes) | ecosystem: Environmental > Terrestrial > Deep subsurface > Rock core/Sediment | place: Rifle, Colorado... | reverse complement strand
CGCCCGGATAGTTGCAAACAGATACAAAACTGACCATCACGAGCTGATTGTTAAGCCGGAAACCATCGAAGTTCTCCCGAAACTGGTCTACCAGTATGAGGAACCATACGCAGACAGTAGCGCCCTTGCAACTTATTTTGTTAGTCAAATGGCCAGAAAACACGTAACCGTAGCTCTTAATGGTGATGGCGGCGATGAAAACTATGCTGGCTATGGCAGATATGCTGTGCAGCAATTTTCACTTTTTTATGACCACTTTAGGGCGGTTAACAAACACCTGATAAATCCAATAGTCTCTCTGGCGGCAAAAACCATTCGTAATACGTTTTTCGACAGGGTCAGGCGGTTTTCGGATACCCTGTCCGATGATTATCGGTACCGTTATATGAATTACATTTGCTACTTCACCAATCTTCAAAAAGAAAAGTTATTTACGGCTCCATATCGCTCGCTGATTTACGACCATAATACTTACAAAATCATAGCAGATATGTTTTCTCGAGCCGGGACTGACGACAAAATGGATCAGACACTTTTTGCCGACTTTAATACATATTTGCCGGACGATCTAATGGTCAAGGTTGATATAGCTAGCATGTTTGTTGGACTAGAGGGCAGATCACCATTCTTGGACCACAAACTTTTTGAATTGACGGCAAAAATCCCTTTTGATTTAAAACTAGACCGGAGAGGAGTCAAAAAATATATTTTGAAAAAAGCTCTACAAAAATATCTGCCGCCCGAAATCTTACACCGCCCGAAAATGGGCTTCGGAGTTCCTCTGGAGTACTGGTTCAGAAAAGATCTCAATCGCTACATAACCGGTATTTTTAATAGTAAAAAGATGAAAGATAGGGGAATTTTTAATCATTCGGAGATTTCTCAGATCCTGCACCTTCACAAGAGTACGAACACCAGCTACTCAAACCATCTCTGGGCCCTGCTAACTCTGGAATTATGGTTTAGGGAATATTTTGATTGAATTCATGACAACTTCAAAAGTTATCGGGCACTTAATAGTGGGACTAAAGATTGGCGGCACTGAAAGAATGCTTCAAAAAACCTTGCCGGCATTAAATTCACCTCATCAGAAGCATATTGTCTATAATTTTATGTCTCCGGGGCCAATTGGCCTTGAACTTACAAAGCTGGGCGTAGACGTTTACGATCTCGACATGATTTCTCCAACCAATTTTTTCCCCGGGTTGTTCAAGCTGTATCGGTATCTAATCTCTCATAAAGTACAGGTATTGACCACATATTTTATTTATTCGGATTTGGTTGGTCGGGTTATCGGCAGGCTGGCCGGTATCAGGCGAATCTACTGTTTCCAAAGGGGAGCTCTCTTAAACGCCTGGCCGTTAAGGATTTTCGACTTTTTGACAAAATCATTGGTAGATAAATACCTGTTCGTTTCGCAGGTGTTAAAAGACCGCGTATCCGGACAACTGCATTTGGATCCGGCACGGGTTTTAGTTATTCCCAATGGGATTTCTGATCAGTTTAAAAACATGACCAAACCCCAGTCTCAGAGTCGCCTAACCATCACCAATATCGGAATTTTTAAGCCCAAAAAAGGCCAGATCTATTTATTAAACGCCTTACCCTTGGTTGAAACTTCCAAATACAAAATAAATTGCAATTTTCTCGGGGCTGGCCCTTTGCTTATTCAGGCCAAAGAAACTGCTGGTTCAATTAAGACAAAAGTAAAAATAATTTTTTTGGGTGAAGTGAAAAATGTATTTCCCCACCTAATCAATAGCGACATTTTTGTGTTTACCAGCCTGGAGGAGGGGATGAGCAACGCCCTTTTAGAAGCGATGGTCACCAAATGTGCCATTGTCGCTCACAAAATTCCGGAAAATTATGAATTGCTGGGCGGAGACGCCCTTTATGCGGATATTCTTTCCCCGGAAAGTTTAAGTTCTGCTATTAACAAATTAATCAAAGACCCGGCATTGCGTTTTTCTCTGGGCTCAAGAGCCCGTCAGAGGGCCCTGAAAAAATTTTCTTTAAAAAATACCATCAGCCTTCTGAATAACCTCTACTCAGAGCCATAGTCCTTACTCAGGTACTCTGTTATCGTAAAATATCCGCAATCAGTCCATTTTTGTGTGAATTCACGACCAATCAGGTGATTCAGTTCACTTTTTAAATCGTTGACATAAACCGAGTCGGAGTCACCTTCAAAATACTGATTTTCAGATACCACATAGAATTTGTTGTATGCTTCCTTAATGTTTTTGAAATTTGAAATCAAGTGGCTGGTTTTTGACAAATGGCGTTGATCTAGTCCGTAATATGTAAAAGCTGAAATTCCGGAAAAACTGTTAAAAAACAAATTATAATCTTCAGCCCGTGTTTTGTTTAATAAGTACTGTGGGCAATTCACGTTGTCCCAAGCGTAGTCGTTTTGTTTGGAAATATTGTTTACAAAATTTAAGCTGAATGATGATTGATACACCCAATACGTACCCAAACACGCCAATCCCATTAAGTGAAAAGCCTTCTTCAATATATTCGTCTGCTTCCGAAATTGTTCAAAACTTAGTTTAAACCCGTATGCAAACACTGTTAGAGTCAGCGGCCATAAAAAAATTAAAAGCCTGTAGTCCTGGGGAATCCAGATTAAACCAAGGATTCCAAACAAAACTGCCAGGTACCAATAACCCACTTGTTTTGATGACGTTTTAATACACCTGAAGACCCAATACGGAAAATACAAAAACAGCGGGTAAAAAAGTGCAAAGCTCGATATGTAATTTTTCCAAATTCCGCCGAATCCAGGAAATACACTTCCCCAAAATAATGATATATGAATTAAAAATTGCCCGATTATTTTGGATAAATAAGAAAATACTGGGGTTACCGATGCCGGTAGCAATTTGGCAGTATTTACGGGTACTAAAGCAAAATATATGTCTTTCGCAGATATCTCGTCGGGTTTTAAGTCCTTTAGGTCAACAACTTGTTCAAAAGGAGTCTGTAGTCGGCAGCCGGCCAGACGGCAGCCCACCGCCTCCGTTAATAACACGGCCAAAGACATAATTAAAAACAACCTGAGGACGTATTTTGACAGGGTCCTTTCAAATATTAGTTCAATTCCCAGGTAGGAGAGCAACAAAACAATCGAGATTTTGGCCAAAGGATGAATGTTTATATAGACTAAACACATAATTAAATTCAGAAAGTAGGGAACGTGTAGCTTTTTGTTTATTGCTATCAATGCAAAAAACACAATCAATGCCCAAAACGACGGCACGACCCAGAAAAATCCATGAATCAGTCCGTTCCCGGCATATGTCGCTAGGAAAATCATGCACAAATTTCGGAAAGCTGAACCAATATTCAGGGATTTCAGCCACCAGTAAAAAACTATTCCCAAAATTATCTTTCCGAAATAGAAACTTAAATAAAACAGACGCTCTGGCTCAAGAGACAGTGCTCTCGCCAAATAACCGAATATGGCATTGTAAGAAACATAGTCTAAGTGCGCCTCAGGATAAAAATTAACAACGTTTGGAACCGGAGTACCGTACAATAGCACCTTTTTTATACCGTAAAGGTAGCTGTACACATCATCAAAACCTACCGGAATATTCCCTGTTCTGTGTGAGAGAAGGATCCAGCTAATCAAAATCTGAAAACCGATAAAAAACCACAATCCAAAATTATTCACAAAAGCTCTCACTAGGGCGGCTGAAGCTGCTTTAAACACGTTTTATTGTTCTCTGACGAGCAAATACTCGTTACATCCCGTACCGTTTCTAAACACCATTTTTTTACATAGATATCCATTCTTTCCGCAGTAATTAACTATCTCATCCGGGGTCGCAAACTCATACGGATAACCTCCCAGCCAATCTATCACATCATTCTTCCAGCTCATCCCCCGGGACTTTTTGTAATCCCGGATATACTTGACAGGATTGACTCTGAATATAATTAAACCTATTACGTGGTACGCGATATATAAAGTCTCAATAATTTTTTTAGCCCAAAAGCCCGATTTGTTATATATCCTTTTAACTTTCCACCAAAACTCGGACGAGTTAATGTATAAAAAGCTCGAATATCGGTTGTAAATAGCAATATAAAGTACACCTGCTTTATTCGCCAGACTGAATACATTATCTAAGGCCTGGTACATCTTGCCGGTATGGTGTAATACTCCCCACGAATAGACCACGTCGTATTTGCCCAGAGTCGATAGAAATTTCAAATCTAACACAGACCCTTGAACCACTTTCCAGTTGTCAGGTTTGCCATTTTTGGCAGCCAACAGCCTTGCACACCCCACCGAATACTTGTCTACGTCCACGCTCATTACTTTTTTGGCACCCAATAAGTAAGCAGCAAGCGAAAACAATCCACTTCCACAGCCTATATCTAAAAAAGTTTTACCTTTAATTGCTTTCTCACCACCTAAAAATTCTAAAAGAGATCTCTTCGCTTCATTAATCCGATCAGGGTTAACCGAATTCAGAAAGTTCTGCCAATTTCTTCCAAAACTAAAATGATTTTCTTTTAGATACTCATCTTCGTACATAAAAATTTTTCCAAAATGGCCGCGTTATCGGCAATATTATTAAATTTCCTTACATATTTTTGTCCATCCGCACCCATTTTGTCAATCAGCGGCTTGTCTGCAAGTATTCCGCTTATCTGATTGGTAAACTTTTTCCAGTTTCCGTTAGCACATACTCCGCCATGGGATTTTTTTAGCAGACCGTTGGGGTCCACATTTAAAGAGACCACCGGAAGTTTTAATGCCAAAGCTTCGAGATACGTGTTTGGATACCCTTCTCTAATTGAAGTGCTGACAAACATTTTGTGGCAAGCCAGTTGGGTAAACTTATTTTGCCAACTAAGACCCTTGATCCAGTGCAAATTATTTAGGCTACCCAATCGGGATTTAAACTCTTTAAGAATTTTTTCTTCCCCGCAGTCAAAACCGACTACAGTGAACTCAAATTCAGGAAACTGTTTAACCAGGTCCAGAAACATTAACGGCTGTTTTTGAGAAGTGAATCTGGTTGAAATGTATATACAATCTCTTTTTTTAGGCAGGTTCCGGCTCAGCTTGTCCAACAGATCTAATGGAAGACCGTTTTCAATTTGAAGAAAAGATACGTTTAGTTTTTTTATATTGGCGCTTTGATAATCGTTTTGCGTTACTATCAAATCGGCTTTTGATAGCGCCACCCAGTACCATCTCCACCACCATTGGGAATTAAGCGGATTCTTTTCCCAACTGGTGTCCCAGTCATGGGCAATCATATATACAAATTTAATTTTTTTAAGTTTACAATAGATCCATACGTATAAAGTAAATAAACCTGCCGACCTCTGAACTATAATGTCCGTTTTCAAACCCGCCCAAAATTTAAGTTGAGGGACTATAAACACAATTCGTTCGAATATCCTAACCCAAAACCGCTTAGCATCGGTAAAGAACGGTATTACATAAATATTTAATTTCCCTTCTTTAATAAGCGATTGTTTCCCATGAATCACTAAAGAGGAGGCAAAATTTTCATTAAATGAAATTTGCCTGGCCAGTAAGTACATCTGAACTTCGGCTCCTCCGATAGGTTGGGTATTTTTTTTATCAACAATAGGAGTCGAACCTGGAGATACAAAAGTTATTCGGATCATGGTAGACTCAGCCAATTATAATCCATTTCACATGATGCTATCGGGCTTGGTAAGGGTCATTAATAAATATTGGTTTTTTATTATTCCTGTTGTGTTTAAAATATCACTGGCCGCTATCTTTTGGGGGTCCACGGACATCAACAACGTTCGAGGGGCGTCAGAAGCTCTCTTTGTCAACGTTGGGATTAAGCACAATTATCTTTCCCCGGTACTGGTCATGCACTTTCTAAACCGTATTATTGAAGATGCCTTTGTCATACCGATAAACATTACTCAAAAACTGTTTCCGATACTATCTGAACTCGGCATTTCCATATTCATTTATTGGTACATCAAAGATCGTTTTTCCGAAAATCAAACCAAGATTCTGATTATTCTGTATCTGCTAAATCCTATAAATATTTATATTTCCGTATTTCATGGTCAATTTGACTCGGTAGCCATATTTCTAACTATTTTTTCTGTTTATCTGCTTGGCAAAACAGCTCCCAAAATGATGCATATAATATTTTCCGCTATTAGTTTTTCTTTAGCCATAGGTATTAAGGTTTTCCCTTTGCTATTTTTGCCTGTCATACTTGTCTACCCGCGAATTAGCTTGAGATCCAAAATTTATTTCACATTCTTTACCGCTGTTTTTTTGTTGCTGCCGGTTTTAGCTCATCCCCAACTTTCTCTGACCGAGGTCATCAACTACTTCAAATATCCCTTATCGTATAAATCTTACGGCATATTCGGCTTGGACGGCATTTTGGGATTTCTTGGCAGCGGCTTCCATCAGTATTATAGAAGCAACCTCAGGCTAATAGCCTGTCTTTCCTGTTCTGTTGGGGCATTGATTGTTATTAAAAAAAAGCTTTCACTTTACCGGGGTTTTCTTATTTACATACTGGCCATACTGGCTTTTTCTACTTCTATGGCTCCCCAGTATTTAGTCTGGCTTGTTCCGTTTATTTTTATTTCCAATTCAATTCTGGGAATTTTTTTTTCATTTGTTTTAGGATTTTTTCTCCCCTGGTATTACCTGCTTCCGTCTGACAATTCGGGTGTCTTTGCGGCTCTTACCTCCCTGTCATTTCTTACACCTTCAAGTCTGATTTATTATTTCAAGTTTCCTAAACTTACGAATTTTATAGACATCAACGTCCGATGGCGCTTTTTAGCCTTATTTTTAATCACCTGGTTCATTATCGTCTCTCTATCAAAGACTAAAGCACAAGTGAAAAAATCAAAGACGGAATCATTCCGGTTACCGGGAAAATTTTTGTCCGTTTGTTTTATTCTGGTTTTTTTATCAACTGTTTGCGCAGTTTATTTGGAGTGGGTAACTACCCATAACTCGAAAACGTTTGTTTCTAAAGAAATCGTGACCTCTCAAAACGCCAAACCGGCATATTTTCTCTATGGATACAACATCGAACAGGACATCATTATTCCCAAGTGGTTGGAATTGAAACAGGTTACTATCGACGGAGGCGATTATTTAAAAGTTTCTTTAAATAACCAAACACATTATTACTATGGCAACCAGCACTGGGATTATCATGGAGGCTGGAGGTCCACCAGAGCGGCTTATCCTATGCCAATCGACAGCTCCACAGATAACTCAATTCATTTTATTTCCAACATCACCTCGGTCAGGCCGGAATATTTTGTAAATATTAATGACGATCGCAATTTAACCGATACCGCAGCTTATCCCAAAGTAACACCTGTATCTTTGCCGTGTACGCTACCGGTTATCAGCCAGGTTCCCTGTAGTATTTCCGTGCCCCACCCATCAAATTGGCATCTTTCCATTGTGGAAGCGATGCTGGTCTATAACGTTATATATCTTTTAGCCTTTATCAAATTTGTCGATCGAAAACAATGGTCATGGATTTAATCAAACAATTGCAGTTTTTTGTCCATCAGCTTATATAATAAACCGTATGCGCTCTTAACAAGAAGACTGGCTCCTTCGGCCACCAGCACGAATAGGAAAGGAATGATATGCATGGCCACTCGTATATCAATTCCCATGGGAATTAAAAACAAAATTGTATTCAGCATCAGGATTGGAAGTATGAACATCGTCCAGGATTTTTTTACAACACTCCCCATAAAACCCAAGACGTACAGAGCAATTATTCCCATTCCAAAGTTATTTCCGATCAAAACGCCAAACAATTGCTGATCAAGACCCCAAATACTCAGTGTCCCGGTTATGGTTCTTTTTACAACTTCACTTAAACTGTGTAATTTAAAGAAGTAATCAAAAGTCGTTATCGGTCTTCCGGCGTATCCGTTTCTGATCAATTCAGACATGGTCGGGCAACCATCGCATCCTATTTGTCTGACTCGTACAAATTCATAATTCCGCTGATAAATTGCCTGAAAATCTGAAAAATATGTAGCCTTTCCGTATGTTATCTGGTTAAATCTCAGATAAGGGAAAAACATCAAAAAAGGGATTGCAACCATCAGGATTATCTTCTTAAACCTGATCCTGTATTTAAAAATAAAGAAAATCATAATTAACCCCAAATAAGGCAATGCCATAAATCTGATTAATAATAAAATAGCACTGATCAATGACAATCCCAGTGTTTCTACCCATCCGGGTCCAGTCTTTGGATATTTTTTAAATACCAAAAAATAGGTACACAGCAAAATAAAAGTGGTGTACATATCTTCCCTTAGCCCCCTGGCACTCATTTCAATCAAGAATGGATGGACGGAAAGGAAAAAAGCTACCAGGAGGTTATTTACCCAACCAACAGCCTTTTTAAACAATGCATAAGAGGCCGCAATAATTCCCAATGACCACAACATACTCCCCAATCTCACGGTCACCATCTCATTGCCCAGAAACACCATCAATTTCGTCCACCATACAAATAGCGGTTCTCTGACCCCTGTGTTATAGGGACCGGTAATTGTTTTAGCCAGAAGAACATAATAGCCAACGTCCGGTTCCAGTGGTTGATTTACTACCCGTTCTAAAGCAACCCATCGATTGGACAAGCCAAGCATCAAAAGCCCTATTAAAATTAGCATGCCAATTCGACTTTTCCAAACCGATATTGTCAATTTATCCGCCTTTTTAGACAAAAGCCAGGTAAATATTTTTACCAGCACCACTCCTAAAAACCCAAAATATGCCAAAATATAAACATGCACCATTAGCCCCCTGAAGCTTACCCAGCGGGTTAAAATTGCTGAAACATAATTTATTTTTAAGGCACAAGCTGTAACAAGTAACCACATTAAGTAAGTTGAGTTGCCTGACCACCTTTCCCAAACCCGCCAATGAATTACCAGGGCTGCTCCAGCGCTTGCCATTACCCAAAAGATGACATACGGGATGTTGGGTAGGTATGTTTTTTGATACTGATTGGTAATTATCCGGTATATGGAAGTTCCAATTTCCGGCTTGACCATAAGTTCATTCGTAAGTTTGTTTACAGATACCTTCATCACCGATTTTTCCGGCCGTACCTCTCCCTGATCTACTCCATCCGCGAAAATATGTGCATTACCCTTCTCCGGCCCAAACACTATTTCAACGGTGATAAAACTGTCAGTTTTTAAAAATGGCACCAGCAATTGGGCCGGCCCTTTTGATTTTATGTTTTGCACCAATCCATTCAAAGTGCAATCAACTCCCGTATAGATGATTTTCGTATCAGCACAGCTTTCAGGATTGAATTCATACCACACGGAACTCGGTCTGGAAGAATGTAACGTATTATAAAAAGACAAAAATTCCCCCCGGAATTTCCAAAAAACCAACATCAACACCAAAGCGAGCCAAAATCCCCCCCATGCTCTTCTCATGTCGCAAATCTGGTTTTTAAGATCCGGAATAAAGTCCAATACAATCCCGGTAACGGATTCATTTTTGAAGCCCCCACCCTTTCTCTATAAGGAATAAAGATCTCCATTGTCTTATAACCCATCTTTTTAGGTTTCAGCCACAAATCAACCGGTAGTGCCGGTTTGGATCCCTCAAAACTTATTTTTTTCAACATCGATTTTCTGTAAGCCCTCATGCCGCTATGTAAATCGGTAGTCCAAATTCCGTACAGGCATGAAGCCAGCAAAGCGCAAAGGGCATTTGCCAAATAATTTATCCATGGCATCGTACTTGGTTTCCCCAAAAGTCTCGACGCATTTACCTCATCAAATCCATCTTTAACCGCCTTTATTAACACAGGAATATATTCAGCCGGATATGTCCCATCTGCATCCATCGTTATAATAATTTCTCCGCCGGAAGAATTTAAAGCCTCAGTCATTGCCGGGCCGTATCCCCTGGGTGGGTTTTGAGATATCACCCTAGCGCCTCTTGCCTTGGCAATTCCTGCTGTGTTATCGCGGCTGCTGTCCACGACTAAGATCTCGTCATCCGGATTTAAATATTGCTTAATCTCATCAATCACTTTTCCCACAACTTTTTCTTCGTTTCTAGTAATCATCGCCACTGTTATTTTCTGCCTGATTGTTTTTTTCATTTTTGATGCTAACATTTACATAACTTGACGAGCAAAGCTTTTTCATTATCTCACTATTTTTCGGAAATTTCTAACTCTACCGACTTTTTTTCCCAGTCAAAAGAACTGATCAGGGTTGTTGATATTTTGTACAAAACCTGGCAAAAGCACGGCACAGTTTTTGTGATGGGTTGCGGTGGTTCAGCGTCAACAGCCACGCACTTCTCTGCGGATTTATCAAAGACCACCATGGTCAAAGGCAAAGATATGTTTAAATCCATGGCCCTAGTCGACAACATTCCTCTGGTCAGCGCCTGGACCAATGATTATGGCTGGGATAAAGTTTTTTCCGGGCAGCTCGTGCCCTGGCTGACCAAAAACGATGTTTTAGTCGGTTTCTCGGTTCACGGCGGAAGTTTGGATGGTTGGTCCCAAAATTTGGTTTCGGCGATGAAGTTAGCCAAAGACAGAAAAGCTAAAATAATCGGATTTTCCGGATTTGACGGGGGAGCCATGAAAAAAATGGCTGATGCTTGTTTAACGGTTCCAATTTCCGATGAGGTGTACGGTACTCCGGTTATTGAAGGGTTCCACTCGGTGCTTACCCATGGCATTATTTTTGCTTTGAAAAATAAAATTGCCGGCTTATAATCAAAACCTATGTCAGTAGATTTAAAAAGAACAGGATATTTTATTGACACCAGTGAGCTGAAGCCAATAAATGATTGGAGATCAGCTATTAACGGTGTTACCACTAATCCGGTAATTTTGGCTAAAGGCGGAGTTTTAAATGTCCCAGAAAGATTGGGAGAGATCTGTAAAATTGTCGGACCTGGTGTTCCCGTATCGGTCGAGATTCCCGACACCAACCTTTCGGAATTGCAGATGATTGAAATGGCCAGAGAGCTGCATGCGCAATTTCTCAATAATGCGGTCATCAAGGTTCCCCTGACTCCCGAACCCAAACCGTTCAATGTGCTTTCCCAATTAGCCCGGGAAAATATTCCAACAAATGCTACTTTGGGTCTAACTTTTGCCCAATTAGCCTTAGCGGCATCCGCCGGCGCCGACTACATTAGTATGTTTTGGGGTCGGGTCTCGGAAAGTCACGATAATTACAAAGAAGGTCCCGATCCGGAAACTTTGCTCGAAGCCACACTTACTTTTTTGCTCAAACAGGGACTCCCAGCCAAAGTAATTATCGGAAGCATCCGCACTCCTGATCATATTATGCAGGCTTTTTCTCTGGGAGCCCATATCGTTACAGTTCCTCCCCAGAGACTTCAGGAATCTTTTACGAACCGGAGATTGGGGGAGACTATCGAGGAGTTTAATGACGCCTATGCTTCAGTCAAAGACCAGCCAGGATTCAAAATCGTTTAGTCTCGAGGACTTCAGTTAAAAGCTTAATAACTTCTGATAAATCATTGACTTTATAGTCAGCTGGAGCTTGCCTTGCCTCCTCCACCTTATTTGGCAGATTATTATTATGAATATAAATAATTGTTTTGCACCCGGCTGCCTGTCCTGCTCCCACGTCGCTAGAACCGTCTCCCAAAACCACGCTTTGACCCAAATCAATATTTAATTCATGTGCAGCTTTAATTAATAAACCGGGTTTTGGCTTACGACAGTCGCAATCCATAGTCAACTCCGGGACCTTACCTCGGGGATGATGCGGACAGGTGTAAATTCTATCAACCTTGGCCCCTTCTTTGGCCAGCAGTTGTTGGACCTTCAGTTCAATCTCTTGGGCTGTTTCTTTAGTCATTTTCCCCTTAGCCACACCTGGCTGGTTGGTAATTTCGATTACTGGAATCTTTCTATCATTGCACCACTTAATGGCCTTAACTATTCCCTCAACCAAAACCACATCCTCCGATTTTTGCGGACTATCAAATGGTTCGTCTCCAGGGTAAGCCACCGTCTCGTTTACTACCCCATCCCGATCAAGAAACAGCGCTTTTTTCATATACTTTCACCTAACCTTATCAGCTCGTCGTATATTTGTCTATTTGCCCCAGCTATCAAGCCTGGATCAAAAAGCGGATCTCGCCCCGGCCAGCCGCTTGCCACTCCACCAGCCTCTCTTACTGACAACTTTCCTGCGGCCTTATCCAATATTTTGCATCCGGGTGGATCCCTCCACCCACCTCTCTTGGCTTCCATGTTCAGCAATACCCCAAAGATGACAAAAAGTTAACAATTGCCTATTTAACTTTTTCTAAAATTCGCAATAACTTTTGCCCCTTCGAAATCGAACCGAAAAAATTCCCTTCTTAACCCCATCTTTTCCATAATTCTGGTCAGCTTGTCTTTTCCGTTTTTAGCATATAGCATCATAAATCCTCCGCCTCCTGCTCCGATCACCTTTCCTCCCAGAGCCCCGTTCTTTTTTGCCGTCTCATAGCATTCATCAATAAATGGATCAGATATTTTTGCTGACAATTTTTTCTTGTTTTGCCAATGCTCATCCAGCAGCTCACCAAAAAGATCTATCTGCCCTTTCTCAAACGCCTTTTTGATCTCCTTACCCATCTGTTTAATCCTATGCATCCGCTCAAACACCGCTTTGTCGGTCTTAGATTTTTTCTTTTGATCAGAAAGAACCGCCGAAGCCAATCTTTCCCGATTTAAATAAAACAGCATGATGTTATTTTCAAGCTCCACCGTACTGTGATTGGGCATCTCTACCGGTTCTACTCCGACCGACCCGTCTTTTTCAAAAGTAAAGGCAGTAATCCCTCCAAAAGCCGATGCGTATTGATCTTGTTTACCTATCGGCTCTTTTAACTTAATAATTTCAATTTGACTGGCTTCATCGGCCAGCTTGTCCAAAGACACAAATTCCCTTTTATAAGCATGTAGGGCATTAAGTAAACTCACCGTAAATGCTCCTGACGACCCTAAGCCGCTTCCGGAGGGCAAGTCGGCGATCGATACCGCTTCTATAGCACTGGTAATTCCGTGCATTTTCAACGCTTCTCTGAAAATCGGATGTTCAATCTGAGATATCTTGTCTACGATCTCAGTTTTTGAATAACTCAGCCTGATAGTCTTATGAAACCGCTTATTCACCGCCACATAAACATATTTGTCGATGGCTCCTGAAATTAAAAATCCCCCAAACTTGTTACTATAGAACGGTAAATCGGTCCCCCCTCCTCCCAGTGAAATCCTCAACGGTGACCTGGAAATTATCATGGTTTTAGTTGTTCTTTTTTTCCCGTAGCGATTATTATTCCTCCGCCAAACGGTAAATACAAGTCACCTTCAGGCCTAATTTTTTGATATAGAGCAGTTCCTGGAAAGCCTCTCGTGCCTATTTTAATATTCTCAAAACCAGCATCTGCCATCAGTCTTCTTATTCCTTCTGGAGTGGGAAACCACAAATGACTTATGTCCCTCCGATACTTATCAGTCCAGGTATGTTTATTTGGAGTCCGCA
>Ga0208375_1003415_pt1 | contig 13584 bp, 13 predicted proteins | sample RifOxyD1_FD_184038 | JGI IMG/M metagenome (GOLD analysis project Ga0208375, IMG submission 184038) | Soil microbial communities from Rifle, Colorado - Rifle Oxygen_injection D1 (SPAdes) | ecosystem: Environmental > Terrestrial > Deep subsurface > Rock core/Sediment | place: Rifle, Colorado... | reverse complement strand
TGAAGCTAGGCGGTGGCGGGGCTTTCGTGGAGCGTACGATTTAATTTCAAGTCATCACGCGCTCCGCGCGTGCGATACATTACAGATTTTGAAAATAGGTTCTGATTTGGTAGAATAAACGCACCAATATAAAAACAGCTATATAGTATAGCTGTTTTTATATTGAAATATCTTATTTGTTATGCATAATATGAGCTGGAGGTAACACCAATGAGTCTTATTGTTATTCACAATACTCCTTTATCAAAGGAAGAAAATTATTTGATAGGGGCGATTTCTAGTTCTTTTAATCCTAAAAAGGTTAAGTCAGAGGAAATTATTAATGGAGGAGGAGAATTATCAGATTATAAAAATGTTGTCGTTGTAAATAATCTGGCGGCTATTGAGAATATTCGTTCTAGAGGCGTGAAAATTTTTATTATCGCCGTAGTTTCTTCCCAGTGTTTTTTTGGAGAAGCTCGGAAAGCTGGAGCGAATTGTCTTTTCACTGTTGAAAACAGGATTGGATTGTTAGCTTTCCTGAAAAGACATAATTATTGGGTTTAAAAAGGCTTGTCTCTGGGAGTTTAAGTTTAGGAGCTTCGCTAGTCGAAGCTCTAATTTTTTATTTTATAATTTTGTCTACCCACTTATATATATCTCCAGCACCCATAAAAACAACACAAGCATTTTTACCAAAATCTGTTTCTGACAAATCTAAAATATTTTCTATTGCTTTTGTTGGTGTAAATTTATTTACAGCTCTAGCCAAAATTTCATTTGAGATTGTTTTGTCTAAAGTCTCGCGAGCTTTAAATATGGGGGCTATAAACACTTTGTCAGCAATTTTTAGGGAATCTACAAAATCATCAAAAAGTAGTTTAGTTCTACTCTGCTGATGGGGTTCAAAAATGCATATTATTTCTTTATCAGAATGTTCTTCTTTTAAAGCGTTTAAAGCCATACGCACTTCTGTTGGATGATGAGCATAATCGGTGTAGAAAAGATTACTGCCCTTTTCTCCTTTAAATTCAAGCCGTCTCCAAGTGCCTTTAAAACTTTTTAAAGCTTCAATTGCTTTTTCTTTTGAAATTCCTAAAACTTCAGTGACTTTCAAAGCAGCTCTAGCATTTAAGATATTATGTTCCCCAAATACCCTTAAATTAAAATCAGTTTTTATTTCTTTGTAATCTAAAACTTTTGCTTTTGATTTTGCTGTTGAATCTTTTATATTTTCATTTTTTTTATCAGTAATAATAAAACCACCATCAGGGACTTTTTCAGCTATTTCAGAAAAAGCGCTTTTGATATCTTCAATATCTTTATAATAATCAAGGTGGTCGGCCTCTATGTTGGTGATGACTAAAATATTTGGATGAAGGTTTAAAAAAGATCTTTTGTATTCACAGGCCTCTGCTACCAAGTATTTGCTTTTGCCTGCAAGGAAATTGCTATTTTGACCAAGTATTTTTGACCCAACTATAACTGTTGGATCCATTTCAACTTCTTTTAAAATGTGGCCGATCATAGCGGTGGTGGTGGTCTTGCCGTGAGTACCCGAAACCGCGATAGTAAACATATCTTTGGATAATTCACCTAAAGCTTCAGGATAAGATACACAAGTTATTCCTTTTTTGCGTGCTTCTAAAAGTTCTGGGTTGTTATCTTTGATAGCTACTGTATATATAGCCACTTCTACATCAGAGTTTATATTTTCAGCTTTTTGACCAATAAAAACATTTATTCCTAACTTCTCCATATCGTCTGTTATTTCAGATGAAGCGATATCTGAACCGCTTACTTTTTTGCCCTGCAAAAAAAGCATCCGCGCTATTGCTGATACTCCAATACCTCCAACTCCTATGAAGTGATAATTATTTTTATTTAATATATTCATTTTTTATTTTTAAATTTTTTATTATTCCATTAAATTTGTCTCCTCTGTCGTATTCGTTTTTAAACATACCAAAAGAAGCAAATGCAGGACTAAATAATATGGCATCTCCTTTATTTGTTGAACTTACGGCATCTGCCACGGCTTTTTTAAGAGAATTATATATGGGGGATTTTTTAAATTTATTTTTTATGCGTTCCGTGCCTGTGCCGGAAATTAAAATTATTTTTTTAGCACGTAAATTAGCCTCTCTTATAAAATTATTCATGTCCAAACCTTTATCAGCGCCTCCGCATATCAAGACAATTCTTTTATTTAGGTCTAAATCCAACGCTTTTAGCCCAGCTATTGTCGCCTCTGGGGTAGTAGAAGTGGTGTCGTTGTAGATTCTTACTCTATTTATAGTCTTGATATGCTCAAGCCTTCCTTTTACTCCGGTGAAATTTTTTATTGCTTTATAAATTTTTAATGGTGGTATTTTGAGTGCTACAGCCGCTTTTATTGCACAAGCGATATTTGATTTATTATGCTCGCCCATCAATACTGTTTTTAAATTTTGGCAGTCTTTTTTCCTCGCGATTATTATTTTAGATTTTATCCTCTTCCTAAACTGCTTAATTTTTGGCGCTGTCTGTTCACCAAGTATCAAATAATCAGTCTTTGATTGCCACAGAAAAATCTGTGCTTTATCAAGAAAATACTTTTTCATGTTGTCTTTGTAATAATTCATATGATCAGGAAAAAAGGTGGTAAAAATAGAAATTTGAGGGCTTATTTTTTCATATTCAAATCCCTGCAGTTGCCATGAATCAAGCTCTAAAACGGCTATTGACTGCGGGCTTATCTTTTCGAGCATGGCCAAAGTTGATACGCCTTGTATATTTCCGCCAATAATTGCGTTTCTACCCGCTTCTTTGAGCATGTGGTATATGAGATGTGTTACAGTCGTTTTTCCTCTTGTTCCAGTAATTCCTACTATTTTTCCTCCAAATTGGTTAATAAAAAATTTAGCAAATATGGCAGTACTCATATGTACAGGCACATCATTTCTCAGAGCTTCTTCTATGAAAGGGGAATTAAGCGACACGCCAGCCCCCTTTATAACCATATCTGTTTTTATAAAATCGGAAAGATTATGGTGACCAAGTACAAATTTTATATTTTTAAATTTTGATAATTTTTTAAGGCTTGCTTTTAACTCTGCTTCTGTCTTTAAGTCTGTTACTACCAATTCTTTTGCGTATTTAGCCAAAAATTTGGCATCACCCACTCCACGCCCCAAAAGCCCGAGACCCAAAAGAGTAATCTTTTTTCCTTTGAAGAATTCTTGATATTTCATATAATTCTTGGTTCTCTTTCTAAATTAATTCCGAATTTTTGAAAGACTTTATTACGGATAAAGTTTTCGGCTTTCATTACTTCTTCAAAGCCGGCTCTTTCAGGATTAGTTAAAATCAGAGCATTTTGAGGAGATATTTCTATTCTACCTATTTTTGCACCTTTCAGTTCGATTTCCTCTATTAGGTGTCCAGCAAAAATCTTTTTATTTTTTATAATTGGATTTATAAAATAGGAGCCAGCATTTGGAGTAGTATTTGGATTTGGTAATTTATTTTTTCTTATTTCTATTATAGCTTTACGAATTTCTTGCAAATTAGGGTATTTATTACTTCTTTTTTTAAAATACTCTTCTACACCTTTGTATTTTGGTATTTTAGGTCTCTGTTTTGAAAGTTTTAGATTTATCAAAACAATAATAAATCTCTCAGGATATTTTTTAAATAAACTATCTCTATATCCAAATTTGCATTCTTTTTTATTAAAATTAATGAACCCTTTCTTTTTTTTATCATACACTTCAACGCTTTCTAAACAATCAGATATTTCTGATCCATAAGCCCCGATATTTTGTGTTAAAGCTGAACCGGCTCTACCTGGTATACTTGAAAGAGCCTCTATACCAGACAAACCATTTTTCACAGCAAATTTGACAACATTGTCCCATTTTTCTCCAGCTTGAACTTTCAATATACTGCCATTTTTTTCAATACCTTTTGAATTCAAAATTGCTATAACTGCTTTTATATTATTATGGGGAATTATATTTGTACCATCACCCAAAATCCAAAGTGGCAAATTTATTTTTGATGCAAAATTAATCACTTTAATTACTTCTTCTTTTGACTTAATCTTTACCACAAAGCTAGCCACAGAAGGAATACCAATAGAATTAGGAATAGCCGAGTTTTTATTAATAATCATATTTTTATTTTATATCATATATGATATACTTTTGGTATGAAAAAGGTGGATAATCAAAAAGCAATAGGAAGTTTTATAAAAAAACTTAGAGAAAAACGCTCTCTAACCCAAGAAGAGTTGGCAGAGATATTAAACACTTCCCAAAGCGCTATCGCTAGAATTGAAAGTGGCGGTCAGAATCTTACCGCTGGAGAGCTTTTGAAAATAGGAAGTGCATTAGATCATAAGATTGTATCTTTAACTGATTCGATAGACTTTAAAATAAATGGAGGTAGAAAACTTAAAGGTTCTATAAAAACAAATCCTTCTAAAAATGGAGCTATGGGACTTTTATGTGCTTCTCTTTTAAATAAAAACACGACTATACTGCATGGTATTCCAAGAATAGAAGAAGTAAATAGAATGTTAGAGATATTCTCTGCTTTAGGGGTAAAAACTAAATGGATTGAAAAACAAACTTTAGAAATAAACCCACCTAAGAAATTTAATAAAAAAGGATTGATCCATCCTTCTGTCGCAAGTGTAAGATCTAGTTTGATGCTCATTCCTGCTATGTTGCATAATTTTAAGAGTTTTGAATTACTTCATAGTGGTGGTTGTAAGATGGGTGAAAGGACTATTTCTGCTCATCGTTATGTGTTTGAAGATTTTGGTGCTCGTATAAAAACTCTAAATAATAAGTATGTTATTAATAACAGATATATAAAAGTACCTAATATTGTGATGTATGAGGCAAGTGACACTGCATCTGAAAATGCTATTATAACTGCCGCTCTAACTCCAGGTATAACCAAAATATCTTTTGCTCCACCAAATTATCAAGTTCAAGAAGTTTGTTTCTTTCTCCAAAAATTGGGAGTTAAAATAGAAGGTATTGGTACTACCAGTTTGACTGTTCACGGTATTAAGAAAATAAATCAAAGAATTGAATATTTCAATAGTGAAGATCCAATTGAATCAATGATGTTTATAAGTGCTACTATCACTACGAATTCTAAATTAAAAGTAGAAAGATGTCCAATAGATTTTTTGGCTTTAGAGTTGACCAAGTTAAAAACTATGGGTTTAAAATATTATATTTCGAAAGAGTATTTGGCTTTAAACAAAAATACAAAATTGGTGGACATAACTATATTTCCTTCAAAACTATATTCTTTAAAAGATAAAGTGCATGCTCAACCTTATCCGGGTATTAATTCTGATAACCTTCCATTTTTTGTACCTATCGCCACTCAAGCTGAAGGTAACACTCTTGTTCATGATTGGATGTGGGAAAATAGAGCAATATATTTTACTGAACTAAATAAATTAGGAGCCAACGTGACTCTGGCTGATCCGCATAGGGTTTTTATAACAGGGCCAACAAAACTAAAAGCTGCTCAAGTAGTTTGCCCAGCCGCTTTACGTCCAGCAATGATAATACTGATTGCTATGTTAGCCGCTCCGGGAGTATCCATACTTCGCAATGTCTATTCTATCAATCGTGGCTATGAGGATGTTGTAGAGAGGTTAAATAGTATCGGAGCTTCAATTGAGAAAATCACAGGTGTATAGTTGTGATATATCATATATGTGATAATATTTAGTTGGGAGTTATTTATGAACACAGAAATGAGCTCAGAAATTATTGCCGGGTCCTTGGTAGGGTTGAAACCAACTGACAAAGACCCGGATGTAAATGAACGTTTAAGAAGATGGGAGCACTCTTACGGGAGGGGTCCATTTAAAGTTCGTCATGTTACAGACGAACACGTATCTCTTGAATGGATTAAAGATCCACTTAATCGACAAAAGAGTGGAGAACTTGTTCATTTTGGGAGTCTTAACGATTCCCATATAAGTATCAGATATGTGGAACCTTGGGTGACTTGATGGCTACGTCTACACTTTAAATCGTCGCAGTTTACGGACTGTGGCGATTTTCTTTTTTTTATTATAATATTATAAAATGAACAAAAAATATTGTTTCTTGAATGGAGAGATAATGCCTTTAGAGGATGCCAAGGTTGGTATAGAAGACATAGGTCTTTTGCGTGGTTATGGTATTTATGATGGGTTGGCTGCCTTTAACGGCAGGCCTTTTCGTTTTGCTGACCATTGGCAGAGATTTACAGATGGAGCTCATGCTCTTGGATTAAATATCCCTATTACTGAAGATTCCTGTGAGAAAAAAATTGTTGAGATAATAAAAAAATCTGACATAAAAGAAAGGGCCACCATAAGGATGATACTTACTGGCGGGAAAACCATAAATGGAATTGAATATGATTTTGAAAATGCTACTTTTTATATTACAGCTGAACCCTTTGTGCCTTTACCAGAAGAATATTTTGAAAGAGGAGCTAATATTTTAACTTACAACCATCAGCGTGAAATGCCAGAGTATAAGACTACAAACTATATTAAAGCAGTCAATTTGCAAGAATGGAAAAATGGAGAAAAGGCGGTGGAAGTGCTTTATATAAATGATGGAGAAGTTTTGGAATGCACTACCAGCAACATTTTGCTTGTTAAAGATAAGGCTTTGATTACCCCAGCCGAGAATGTCTTAGGGGGTATAACTAAAAAAGTGACATTAGAGCTTGCTACTGAAGCCGGATATAAAATAGAAGAAAGGATTGTCTATCAAGATGAACTAAAGATGGCTGATGAAATTTTTATTACTTCCTCATTTAAAGATATTGTCCCTATTGTCAAAGTTGATGATTTTCAGGTGGCAGATGGTAAAGTTGGAGTAATGACTAAAGATTTGATGCTTAAGTTTAAGGCTTATATAAATAACTTGTCCCGCTAGAAATTTATTGTAATATTTGGTGGGATATGCTATAAATATAAGCGTAATTTTAGACAAAATTTACTATATTAATATTTAATTTCTAATGGAATGTCACAAGATCAACTTATAGCTCTAGTAAACAAAAAAACCGGCGAGGTTTATTTAACACGCAAAAATAAGCGTAAAGTAGAGCGTAAAATAGAACTCAAAAAATACTCTAAAAAGCTCCGTAAGAGAGTGGTTTTTAGTGAAGCTAAACTACCTTTAAAAAAAATAAAAAAATAAAAAGAACGGGACAAACCCGTTTTTTTTGTGTATATTTAACTCGTTGGGCCTATAGTTCAGTGGTAGAATTCTCCTCTCCAAAAGGAGCGACCGGGGTTCAAATCCTCGTGGGCCCGCCTTCTAAAAATCTTTTTACTTTTTTTTCTACTAAATTTATTTTTGATGGAAGCCAAATGATGTTTTTATCTTTAAACCACTGTTTTTGACGTTTAGCGTATTGCCAAGTTTCTATCTGCATCCTCTCTATCATTTCTTCTTTTGAAATCTTTTTTTGGAGATGATTGGCCACTATCTTATATTCAAGTCCAAGCTCTGACATTCGTTTCCAAGAGAGACCTTTTTGATGTAAATCTCTGACTTCTTTCAAAAGTCCCATTTTAAACCACTTTTCTATTCTTTTATTTATCCTATTTTTTAATTCTTTTTCTTCTGTTTTTATTCCTATTTTAATGACATCGTATTTTGAGGGGACTTTCTTGCCCAGCGTAGCTTGAGCGAAGCGAGAAGCGGAGTTGGGGCCCAAAGCTTCACATATCTCAATTGCTCTAACTAATCTTCTTCCATTTTTGGCGTCTATATTTTTGGCTCTTTCTGGGTCTAGTTTTTTTAATATTTTAAATAATTCTTCAACACTTTTCTTTTCAAGTTGAGCTCTCAATTTTTCATTTGGTGGCGCTTCGGCAAGTTGTTTTTCACCAAGCAAAGCATCAATATAAAATCCAGTACCACCACAGACAATGGGTATCTTCCCAGATATAACAATCTGCGCGATCGCGTCATTTGTTATACGGACAAAATCGGAAGCAGAAAATTGTTTGCGGGGACTTATCACATCAAGCAGGTGATGCTTTATTCCTTTCATTTCTTTTTTAGTAATTTTACCAGTGCCAATATCAAGTCCTTTATATACCTGTCTTGAATCAGCAGAAATAACCTCTGCCCCTTTAGTTCCAAATTTTTTGGCTTGTCCTGAGCGAAGTCGAAGGGCAAGCTCTACAGCAACATCACTTTTGCCACTAGCGGTTGGCCCGAGGATTACAATAATTTTTGGTTTATTATTTTTCTCTGACATAAGTAAATCTCTGCCCTTTATAATTTATTTCTGGTTTGTCTACTTCTTCTAGAAATATTGAAAGCGGGCGGACCCAAATTTTTTGTTCTCCATAAAGCGCTTGATAAACTACGTGTGGTTCTAAAGTTTCTGAATGTGTCCCAACATCAATCACCTCATACTCCTTACCTTTAAAATGTTTGTAGATTCCTTTTTTGATTTTATTTTGCATGTGCCAGAGGTGGGACTTGAACCCACAAACCTTGCGGCACGCGATTTTGAGTCGCGCATGTTTACCAATTTCATCACTCTGGCTTGTAGATAAAATATACCTCAAAATCCCCAAAAATCAAAATACTCAGCTTTTATTTTAAATTGTTTTAATGTAAAATAAGTTCACAATGTCTAATACATCAAATTTTTATCAAAATTCAATATTTTGGGTAGAACTGGATAAAATAAAGCCAAATCCTTTTCAACCGCGTCGCGAATTTGATGAAGATGCTCTAAGGGCTTTAGCGGACTCTATCAAGCAGTATGGAGTGCTTCAAGCATTGGTAGTTACTCGAAAGGAGTTTGAGAGAGATGACGGTTTGGGAGTAGAATATGAGCTTATAGCAGGCGAGCGTCGTTTGCGAGCTGCCAAAATTGCTGGACTTTCTCAAGTGCCAGTCATTATTCGAACGGGTGAGGGTAATGAAAATGCCGATGATTTAATGAAATTAGAGCTAGCTATTATTGAAAATGTACAAAGAGAAGATCTTAATCCAGTAGAAAGAGCCAGAGCTTTTAAAAAGTTAACAGAAAAATTTGGATTTAAGCATCATCAAGTGGCTCAAAAGATTGGCAAGAGCAGGGTCTATGTCAGCAATTCTTTGCGCATTTTAGATTTACCAGAAGATATGCTCAATGCTTTATCTGAAGGGAAGATAAATGAAGGACACACGAGACCTCTTCTTATGCTTATAGAAAGACCAGAAGAACAAAAGGTTCTCTTTAAAGATATTATCTTGTACAAAATGAATGTTCGTGATGCTGAACAAGCTGCTCGTAAAATCGCCATAGAAAGAGTTCGAAAATTTGATTCTCATCTGGACCCAGAAATTTGTTCTTTAGAAGAAAAGTTTACTGAAAGTTTGGGTACTAGAGTAAAAATTGAAAAGAAAGAAAAAGGGGGCAAATTGATGATAGATTTTTTCTCAAATGATGATTTGGTAGATATTTTAAATATGCTTCAACAAGGGACTCCGACGAACGAAGTAGTCGGGGAGCCGACTGAAAGTGCTGGTCTTGACGATAGGACTCCTGAAGAAATAAAAAAAGAAGAGGATATCCCAATAGATGAAGACCTTTACTCAATCAAAAATTTTAGTCTCTAAGTATTGTTTTTGATATGTTTTTTGGCCAAAGCAGTTTTGGCATATTCTAACCATTTACGATTTGGTTTAGCTGATTTTTTGGTAATAACTTCTACTATTTCTCTATCTTTAAGAATGCTATTGATGGCAGAAAGTTTGCCATCTATTTTTACTCCTGCCATTTTGTTTCCAATATCGGAGTGTATATTATAAGCAAAATCAATAGCCGAAGCTCCTACTGGCAAGTCAATCACATCTCCTTTAGGAGTAAAGACAAAAATTCTCTGGCTTAAGAAATTTTTCTTTATTTCATTTACAGAATAATTGAGCATAGTCTGTATCCACGGCATAATCTCTTTTTTATTCTTTTCTCCAGCTTTATATAGAGAGTGGGCAGCGATACCATACTCTGCTTCTTTATGCATTTCTTCTGTTCGTATTTGTATTTCTACTAAGTCGCCATTACCAGTAAAAACTGTGGTATGTAGACTTTGGTAGCCATTTTGTTTTGGGAAAGCAATGTAGTCTTTTATTTTGCCGGGTTGAGGTTTCCAAACAGAGTGAATGATACCAAGGGCTCTATAACAATCTTCAGTTTTTGCCACCGTTAATCTCATAGCCAAGATATCATTTATTTTCTCAATATCTTTTTTATATCTTAGATATTTTTTATAAAGACTATAAATAGTTTTAACTCTGTAATCAGAATGAAAATTAGTAAGACCCGAATCTACCAATTCTTTAGAAACTTTTTTTCTAAATTTTTCCAAACTTTCCAATCTTTCATCATGGCTTTCTTTTAAAAGTGAAGATATTTCGTCAAAACCTTCTTTGTCAACAAAAGGGAAGGCCAAATCTTCAAGTCTTCTTGATAGTTTTCTGATACCCAATCTATAAGCGATGGGCACATATATTTCTAAGGTCTCTCTGGCAATACGCTCTTGTTTTTCTTTTGGCACAAAGGAGAGAGTCTCCATATTATGAAGTCTGTCACAAAACTTGACTATCAACACTCGCAAATCTTTAGAAGTAGCAAAAAGTAGTTTACGCAAAGCTTCATTGTAACGATCTGCTCCGTGGTATCGTAAGTTGCCGATTTTGGACACTCCCTCAACTATAAATAAAATTTCTTTTCCAAATTCTTTTTCTATTGTTTCTGGTTTTGTATCAGTATCTTCCAAAACATCATGCAAAAAACCAGAAGAGATTGATACCGCATCCATATCAAGTTCGGCGATATTTTTGGCAGTTTCAAACAAATGGTTGAAATACGGTTCACCACTATTTCTTTTTTGACCTTGATGCGCCGTTTTGGCAAATCGGTAAGCTTTTCTTATGAGCTCTTTTTCTTCTTTGGTTGTTTTTTTTAGAGTGGCGATTATTTTTTCTACATCATTTTCCATTTTATTATAATCTTTTATTTATTTTTGCAAGTTATTTTGTTTTCTTTTTCCAACCACGGCGACCGACTTTTTTGGGCTCTTTCAATATTTCTATGGCTCTCTCTAAAGTGATAGTATAAACATCATCTTCTTTAAGTGAACGAAAATCTTTTTGATGAACTATATATGGTCCAAATCTGCCAACATTGGCTGAAATCGTTTCTCCAGTTTCCGGATATGGCCCGAGCTCTCTTGGTAGACTCAAATATTTAAGAGCTTCTTCTAAAGTAACTTCATTTGGATTTTTATCTTTTGGTATACTGGATCTTCTTGGTTTTTTGTTTTTTTCATCTTTTACTCCAAGTTGAATATATGGACCAAATCTGCCGTCCATTACAAATACTGGCAATTTTGTTTCTGGATCAGTACCTAAAGCTTCTGCCTCTTTTATTTCACTACCATCAATATTTCTCATGCCAGAACATTCTGGAAATTTATCACAACTTAAAAATTTACCTCCTCTACCGAGTTTAATGATCATACCAGAATGACAAAGTGGGCATTTTAATTTTGGGTCAGCGTCACCCAAAGTAGTTAATTTGGCGGTCTTTTCTTTATCTTTTATTTCTTTCAAGAAAGGTTTATAAAATTCTCGCAAGGTTGGTTCGTATTCTCTTTTTCCGAGAGCTATATCATCTAATTCATCTTCCATTTCTGCAGTAAATGTGTCGCTTATATATTCTTCAAAGTTATCTTCTAGAAATGTAGAAACAACATCTCCAGTATCAGTTGGTTTTAAAGTTTTGCCATCTTTTTCTACATACTCTCTTTCTATTATGGTGTTTATAGTAGAAGCATAAGTTGAAGGTCTACCGATGCCTCTTTTTTCTAGTTCTTTAATGAGTCCTGCCTCGCTATATCTGTTTGGTGGTTCTGTTTGTTTTTCTAATTTTTCAATATTAAGTAAATTTAAATCATCATTTTGTTTTAATTTTGGAAGAATCACATCTTCTCTTTTTGCTCTACTATCACAAAGAAGCCAACCATCCTCTAAAATTCTAGAGCCGTTTGCAGAAAAATTTGGTACAAATTTTTCTGTCCCGAGCGAAGTCGAGGGGCTTACTTCAGTTATTATTTTTGTTCTCATTACTTTTGCATCTTTCATTTGACTACTTACAGATCTTTCCCAAATCAATTTATATAATCTTTTTTGGTCTTCGCTGTGACCTATATTTTCTTTTTCAAAATGAGTTGGTCTGATTGCTTCGTGAGCTTCCTGTGCATTTTTGGATTTTGTTTTGAATACTCTTGTTTGATGCAAATTTGCTCCGTATTTTTTTGAAACAACTTGTTTAATCTGAAGAAGAGCGCTTCCTGCCATTGTTGCACTGTCTGTGCGCATATAAGTGATATGTCCTGCTTCGTAAAGTTTTTGAGCAGTCATCATTGTCCTTTTGGGTGAAAAACCAAGTCTTGTGCTTGCGGTTTGTTGGAGTGTGGATGTGGTAAATGGAGCCCTTGGACTTCTTTTTGTTTCTGTTTCTACAACGTCAAGAACTTTCCATTTTCCATTTTTTGCCACATCATAAATTTCGTCTGCTTCTTTTTTTGTTTTTGGTTCTTCTTCACAAACGGCAGTAAAGCTCTCTTTTTTTTCAGTTTCTAGTTTGGCAGAAATAACAAAAAAGGTCTCTGGTTTAAAAGCTCTGATTTCTCTTTCTTTTTCCATTAAAATACGCAAAGCGGGGGATTGGACTCGGCCAGCCGAAAGTCCGTAGCGCACCTTTTTCCAAATTAAACCAGAAAGGTCATAACCAACGAGGCGATCCAAAACTCGGCGAGCTTCTTGAGCTTTTCTCAAATTTTGATCTATATCTCGTGGGTGTTTCAATGCCTCTTCAATAGCTTCTTTTGTAATTTCATGATAACTAACTCTTCTAACCTTTAAATCTTTAATCTTCAATTTTTTAATCTCTTCAGCTAAATGCCAAGCGATGGCTTCTCCTTCTCGGTCGGGGTCGGTGGCTAGCAATATCTCGTCGGCTTTTTTGGCCAATTGTCTTATTTCAGCCACCACTCTTTCTTTACCTTTGGAAATTTCATAATGCGGAATAAAACCACCTTCTATATCAATGGCTTTTTTATTTGATTTTGGCAAATCACGAATATGACCGACGCTAGCGACGACTTCATAATCACTGCCTACATATTTGCCAATGGTTTTTGCTTTGGCTGGGGACTCTACTATTAGTAATTTCATATTTATACAGAATAAGTTATAAAAACAAAAAAAGCAAAATTTGTAAACAAAACGTCAAGGTTCAACCTTGATACTTTTTACAATGGGCGCCATTGTATTTTTTAGGAAGAAAAAATTTTATAAACAATAGCTCCGTATCAAGGATTGATACGGAGCGGATCATCTCGTTGGTGGCTCGCATTGCTTAATTAAGCTCCGCGAGCCACCCGTGGGGTTGAGCTAGTCAAGGTTTTTTCGTCGTCGAACGACTATCAACCCCAAAAACAGGACTGCCAGGATCGCACAGGCGATCCTTGTTGCTGTTATCTCACTAGAAAAAAAATTGACGTCCGTCGTT
>Ga0208375_1003413_pt1 | contig 13587 bp, 17 predicted proteins | sample RifOxyD1_FD_184038 | JGI IMG/M metagenome (GOLD analysis project Ga0208375, IMG submission 184038) | Soil microbial communities from Rifle, Colorado - Rifle Oxygen_injection D1 (SPAdes) | ecosystem: Environmental > Terrestrial > Deep subsurface > Rock core/Sediment | place: Rifle, Colorado... | reverse complement strand
GTTACGATAACAGATTTAGGAGGGATAACAAATTATACTTTTTCCTGGAATGATACTGGTTCATTTGTAAACGATACTGCTATACAATTCTCTAATGAGACTTCTGTTTATGCAAATGTAAGCAAGCAGATAACTGCCAAGCCAGGTACAGTTATCTCATGGATATACTACGCATGTGATCAGTCAGAGAATTGTAATTCATCTGGATTATACAACTTCACTGTCAATAATACAAAGCCAGTAATTACTGGAAATGGGACATCTCCTGGAACTCCAGATTTTGGAAATGATGTTTACAACTGGATAAATATATCTGATGAGGATGGTGAATCAATACTTTATGCAAATATAACTGTAAAAAATCCAGATGGCTCTTTAGTTTTAAACAATGTTAATGGAACTCTTCAAGCTAATGGAACCTGGACTTCTGATGAATACAACATAGGGATATTAGGGACATGGGAATGGAACTGGACAACTATAGATGAGTCCGGAAACAACCTTACATCAAGCGGGAGCTTTATTATAGCTGACAATGATGCTCCAAACTGGTCTAACTCCCAAATAAATAACTCATCTCCAAAATTCAGCCAGACTGTTAATTTAACAGTAGACTGGAGTGATGAAGTGAACTTATCTACCTTCATATTCTCTACAAATATCTCAGGAGATTGGGTAAATGACTCTTTAGTAATATTCGGAGGAACATTTAACACTTCATTCAAAGTGTATACTGTTGGAGAGCCAAATGGAACTAACTTTTCCTACAGATTCTATGCAAATGATTCAAGTAATAACAGAAACCAAACTGATATTCAAAGCTTTTTAGTAGCAAATTCAGCCCCAACATATGATCAAGAGCCTGAAAACCAAACTTTGACAGAAGATACTTTCTGGATATATCAGGTTAATGCATCTGATGTGGATAATAATACATTAACTTATTCAACAAATAATTCAAATGTAACATTAGACACAACAAATGGTAATTTTTCATGGCAGCCAGACCCAAATTGGTTTGGATCTTTTGCAGTGACAATAAATGTAACAGACAGTGAAGATGAAATTGGCAGAGTATTTAACATTTCAGTAACCTCTGTTAATGATATTCCTGCTATAGTCTTCAGTAACAGGGAAAGTCCTATAACATTTAATGAATCGACAAGAAGCTTCTTCAATTTTACAGCAGATGATGTAGAAGATGGGAACTCTACTTTAAATGTAGATTTTGAGTCTAACTTTACTGGAAGCCTGCAAAATTATTCAATGAACCATATTGGAAATGGAATATATAATTTTTCATCTGTATTGCCGACAGGAATAATAAAATTCAGAGGAATAGCAAATGATAGTGATGGAGCAACTAATGCAACTTCATTTCAGACTTTCACAATACTGCCTGCTGCAGGAAGCATTGCAATGTTTCTTAATGGAACACAAAGTAACAGGTCAACAATATATCCTGAAAATTCCATTAATGTTACAGTTACAACAGACTCAACAGCATCTATAACATTATTAAGAAATGGAACACAAGTAAGCAATCCTTATTTAAACACTTCATCTGCAGGAATATTCAACTTTACTGCTACAATAAGTGATAATCAAAACTTTACTGGAAATAATGTAACATTTTTCTGGTTCCTAAATAAAAGTGTAAGCAATATAAGCTTGTTCCTTGATGGCGCTGCAGCAAATTTATCTATAACAGCAGGTGATAGTGTAAACATAACTGTAAATTTGACAACAGGAACTGGATTTGTTGAACTTTACATAGAAGGAACTTTATTAGCAAACTCAAGCAGTTTCCCATATTCTAATTCAAGTACATTTAGCTCTGCAGGAACATTCAACATAACTGCATTTAATTTTGAAAATGAAAATTCTACTTTCAACTTTACTACCTTGTTTGTAACTGCAAGTGCTGTAGTTACTCCACCACCTCCAGGTCCAGGTCCAACTCCAGAGCCAGAACCTGAGCCTGAGCCAGAACCTGAGCCAGAGCCTGAGCCAGAACCAACTCCAGAGCCAGAACCTGAGCCTGAGCCAGAACCTGAGCCAGAACCAACTCCTGAACCTCCTCCGGGAATAGAAATACCAGATGAACTTCCATCTGTTTACTCTACTAATTTTGATGAGAATACAAGTACAATAATCACCAATATAGACAACTTCACAAAACTAAATATTTCATTTAAGACAATAATAATTGATGGACAACCGAAACCACAGCCTAAAATAGATCTTGATTTTAGCTTAGGAGAGGAATGTGTAGGATGTTTAATAGAAGAAACTCCAAGAGTTATCTATCCGATATGGCTATGGGTACTGCTTGGATTATTAATAGCATTCTTATTGCTTCTTGTAAGAAGAGAAGAAAAAGATGAGCATTTAGCAAGAAGAAAGTTTTCACTAATAGTAAGATTAAAGGATATAGTAGTCCATCCAATAAATCATTTAATATCCAAAGACCTTTTGATTACATTTATTCTTCTTCCCTATATAACAGTAAAAAATATTTTAGAGATAATTTCTGATTTCTTCACATATACAATAGAGGGAATTGCTTATTCTGTCAAAAAAATATTAGAGGCATTCAGCTTAATTTTCTATTCCATAAAATCCGCTTTTAGAAGAACAAAAGCTGATGTTAAATCTGGAGAAAGATCACTATTAAATTTCATAAAAAATACAATAAAAATTATTATAGAAGATATAAAAGAATTATTCTATGCATCAGAAAAGTATACTAAAGAAAAATATTTAGAAGCCAGTTATACAGTTATACTAAATTCTATTGAAAATAATGTAAGGCATGCAGAAGTTTTACTGAAAAACGGAGATTACAAAAATACTAAAAAAGTTATAGGAAATATAAGGCTTGAATTCTATAAAATACCCAAAAGATTCAGAAAATTAAGATCGGCATTAGTTGCAAAGCTTGAAAGGATAGAGCATTCTGTTGAAATAGGATTCTTAGTAGACCAGGCAGTAAGAAACTTAGAGAATAAGAATTTCAAAAGAGCCAGAGAATTACTTGACAATGTAAGCCATTATGCATTCCTTCCAGAAGGCATTATCTCTGATAAATATTTGAATAGTGAAAAATATTATGAATATTATTTATACAGAAAACAATACGACAGCTTCTTAAGAAAAGTAGAGCAGGCATTAGCTCAAAGAAACTTAAAGCAAAGCTTAAAGCATTATTCAGGGTTTATAGAGGCAAGCAAGAAATTAGGCTGGTATGAAGACACCAAAGGCAGGCAAAGTATATACAAAGACTTAAATGATATACATCAAAAAATTAATTTTTTATTCGCAAGATTAAGTGCAAAGGAAAAAGCAAGGAAATTAAAATTAATAAAAGTAAGATTAGGAAGAGTAGAGCTGCTGCAGAAGAGGTTTGTACTGCCTCCTTATGTAATACACTTTAACACAAGATTAAGCAGTATTTACAAATTAAGAAAGGAAAAACATTCTGAAAAGGCATACAAGGAATACTACAATTTAGTTGAATTCTATAATAGTTTAGAAAATTTAAGCAAAGAAGAGTACAGCTGGATGTTCTCAAATTTAATTAAATTAAAGAATTATTTGCTGCTTGACAGACTGCTTGATCAAATAGAAGAAGAAAAACAGACCGCCCATAAGAAATTAGAAGATACAAAGGTAAAGATAATCTCTCCTTATGAAAGAGTAACTAGAAAATTATCATTAGAAAGATTAACGCTAAAAGACGCTTTGAATTTAAGAGAGCTTCATTCTAGGGCAGTTCAGGCAATCAGAAAACTAAGATTAAGAAAGATAGAAGATATTAAAGCAGGGAAATTACTCCATATCCATAAATTAGCAGAAGAACAGCATGAAGAACAGCAGAAATTAAAGAGGGAATTAAGACTGGAAGGGCTTTATGACAAGGCTCACCAGAAGATTATAAGGATTAAGCCTAAATCTTTAGAAAAAACTGAAGTAAGATTAAAAGAGCAGAAGTTAGACCATTACAAAGAAATTCTTAGAAACAAAGAGCTTGATAAGATTTATGACAAGGCTCATGAAAGAATAAGGAAAGCAGGAAAACAGGAAATAGAAAGAACAGAAGTAAAATTAGAAGAGCCTAGACTGCTAATAAGAAAAGAAAAATTAGAAACTAAAGAAATTGAAAGATTAGAGGAAAAAGCTCATGAAAGAATAAAAGAAGTTAAAGATCATAAGCTAAGTTTAGTAAAGGTAAGGCTGCAAGAACCTAAACTAAAAGAGACAAAGGAAAGTCTAAGAACAAAAGAGCTTGAAAATTTAAGAAAGCAGGCAAACGAGAAAATAAAGAAGCTTTCTTATCATAAAATAAAGTTAGATAAGATAAAGAAAGAAACTGTCATTGTCAGAGAATCTGCAAAAAACTTCAGCAGGAGATTAAATTCTATAAGAAAATTACTGAAAGAAGACAAGCTGTACAGGGCCAAGGTTTACTATGAAAGCCTTGTCAAATTTTACAACAAGTTAGATTCTGAAGATCCAGAGATTCTGTCTGAAATGTACGCCGAATTAGTCAAGCTAAGATTCGACCTAGAGGCAAAACTAGCAAAAAAGAGGTTAAGGGATGTCAAATAAGTATGAGATAAAGAGGAAACTGTACAGAAGAGGTTCATCTTATGAGATAACCATACCTAAAGCTATTTTATGGAACATAGACTTAAGCAGGAAGTATAGTGTAATCTTTAATCAGAAAAAGAAGCAGTGGTACATAAAGCTTGATGAATTTGGTAAAGACAGAAAGACAGGCATTGTAAGAAGATTATATAAGAGGGGATCAAGCTACGAAACTACTCTGCCTATCCAGTTATTATTCAATCTTGACTTAAGCAAAAAGTACAATGTTATATTTACATTAGACAAAGAGTGGTATATTAAATTAGAGGAGATTTAATTTTTTATGAATTATCACTTTTTCTTCTGAAATTATGGTAAGATTATTCTCAAGTTTGCCCTTAACATCGGATTTTATAACATTTAACAAAACTCTTGCTACCCTATCAGGACTCTGGTTTTTTAGCCTGACTAACATAATCCTTTTATGTTTTAAGTTTAGAGAAGAGAATATATTTGCAAAATCTTTGTGGTATATACTAGAAAGCATGGGGGGGAAAAAATAGAGTTATGTATAATTTAACTTTCGTGTCAACAAGTCCATATCCTGAACTTTGTTAGGTTATGGATGAATTGGCAGAGCCGAGGCGAGGAATGCCGAAAGTTATATAAATGTCTAAGTTAATTTAGTAAATATGGCAACTGAAACAAAACAAATATTAGAAGAATTGAAAATAATAAAGACAGACCTAGACTTTATTAAAAAGCATATGTTTGATCCTGATACAATTATGACCCTAGAAGAGGGCGAAAGGTTTGAGCAAAGTATGGAAGAATTAAAGGAAGGAAAAACAACCTCTCTCTCAGAATTAAAAAAAGAATTAGGACTATAAAATGTTTGAAGCGGAACTTTCTTCCAGTGCTAAAAAGTTTATTAAAAAGCAGAAAAACTTGTTGCAAAAAGAATAATAGACGAAATAGAAAAGTTAAGAGAAGAACCATTCCCAAAAGATGTAAAAAGAGTCATTAATCGCAAAGAAAAGATTTTTAGAGTAAGGGTAGGCGATTATAGGATCCAATACTCGGTTTTTTATGATAATAATCTATTATTCATCTCAGATATTGACAAGAGGTCTAAGGCTTATGATTGAAGGCAGGTTTTTGAAATTAAATTTCTTCGAAATTTAATTTTACTTCATAACAAAAGTTATGCACAATTTTTAGTGGCCACAATATTTTTATATTGGCAAACGATAAAGAGATTTATATATAGAATTTATGCATACAATTTAGCTTCTTTTATATCTTTTACATCAAAGCCTAATTCTTTAATAGCATGTGTAACAGAGATGGCAATATTTTCATCAGTCAAAAACTTCATTTTTATTTTCAAAAGGTAATAGGATAGACTTCTTCATGTCTCAAAATCTTGGTAGCATATTCTAAGGCCCCTATGATATCTTCTTTTTTAAGATGATAATATTCTTTGATTATTTCTTCTATAGTCATGCCTGAAGAAAGCAATTCCAATATAAATTCTAGTACTATAAATTATAGGTTTTCCAGATAATACATCAGGATTTGCTGCTATTTTTCTTGCCATAAATCCTGTTTAATAAATAAAATATATAAACTTATGGTATATTTTGAATTATGTAAAATTTAGCTCTGATTTAAGCTGCTTGTTTAGCTGTTTCAATAACTTTCTTAACATCCCCGGAAAATATCTTGCTCGCTCTAAGTATCTCGACAGATAATATAGACCCATCTTTTGAAACATCAAAGACTATTCCATTGGCTAGTTCTATGCTTTTCCAATATTCTCCTTCCTTCAGTTGTACGCTCAAAATATCTTCTTCTCTATCATACCAGTTTTCCATTTTTACTCAATCTAACCAATAAGCCGTTAGTATTTTTATAGTTTTGCCTTTTGTTTTATATACCACTTTCAATAATCTACCAGATGGGGGTATTCTGGCAATAGCATTCCAGGCATCTTCCCAATATTTGTCTTTTAACTTGCTTGAATGTTGTATGCAATATTCCAAAGCATCATCAGTAATATTTAATCTATATTTTCTCTTTTTTAACCAATGTTTGGAATACTCAAATTGCATAATATAAACTAGATTAAGGTATTAATATATGTTATGTCAGAGCCAAACTCAAAATCCTTCGGGTTTGCCCTCATTTTATTCAAAATGTATAACACAAAATATGAGGTTGTTTTCATATTAGACAGAAAGTAGTGCAAAAGTCGTTGCTTTCTCCGCATATGTACATACTGTTCTTCACAAAAAAGTGTGCATCATTGTTGAATAATAGTATTCATTACTAATGAAAACCTTCAATACCATAATAGAAGAACCAAAAGCTATTTAAATATGTTTTAATATGTTTTAATATGGATAAAACTGATTTAAACAGTTCAGATATCTTCATATCTAAAGTCAGGGGCAAGGAAAATTCAAAAACAATTCAAATTCCAGATTCTGTTTGCGATTTTTGCGATATTGAACTTGGAGACTTGATAAAATTAGGGATTGTTGAAATAAAACATTTTAAAAAAAATGGTAAAAAAAGAAAATAAAGAAGGTGTATTAAGAACGAGATTAGCTCATTTGATAGTAACTGTATTCTTGATATCTCTAGTAATGGTAATCGCCCAGGATGTTTCACATACTGCAGACCAGATTATCAAAGGCACTTTTTCTTCTGGAAACTTTACTTTTAGCAATTCTTTATTTGTAACAGACACATTAGGGGTAGGAACTACCAATCCAAGTGATGCTTTAACTGTTGTAGGTGATATAAATGTAACAGGAAATATTACTGATGCTTTTAACGGAATTATTGGAATACCTCCTGGTTTTGTAGGCTTTTTTAATTTAACTGGATGCCCTACAGGATGGCATGAAGATATTGCTGCAAGAGGAAGATATTTAGTCGGTTATAATTCATCAAGCGGAACTTTAGGAGGAACAGCTGGAACAGCTTTATCAAATCAGGAAAATAGAACAGTAGGACAGCATAATCACGGAATAACAGATCCTGGACATACACATCCAGGGCCAAACGACGAATTGTTCAAGACTGTCAATACAGCAGGGGCGGCTGATTTTAGTGGGGGGACAGGGACTAGAACTATATTTGAAAGAACCGTAACAGGCACAGCCTCTACAGACATTACAGTAAATACAAATGGAACTGTTGAAGGAACAAACGCCCCTTACATACAGTATTTAATCTGTGTAAAAAATTAAAATAAAATTCCTCAATGAAAAAAATAATTAAAAAATATAAAGAACTTCATATAAAATACAAATTTTTAGCAGCATTAACTTTTTTTGTTCTGCTTGGAGTCGTTTTTGGATTCCTTTACAGGACAACAGACTGCGGAACAGACAAGCAATGTTTTAATGATTTGACATTCCAATGCAAAAGAGCCCAGGTTAAAACCTTAGTGGATGTTAATTTGTACGAATTTGAAACCTTAGGAACAAGTTTAACTGATTTTGAGTTTGACAAGTGCAGGGTAGATGTTAAGGTTTTATCTGTTGAAACTGCTGATTTGAGTCTTTACAATTTATTCAAAGATACAAAAATGACCTGCAGAGTTCCAAAAGGAGAGATTAAAGAATTTACAGATCTTAAAGACATTCTAAAACATTGTCATGGAAGTTTAAAAGAGGCTTTATATGAAAAGGTCATAAGGGAAATGTATACAAGAATCATAAGAAATCTAGAAGGCATTGCAGTTCAAGCTTCTAAGTCTTTAACAGGAGTAGGATTATAAAGAGGCAAGCACGCCCAAAGATCGATACTTGCCAAAGATAACAGTTAACCTTAATCCTTTCTCCACTCCATTACCTAAAAGCGCCAATACTCAAGGTTAAGGCTGCTATGTTCCCATCCTGACCTGTTTCCCAAAAGCACCAGCCAATCAGGATAGAGTTTCTCAGTCCAGACCAAGACTGCTATCCTAAGCAGGCACCTTTCAATGAGCTTCAGCTCCATGTAAAGCGTACTCATGGTTACAGCAAGACGCTAACTTGCCAGCCTAGCTTGCCAAAAAGAATAGATATATTTAATTTTTTAAAGCTATGGGTTACAAAAGCTTGAGAGAATCTTCTCTTGGAATATCATCTTGTTTTTATTAAGATATAAAAGAAGTGATTTTTGCAGATAGCAATTTAGATTATTGTGCTGGAGACCATTCTTTCTCGAATTTATCTACCAGACTAATCATCTCTTCTGTATTAATTACTTTCACTTTAGACTGTTCCTTAAGCAATTTGTCATTAGACCATAATAGACACTTTAGCTTTAAAGCCAAAGCAAGGAAATCAATGTCATCTAATAATTCTTCCTTTTCCTCAGCAGTTAAACCTTTGGTGTTTTCAATGCAGGTCCCCATTTCTTTAATAGAAGAAGAATATAATTTAAAAGGAAGCGGTTCAACTAAAACCTTAAATAGTTCATTTTTAAGCTTATTAAACTCTGTTTCAGATAATTTTGTTCTTTTCATTATGTCTGAAGAATATTTGTTAATTTCCTCTAAAGCCCTTTCCGGACAAAGGCATTCCAGATGCTGGCTAAGAACTAACTTATTAAAAACGGAATTTTTCCAGAAGAAAGTAAATAAAACATTAGTGTCTACAACAACAGGATTCATTTATACCCAACCTTTCTCTTTTAATTTATTGTATCTTCCTTTCCTTGCTCTTCTTTGCAATTTAACAGCCCAGTCTGTCATATCTTTTTCCTCTCTGAACTGCTTTACAAGTTCCTCTTTCCATGATAATTCCTTGGTCTTTTCTATAATGGATTTGGCTACAAATCCAGACCAGTTCATCTCCGGAAATTTTTTCATTTTATCTTTAACTTCCCCTGGAACAGATACTGTTATACTTACCATTTTACCTCCATATGTTAAAAAACGTATATATGTTAAAATATTTAAATCTTTCTGTTCTTACAATATAAGCTTGATTATATCGTCATTTCAAAGATGAAGAATAAATGAATAATATAAGCAGTAAATAAGACTTCAAGCTTTTATGCTCAAAGAGCTATCTTCATAGGATCTTAATTCAGAAGCAATTCCTTTTCCGATGTAATAGGCAGTTGTTCTGGTAAAAAAATCTAAAAAAGACTTTTTTTCTTTATACTCCACTATTTGGGGCTTAGTCAAGTTTGCCAGATTTTGCGCCTCTGCCAATGCTTCCGCCCTTCCGCCAAGAACATCCACTAAATTTAATTTGAATGCCTCTTCTCCCAAATAAAATTCTCCTGTAGAAATTTGTGCTGTTCGCTGGGGATTTAAATTTCTGTTTTTAGAAACATCTTCAATAAAAACTTCATGTATCCTGTCTATTTTTTTCTGCAGAATTATCCTTTCTTGACTGCTTATCTCTTTATAAGGAGTTCCTAATTCTTTTCTTGAACCAGCTGTTAGCTGCTCATATTCAATGTCATACCTCTCCAATAATCCTGAAAGATCGAAATATGATGCTGAAACTCCTATAGATCCAGTAATTGATAATTGATCTGCAACTATTTTATCTGCAGAAGATGCAATCCAATATGCTCCTGAAGCTCCAACTTCCCTTATCAATGCCACAACAGGCTTTTCGCTTCTTTTAATAATATTAGAAAGCTCCTTGCTTGCAACTACAGCTCCGCCAGGAGAGTTTATATCAAGTATTATTGCTTTGATATTCTTATTTTTTTGCGCTTTTTCTAGATTGCTTAAAATGCTTGAGGATGATATTGATGAAAATGATAAAGTGTTTGTGGCATCTATTGTAATCGGCCCATGAATTTGTATAACAGCAATGCCATTAGTGACTAAATCCTCTTCAAAAGTTGAATGGATGATTTTTGCAGAAACAAATCCTATTATCCATAACAGGACTATCACACTTATCACTGTTAAAGCCTTATTCTGCTTTATATTTTTTGTATTACTTGTGTTTGAGACCATTTTTCAGTAAATCTTTTATAATAAGGATATCTAAATAAAGCTAATGCGTCCAATATCAATAACAAAGATGAAGTTTTTGCTGCATTTCTGATTAAAGCCTGCAAAAATGTTAGCTTCTTTTTTTCCGAAACTGTATAAATTCTAAAAATCATCTTTCCAATACTCTGACCTAATTTATATTCCAGTATAGACCAGTATAACAAAGAGAGTATGGCTATTGAAATTCCTATGACTGCAAGCAAATAATAATTTTGAGGTGTTAAAGATAATTTTAAGGCTTCTGAAAATGATTTCTCTGAAAAATCTCCAAAAGCCATCTTTGAAATGCCTATGAATGAAGTCTCAATAAACAATCCGATAATAAGAATATCAATTATATATGCCAAGAATCTTTTCCATAACGGTGCTGGAATTTGTTTCATCACTAATAAACTAGAGAAAAGGTATTTAAATTTATTGTATTAAGCCTAATTATGGGCTTTTACGAAGAGATCATTCAAATAGCGAAAGAAAAAAATCTCGATAAGAATAAATTATCAAAATTAAAGAATAAGTTAAGCAAAGAGTTTAAATTAAAAAGAGTTCCAAAAGATGCTGAAATTCTTTCTCATACTGAAGATGATAATATTAAAAAAATTCTAAGCATGAAGCCCATTAGAACAATCAGCGGAGTAGCCCCCATTTCTCTTTTTACAATGCCAGAAAAGTGCAAACATGGAACATGTATCTTTTGCCCAGGAGGACCGGACAGCGTATTTGGCAATGTTCCTCAAAGCTATACAGGAAATGAGCCTGCATCAAGAAGAGCAATAAGAAATTTTTATGATCCTTATCTGCAGATATTCAACAGGCTTGAGCATTACTCAGTAATAGGCCATAATTTTGACAAAATTGAAATAATAGTTCAGGGAGGGACTTTCCCAAGCTATAAAAGAGAGTATCAGGAAGAGTTTGCCACATACATCTTTAAAGCTTTAAATGACTTCTCAGAAATGTTCTTCGAAAATAACAAGTTTAATAAGAAAAAATTTAATGAATTTTTTGAACTTCCTGGAGAAATACAAAACATTGAAAGAACTAGAAGAATACATCAAAAATTATTGGGTATTAAAGGCAATTCGACATTAGAAAAAGAGCAAAAAAGAAATGAAACCAGCAAGATAAGAAATGTTACTTTTGTAGTTGAAACTAAGCCAGACTGGTGCTTTCAGCCCCATATTGACCAAATGCTTAAGTTAGGAGCAACAAGAGTTGAATTAGGAGTCCAAACAATTTACAATGATCTCCTTAAGAAAAATAACAGAGGGCACACTATAGAAGATACTATAAAATCAATACAGTTGCTAAAAGACTCTTTTCTTAAAGTTACATACCATATAATGCCTGGTTTATATGGATCTGCTAAAGAAAAAGATATTAATGTTTTTAAAGAGATATTTACAAACCAGGATTTCATGCCAGATGCATTAAAAATATATCCTTGTTTGGTCATGAAAGGAACTCCTTTGTATGAACTCTGGAAAAAAGATATATACAATCCTCTAACAACTAGAGATGCAATTGAAATTGTTACTGAAGGAAAAAAATATGTTAAAAAATTCTGCAGAATAATAAGATGCCAGAGAGATATTCCTACAAATGTTACAGAAGATGGACCAGACAGGACAAATTTGAGACAGTATATTCATGATTTTATGAAAAAAAATAAAATCAAATGTGAATGTATAAGATGCAGAGAGCCAAAAAACAGGGAGATTGAATGGGATAGTGTAAAATTATTAAGAACTAATTACAAAGCGAGCAATGGTGAAGAGGTTTTTTTAAGTTTTGAAGATATAAAGAATGATATTATTTTGGGATTTTTAAGATTAAGAAAACCTTACCAAAGCTTCAGGAAAGAAATAACAGAGAATAGTGTTGGAGTAAGAGAAATCCATGTTTATGGCACTGCTGCTTCTATAGGAGAAGAAGGTAAAATCCAGCATAGGGGTTTGGGGAAAAAATTAATGCTGGAAGCAGAAAGGATAGCTAAAGAAGAATTTGACGCTAAAAAGATTTTAGTAATATCAGGCATAGGAGTTAAAGAATACTTCAAAAATAAATTCAGCTATAAGAATGATGGAGTTTACATATCTAAAATGATTTAGAATTATTTCCTTTTTCTTATGCTCAATCTCACAATTCTTGTGCCGTTTTTATTTTTGCTTCTTATTTTTGTGGATATTTTTGATCTCTTTTTTTTAGTCATTCAAACTATCACCTGGATTGTTTATGTACTTTTAGTTTGTTTATATACTTTTGGGTCTTTTTTACACACTAAAGTTGTATCAAAAAGTTTATATATTTATTAAGCAAATTATTAATAATAGAGGTGATACATTGATTACTTTAGGCACTAAAATGGAGCTTTCTGGCTTTGGAGATTTTGATTCTTCTACTAAAATTATCATAAGAAAGCTTGTAGGCAATCAAGTTAAAAAAATTAATGACTCTCTTGGTGATTTTGACAGGTTAAGCCTGCATCTTAAGGAAGTACATAAAACTGAAAAAAACCAGAAATACCAATTATTCGGCAAGATGGAGATGCAAGGCAAGATATATACTTCTGAGGTTACTGATTTTAATTTATTTTTTGCTTTAAGTAAGGTTCTAGACAAATTAAAAGAGGAGATACGCTAAACTTTTCACCTTGAAATATCCTTAGAAAGCTTTTTAAATACTCATTCATGTTTTAATAAAATGGTACAAAGAGCAGGTAGTTTTAGAAGGAAAACTAGAAGCAAGTTAAAGAAGAATATAAGAGATAGGGGCAAAATAAGCATAAGGAAATATCTTCAGACCTTTAAAGAAGGGGAAATTGTTGTTTTAAAGGCTGAACCAGCTGTACAAAGAGGGATGTATTTTCCAAGATATCATGGGAAATCAGGAAGGATTAAAGGCAAAAAAGGCAATTGTTATGAGGTATTGATAAAAGATGGGGGAAAGGAAAAAACACTTATTGTACATCCTATTCA
>Ga0208375_1003412_pt1 | contig 13596 bp, 13 predicted proteins | sample RifOxyD1_FD_184038 | JGI IMG/M metagenome (GOLD analysis project Ga0208375, IMG submission 184038) | Soil microbial communities from Rifle, Colorado - Rifle Oxygen_injection D1 (SPAdes) | ecosystem: Environmental > Terrestrial > Deep subsurface > Rock core/Sediment | place: Rifle, Colorado... | reverse complement strand
CGAATAATAAAGGTGGTACCAACGTCTTTTTCAGTTTTAATGTTGATTTGTCCGTGCAACTCCCCGATCGCCTTTTTCACGACATCAAGGCCGACCCCCCTTCCTGACACATCAGTCACTTCTTTGGCCGTGGAAAAACCAGGGACCATGATTAAAGCAAAGATCTGGTCATCGGTCAGTATTTCGTCTTTCTGAATAAGTCCCCTTTCTATGCCTTTTTGAATAATTCGTTCTCGATCAAGTCCTTTTCCATCATCAACTACTTCAATAAAAACCGCTCCCTCTTTCTGATAGGCCTTAAGTTGAATCAAGGCCTGGGGATTTTTACCATTATGTCTTCGTTCTGATTCATTTTCAATACCATGATCAATGGCATTTCTGACCAAATGAGTAAGCGGATTGTTAATTTTTTCAATTATATTTTTATCCAGTTCAGTTTCCTGTCCTGTTAAAACCAGCCTAATATTTTTATTCATTTTGCTAGATAAATCTCTCACTAGTCTATGAAATTGAGAAAAGACGATATCCGCGGGCACCATTCTCGTACTCATAATTCTTTCTTGCAGATCATTAATAATCCGAGAGGTTTCTTCACATTTTGAATGCATCAGTCGTTGTAGTTTTTTATCCGCAATTTCTTCAGACAATGTTCTTAGTCTTGATTCAGTAATAACCAATTCACCAACTAAGTTAACCAGACTATCCAGTTTTTTAATGTCAACTCTTACGGTAGTAGGAATAAGTTTTCTGGCTTCTTTTTGAGCATCAAGCGCCTCATCCACATCTTTTTTTAAAACTTTTTTATTTTCCACCAGTATCTCACCAAGCTTTTTTTGCTCACTGGCTGCACGCTTAACATCTTCTTCTGATACTTTACCTTTCTCTATTAAAATATCACCTAGTCTTTTATCAATATTGATTTTTTCGGTGCCGTTATTTAAATACCTACCAGTAACATCCTCATACCTGATATCACTTTTAGATTTAACAAACATAAAAATGTTCATAATTTCTTCAGGCATTTCTTGGGTTTTAACCACTAATTCCCAGGATATATAAAGTTTTTCAAAATTAAACTTATCAATCTCAGGAATGGCCTGAGTTGATGCCGTAGTTGACACAATATCCCCGTATTCTTCGATCTCTCTAAAAAACATCAAAGGATCAGTTCCGGTCGCCAGTAAATCTGCATCAAAGCGAATTATAAACTGATAATATCGGTAAACTTCACCACTTGAAACACTCACCGTGGATGGTGTTTTATTAGAAGGTGGAGTAATATCCTCTTTATCAACCAAACTTTTTAATTTTTTAAAGATTTTACTGTCTGATAGTGAATTGACATCTTTCTCATTATTTATTAAATCTGAAAAACCATCTCTCATGACATTTACGGCTTCAAACATCGTACTAAGAATATCTTTACTTAATTTCAACTTTTTGTCTTTAGCATCAGTCAACACACTTTCAAAAGCATGCACAAATTCTGTCATATTATCATAGGCTAAAGTAGCCGCAGAAGCCTTTAATGAGTGCACTATTCTAAAGACTTCATTGATAACTGGTGCCAACATGTCTACATCATCAATGTTATCTTCTAAAAATCTCATTTGGTTTTCAAGCGAAGTTAGAAAGTCGCTACATTCCTCTGCAAATATTTTTTTTAGTTTTGTGTCTAAATCATTAGATGCCATATGTGGTTGCCCCTTAATCATTATATTTTTAAAAACTTTTTGATAACGCTTGCAATTTCGTCGGGAGACAGAGGTTTGGTTATCCATCCAGCTGCACCAAAATTTTTCCCTTGAATTTTTATTTCGTAGTCCCGTTCAGTAGTTAAAACGATAATGGGGATAAATTTAGTTTTAGGGTCGGCTTTTAATTTTTCAATTAATTCAATACCATTCATATTAGGCATATGAATATCAGTAAAAATAATCGTGGGAATATGACCAGTTTTTACGGCCTCATTTATTTTATTTAAAGCGATTTGCCCGTCTTCTGCCAACAAACATTCGGCTGCCACCAGTTTCGCCGCTTCTTCATAAATTAATCGGTTGATTTTGGAGTCATCTACTCCCACCATAAAAATATTACTCATAACACCATCCCTTCTAATCCCAATCTGGCCAATGTGTCTAAGGATTCCCTTTTGGTTATTTTAAAATTAACTTGGAGACCCTTGGTTTTTTTTAAAGAAATTAAATATTGTATACCAGCGGTATCAAGCACTTCGCTTTCAATAACCACCGTATAAGTTTTACCCTTTTCAAATTTATTTTCCTGCATAATTTCGCTCATATTAGCAATCGTAAGATTCTTATTAATAATAAATTCCATTGCATCCCCTTGCTCTTTAGTCATATTATCACCGAGGTCTGTTGGGTTGGGTGGTGAAGTTTTGTTATTAGAGCTTTCCAACGTTGATGATTTTATATTAGCAGTACCCTTAATTGCACTAATTCTTTGCTCAAGTCCTGTATTAACTGGGAAAAATGTTTTATCCCTGCTTAAACCTTCCAACCAAGATTCAACAAATGAATGCACATCTAAAAATAATTCTACATGGGTTAAATTAAAATCAATTTGTTTTTTTCTAAGCAGATCAATAACATCTTCCACTCTATGTATAAAATCACCAAACTTCCCGAGGTCCACCATTTTAGATGAACCTTTAATGTTATGGGCAATCCGAAATAATTCATTAAAATCTGGGTTACTGGAATCTTTTTCCAATGCCAGACATTCGCTTTCCCATGTTTGTAACATATCAAGTACATCTTCTAAAAAAAAGGCCATCATGTCTGATTCGCCCATATTTACTCCATCTAATTACAATACGTCTCAAGCATTTCTTTAAAAGCACTGTAAGGTGTTCGGTAATTACCCTTTTCAAACGTTCCCTTCATTTTGTCTACCATTTTTAAACATTGATCTCGATCGAGCATCTTATCATAAATGTTATTAACAAAAGTTTCGCCAATAATAAATAAAGCTGAAATCTGTGAAACCTGAGTGGCCCGAAGACCTCGGGGAAATCCCTGGCCATCTGGACGTTCATGATGGGTTAGAATAATGGAATCAACATCAGGAGGAATATCCTTCATGTTTCTCACCATTTCAGACGCTTCTAGCGCATGCATTTTAATTCTTTGCTTATCTTGTTTCGATAAGTCTGCTGTTTCAATTTCAGTAATAGAATCAATCATCGCTTCTTTTGAACTTTTTAATACACAGTCATGCAAAATTGCGGAAAAAGTTATTTTTTGTAGAGATGAATCGGTATTCCATTTCATGCGAAGTGCAGCCAGTGAGGTCAAATATCCAATGAGTAACGAGTGTTTGTGTAAATACCCCATTTTATCACTCATAAAATGTTCAAATAGATTTTTCAAGGAAGATAATTTCTTTACAGTTTCTATACACGAAGTCGTAATTTCATTCAGCATAATTTCTGTTTCGGCTTCAATTTTGAAATTTTGGATATTTCCACAAACTATTTTAATCCCTTCAATTTGGGCATCCAACACCACTTCTATAGAAGTATTCATTCTAAGTTTTTCTTTAAGTTTGTCATACATTTCACGAATTAAACTTGGATAATCAGCAGTTTTTACATATAGATATTTCACTTTATCGCTATATTTTGCAATTTGATCTTTATTATAGTTTTCATCTTTATTAATAACTTTTAAAACTTTATCATCAGATAACTTAACATAGATATCCGCATTTAGTTTTTGGTGTTTCAAGATCCTGCTAATATCAATCCTAACAAATTTGGAAACCTCAATATTTTCTTTTTTTAGAATGATTTCTCTTACCAACTTGAATAAATCCTCACTGGATTGTTTGAAATCGATATAGCCATTGAACGAATTCACATCGTAGAAATCTTTTTCGCAGAGTTGATCAAATGGAGTTTGGGTATACCAGATAAAGGGAATGTTGCTACCGGTTTTTTTTATAAAGTCAAAAAGTTTTAATGCCTGGGGATGCTTGCCACCTGCTACCACCAACAAAATCTTATTATTTTTTAAAATAGTTATAGCTTCATCAATATTCTCAGATATTATGGGGTCAACTTGTTGCAATTCTTTGATTTCTTCTTTTAGGGATTGAGCATTGTTTTCAATAGCAAAAAACAAAATCTTCACTGCTTATCATCCTTGATAAATAATTCCCGACCACAAACTTGAGTTTATTATATATCAAGAAAAAAAGTCTTCAATAACGAATTCACAACAATAAGGTTATTTTCCAATTAATGGCTTACCATACTCAATTCGTCGGTCATGTCTAGTTCTTTTCTTTTTAATCTACTAAGAGTGGAAGGATTAATTCCAAGATATAGAGCAATTTGATTTTGGGGAAGTCTTTTAATCAGTTCTTTTTTTTCTTTTAAAAATTTATAATATCTTTCCTCAGCAGATTGAAGCATTAAATCCCGTTCCTTGCTCTCCTTTTCCGCCAGTTTCTTTTCAATTACTTTTCTACCCAAGTCGGCCCAAAAAATACTGGTGGCATTTAAACGTTGTAAATCATCATAAGCCAAAGTAATAAGCTCGGTTGATTCCAACGCTTCAATATATCGAAGGGAGGGAAGATTATTTTGGATCTCGAAGTAGGGAGCTACAAAATCACCTTCTTTTTGAAAATTTGAAATATACTCCCGACCATCAGAAGAACAATAATAGGTTTTTAAAAGCCCTTTTAATACAAAGGCAATTTTCCTAGAATAATCACCTGGAGCTATGTAAATGTCCCCTTTTTCAAGAGAAACAGTAGTGGTGAAAGCTAGGATTTTTCTCACTTCGTCATATGGAATATAACTTATTTTGTTAAATTCTCTTACCAATTGATCTAGCATCATTGACTCCCTTAAGAATAATTTAAAGCAAGACATTTCGATGGCTGCAAATTAAAGACCAAAGATGAACAACAATAATCGATAGGTTATCAATTGTAGTTTATAAAACAGAACCATTTGTCACCAGTTGGAAGTGTCATTATAAATTTTTTAAAAAAGAGATGAGGTAGTCAATGCAACGCATTTTTTCCAACACATTGCACTTTTAGACCTAGATAATCTCCTTGTTTTAAATAAGCTTGTCCGTTACTATTTAATGAGAAAAAAAATTAAGGACTGGCATGAAAATATTATTCATTGATAATGATCAAACTATTTGTGAACTCTTTCAAACCACGTTAGAAAAAAGATATCAGGCCAGTGTTATTACTACGCAAACTGCAGCCAAAGCAGTGGCGTATATCAAAAACAATTCAGACATTGATATTGTGGTATGTGATTACATTTTATCCGATGATCATGGAGCCAATATTTATCGTATGGTCAGGGATAATTACCCTCAAACAGTGTTTATTTTGCAAACCTCGAACTTACAAATTATTAAAACCGATACACGCTTTTTCGATTTTTTTGACAATATCCAAATTAATCGGGCCATCAGCCGGCCTTTTACCCCAAGCGAATTGTTTTGGGTTATCGGCGACCATAACATCCGTAAAACCTATTACACGGGAGTCGGTGGTAGGCAACAAGAACGTTGCAACATCATTATAGATGCCTTTATTTTAGGCAGCTCAATTATTTCAAAACAACATGTACGCAGTTTAAATGTCTGTCAAAACGGAATGTTTATTATTTGCGATCACGACCTGCTTGAAGTGGGCGACATCATAAATTATGAAATGTCAGTTAATTTTTTTAATTATGATAAACCACAGGCCATTGTCAGATGGAAGAGAAAAGGCGATATTTGTAACTTACCATCAGGAGTAGGTGTTGAGTTTATTTAATTAAACTTGACGATCAAATCCAAATCTATCTAGAATCTTATATTTGTATTGATGCAAAACTTAGCTGGAGGATTCATTTGAATATAAACGTTATTTTTCTAATAACTACTTTTGTCTTTTCTCTCTCTGTTTTTGCCGATGAAATTTTTCTCACCAAGATAACTCACTCTGAATCAGATACCATTCGCCATTTAACTTTAATAACCGACCATTTGGGCAATCTTTCCGACTTTAAAATAACAGAGTTTGAAGAACATGATACTCTTTATAACGTTATTAGTTTTGATGAACTGACTTATGCACCTTTTGAACCACCTGCTCCCTTTAGCAAGTTTGCCAGCATTGATGCCCAATCACTAACCAAGAGTGATGGTGGAAGAATTATATTAACATACTCTCCAAATATTTTTACTTCCCAAAAGCACACGATGGAGTTTGATCTCCTCAAAGAAAATAACACATGGGTTCTGTACGATACCAATATTCAGCCAATTTTTCATCTTGAGCTTATTATTAATAAAAAAGCCAGGGTCCCCGTTGGAATAAAGGAATTGATTATCAATCCCTAAAGATATTTTATGCAATATTCAATAATTTTTTTTTTCCTCTTATCATGTTCTCTAGTTGAAGAAAGCAAGATTCACTATTTTAACAATCAGTTAACTCCGACGATTAATGCTTCCCTTACCATCCTTGCCGCTTATTTAAAATGTAAACAGGCAACTCATCCTGATAATCCATCAAGGCTGGCCGGGACAGTCTTTATTGTAAAAGGCAAACAGGATCACTTTTATCTAACTGACATAGCTTCCCTTTCCGGGGAATTAAGTTATTGCGAGCAAGTTGCAACCTTCTCCACGAAAGAAATCCCTTACCAGAACAAATTAACTAGATGGTACAACAAAGAAAAAGAAATTTTTACCTATGACATGGATCATGGAAAACTTTACGATTTTAATCAAATGTACATGGATACCATTTATCGATTCGAAATCAGGTTGATTGCAGAAAATGAATTTGAAGTTTTTATAAAAAGAACCGATTCAAAACATCCTATGAATACTCAAGAAATTCAAGACCAAAAGGCTTCCTTCTATGAACAATATAGTTTCAAAGGATTTCTTAAATCAAGTGTCACTAATCAAGTTATTTATATACCGCCAGGTATAAATAATATTGAATTTTCCTGGTAATACTCTAAGTAAATTATCTTTTCACTTCTTTTATAAAAAACTTAATTAAAATGCTTTTACATGTTAACATCCTAAATATGTAAGGAGATAAAAAAATGTCAGTCATTCAAAATTGCAGATTTCTTTTAATTAGTTCAGGTACTGAAATCATGACACCTTTGCAAAAAAAATTAGATGAATTAGGTGTTTTGCACTTTGAAAAATGTTTACTCATAAAAGCTGCAAAGCCTCACATTAACAAATCTCTTTCTAACGGACATATTTTTCAATATATCATAGTTGATGAAGATTGCGGTTCAGAAGAAGAGGTGTTGCAATTTTACTCCTTTATTGAATCTATTGCAAAATATAAGGACACTGAGTTTATCTATATTAAAACATCGGTAGATTCATTAACCTCAGGCCTAAAAATCAAATCTTCGCTGGAGCTGCAAAGTAGTTCGAATATTAAATTTTATTCAAAACCTCTTGATTGTAAATTGCTCATTAATGATATTGAAAAAATGTTCCTTGTCACTTATGACGAAAACAAAGAATTTATTGAATCCATACCGGTTGACGATTGTATCATTTATAAAATGGGCCCTGTCATTGACAAAACCACCACCAGAGAAATGGAAAAAATAATTCTTAAGGCCATAAAAAAGCAAGAAAACACACTGATTTTTAATTTTAAAAACACTCAGACTTTTCCTAGCACTGAAATGAAGCATCTCTCACAAATCCTTTTAAAATCTCAAAAAGATTACCCGTTTATTCATACCACATCGTTTAATAACGATGTTCTAGCTGAAATGAGAAAAGGTGGATTTACCCACGTCTTTGATACCAAAACCAGTTTCAAAGATCTGGTTATAAAATATAAAATTGATATAACGAAGGTACGCGGTTCTTAATTACGAACTTATGTGTTTTAAGCGCATGTGGTCGCAATTAAGCACCGTGTACTAAATCTTTTATACTTCTAGCGATTTGACTATTTAAGTTTAAAAACTGTACTCCGTAACCGTTATGAGAGCCACCTTGTCTTTTATTTCTTACTACTGAGTGAATTGAAATATTTTTGCCAGTAATATCAAGTAAATATTTATCTCCAATATTTAGCTCTTTACTCTCACAAATAAAGGCCCCTTCAGGGGAAATATTTTGAATTTTCCCATCAATCACTTCATTTTCAGATGATATTAACTTACATGACAATTCCACATCAACTCTTCTTTGCTTCCTCCACCAAACTTTAGTCATATCCGCAAATCTTTTTCTTTCATCGCTTAGAAATAAGTAAATAATCAGTAACACATTAATAAATAGCAAAATCAGTGATGAAACATGGGGAGCTTTACTGACATATGGCCAAGTGAATTTTTGGTATGTTAAATGAGCGAATATGGAATAAATCTGCAACACCAAAAAGATGATAAAAAACATTTTTCTAAAAAATAATAACAATAATCCACTAAGTGGGAACAAAATCCAAAACTGGATAAACTTTAATCCCAACGGAATTCTTTTAATATTATCCAATACGGTAAAAATCGAAAAGTCTGTTATCATCCACAAATAGATTATTTTCATAAATGGCTCAAATACTAAAAAGACAATCACTACCTTAAAGATGAATGGTAATTTCCTTTTAGTAAAACGCATCAATCTTTCATCAATTTTATGAATCAAATTTCTACTAGGCTTGATATGGTTATAAATTTTTTTCAATTCTCTATAGTCGCCCTTAATAGTCGGATATATGTATATTGATGAGTGTTTTGATTTTAATGCTACTTGAAGTTCACTACGATCTATTAGAATTATCATCGGAATTTCATGTAAACAACAAATATCAATAATGCGATCCATTTCATTATGGGTAGTTTCATCATACTCAGTGATAATCAGTTTAGGCCTTTCTAGTAAAATATCATTCATCAATGAATTAATGTTTTTGAAAATCACAAATGAATCATTGCTTTCATGGATTTGTCCATCTTGCAAAGATTGATAAATTAAGTCCATGGGGTCGTTGAGAAAAATCTTCATATGATATCCTTCAACTAAAGATTAGACTATAATATTATAAAATTCAATCGGAGAAAAAATGCTACCTAAGGATAAAGAACAACTTCTCAAAGAATTTGGAGAAGAATTTGAAGACATCATTAAAGAGTTTTATAATTGCAATAAGGAAGTGACTGACCTTTTGGAAATAGGAAAAATCTCCGCTTCCATTGAAGGCAAGCTGCTTGACATTTATAAGGATAAATTTCCTAAAACTTGTCAGAACTGCAAAAGAGTTTACAAAGACCATCAAGAATTCTTACGAGATACCACCCCTTTGGAAAAAACTTCCACGATTTATTTAGAAAACTATACGGAAACCAAAAGAGTCCAGGAATATAGAAATTGTCGATGCGGCTCTACCCTTTTAATCGCTTGTATGGATCGCAGGGATAACAGTGAAACGGGTAAGTTACGCAGGGATATTTTTGATGTTTGTGTAAATAAAATTGAAAAGATTACCGAAAAAAATCCCAAAGAGATCCAACATGTATTAAGACAAATTTTTAAAAAATTATTTAAAAAGCTATATATAGGCTAAAATCTAAGAACAAATATTTAAAATTGTTTTATACGATTATTATTGTCATATAAAAAAACCTTTATAATTTTTACCTTTTGTCTTATTATTAACGTAACAGTTATTAAAGTAACGGCTTTTTTATAAGATGAGATAACTATGAGAATATTGCTAGTAGATGATCATGATGATATCCGAGATATTTATGAAATATTTCTAACTAGTTATTTTAAATGTGACATAATTCAAGCAGATTCAGTAGTAACTGCCGCAACTGAAATTCTTAAAAATACCAAAAATATTGATATTATTGTTTCCGATTACCATATGCCAGAAGCCAATGGCGGAGTACTTTATACCTACGTAAAAAAATATTTACCTGAAACCCCCTTTATACTTTTCAGTTCTAACATTGGTATCATTGAAACTGATGTGGTCTTTAAAAATTTTTTTAAAGACAATCCTTATAATAGTGTCATATCAAAACCTTGTCCGGCCGATGAGTTTGCTTATATCGTAGGAAATATTTATCAGGAATCAAACTCATGTCTTTTAAAGCGTATTTACCCCAGAAAACATGATCGCTATAATATGGTAGTGGATGCTTCCATAAAATTCACTGCTAATGAACAGACAAAATATACCAAGGTTATGAACCTTTCAAATGGTGGTATGTTTGTTCGTCTGGATGATCAATTTCCCAAGCCTAATTCCTTTGTTGAATATAATTTATTATCGGGCAATTTAAACCAACCTCACGGACGTGGTATTATCCGCTGGGTAAGGGATAAAAAAGCTAATTTTTTACTCACAGGCTGCGGAGTGGAATTTATTCAATAGTCTTTTCATTCCATCATTTTCCTTGTATTAACAAAAAATGACAAAAATATTTCTAGGCCCAATATTTATTGGCTTTTGTATGTTGCTAAGATCAACTGATGTTTTTTTTCGGGCCAATCTTTTAGTGCACTTCTTACCTTTTTTCTTAATTACCCTTGAACATATGATTGGCTCTTGCATTCTGCTACCCAAAATTGGATTATTTAAAAAAATCAAAAGAATTCGCACAATCGACATATTACCGATAATTTTTATCGTCTGTGGAAGCTCCGTAGGAGGAATTTATTTTTTTACTAAGGCCTTTGCTTACCTTAACCCCGCTATAGTTATTCTTTTACAAAAGCTCCAACCTCTCATCGCAACCTTGTTAGCAATCGTTTTACTAAAAGAAAAACCAGCCAGATTCTTTTTACCTTTATCAATAATTGCACTTTTATCCAGTTATATTCTCACCTTTAAACTTATCAACCCCCTTATTATACTTAATTCAATCGAGTTAGAAGGCAGTATCTATGCTTTATTATCAGTGTTCTTTTGGGGTGGTGGAACAGTTTTTGGTAAAAAACTTTTAACTCGCTTTTCTTTTTTTGAATTAACCCTTTTTAGATACTTTGGTGGTTTTATTTTCTCACTGATAATTTTTGGAATATTTTATAATAGTTATTTCACACAAATCTTTCAAGCAGATACTAATGATTATCTAGCGATCATATATATTTCTTTGATCCCAGGACTCCTGGCATTATTTTTATTTTATCGGGGACTAGAGCAGACTTCAGCTATTCACGCATCGTTTTTAGAACTTATCTTTCCGGTTTGCTCCACATTTTTGGCCTGGAAATACTTAAACCGACCACTGGATTCTATTCAAATTATATCAGGAGTGGTTTTACTTGCTTCGGTAACCGTTTTAGGGGTTACTAAGTCACGTGCTTAACTACCCCTTATAGCGTTCAAAATTTGTATCAAAATCCTTATCATCCGCTTTATTATCAATAATCTCGTTAGAAGAAATGATACGTTCATCCCTAAGTTTTGATTTGATTAGGACCTCGCTTCCTTGAACTTTCGAAGTATTGATTATACCAATAAGTTGTTTTATATTTAATTTTACCTGATCCCTAATTTCCTTCAAATTACCTACATCATCCATGGTTTTTAGCGCAAGATTGTTATTATTCGAAGCAGCATCTCCCAGCTGAGTAAGAGCTTTCGAAGTCTGGATAACTCCTTCCTGCTGTTCATTAGATGCCTGTACAATACCCTTCACTTGGCCATCCACTTGAATTACATCTGCTTTAATTTGGGAAAATATTTCTAAAGCAGCTTGAGAGGTTTGGATTCCCCCCTCTACGGATGCCCTAGTAGATTCAATAATTTTATTAACTTCTTTATTACTGTTAACTAGTAGTTCAGCGATTTCTTGAGCGGCAGTTCCACTCATCTTTGCCAAATTACCAACTTCCTCTGCCACCACCGCAAATCCTTTTCCGTGTTGTCCTGCTCTAGCTGCTTCAATAGAGGCATTGAAAGAAAGCAGTTGAGTCTTAAAAACAATTTCATTAATGATATCCGTTTTTTTACGAATATGTTCAATAATCACTCCCATATTGGCCATATCCGCATTGGCCCGCTCAATACCGGTCATGGATCTCGACAACTCTTCCATAATGGTATTACCCTCAGTGGCCTTAACGCTGACACTATTTGTAGTTTGCTGGCTATTGCGTGCATATTCATGAGTATAACCAATCATCGACTTCATCTCTTCCATAGCCGCAACACTTTCTTGAGTAGCGGACGCCTGCTCCGTAGAAGTAGCTGATAGTTCGCCGCTGGAAGAAGTCAGTTGTTCCGATATTTTTGAAAGATCATCCAAGTTTTTTAAAAGGTTGATGGATATTTTTTTAATAGGATCAGTGATAGATTTAGATATAACAAAAGCTGCCACCGTTCCAAGCACAATGATGGCCAAAAAAACAACTAACGCAAACAGGCTTTGTAGCTGAGTTTTAAAATAATTGGACATGATATATGTAGTAACAATCCCAATGATTAAAGGACACAACGAAACCACTAAAATCTTATTTCTAAGTGACATTTTCTACCCCGCAATTATAACTGTTACACAAATCACATTAATGATAATTAATAATTTCAGTTTTTGACATCACTTTTAAACAATATTGTAATAAATAAGAAACTTAAGGAATAGTTGAGCTATTCTATCTGCCTTGTTGTTTGCTTTCTTTTTCTTTTCTTCGATTTTCCAATACGGTTTTTTCAATATTTTCAGAAAGCAGCTCATAATGATCAAATTCCATAGAGAAATTCGCCCTGCCGCTAGAAAGACTCCGTAAATCTGAAGCGTATCCAAACATTTCCATAAGAGGGATTTCCCCTGCTAACTTTTGACTTCCCTTTCGATGTCTACGCATACTTACAATTTTGCCTCTGCGTTTATTTACATCACCTACTACATCCCCGATATAATCGTCAGGGGTGTTTATCTCAAGCTTCATAATTGGTTCCAACAATTTAGGGCCAGCGCTTTTAATAGCTTGTTTTAATGCAATTGAAGTACAAATTTTAAAGGCCATATCTGAAGAATCCACCGGGTGATATCCTCCATCTATTAAAGTCATCTTGATATTTACCATTGGGTAATCAGCATACAGTCCTTTTTTAATTTCATGTTTAAAAGACTTTTCAATTGCTGGAATGTACTCACGAGGAATTGTGCCACCCTTTACTTGGTCGACAAATTCATTATCGTTAGTATCGCTGGGAGATATTTTGAATTTAATATGAGCAAATTGTCCTTTACCACCAGTTTGTTTTTTATACTTATGATCATATTCAACTTCTTTGGTAATGGTTTCTCTGTAGGCCACAGCCGGTCTACCCATTTCCACGGCGATCCCATATTCAGTCCTAAGTCTATCCACAATAATTTCTAAATGTAACTCGCCCATTCCTGAAATAATTGTCTCTCCTGACTCTTCATCCCCTTTTACATCAAACGACGGATCTTCCATAGATAATTTTCTAAGGGCCATCCCCAATTTATCCCTATCTTTGTTGGAAGCGGGGTTAATTTTTAAATCAATTACAGTCTCTGGATAAGAAATGTTTTCTAAGACTATCGGTTTATTAATATCACACAAGGTA
>Ga0208375_1003409_pt1 | contig 13603 bp, 15 predicted proteins | sample RifOxyD1_FD_184038 | JGI IMG/M metagenome (GOLD analysis project Ga0208375, IMG submission 184038) | Soil microbial communities from Rifle, Colorado - Rifle Oxygen_injection D1 (SPAdes) | ecosystem: Environmental > Terrestrial > Deep subsurface > Rock core/Sediment | place: Rifle, Colorado... | reverse complement strand
CAGAAACAAAAGCAGATCGATTTTGACTATGCTTGGGATAATTATCGGTGTTTCTGCCGTAATTCTTCTGGTTTCTATAGGCCAAGGACTTCAAAGTTATATCACCCAGCAATTCGAGTCTCTTGGAAGCAATCTTGTGATGGTTCTTCCCGGAAAGGTCGGACAAGGAGGGGGAATCAGCGGGGCACCCAACCTGGCCGGCAGTAAACTTACTCTTTCGGATGTGGAAAAGCTCTCCCGCTTGGGAGGTGCTGTTGAAAGCGCCGGAGGGGGAATTGAAATGCCTTCCACAGTTTCATATTTGGGAAAGTCCAAATATACAACTACAGTGGGGTTAACCGCTGAATACCAAAAAATGAGAAATTTAACGGTTTCGGAAGGACGGATGATTACGGACTCGGATGTCAGGGCCGGAAGAAATGTGGTTGATATTGGCCCCGGGTTAGTAGAAGATCTTTTCGGAGGGTCAAATCCAATAGGTAGACAAGTTACCATGGGAGGACAGAAATTTCAGGTCGTTGGGGTCTTAAGTAAAATCGGATCGGGAGGACTGGGAGTTGATGTAAATAGTTTTGTGGTTCTTCCGGTTACAACTGCTCAAAAACTTTTCGGTATGAAAACTGTTCAGGCAATCGGAGTCAAAGCGAAAGACAAGGACAGTATTCCGGCGGTAATTTCCGCGGTCGAGAAAGAATTGGGAAAGCGCCTTAAAGAAGACGATTTTTCGGTGGTGGACTCCTCATCCCTTTTAGAAACAATCAATCAAATTTTGGGTGTAATTACAATTGCTTTGGGAGGAATTGCCGCGATTTCTTTAGTGGTTGGAGGAGTGGGAATTATGAACATCATGTTGGTTAGTGTCACCGAGCGCACCCGGGAGATAGGTTTAAGAAAAGCGGTTGGGGCCAAACCCCAGGATATTTTGATCCAGTTTTTAATTGAGTCTGTTACTCTTTCGGTTGTCGGAGGCGCCATTGGGGTTCTTATCGGGTTTTTGGGTTCCTTGGTTATTAACCAGTTTATAACAACCACAGTTACTCTTTGGTCGGTTGCACTGGCATTCGGGGTTTCCGCCGCAATTGGAATTATTTTTGGAGTTACCCCTGCTGCCAGGGCCAGTAAACTTAACCCGATTGAAGCTCTGAAGTACGAATAATGTTATTTTAATTTGAAACCTTTAGAACTTCCGTAATCAATAAAACCGTTCATGTCCAAATAAGTTTTCTTGATTTGACAGTCGGAAAAAGCACAGCCCGCAATTTTTGCACCCTCAAAATCAGTTTCTTCCAAGCTGCATCTTTCAAAAACAGAACCCTCCAGGTTTCCGCTATGAAAACTGACCCTATTTAAATTACACATCACAAAAACACTTCCTGCCAAGGCAGTTTTTTCAAAACTGCAGGATCTTAAATCAAACTTCTTTCTTTCGGATTTACTTCCCGCTTTGAGTTTCTGGAAAATACAATTTTCTGCCAACGAATTTGCAAAACTGCAATTTTGAATTGAGGTGTTGGAAAAGTCCAAGAAGCTTAATTTGCTTTCCGGAAAAAAACAGTCGGAAAACCCTACCGAATCAAAAAGACTTTCCGAAAAATCACAATTTTCAAATGTACAGTTATGAAAATTTACAAATCTGAAACCCAGACTGATAAATTTACAATTTTTGAACGCGGTGTCGTTGAAGTCACCGCCTTTGACATCTTCCTCTTTGAAAACAACCTTTCTTTTAATTAGCATACCCAAAAAAATATTGTTAACCTTTTATTTTTTTATATCTGCCAGGATTTCTTCGGGGTTTTCTGTTGGGTTGACTTTTAAATACGACTTTACAATGTTTCCCTTAGGATCAATCAGGTAAGTGTTTCTAACCGTTCCTTCAAACTCCCTGCCCGCAAACTTCTTTTTCCCCCAAGATTTATACTTTTTGATTACGTTTTTTGACTCATCGGATAAAATAGCAAAGTTTAAATTGTATTTCTCCGCAAATTTCTTATGAGAGCTAACAGAGTCTTTAGAAATTCCCAAAATTACGGCATTTTTCCTTTTATATTGGTCAGCCAAATCACGAAAAGTACAGGCTTGTTTAGTGCATCCTGGAGTGTTGTCTCTTGGATAAAAATAAAGAACAACCCATTTGTTTTTATAGTCGGACAACTTATGTAATTTTCCGTCTTGGTCCGGTAATTCAAAGTTAAAAGCTTTCATGTAAGGATAAGTATATCAGTATTTATTGGGTTATAATTGGAAGATGGGTTTAATAAAAAATATAATTTCTGCGTTTATGGCTTTTCTGACAATTATTACCGGCCCTTTTCACTCTTCTCAGATTCGGGAAACGGCTAAAAATCCCACAATTCTGGACCCTCTTACAATAGAATCTATGCGCCAGAAAGAATATCCGGGAAGTGAAATTAAGATTGAACAAACTCTTCCTGCAGGAAGCAACTATGATCGCTACATAGTTTCTTTTCTTTCGGATGGCTTAAAAGAGTATGCATACTTTACGGTTCCGAAAACCAAAAAGCCGGTAAGAGGTTTTCCCGTAATTATTTTTAATCACGGCTATCAAATACCTGAACTTTATACTCCCGAGGGCAACTACGTTTACTATATGGACGCACTAGCAAAAGAAGGGTATATAATTTTCAAACCTGACTATCGTGGAAACGGTAATTCGGAAGGGGCTCCCACAAGTTCATATTTTTCTCCCGATTATATTATCGATGAGATGAATGCAATAGCTTCCATTAAAAAATATTCGGACGCAAATCCCGACAAAATCGGCATTTGGGGACACTCCATGGGAGGAATGATTACCCTAAAAACAGTAGAAGTTTCGCCTGACATTAAAGCGGCTGTGATTTGGGGAGGAGTGGTCGGGAACTATAAAGACATAATCTATAACTGGCAAAATGCAGTTTCCTATAAACCTGCAAGAAAAGATTTATATCTGCGTAATCTTGGCTTGACTCAACTTTTAGCCCGTTACGGATCTCCCGATGCAAACCCTGCCTTTTGGAATGCGGTGGATCCGACGGAGAACTTGGATTTGGTCAACACCCCTTTTCAGATTCATGTCGGGGAGGCGGACAACGAGGTTCCGCCGGCATTTTCCGAATATTTTTACAAAAAGATAAGGAACGCAGGGAAAACGGTGGAGCTTTATTCATATCCCGGGTCAAACCATGATATTAATCAGGAATTTGATCTTGCCATGAAAAGGACAATTGTTTTTTTTAACCGCTTTCTGAAATAATCTTTACCAAAATGAAGCCACGATTAAATTCCATCGACTCACTTCGGACCATCTCCATTTTGGCGGTTATCGCAATTCATACAACCACAAAAACCTTGGAAGCGGCAGCATACAATCTTTCATTGTTTCCTTTTAGTATTTTTTTAAACCAGATTACACGTTTTGCGGTACCTCTTTTTTTTGTAATATCCGGTTTTGTTTTGGAATTTAACCACATGGAGAAAATTAATACTTTTGAATATTTTAAAAAAAGATTTGGTCGGATAGCCGTACCCTATGTTTTTTGGAGTTTGATATATTATTTTTTTGTTTACAGTAAAAACAGCAATAATTTGCTCCAGGTTCTTTTGAAGGGAAACGCTTCCTATCAGCTTTATTTTATTCCCGCCCTTTGTGTTTTCTATCTGCTTTTTCCTCTGCTTCACTATATTTACAAATTTATTGCTAATAGGTGGGTATTAGTTTTTCTTGGGGCTTTTCAGATATGGCTTTTAAATCACGACTATATTATTCATCAGTTTAAATTTGCGGATCCTGTTAGAATTACAATTCTTGCCTGGTTTTTCTTTTTGATAGGGATGGTGGCGGCACACAACAAAGAAAAAATTCTTGCCTTTGCCTATAAATTTAAAGCATTTTTGATAACTGCTACGACGATTGCCGGAATTTTTGTTCTCTGGCAGGGTGTTCATGATTATTTAACGGATGGAAGTTGGCTGAATTTTTATTCCCAATGGCGTCCCGGTGTTTTTGTTTACACACTGCTTTTAGGTGTTTTGCTTTTTTCTGTTTTTGAGAGGAAAAAATTCAAACTTGATCTCCTTGAAAAACTGTCGGGTCTTTCTTTTTTTACGTTTTTTGTTCATGTTATTGTTTTGGAAACTTTTTGGTTGCAGGTTGGAGTTAAAACTTTTGAAATGTTTAACGTTAATCGCCTAACCAGGGGAATTTTTGATACGGCCTTTTTTGTTGTTGTTTCGATTATCTCCTTCGGAGTGGCTTTTGCAGTTCATAAAATTCCCAAGTTGTATAAAATAACCGGTTAATCTTATATACTTGAAAGCACGATGCGCAAACTTCTTCTGGCACTTTTTTCAGTTTTAGTGGTTTTGGTGGCCGGCTTGATTATATTTAGATTAAACAACAAAGGAATAGCTCCACAAACAAAGGAAACCGTAGTAATTTCTCCGACACCGGAAGCAATTTCAGCAATTCCGGAGGTTGTGGCCTCAGAACTTACCTCTGTGGTATCTCCCGATGGGGAAGAAACTTTGGTTATGAAAAAAACTAAAAATGAAAACTCCGTCAATTACGTTTTTACTGTTGGTCAGAAAAGTATTTTTCAAAAGGGGGTGGAGCCGGTAACCTCATTTTTACTGCCCGCAAACGCTTGGTCTCCGGACAATAAATTTGTCTTTTTAAAGCAAATTGAGGCAACAGGTAGCAGTTTTTTCGTGCTTTCGGTGGGGAAGGACTATCTAAGCCAAAACGAAAAAACATCTAATATAAGCGATATTTTTAACAGTAAATATCCGGACCTTTCTATTGATGATGTAACCGGTTGGGGAGGAGTGAACTTAATTATTGTTAATTCGAACAAAAGTGAAGGCGTTCGGGGCCCATCTTTTTGGTTTGACGCGATAAGCCATTCTTTAATTAAATTGTCTACGCTTTTTTAGTTTTTTTGAGGACGGCCTTCTTTCTTTCGGCGGCTTTTTTCCTGGCTTCCAGTCTTAGTTTTTGATTTTGTGCGGCTTGTTTTCTGTTTTTCAGTTCCCGTGCCAGAATTTTATCTACCTTTTTCTGACATTCCGGATCAGGGCAAATCGTTTTTTTGTAGACAACCTCGCTATTACCTACTTTTTCTTTGTGTGTTTCAACTACAATTCTTCTCTTGCCACACTCAATACATTTACTGGTATCGTAAGTTCTCATTTGTTAAGAAAGGGCCTTTGTTATGGCCTCTCGGATGTTTTTACCGGAGAACCAGCCGTTTAAAAAGACAATGGCACGTTTGTTTCTGTTCCACTCCTGAAGGTAATACTTATCTACATGGCCACCTCTTTTAATAAGGGTTTCAACCAATTTATTTAACGAAAATTTATTATCTATGGGTCATTATAGCATAAATTGAACCGATTTTCACCCTAAGGGTAGCAATTTGGCCAGATTCCAGTGTCTCCAATACTAATTGCGTAGGCGGCGGTTTGAACGGCTTCCTCGGCATTTGTGCGCAGATCTACGTTTATATCCTCTCCCATTTTTGTTCTTAAGTTTTTCCAGGTGGTGGAGTTAAATTGGAAAAGACCGGAATAGCCTCCGTTTTTAGCCTGTGAGTTAAATCCCGATTCACAAAGGGCAACATACCTGAGTATATCCGGACTGACACCATATTGTGCGGCAAATCTGACAATAAATTCGTTTATCTGTTGGGAGGAATAAGTAGGCTGGGGAACCGGGGTGGGAGCTTTAGTTGGTGTTGGGGTGGGAGTTTTTATGGGAGAAGGTGAAAGGCTTGGTATCGGAGAATAAGTTTCCTCCGGAGAAGAACTGGGAGTCGGGAGATATGTTAACTCAACATTATTACCCAAAACCCCATTTGCATCTTTGGGTATTTTAATAATGTATAAAGTAGTAACCTCAACAACAAGAACAGCAAGAAGAAAATAAAGAATAATGTTTTTCATTTTTTAAATGCTGCCTATTGTACTATTTTGATTTGAAAATAACCAAGTGGGATGAAGTTATTTTGAAAAAGTGCTAAATTATATGAATGTTGCTTTTGGTTGGTTTTTCCTTTTTGGCAGGGTTGGTTACAATTCTTGCTCCTTGTATTTGGCCAATTTTACCCATCGTTTTTTCTTCATCTTTGGCCGGTGGGGGTAAAAAGCGTCCCTTGGGAATTACTCTTGGGGTAATCCTGAGTTTCAGCGTCCTTACCCTTTTTATATCCTATTTGGTTATGCTTTTTCATTTTAATCCTAACGTGCTTCGGACAGTTGCTGTTGTTGTTATCGCTTTTTTGGGTTTGGTGATGATTATTCCGGCCTTGGGGAAAGGTTTGGAAGTTTTGGTGGGAAAACTTGCGGGAAGGTTTGGCAAGGACGGTTCTGAGAAAAGAGAGGGTTTTTTTTCTGGTTTTTTGACAGGAATTACTTTAGGTGTTATTTGGACGCCTTGTGCAGGACCCATTTTGGCAACAATAGCGGCTCTCTCTGCTACCAACCAGCTTTCTTTGGGAGTAATTGCCATAACGGTTTCATATGCGGCAGGAATTGGAGTGCCCCTTTTTATAATAGCTTACGCAAGTCAGAAGTTTTTGGAGAAAGCTAAGGGTTTGGGGAAATTTACCCCGATAATTCAAAGAATTTTTGGAGTGCTTATGATTCTCGTGGCCTTGGCAATTTATACAAATTACGACCAAGTTTTTCAAAACAAACTGTTGGACACCTTCCCCGCTTTGAATCAAACTCTTAACGGTTTTGAAGAGAATAAAGTGGTAACCAGTCAGCTTAACAAACTTTCGGGTATAACCGCTCCTGAACTAAACAACAACTATTTGGCACCGGAGTTTACCGGCATAACCAACTGGCTTAATACCGATTCACCAATTTCCCTTGAAGATTTAAGAGGTAGGGTTGTGTTGGTGGATTTTTGGACATACACCTGTATTAACTGTATTAGAACTCTTCCTCATGTAACCGCCTGGTATGAAAAATACAAAGACCAGGGCTTTGTGGTAATCGGTGTTCATACTCCGGAATTTGAATTTGAAAAAGAAACAGCAAATGTGGAGGATGCCCTCAAAACTTACAAAATAAATTATCCGGTTGCACAAGACAACAATTATGCTACCTGGAGGGCATACAGCAACAGATATTGGCCGGCGGAATACTTAATAGATGCGGAAGGAAGAGTAAGAAGAACCCATTTTGGGGAAGGGGAATATGACGAAACGGAAAAAGCAATCCAAGCTCTTTTAAAGGAGGCAGGAACAAGCCCCGAGACTTTAACTTTGGAAGAGATTCCCGATCAAACCCCAAAAAGTGCAATTACACCGGAAACTTATTTGGGTTCGGCAAGATCCCAATTTAATCCGAATTTAAAGTTGGAAGGAACTTGGAAAACCTTCCCCGAATATATAGAAAGCAGGGAAGAGGCGGTAATTAACTACAACATAACCGCTTCCAAAGTTTTCATTATTTTAAAGCCGGTAAAAGGCGGAACTTCCAAGGTAAGGGTTTTGGTGGATGGAGTTCAAACAGATGAAATAGAAGTTACCGGGGACTTTCTTTATACAGTGGCCGATTTTGGGGAAATCCCCCAGAACCATTTATTGCGTTTGGAGTTTGAAACTCCGGGGACGAAAGCTTATACCTTCACTTTCGGTTAAACATTGAATTTCTAGATATCTCCATTTTGAAAATATGGTTTATTTTTTTGCTTTGGCAATATTTGAAAGAAAATGGCGACCTCCTTTGTAGTAATAGTAGATAGTAAAAAAAGAAAGGGGGTGAAAGAAAATGAACAAAACAATTTTAACTTTATCAGCAATCACGCTTGGAGCGGGTATGCTACTTGTTACAAATTCAAGCACTCTTGCATACAGAGGTGATCCGAATGTCCAAGGTCCAAACTACACTGCCGAAAGGCACGAAGCTATGACTGCGGCGTTTGAAAATAACGATTACAATGCATGGAAGGAGCTTAAACAAGGAAACGGGAGAATAAGCCAGATTATTAATGAGGGAAATTTTTCCAAGTATTCCGAAATGCACAAATTAACTCTTGCAGGTGACATTGATGGAGCCAACACTATAAGAACCGAATTAGGATTGGGGCTTGGTGATGGTTTAGGACAAGGTCAGAAGAGGGTAGGATACGGCAGAAATGCCAATCGTTAAATCCGGTTAGTAAATTACCAGACCTCAATTAATAATTGGGGTTTTGGTAATGTAAAAACATATGTATGGGATTTATATTAAAATAGAAAACCATGAAAGACTCATTAAATTTATCAGACGAAAAAATAGTCAGTTTAGTTTGCAAAAAAGACAAAAATCTTTATGCCCATATCATAACGAGATATCAAGATAGGCTTGTCAGATATGCAAACTATTTGATCGGAAACGAGCTTGATGCGTCAGATGTTGTTCAGGACTCGTTTGTCAAGGCATATATAAATTTGAAGGGTTTTAACACGAAGAAGAAATTTAGCAGTTGGATATACAGAATTGTTCACAATGAGTCAATGAACTTAGTCAAAAGGAAAAAAAAGACAGTTTCACTTTTTAAGGATATGGATTTTGATAGTGGTATAGATATAGAAGATAATTATGTCAAAAAGGAACTTAAAAATCGTACACATGATTGTTTAAACCAGATGTCGGTGATTTATAGGGAGCCTTTATCACTTTATTTTTTGGAAGATAAACCATATGAAGAAATTAGTGATATTTTGAGAATACCGGTGGGGACTGTTGGGACCAGGATTAATAGAGCTAAAATATTAATGAAAAAAATATGTCAAAAGAAATAAAAGAACAAAGGAGAGACAATTTAGAAAAAGAGGTTATGTTAAAAATAACTTCCGGGAGTATTGTTATGAAACCAAAATGGTATTTTGTTCTTGGATCAACATTTTTAATGCTTGGAACAGCCGCTGCTGTCGTGGGGGCCACATTTTTAATTAATTTAACAATCTTTTTAGTAAGAAAAAATGGTTTGGGATACGGAAAGCTTTTGATGATGTTTTCAAATTTTCCTTTTTGGATTCCTATAATGGCTATTCTTGGAATAGTTGTTGGAATATTTTTTCTTAAGAAATACGATTTTTCGTATAGGAAAAATTTCAAACTTATAGTTATCGGTTTTGTTGCTTCTATTGTTGTCGCAGGGTTATTAATAGATAAATTGGGACTCAATGATATTTGGTCTAAAGGCAAAGCAATGAAGATTTTTTACCAAAGAGTTGAGGGAGTAAGTGGCCCGAGAAGCACAAAGGGAAACGGTCTTCGTGGAGGTTTTTAGGATTTATTTGACGCAATCCAAAAAAGAATTACCAAACTTCCGACAAAACATGGAAAAATTCCGTAAAAAGTATCGCTTGTCGAATGGGAATTTCTGTCAACGGCAACAAATACCTACAAATTGAAAATTACAAAAAGGACTGTCAACAGGTATCCAAATAGGCTGGTGGGCAGAAATACCCGTCCTTATTTTTTGAACCACTTTTTCTTCGGACTTATTTATCCGTTATACACTCATCTCATCTTAAAAATACTGCTGACATAATCACAAAAGTTCGTCTATAATAATTTTGGTTTTAACGATGGCCATACCCGAATTTGAAAGACCACGCACTCAGCAGGTTTTGGACGACATTTTTACCTCCTACGCCACACAAACCCCCTACGAATTGGTAAATGAATCTCCGGAAACAGGAATAACTTCGACAGCGTTTGCTCGGGACAGGATAAACAAAGTATTTCCGCTTGTGGCCATGCCGGACTGGACAAGCGAAAGAAAAGAAAGAGACTCTTTTATGTCCGAATGGGTAGTTATGTTGGGACTTAAAAAAACTCTTTCTCAGTTGGATTTGAATTTAGAACTGGCTCCTCCTTATTTGGAAATCGGGGCTAAGGGGAGAAAGGGTGTGGATCTGATAGCTTCAAAGGCACATCCCGAAAAGGATAGAAACATTCCCGTATTTGCCATAAACGTTAAGCTTAAACGGTTAAAACATGATCAAAGGGCCGAAATTTATAAATACGATAGGGTATTGGGCTGTCCCGCAATGGAGCTTTCACTGGGGGATTTTTCAATTGATACCAAAAAATCGGGAAGTGTAGATTTTGTTCCCTGGTTAAGAGAGGTGGCAACTCCAAACATTACAAATTCGGGTAAAATTCCGGATTTTGCCAAATGGCAGATATATTTAATTCAGAAAGTATCAGTTACAATTTTCCACTACATGATAAAAACAGACGACTACATATATGGAGATTATCACCCGTCCGAACATGAAATTAATCTTTTTCCAAGGTCAAAGGAAGAATTTGCAAGATTTTATAACAACTTGTCCTTTACTTTCTCTGTTTTTAGGCAGTTGTGTGAGGTTTACGATATTAAATTATTTTAAAATGCCCCGGGGCGTGTGCCACAATCCTTCCGAAAAGAAATGGAGAAGGAAAGTCAACGCAAAGGGAACCGACAATCAAAATCAAACGGAAAAGAAAATTCGCCAAAAGCATCCAACTATTAGATTAAGTCCAGTTATAGCTTTTTTTGATATAATCGGTTCATATGGACAAAATATTTCCGGAAAAATTAAAAAAGGGAGACGAAATTAGAATAATCGCTCCCGCAAGAACCTTGGCCATTATTGGTAAGGAAAGTAGAGAAATAGCGGCCAAAAGATTTGAGGATTTGGGGTTAAAACTCTCATTTGGCAAGCGTGTGGAAGAAATGGACGATTTTGTCTCAAGTTCTATTGAATCAAGATTGGAAGATTTGCATGCCGCTTTTTCCGACAAAAATGTTAAAGGAATTTTAACTGTTATCGGGGGATTTAATTCCAATCAGCTTTTAAGGTATATAAATTGGGATCTGGTTGCCAAAAATCCCAAAATTTTTTGCGGGTTTTCGGATATTACGGCCTTAAATAATGCAATTTATGCAAAAACGAGTCTTGTTACATATTCCGGACCGCATTATTCGACCTTTGGCCAGAAATTGTATTTTGATTATACCCTTGATTATTTCAAGAAATGTTTAATGACGCCTGAACCCTTTGATGTTAAACCAAGTGAATCTTGGAGTGATGATGTCTGGTACAAAGATCAGGACGCAAGAGAATTGATCCCAAATGAAGGATGGTTGGTAATAAACGAAGGAGAGGCGGGAGGGACCATACTTGGGGCCAACCTTTGCACATTCAATCTTCTTCAGGGTACGGAGTATATGCCCTCCTTTAAAGATTCGGTTTTGTTTTTGGAGGATGATTACACTTCCAAGGCATATGATTTTGACAGAAACTTGCAATCTTTGGTTCACCTTCCGGGGTTTTCCCATGTCGGGGGGATTGTAATCGGAAGGTTCCAGAAAGAAAGCGAAATGACTAGCAGTCTTTTAACCCAAATTGTTAAAACGAAGAAAGAATTAAGTTCTATTCCCATTCTTGCCAATGTGGATTTTGGCCACTCCGATCCAAAAATTACTTTTCCGGTAGGGGGGACTTGCAAACTGGAAGCAACAAAGAAAAAACAGACTTTTCGGATAGTTAAACATTAAAAAAAAATTATCCGTATAGGTTTAGTGTACGAATTTAGGTCCTTTCGAGTCTTTAAATCGAAAACTAGCCGGTTAATTGGGAACGGTGGGTGAGAATGTTTCCCCAGGTCATCATTAGGTTTTGATGCGCTTGACTGTTCCGTGGTTAATGAAAACGGCAGGCATACCTTTAACAATTTTTATTCTGCCAATCCGGAGTTTACATTTGGGACAAAATACATCGGTTCCAGTTGGAAGTCCTGTAACTCCGACATAATCCTTTCCAATTCTGGGAACATAGCATTTCATGAGAAATCCCGGTTTCATTTTTATATACCGGCCGAAAAGAAGATGGTTATTTTTGCAATACACATCAACCGTTTTTATTGACATCTAATTTATTCTTCCGGAATCAAAGCTGGACTTGTGGATGACTAATTCTATAATCGCCGTGGTTTTTTTTATCTTACTTAACGGCCGCTTTGAAATTATCCTCAACCTTTTTCCAATTGACCACATTCCACCAAGCTTTAATATAATCAGCCCTTTTATTTTGATACTTCAAATAATATGCATGTTCCCAAACGTCAAGGCAAAGTAGTGGAGTTTTTCCGACCGATATTGGCGTATCTTGGTTTTGAGTATCCATAATTTCCAATTTATCATGGTCTACAACAACCCAGGCCCAGCCACTTCCAAATCTGCCTATTGCAGTATCTGAAAACTTTTCTTTGAACGAGTCAAAATCGGTGAATGTTTCCAAAATCTTTTTACCCACGGCACTTTCTGGGTCAAAAGAAGAATTTGGAGCCATGATTTCCCAAAAAAGGCTATGATTTAAGTGTCCTCCGCCGTTATTAATAACAGCCGTCCTGATATCCTTTCTTATAGCTGAAGTATCGGTCAATATCTCTTCAATCGTTTTACCTGCAAAAGAGGGGTCATTAGCAACAGCTACATTTAATTTATCAACATATGCCTGATGATGCTTGTCATGGTGAATCTCCATGGTCAAAGAATCAATGAAGGGTTCCAGGGCATCGAAAGAGTATTTGAGTTTAGGTAGTTCAAACATTAGAGTTCTGAAAATATATTATATACCACACATGTCAACAATCCATTAATCAACTGAAGCAGTAGAGTCTCGAACCACCCAATTCTATAACTGATCGCTCCGTTTAGATTCAAAATAATTCCTCAAGCTCTCTGCATATGGCAAACGCGCGTCTGGATCAGCTACTCTGACATTTGCAAGATTCTTCCCTAGATCGTCAGCATCAAATCTAGGAAAAATGTGGAAATGAAAGTGGAAGGCATGCTGACCGGAAGCTGGTTCGTTATTTTGTTGAGTCATTATTCCGTCACATTTCCTAACCTCCTTTAAGGCTAAGGCAACTTGTTGAGCAATATCAAAAATTCGATGGGCGACTTTTCTTGGAATATCATAAATGTTTTCATAGTGTTCGTTTGGAACCACAACTACGTGTCCTGGATTGTTGCCCACAAATTTAGAATTAACCATAGCAAAAACTAGATCATCTTTATAGAACACATCAGCTTGTTTAGCCATAGTATCTTTATTTTCAATTCCTTTGGCAGTTAAACATAAGGGGCATTTGTAGTCTATTGGGGCGTGATTGTACATAAATAGATTGTAACGTATTTTTCTGAGCAGTAGGGTCTTGGACCATTCGATCCCATAACGGTCAATTGGTTAATCGTGGCAGATAGTCTTTAGAGGCTCAGAAATCACCGGCTGGTTCCAATCAGCCCCAACTATTGTTTTCCTCGATTATTTTTTAGTTAGGATGATAGAACCCTTATAGTTTTCGCCTGCACCGGACGCGGAGTAATCAACATTTGCCGAGTTTCCGGTGATTTTACCAGTGTAAGTACCACCTCCAGAAATAGTTACTCCTTCTATTTTTTGTGACCCGGAGAAACTTCCACTCACATTTCCGTTTGCATCCACTTTGCCGTCAATTTTTAAATCTATTTTTATATCGTTAGCGCCGATATAGGTACCCTGTCCTGAAATTTTATTACCTGATACAGTTACGGTAGCATTTGAAAATT
>Ga0208375_1003405_pt1 | contig 13605 bp, 13 predicted proteins | sample RifOxyD1_FD_184038 | JGI IMG/M metagenome (GOLD analysis project Ga0208375, IMG submission 184038) | Soil microbial communities from Rifle, Colorado - Rifle Oxygen_injection D1 (SPAdes) | ecosystem: Environmental > Terrestrial > Deep subsurface > Rock core/Sediment | place: Rifle, Colorado... | reverse complement strand
TCAATTACTTCGCCTCTTGGAGTAAGCGTTAATATTCTGTCCTGGAAAAAATCAATTTTGAGCGAACTTAAAAAATCCGCCGGGCTGGTAAAATCCTTTTGCCAATTGCGCAGTTGCTGAATCCAAACCAATTCCTTTTTGTCGGCGATGGGTACAGCGCGTTCCAAGTACGCCTTAGTGCCTTTATTTTGCTGATAGGCAAAGTGGGCCGCGATTCCGTTTTCGGCTTCGTTATGCATCTGATCGGTTTTGATTTGAATTTCGGTGATTTTATTTTCCGGCCCGAAAACGGTGGTGTGCAAACTGCGGTAACCGTTGGCCTTTGGCAAAGCAATGTAGTCTTTGAACCTGTGAGGCACCGGCGGCCACATTTTGTGAATAAGCCCCAAAGCCGCGTAGCAATCTTCCACGTTATTTAAAATTATCCTGATAGCCACCAGGTCATAAATGCTTTCTATGTTCATATCGTACCGAAGCAGTTTTTTATACAAACTGGTGTAACGCTTGGCCCGCGAATCCATCTTAATTATTTTTATATCGTTATTCTTGAATTCCGATTCAATAATCGGCCGGATTCTCTGGGCATAACGCTCCCGCTCCTCAAACCGTTCTTTGACGTTTTCAATCAACCACTTGTGTTCCTGCGGATACAGGTACGGAAAAGCGAGATCTTCCAATTCACCACTAAGTTTTTGCATACCAAGACGGTAAGCAAGCGGCGCATAAATTTCCATTGTTTCCAGGGCAATCCTTTTTTGTTTTTGCGGCGGCACGGCGTAAAGCGTCTTCATATTGTGAAGCCGGTCGGCCAGTTTAACTAAAATTACGCGAATGTCTTTACTCAAATACAAAATAAACTTCCGAAGATTTTCCACTTTAGCCTCTATGCCCCGATAGCGCACCTTGCCGATTTTAGTAACGCCGTCCACCAAAAACGCCACGTCTTCACCGAACTTTTCTTTTATTGAACTCAGGGTATGGGGCGTGTCCTCAACAACGTCGTGCAAAAGCGCGGCGGCAATGGTAGTTTCGTCCAATCCCCATTCGGCAACCGATTCGGCAGCCGCCAAACAATGGCTGAAAAACGGCTCGCCGTTTTTGCGTTTTTGGTCTTTGTGGGCATTGCGAGCGTATTCATAAGCTCGGCCGACCAGACCATATTTGTCTTTCTGAATGAAATCCTTGACGTTCATCTACGCTTAGAGTATTCTATGGCCAGCACTTTTTCAACCAAAGAATAAATGGAGGGACGATGAACTGCTGGACCAAAAAAATCATTGACTCCTGGACGGATTCCAATTCGCAAAGGCTTGTTCGCATTAATTCGCGGGCGCTGCATGGGCTTGCGAAAGACCTTGCTGATTGCGAACTTGAAGTGCCAACTTGGCAATTGCCAGGAGTTTTTCCAAAATGCAATTCCGCGTTTATGTCCCATTTGATTTACGAATGCGCGATAGATTTTTGCTTCACCGACCCGCGACGACCCGCGGAACGATTCCGCGTCGGCGAATACACCGGATCGCTCGCGATGGCCAGATGCTTTTACAGGCATTTCGGCGAGAGCGCGCTGTGGTGGCCCGACAAAATACGGGAAATAACGGCTTCGGACGCGAATCTTCGCCGCTTTTTCAGGGGTGATACCGAAATACCCCTACTTGAAGAACGCGGGAAAAACCTTCGCGAGGTGGCGAAGGGTATGGATTTTTGGTTTGGCAGCAACCCCCGTAAACTTTTTGAATCGGCCAACTACCGCGTTTTCCCAACGCAGGGATCAGCCGGACTGCTGCTGACTCTGGAGTCGTGCTTTCCCGAAAGCTTTGCCGGAGATGCCGATGGCTTGGGATTCCGGAAACGCTCCCAACTTCTGGCTCTCGTATATCAAGGCCGAGCCATTCATTCCGATGGCGAACTGCCGCTACTTAAAGACGCGAATCAAGTCGGCCCGATTGCCGATTGCGCGGTCCCAAATGCCTTGCGCGAAATGGAGATCTTGGAATATTCTCCCGAGCTGGAAGAAAAAATTCGTCGGCACGAAGAAATTTCGTTTCGCGGACAGGAAGAAACGCAAATCAGAACCGCGACCGTTGTGGCGGTCAGCCAACTTCTGGAACGCGTGAATTATCTGCGCAGTTATAACGGAGAGCCGAAAATTTCAATGCTGGAACTGGACAACTATCTCTGGTCCGCGGGAAGGCAGTCCGCTCTTCCCTATCACATAACGCAAACGACCGCTTACTAGGCGGTCGTTTTCATTTCTTCCGGCGGTTTTTCGGGCTTATCTTCGGCGGGTAGGCGCGGGTCAGTCCAACTGGCATAATCGCATTTCGGGTAGCGGCCGCAACCCCAGAAAAGTTTTCCACGCGCTCGCCGCACTTGGGACATTTCATACCGATGGGCTTGGGCGCGTCCTTCGGGAGTTGTTTTGTACTTTTACACTCCGGAAAACCGGAACAAGCCAGAAATTTTCCGAATCGCCCGTACCGAATTATCATCGGCTTTCCGCATTTTTCGCATTTCTCATCGGTTTTTTCATCTTTGAACAACTCCATTTTTGTCACCACTTCATACTTTTCGGCAAGATTTTTAGCAAACGGTTCGTAGAACTCTCTGATTAATTCCTGCCATTTTTCCTTTCCGTGGGCGACGTTATCCAACTGCTCTTCCACCTTAGCCGTAAATTCTAAATCAACTATTTTCGGAAAGTTTTCCGTCAGCATCGTATTGACGGCTTCTCCGATTTCGGTCGGCTTGAATTTACCGGCTTCTTTTTGAACATAGTTACGGGTCTGAATCACAGAAATTGTCGGCGCGTAAGTTGATGGCCGGCCAATGCCATGTTCTTCAAGGGCCTTAATCAGTGTTGCTTCCGAATAACGGGGCGCCGGCTCGGTAAAATGCTGTGACGATTTAATATCTCGCGCCGTGAGGCGCTCTCCCTCATTAAACGACGGTAGGGTTTTTTCAGAAAATTTTTGCGGCCAAACCTTGAGATATCCGTCAAAAATAATCTGCTGGCCGTTAGAGCGCAAGGTATAAATGCCGGCGAAGGCTTCCACCGACGTCAGCGCGCCCTTTGCCGCCGGCATCTGCGAGGCGACAAACCTTTGCCAAATCATTTTGTATAGTTTTTGTTCGCTCTCGTCCTTGAGTTCTATTTTTCCCGGAACTTCAAAAACATTGGTGGGCCGGATCGCTTCGTGGGCTTCCTGAACAAGCTTTGATTTGGATTTAAAAAGACGGGGCGATGACAGGGTATATTCTTTGCCAAATTCTTTTTCCAGCCACCCCCGAGCGGCAATAACCGACTCTTCAGACAAATTCACCGAATCGGTACGCATATAAGTAATGTGCCCGTTTTCATAAAGGTGCTGGGCGATGAACATCGTTTTTTTGGCGGAATATCCCAACCGCTTGGCCGCCTCCTGCTGCATCGTGCTTGTGGTAAAAGGCGCCGGCGGATGTTTGGCGACCTCCTTGCGGCGAACGGAACCCACGACAAAGTCTGACTTTTTAAGTTCGGCGGTTATTTGCTCGGCCCGTTCTTTGTCGCGGATCGCAAACTTGTCTAACGGCTGTCCGTTTATTTTCACCAAATCAAACTCGGCAACTTCGGAATCTTTGAGCAACTCCGCAACGACGGTCCAGTATTCCTCTGCTTTGAATTTCCGTATTTCGTTTTCACGTTCAACTATCAACCTGACCGCCACCGACTGCACCCGGCCGGCCGAAAGTCCGCGAGCCACCTTTTTCCACAAAAATGGCGAGAGTTTGTAGCCAACTAAACGGTCCAGAACCCGCCGCGCCTGCTGGGCATCAATAAGATTCGTGTAAAGGCCGCGCGGGTTTTGCAGCGCCTTCTCAATAGCGTTTTTGGTTATCTCGTGGAAGACAATTCTTTTGATTTGCTTCAATCCCAAAATTTGCGCTAAATGCCAGGCAATAGCCTCGCCCTCGCGGTCTTCATCGGTCGCGAGAATTACCTCGGAGCTTTTTTTGGCGTCGCTTTTTAACTGATTAACTACCTTGCGAGCTTTTGTGGGAATAACGTACTTCGGCTCAAAGTTTTTTTCCAAATCTATGCCGAGAGCGCTCCTTGGCAAATCGCGGACATGACCGTAAGAAGACTCAACTTTATAATCAGAGCCTAAAAACTTGGATATAGTTTTTGCCTTAGTTGGTGATTCTACAATTACTAGATTCATTATTTAGAAATTTGATAACGGCCGCCTTCTTCTTTAACAATACTTTGAATTAGCAAAAAAGTCAGATTGCGGCTGATGACGGAAACATCCATTTTGGTCAATTCCCCAATTTTGTCAACTCCGATCGGCTCGCCGGCGCCCTCCAATGCGGATAAAATCTTTTTTTGTTCCTTGCTTAAATTCTCAACGGGAAACCGCAAAAGCGGCGCGGCATCGGTGTCGGCCAACATATTCAAATCATCCAAAACATCTTCCGGCCGGGCAACCAATCTGGCTCCGCTACGCAATAAATTGTGGGAACCGGCATAGTTAGCGTTATTAAGCGGTCCGGGCACCACGAAAACTTCACGGTTCTGCTCTACGGCGCAATTCGCGGTCGCCAAAGCCCCGGAACCCTCCGGCGCTTCCACCACCACAACGCCCGACGAAAGCCCGCTGACAATGCGGTTACGCTCCAAAAAACGGTAAGGCAGCGTCTCTCCGCCGAAAGAGTATTCGCTGATTAGCGTGCCGCCGGATTTCAGAATCCGGGCGGCTAAAGCGGCATTTTGGCGGGGGTACACGGTATCCAAGCCATTCGCCAAAACGGCGATGGTTTTTCCCTTCGCATCCAGCGCGCCCTCGTGAGCCGCCGCGTCAATACCGAGAGCCAAACCGCTGACAACAGTAATTCCGGAACCGGCAATGTTGCGAGCGAAATTTTTGGCAATCCCCCGGCCGTTAAGGGTGGCGCGACGCGTCCCGATAATCGCTATCTTGGGATGCTCATCAAGTGGCGCACCTTTTATATAGATGGCCAATGGAGGGTTGGGTATTTCGTTTAAAAAAGCCGGAAAGTCGGGCTCGCCGGCAAGAATCAAATTAACACCGTGTTTTTCCAATTTTCCCCATTCGGTCTCCGGGTCCAATTTGCTCTTTTTTCCCAAGGCATGCCAAGCCGCTGTCCAGGACGGAAAATTGCCTCTCAACTTATTCATATTAAAAATATCTCCGAAGTGGAGAATGTTTAAAACATTATAAGCTTCGCGCTCGTTCATCCCGTTAGAGACAGGTCGCCAAAGGCGACCGTGGCTCGGCCAATAGGCGTGTATTCATATTCTTGGTTGTCTCTAACGGGATTCATGCCCATAAATAATGTATAATAATAGTAATGAATGTTTTTAAAAGGCAAGTTTTGAAGCAGTTGGGCATTGCCTTGGGAGTGGTTGCGCTGGCCATCGTTATCGCCCAGATTATGACCTCTCAAACTAAAGCGACTGCGGCAAAAATTCAAAGCCAAAAGAGCGAATTGGTTTTCCGCGCCCGCGCCACCGAATCTTTGGCGGCCCTTAGAAGCGATTCTGACAAAGCCGAACCGTTATTCAATATCTTAAACGGCGCCCTGCCGCCCAAAGACCGCTTAATCAATTTCGGCCCGAACCTAATAGATCTCGCCAAACAAAACGGCATCAGTCTGGGATTTAACTTCGGAACGGAAGAGCCGGCTGTCGCCGGTCGGCCGAACTATATTAGGTTCGCCGTAACTGGCAACTCGTCCTATAGCAATATCATTCGCTTTCTCCAAGACCTGGAAAAGAGCCGGCTTTTTATTAAAATCAATTCAATGGACGTAACGCGGCAAGGGGGGCTAGATCGTTTCAACTTTATAGCCGACGGCCAGGTATACTACCAATAACATGTCAAAGCACAGCTTAATTTTCTATATTTCCAGCGCCCTGCTTTCGCTGGCCCTCATCATCTACGTGATTTATATCATCAACGTGCTAGTTGCGCAGGTTTCCGTAATTTCCGGCAATGATTTGCTAAAAGTGCCGGAAATTGCTACTTTTAATCTGGAAAAATTCAACGAATTGAAAATCGCGAAGTGATTCGTAATCTACGAATGTTCCGCGTGTGTAGTTCAGTGGTACCTGCCTACCGGCAGGCAGGGAGCGCTGTCCTGACCCCGCACTAAAAATTTGGGCACGTAGTTCAGTGGCAGAACGCTGTCCTGATAAGACAGAGGTCGAAGGTTCGATTCCTTCCGTGCCCACCAAGCCCAAATTTTAGTACGGGGCAAGTAAGACAGGCCTGCCTGCCGGTAGGCAGGGGTCGAAGGTTCGATTCCTTCCACACGCACAGCACATAAAATATTAATGCGCCTTTAGCTCAGTGGTAGAGCGTTTCATTGACATTGAAAAGGTCGGAGGTTCGATCCCTCCAAGGCGCACATGACACAACCGGAGATTCTTTATCAAGACGAAAGCCTGCTTGCGGTTAATAAACCAGCGGGTCTTTTGGTGCACGGCGATTCACCAAATTTGGCAGAATGGCTGGTTAAAAAATTTCCTGAAGTAAAAAACGTCGGCGACCTGCCTGCCGGCAGGCAGGGGACCCAGGAGCGCCCAGGCATCGTGCATAGACTAGATAAAGATACTTCCGGCGTACTAATCGTCGCTCGCAATCAAAAAACATTTGAGTACCTAAAAAATCTTTTTCAAACGCATCAAATCAAAAAAACCTATCTGGCAATGGTCTGGGGAAAGGTGACGCCAAAATCCGGACTGATTGAAAAGCCGCTCGGCCTCAAAAGCGGCACGACCAAAAGGACTGTTCACGTCCAAAATGCCAAAATGGTAAAAGAAGCCAAAACTTTATATCGCGTTAAGACTTATTTTGAAAATTATACGCTTCTGGAAGTAGAACCCCTGACCGGCCGCACGCACCAAATTAGAGTCCATCTTGCGTCTATCGGCCATCCCATAGTCGGCGACAACCTGTATGGTAAAAAGCCGGCGCCGGCTGGCCTTTCCCGAATGTTTCTTCACGCCGAATCGTTGGAATTGACCCTGCCGACCGGCAGCCGATTGAGAATCAGCGCGGATCTTCCTCCAGAGTTAAATTTAGAACAATTCGGGCCGGCGGATTCTCGTTAGCATATTTAAAAGTCCGCGACTGGCTCTCTTTCCAATGATAACCGTCCGGCGCCTCAATCGCGTATTCTAATCCCCCGCGCACGCCGGATTGCTTGTCAAAAATAAATTGATAGGCAAGATTGCCGAGCTTTAAGTGCTGTGAACCGGCATAATCCACAACTAAATCTTTTGACGCGCCGGCTTTTACGTCCAACCAGGCGGAGAAGTTTTCCTTTCCGAAAGCCAGACCCCCCTTCCTTTCAACGGCCACCAAATCGGAGTCCGGTTCGTAATTGCCGGCGTTGTAATTTACCAATGGTTTAATGACTTTTTTAGTGTCGCCGGACATTGATATTAATTTTGTCCCGGGTTCCGTAAAAATTTGGAGATAGTTATGATTGGTGGAACGGTACCACCAATCCTTTTCATTTTCTCCGCCATGGGAACGCCTTACGACCAGATGATTTTTTACCAATCCGGTAGAGTCAATTTTGCTTTCCAGGGTAATTTGCTGGTCAATAAAAGCATCGCTTTTTCCTCCAGCAACGTTGGCGTTGGCTACCGCAAGATACCCGCCGACAAAATCATCGGGCAACCGGGCGACTTCACCGGCCGCTCCGAGAGTTTGCAGGTAATTTTCTATTGTCGAATCCCGGAAATAAACCATGATATCCTTATTGGCAAAACGGGCAGTCAATTTATCCAGTAGCCTGCTTTTTTGGTCCTCGCTTAAGTTGCCGAGCCTTTCAAATAGAATCGGTGTCAGCACCTTAAGTATTTTTTTTGGCTCTCCCCTGGATTTATCATCACCAGTTTCCACCTCCCGCTGGACCTCTTCCAAAAAATTATCGGGAGTAAGAGTCAGGTGATATTCAGGAAGTTCTATCGGCCCGACAATTTCCAGAATATCTTTTATCAATTCAACATTAACGGCGACGGCGCCGCTGAATTTGATGCCTTTCTCGCTATAAATCTTGGAAAGCTCCAGAAAGTCAATGGTTTTTTCGGCCGAAAGCGGAAAATCAAAAAACCAATTTGCATCCCGAGCCCCCCACGCACCGGTAATTCCCTGCAGGGGCTTGGGAGGAATAATCTTGGCTTTTAATTGGCCGTCGGGGTCATAAATATCGCGCACCTCCAAATCCAGAAGATTCCCCTGGAAAAGGGTAATGTTCCCGTAACTGCCGATAAACCCGCCGCCGGGGCGAATTTCCGAAGGATTTTGGAAAAGAATCAGCAACCGCTGTTTTTTAGGCGCTTCCAGCCACGCCAAAACGGCCGTTAGAAAACGGTCGGCCTCCGGAAATTTTGAACTGACATCGCCGGTTTCGGCATCCACGTTATAGCCGGCGCCGGCCGCTTGAACTTTTAATTCAGAGCTTAGGCCGCTGATTTGCGCCAAGCGATCCTGAATGTCGTGCAGTAATTTAATCACCATCGCCCCCTTTTTGCCGACAATCATCGCAAGCCCGTTAGCTTCCAGGTTTTGCAAGTCTTCACTAAAGGCAACGGCAGTCTGGCTAATCTGAAAAAGATTTTTTAAAATCGCTGGCACCGTTTTCAGTGGAGAGTTGGCGGTAAGATCGCTTAACTCGCCGGAAGCGGCCTGGAAATAATCTTTGGCCGAACCCAAATCAAACCTCAACAACGCGGCCACTCCCTCTTTGAAATTGTCGTGGACGATTGGTGCGGCAGTCTCGGCCCGCTGCTTAAAGCGCGCCAAATTCAAGCCAAAAAATCCTACAATCAGCAAAAAAATCACGAGCGCCGCCAAAACCGGAATTTTGAAATGATTTCTCCTTTCCGGCTCCGGCCGGTCAATTTTGACGTAGGGAATTTCTATTGATTTAGCGAGGTTAGGAAAAACCCGCTGCCGGGGGTTTCCCTGCCTGCCGGCAGGCAGGGGATGTTGGATATCCAAGTGCCGTTTATGCATATTGATTAAATAGTTCTAACGTTTGTTTCGCGGTTTTTTCCCAGCTGAAGCGTCGCGCGTTTTCCAAACCGTTTTTGATAAGACGCTTCCGCTCCCTTTCGTCCGTTGCCGCTTTTTTAATGGCCCCCGCCAAGTCTTCAACCTTCCAGGGATTAACCAACAAAGCGCTGTCGCCCAAAATCTCGGGAAGCGAAGTTCGGTCGGCGGCAACCGTCGGACAGCCGCATGCCTGGGCTTCCAGCGGCGGAAAGCCGAATCCCTCAAAAAACGACGGGTAGACAAAGACTCTAGCTAAATTATACAGCAAAACACGCTCGTCTCCGCTAACCGCGCCTCTAAAAATAATGTCGTCGCGCCAAACTGACAATTTTGCTTCCTTGAGAATATTTTTGAAAAGCCAGCCCGGCCGCCCGGCAATTACCAACTGCCAATCTTTGAAACTCGGGTCGGCCTTCAAAATATTGAAGGCGCGGATTATGGCCGTCACATTTTTGCGCGGCTCTAGCGTCCCCAAGCACAAGATGAATGGCTTATTTGCGTTATTTGGAAGAAAATTCGCATTATTCGCGATTGCTCTGAATTCTTCGGCGATTCCAGAATAAATGACCTGGATTTTTTCCGTAGGAACGCCCAATAAATTTACGAGGTCGGACTTTGTAAACTCCGAAACGGCTATGATTTTGTCGGCCCTCCGCGCCTGTTCCTTTATGCCCTGAAGCCAGTGCCAAAATCGCTGTCTCCGTGAAAAAAAATACGGATGGTGTAAAAAAGAAAGGTCGTGAAAAGTAACTATACGGGGCGCTTTGGCAGTTTTCAAAATATTAAAGTGCGGGCTGAAAACCAAGTCGGTTTTAACAATTTTATCTATAGCCGGCCAACCCAAAAACCGCGTGGACATATCAAAAAGTTTGTTGGGAATTCGCCAGTTTATAATTTTGGTTTGAAAATTGCCTGCCCGCCGAAGCCCTGCCTGACCGGCAGGCAGGCTTGGCGTAGGCGGGGAAATTGAAAATTTTCGGAATCCATTATAAAAAAGCGAGTAATCGTTTTGCTGGTCAGTTTTCAAAAGCGTCCGCATTAAATTACGGGTGTATTCCTCAATACCAGAAACCCCTCCCCTCCCCAATAGGCGAATGTCAGCGAGAATTTGCATCCCGTTAGAAGTGGGACTTATTTTGAATCATACCTTTAAACATTGTCTTTAATTGCATAATCTACCTCTTTATATTATATTACGTAGCATGATTTCTAAAGAAATATCGGAAAAAATAAAATCCGGCGCGACAATACGCGTTTGGGAAAAAACAAAGGAAGGCGACAAAGAACGCTTAAGTAAATTTGAAGGGCTGGTTCTGGCTCGCAAACACGGCAATGAACCCGGCGCTACTTTTACCGTTCGGGCAACGGTGGCCGGAGTGGGAGTAGAAAAAATTTTCCCCATCCATTCGCCGCGGATAAGCAAGGTTGATGTCTTGAACTCACCGCGCAAAGTTAGCCGCTCCAAACTGTATTACATCCGCGACCTTTCCAAGCGCGAAACCCGACAAAAAATCGGCACCGGCCAGGAACAAAAATCTGCCGCCTAACCCAATAACTTTTTGGAAAATTAAAAATGCCCCGTTTCGATTACTCGAAACGGGGCGGGGTCCAAGTGTCCAAGGGCCTGAAATCAAACTCGCGCGCACAAGAACCGACCATCCGCGCACCAATCGCCCTCGTACCAGCGCAGGTTCAGGCTGCGATCGCCAGCGTGAACCCACAGGCATGGGACGAGCCGGCTGCCAACGCCGCGCCGCCAGACAGAACCAGGGGCAATGACGAGGAACTTCCACTGGAGGCTGGGGTCATCGATGGACAGTGAGAGAAGCTCCTTGACGGTGCCAGGCCGGAGCTTCAACTGCTTCATGACCATCATGGTCACTTTGGCGCTGACGTTCTTGTTCAGATGGAGCAGGACCATCTCCTTCTTCGTCGCGGGACACTTCTTTGTCGGGAAGTGCTGGTCGGTGATGTCTGGATTCACGTAGTCCTGCTTGCTGGCCTTGACCAGTTCGTTGATGGAGAGATCGTACCGGGCGTTGACCTTGAGAGTTTTGGTCTTCGCGTCCTTCAGGAAAGGGGCCAGGCAGAGGTCTTTGAGCTTCTTCCAGCTCCCCGGTGCGTTCTTGACGACGTAGCTCAGGTCATCCGGTTGGGCATAGGACTCAAACATCTTCCCGAAGTTCTTTTGGAAGGTCGGGAAGTCCCTGAGCTTGGCCCGGAGCTCCTTGGGGAGCTTTTGGGTGTTCCAGAAGTCCCGGACTTCACCCTGCTTGCCTTCGTCGTCCTTGAGATTCCATGCCGCCCGGATGGCGTGATGGCCGAGAAAATCGTTGTCCTTGGAGCCTTTCAGGAGCTCCCTGGTTCTCTTCTCGGACAAAAGCTGGTCATCCAGGTACAAAATCTCTTTTTTTCCGTTTCTCTCTACCTCAATCCAGGAAATGAACTCACACACAGATGCCTCCTTTCGTAGTGAAAAATATTGGTTAGGAACTGGGTAGATTGTAGCACGGACAGGGTGGGGTTGTCAAATACGCCTACGCTATCCGCAGTTATCCACCATTGGCATACGCTATTACCTTGAGGTATGTTATGATATTAAACAGATTCATAAGGATGATTTGGATGGGTAGGCCTCAAAACAAAGTGAAAATAAAATGGTCGCCGGATTTTGCCTATGCTATAGGGCTATTAACGACTGACGGCAATCTATCCTCGGACGGCCGGCATTTTGACCTCACCTCTCAAGACAAGGAACAACTGTTAAACTTCCGGGCCTGTCTGGAAATCAAAAATAAGATTGGACAAAAAATATCCGGGCAGACGCAAAGGAAAGTGTTTCGTATTCAGTTTGGTGATGTAAATTTCTACCGATTCCTTTTGCGAGTAGGCCTCACAGAAAATAAATCCAAAACTCTCGGTAAGTTAGAAATACCAAACCAATACTTCTTTGATTTTCTACGCGGCCATTTAGATGGCGACGGGACCTTCCATTCTTACTGGGACCCACGATGGAAATCCAGTTTTATGTTTTACACGATATTTATTTCGGCCAGCAAAAAACACATTGATTGGCTCCAAAAGAAGATTTTGGAGCTGGCCAAGATACGGGGGCATCTCACCAAAGCAAGAAATAACAGCTGTTATAATTTACGATACGCTAAAAGAGAATCATTGACGCTCTTGCCAAAAATCTACAGCAAAAATGGGTGTGTACGATTATCACGAAAATATTTGAAAATTAAGAGAGCTCTCGCTATAATAGGCGAGGGTAATCTAATTTGAGCCCGGGTGGCGAAACTGGCTAGACGCACTACCTTGAGGTGGTAGCGCCGCAAGGCATGGAGGTTCGAGTCCTCTCCCGGGCACACTTCGACTCGTTCTACTCGCTCAGTGTAAACACAAAAACCCACACTTGCGGGTTTTTTGATTTTTGGGTATCATAGCCGTGGCACTTACAAGGAGGGTGCGTGAAAAAGCTCTGGGTGAAGTTCTGGATGCTCTTTAACTATAACGCGATTCTCGTGATGGTGTTTGTCGCTGCGTTTGGCGTGATTTTTTTAACGACCCTCGCCACATCTACACGAGCTTCCACAGCGGCCGCCAGCGACCACTCCGCGATCGCTTCCTCTTGCAATCAGGTCAAAATTTTCAGCCGCTTCGATTTAAATGAGTCACTGGAAAAAAATCGGGGCATTCTGGAAGCGGACGTGAACCGCTGGCTCAAGGAAAATGCGGGCAAGATTGAAGTGGTCAGGATTCAAACCCTGGCAACCGGCATCGCCCAGTCGTTCCTTGAAATCATCGTTTGGTACAAGCAAAAGGCGGATTAACCCGCCTTTTTTATTGGAAATTTCGGCTCTATGTTATAATTAAGCTTATGGAAAAATCTCCAATTATCAGCACTATTAAAAAAGTAATGCCCGCCGTGGTTTCCATCGTCATTTCCAAAAGCTTAGATGCTCTGGAAAAGGAAATCCCGCCGGAAGTCCTGCCTTTTTTGCCGTTCGGCCATCCCCACCTTGATATTCCCCAGGAAGAAATTGACGCTCGGGGGATGGTAAAAATCGGCGGCGGCTCCGGCTTTATAGTTGACCCGAGCGGCATAATTTTGACCAACAAACACGTAGTCATTGACCCTCGCGCCGAATACACCATAATCACCGAGGACGAAAAAAAATACAAAGGAGAAATTCTTGCCCGCGATCCGGTGGATGATGTCGCTATTTTAAAAATATCGGGCAAAAATCTCCCGACCGTGGAATTGGGCGAGTCCACGGGACTGGACTTAGGCCAGACCGTTGTCGCCATTGGCAACGCTTTGGGTATTTTCCGCAACACCGTGTCATCGGGAATAATTTCAGGCTTATCCCGCTCAATCCGGGCCGCCACCGCGCCGATGACGCCAGCGCAGGAACTTCGCGGCCTGATTCAAACCGATGCCGCTATCAACCCGGGGAATTCCGGCGGGCCGCTGGTGGATTTGGACGGTAAGGCCATTGGCATTAATGCCGCCATTGTTTTCGGCGCGCAA